>Ga0208772_100002_pt1 | contig 327669 bp, 300 predicted proteins | sample AntDeeMetVIREN14_FD_184782 | JGI IMG/M metagenome (GOLD analysis project Ga0208772, IMG submission 184782) | Saline lake microbial communities from Deep Lake, Antarctica, in enrichment culture - Antarctic Deep Lake Metagenome VIREN14 (SPAdes)... ... | reverse complement strand
ATTTATTCATGCAGGCCAGCTTATTAGTAAAGCTGGTAATGGTAATGTTATTGGCGATGTCAGTCTGGGGCTGGGTGCTAATTTTTCAGCGCAAGAAAGTGCTGAAGCAAGCACGAAACGATGCGCTAAAATTTGAAGACCGCTTTTGGTCAGGCGTCGATCTTGCTCGCCTTTATCAGGAAATTTCGGCCCGTGCGAAAAACGCGCGAGGTATGGAGTTATTGTTTCATGCGGGTTTTAAAGAATATGCTCGGCTGCGTAACCATTCAACGACAAATACACAAACAATGCTTGAAGGTGCCTTTCGCGCAATGCGTGTTGCACACGCCAGAGAAACTGAGAAGCTAGATAATAACCTGGGGATTCTTGCGACCATTGGTTCTATCAGCCCTTATATCGGCTTGTTTGGAACCGTTTGGGGCATTATGAACGCTTTTATCGCTTTAGGTGCCGTACAGCAAGCAACATTAGCTATGGTTGCTCCGGGAATCGCTGAAGCACTTATCGCTACCGCTATGGGTCTTTTCGCTGCTATACCGGCTGTCATTGCATACAACCGATTTACGACGACCGTTGAAAAAGTAGATAATCAATATATGAACTTTATTGATGAATTTATCTCGATATTACAACGTCAGTCTTCGGCGCAGGCAGGAAAGAATAAAGTTGAGGGCGAAACGGTATGATGGTAATGCCGCGCAAGCGTCGTAAGCCGGTTGCGGAAATTAATGTGGTTCCTTATATCGACGTGATGTTGGTTCTGCTTATTATTTTCATGGTAACAGCGCCATTAATTACGCAGGGTGTTAAGGTCGATTTACCAAAAGCAACAGCAGAACCACTTTCTGAGGAAAGTAAACCGCCACTAGTCGCGTCAGTTGATGCTGAAGGCCGGTATTACCTCAATCAGGGTGATAGCAAGGATACGCCTATGCAGGCGGACGAGTTAGCAACACTGGTTGCGGCGCATTTACAAGTTGAACCGGATACACCTGTAATGGTGAACGGTGATGGTGCGGTATCGTATAACCAAATTGTACAACTGATGGTGTTACTGCAAAGAGCAGGTGTGCCTTCAGTCGGTTTAATGACAGATTCGTCGGATAATTAGTTGTGGCAAAATCAGATAGCTTAACCTTACCGCTGGTATATTCGATTGTGATTCATGCTGTGATAGCCGGTGTGTTGTTGATCAGTTTTGAGTTTACACCATCAACGCCTGAAGCGATGGAAGTCAACCTTGATCAAAGCGAACTCGACATGTCTGAGGAAATTGTCAGCGCAGTTACTGTTGATAAATCGAAAGTACAGCAACAGGCCGATAAAATTCGACAGAAAAAAGCTGAACAAGAAGCGGCTGAGCAACGTCGAATAGAAAGACTAGAAAGACAAGCCGAGGAAGCTCGTAAAGCTCGAGAGCGAGAAGAGCAACGCAGAAAAGAGATTCAGCGTCAGCAAGAGCTGGAAAAGCAGGAAGCTGAAAAAGCGAGACAGCAGGCTGAGCGAGAGAAAAAAGAAGCGGAACGTCTAGCCGAGGAAAGAGCTAAAGCAGAAGCTGCTGCAAAAGAAGCGGAGCGCCGTAAGCGCGAAGCAGAAGAGGCTGAACGGCGAGCTGAAGAAGAACGGCGTAAGCGCGAGGAAGAACGCCGCAAGCGTGAGCAAGCGGAGCGTGAAGCTGCAGAGCGCGAAGCACAACTGCAAAAAGAGATGGAAGAGGAGCGAGCCCGGCGTCAGGCAGCTCGACGTCAACAAGTGATGAGTGAAGTTGAAAAATATCAGGCACTTATTCAACAAACGATTCAGCGTAACTGGAATGTTGATGACTCTATGCGTGGTAAGTCTTGTGAACTGACTATCAGGGTTGCGCCGAGTGGGTTCGTTAAGTCAGTAGACACAGGTAGTGGCGATGCGAACGTTTGTCGCTCAGCTCAGAACGCAGTATTGAAGGCGACAACCTTGCCGGTTTCTGAAGATCCAGAGATTTATGAACAAATGAGTACGATTAAACTGACTGTAAAACCGCAGTTGTAACAAGGTGACCGATGAAAAAAATATTAATTAACAGCTTATTACTCTTTGTTGCGCTAACAGCTTTTGCTCGCGCAGGGGTATTGGAAATCGTCATCACGGAAGGTATTGATACAGCACGGCCAATTGCGGTTGTGCCGTTTGAATGGAAGGGTGAAGGTGAAGCTCCGAGTGAGCTTACCGACGTAATTGCGGCAGACTTGATGCGCAGTGGTAAGTTTAACCCTATTCCTTCCAGCGCAATGCCGCAGCGCCCAGCTGCAGATGATGACATTGATTATTCTGCGTGGGCGAAGATGGGAGTTGAGGCGATTTTAGTGGGTTCGATAGAGCCATACTCTGTTGATCGTTACATGGTTAAATTCGAAGTTATTGATGTCCTAAGGGGACAAATTACTGGCGGTAATTCGCAAATGTTACGCAACGGCGAATTAGTTCAGAGTAATGACCATATTCTCGATTCTCGCTCAAGCGTTATCGATGGCGACCAGTTTCGTTCTTATGCCCATCGAATTTCCGATGTGGTTTATGAAGCGTTAACTGGTGAGCGCGGCGCCTTTATGACTAAAATTGCTTATGTGACAGTGAATCACAATGACCGTTATCCTTATAAACTGGCGGTAGCTGATTACGACGGCGCGAATGAGAAGATCTTGCTTCGTAGTCCGGAGCCTCTCATGTCACCATCCTGGTCTCCTGATGGAAACAAGCTTGCGTACGTAAGCTTTGAGAACAAAACGGCAGAAATATTCATGCAGGATATTTACACCACCCGTCGGGAAAAGCTTACTTCGTTTCCCGGAATAAATGGTAGCCCAGTTTTCTCGCCAGATGGTGAAAAGTTAGCTATGGTTTTATCTAAGGATGGAAATCCAGAGCTTTATGTGTTTGATATTAATACTAAGGACTTGCAACGTATTACTCGTAATCGTAGGATTGACACAGAGCCTAGTTGGACACCTGACGGTGAATCTTTAGTCTTTACGTCAGAAAGAGGTGGCAGACCACAGTTATATAGCGTAAATTTATCATCAGGTCAGGTTCGTAGGTTAACCTTTGAAGGTGAACAGAATTTAGGTGGTACAATAGTGCCTTCTGGCAAGGATATGGTTTTAGTTAACAGAACACGGGGCAATTACCATATCGCTAAACAAGAATTCCCGCGTGGGAATATGCAAGTTTTAACAAAAACGGCATTAGATGAGTCACCCAGTGTGGCACCAAATGGCAGTATGGTTATTTACAGTACAACGCATAATAACAAGCAAGTACTGGCATTGGTTTCTATCGATGGGCGTTTTAAAGCTCGATTACCGGCAACCGATGGTGAAGTGAAGTCACCGGCTTGGTCGCCATATATGTAAAACACAGCCTGAATGGTTAAATTGTTCGATAAAACGATAAGGACGAAAAGGATGCAGCTTAATAAACTTTTTAAAGCTCTGGCAATCGTTGTACCAATGGCAACTCTGGCCGCTTGTAGCTCAAATCAAGAAACTGATTCAGGTGCAGGTGCAGGTCAAGAGACCAATCAACAAGCTGAGCAAGACTCTGGTGTTCAAACTGGGGCAGCAGAGCGCGCTAAAACGATGGAAGAAGAACGTCAAGAGAAAATGGAAGCGTTACGTAAAGAACACATCGTTTACTTCGCTTTTGACAAATCTAACATCCAGTCAGAATACACTGACTTGTTGTCAGCTCACGCTGACTACTTAGTGAAAAACCCGTCTGTAAAAGTTGTTATTGAAGGTCATACCGATGAACGCGGTACACCTGAATACAACATTGCGTTGGGTGAGCGTCGTGCTCAAGCGGTTGAAAACTACCTGCATAACTTAGGTGTTCAGGATTCTCAAACCTCTACTGTGTCATATGGTGAAGAGAAGCCGATGGTAAACGAATCAAACGAACGTGCATACGCCAAAAACCGTCGTGCCGTTTTAGTTTACTAATCTAAGAAAAGCGGATAGTACATGAGAAAAACGCTGTTAGCTGTATGTTTGTGTGTGCCTGGGGCTGTTATGGCTCAGGCACCTGTTTCTGGATTGTCATCTTCAGGTGGTGTTGAGCAACGTCTTGAGCAAATTGAGCGTATGCTCCAAGCTCGCTCAGACGCTCAGCTTAAAATGCTGAATCAGTTAGGTTCTTTGCAGCAAGATGTTGCTGAATTAAGGGGCATAACCGAAGAGCATGAGTATCGTCTGGAGCAACTTTTAGAGCGCCAGCGCGAGCTGTATCAGGAAATTGATCGTCGCTTCAGTAATTTGAAGCAGAACAATAGTCAGAGTAATGAAATGACTGGCAACTATAACGATCTAGAGCAGGTTCCTACACAAACAGACGGCAGCAGCTATTCTCCGAACTTGAGTGAGAATGACGCTTACGACAAGGCTATTGCATTAGTTCTTGAAGATAAACGTTATGATGATGCGATACCCGCATTTCAGTCCTTTCTTAAAAACTTCCCAAATTCGACCTATGCGGCAAATGCGCATTATTGGCTCGGGCAGTTGTTTTTTGCAAAACGTGAATATAACGAAGCGAAGCAACAATTTGAGACTGTTGTAAACGATTACCCGGATAGTAATAAGCGTGGCGACTGCTTACTGAAACTAGGTGTTATAGCTAGTGAGCAGAATAAGTCGGCAGATGCTAAGGCTTATTATGAACAAGTGGTCAAAGAATACCCTGATAGTACCGAAGCTAATTTGGCAAAACAACGCCTTAATTAGTAACAACTGAGCAACATGTGTTCGTGAATTGAGCAGTTGCACGGTTTTTTTCAATTTTCAGTTGCATACGCGCACTATTTCAGTAAACTATGCCGCCGTTGCCAAGCAGAAACGGCAGCAAAATTGGCGTTGGGTTGTTAGCTCAGTTGGTAGAGCAGTTGACTTTTAATCAATTGGTCGCAGGTTCGAATCCTGCACAACCCACCACGTTGCCAATTAATATTATCTATCAGAATATGGGTTGTTAGCTCAGTTGGTAGAGCAGTTGACTTTTAATCAATTGGTCGCAGGTTCGAATCCTGCACAACCCACCACTCCTAATTACTTTGCTACAAGTACATCTTGAATTCAGCTATAATAAGCCCCACTTATCAAGAACACTTGGAAAATAAGCCGTACTATCATGACCGAGATTCAAACTCTGGATAGCCTAGATTATACTTTTCCACCTAAACCTAAACCGTTAAGTGCGAAAGAGAAATCAGAGACAATTAATCGCATAAAGCAGCTTCTAATTGATGAAGATGCTGTATTGGTGGCTCACTATTACACAGACCCTGATATTCAGGCGTTAGCTGAAGAAACGGGTGGTTGTGTGGCGGACTCTTTAGAAATGGCTAGGTTCGGTCGTGACCATCCGGCGAAAAAGTTGATTGTTGCCGGTGTTCGCTTTATGGGTGAAACGGCGAAAATTTTGACACCTGAAAAGCAAGTACTGATGCCAACATTAAAAGCAGAGTGTTCGCTGGACCTTGGCTGTCCTCCCGAGAAGTTTTCTGAGTTTTGTGATCAGCACCCGGACAGAACCGTAGTTGTTTATGCGAATACTTCCGCAGCAGTTAAAGCTCGCGCAGACTGGGTAGTAACTTCCAGCATGGCGCTTGAGCTTGTCGATCATCTGGACGCTAAAGGAGAGAAAATACTTTGGGCTCCTGACCGTCATCTGGGTGGTTATATCGCACGTGAAACTGGTGCCGATATGCTGTTGTGGCAAGGGGCTTGCGTGGTGCATGATGAATTTAAGGCAAAGGCATTGGAGGACATGAAAAAGCTCCATCCGGAGGCTGCAGTTCTTGTTCATCCTGAGTCACCGGAAAATATTGTTGCTATGGCTGATGCAGTAGGCTCAACATCGCAGCTCATTAAGGCGAGTCAGGAATTACCTAACGAAACCTTTATTGTGGCGACAGACAAAGGCATTTTCTACAAAATGCAGCAGCTTCAACCGAATAAAACCTTTATTGAAGCGCCTACAGCCGGAAATGGAGCAACTTGCCGCAGCTGTGCACATTGTCCTTGGATGGCCATGAACGGGCTAAAAGCAATTGAGGAAGCACTTACCGAAGGCGGTGAGGCTCATGAAATACATGTCGACGAAACCTTAGGTAAAAAAGCTATGGTCCCCCTAGACCGAATGTTGGAATTTTCGGCAAGCTTAAAATAACTAAAACGGGCTCCTTCGGGAGCCTTTTTTACTCCCTGCTTATACAAGATATTTATAGTCGCCATAAATGCATCGCCTACCGAACTGCACAACTGCATGCTAATCTGAATTTATTGAATATTTATTCGGATGGTATTTGCATGGGGTTTTATAATCCAGCTGAAGTGCGTGACAACTGCGGTTTCGGTATTATTGCTAACGTTAATGGCGAAGCCCGGCAAGGGTTGATCTCTACAGCTGTTAAGGCTTTGGATCGCATGCAGCATCGCGGTGGTATTGGTGCCGATGGCAAGACTGGTGACGGCTGTGGCTTGCTCTTGCAAATGCCAGAGCTGTTCTTCCGTCAATTTGCTGAAAAGGAAGGTTGGCAGCTTAGCAAAAAGTTTGCTGTTGGCATGGTTTTCTTTAGTCGTGATAACGACAAGCGTGAAACCGCACGCCAACTTATCGAGCAAGAACTCCAGAGAGAGACCTTAGCCGTTACAGGTTGGCGCAAAGTGCCGGTAGATAACCGAGTGCTGGGGGAAGGAGCCAAGTCGTCTGAGCCTGTTATAGAGCAGGTTTTGGTGTCTGCTCCCCCAGGCTGGCGAAAAAAAGACTTAGAAAGACGCTTGTACATGGCGCGTCGGCGTATAGAGAAACTCATTCCTAATCAGGAAGAGCTCTATATTTCTTCGCTTTCTAGTCTGGTATTGGTTTATAAGGGATTAATGATGGCGGCGGATTTGCCTGCCTATTATGCGGATTTAGCCGACTCCGATATGAAAACCTCCATCTGCGTATTCCATCAACGCTTCTCTACCAATACTGAACCACGCTGGCCTTTAGCTCAACCATTCCGGTTTCTGGCTCATAACGGCGAAATTAATACCATAAGAGGTAATCGACAATGGGCGCAGGCGCGGGCTTATAAGTTTCAAACCCCTTTATTACCGGATCTACAGGACGCCAAACCGTTAGTCGGCTTGTCAGGCTCTGACTCTGCTTCACTGGACAATATGCTGGAGCTGCTGTTAGCCGGCGGTATGGATCTATTCCGGGCTATGCGTTTGCTGATACCGCCCGCCTGGCAAGGCGACGCGACAATGTCTGATGAAATGCGTGCTTTTTATGAGTTTAACTCGCTGCACATGGAGCCCTGGGATGGGCCGGCAGGCGTGGTGATGAGTAACGGCAGGCACGTAGCCTGCAGTCTGGATCGTAATGGTTTACGCCCGGCCAGGTATGTATTAACGCGCTCTGGTGTTCTGACCATTGCTTCCGAAGTGGGTATCTGGGATTACGACGAACAGGAAGTCATAGAAAAAGGGCGCTTAGGGCCGGGTCAAATGATGGCGGTGGACACCTATACCGGTAAAATTTGGTACAACGACGAAATAGAAGATGAATTAAAACAGCGCCACCCTTACAAACAATGGCTGGAACAGCATCGTCGTCACTTAATTCCGTTTGAACGCAGTCACGCAGATAAACTGGGCCAGCGTCTTTATGACGATGAAACCATGCAGGTATTGCATAAAGCTTACCTGTACTCAGAAGAAGAGTTACAGCAAATTATCAGTGTATTAGCGAAAGATGGCCAGGAAGCTGTTGGTTCAATGGGTGACGACACACCGACTGCGGTTCTCTCCAAACAACCTCGCTTACTTTATGACTATTTTCGACAGCAGTTTGCACAGGTAACAAACCCTGCCATTGACCCCATTCGCGAACGGCACGTGATGTCACTTTCAACCATAATTGGACGTGAGCACAATGTGTTTAACGAAGCTTCTGGTGATGCTGACAGGGTGGTGTTCGAATCCCCCATTCTGATGTATACCGATTTAAAGCAGTTACGCGAACTGGATGAAAAGCATTATCGCGCAACAACACTGTCGCTGGCTTTCAAGCCGGAGGAAGGCAACTTACGGCAGGCGATAGAAAACCTTGTTGAAAATGCAAAAGACGCGGTTAAAAACAATCAAACTGTTATTCTGATACTCAGTGACAGAGACTTGCAGCGCGGACAGTTGATGATACCGGCTGCGATGGCAGTTGGTGCGGTTCAACAGGCTTTAGTGGCTAATGACTTACGTTGCGATTCGAACATTATTATTGAAACAGCGTCTGCGCGAGACCCTCATCACATGGCGGTGTTGTTGGGTCAGGGAGCCACGGCAGTATACCCCTACCTGGCCTATGAAACAGTAGAGCAATTGGTTTCTCGTGGCAAAGTAACTCTGGATATTAGAGAAGCCTTGCTGAACTACCGGAAAGGTCTGAATAAAGGACTCTTGAAAATACTGTCGAAGATGGGCATTGCGACAGTTGCCGGATACCGCGGTTCTTCTCTATTTGAAGCTGTTGGGCTTAACGAAGACGTACGCCGCCTTTGTTTTGCAAACGTGCCGGCGCGCATTGACGGCACCGGCTTTGATGATATTCAGCAGGATCTCCAGCAGAGCTTTCACAAAGCCTGGTTAAAGCGTAAGCCTTTGGCTCAGGGGGGGGTACTGAAATATGTACATGGTGGGGAATACCATGCGTATAACCCGGATGTGGTCACCTCCTTACAACGTGCGGTGGCAACAGGTGAGCAGCGGGACTACGACGTTTACGCTAAATTTGTAAATCAAAGGCCGGTAACCCATCTGCGTGATCTGCTCAGTATAAAATTACCTGAAACAGCAAAGCTTGAAAAACACCACGTTGAAGCGAAGGAAAGCCTGTATCAGCGTTTTGATACGGCCGCTATGTCCATAGGCGCGTTAAGCGCTGAGGCCCACGAGGCTCTGGCTATAGCAATGAACCAAATTGGAGGGCATTCAAACTCCGGTGAAGGAGGCGAAGATCCTAAACGCTTTAACAGCTTAAAAAATTCCCGAATTAAACAAGTGGCTTCAGGGCGCTTTGGGGTGACACCTCATTACCTGGTGAACGCCGATGTGATTCAGATAAAAGTGGCGCAGGGGGCAAAACCCGGCGAAGGTGGGCAGTTACCCGGTGAAAAAGTCACTGCGGAAATAGCGCAACTACGCTACGCGGTGGCTGGTACGACTTTAATATCTCCACCGCCGCATCATGACATTTACTCTATTGAAGATTTAGCTCAGCTAATCTTTGATTTAAAGCAGGTAAACCCTAAAGCTTTAGTCTCTGTAAAACTGGTTTCAACGCCGGGTATTGGCACTATTGCGACCGGGGTGGCTAAGGCTTATGCCGATTTGATCACCGTATCAGGCTATGACGGTGGCACGGGGGCAAGTCCCATGACTTCAGTTAAATATGCAGGTTCTCCCTGGGAACTCGGTTTGGTTGAGGTGCATGAAGCGTTGGTCGCCAATAACCTGCGGCATAAAATTCGCCTGCAGGTTGATGGCGGTTTAAAAACCGGTATGGATATTGTGAAGGCGGCAATTTTAGGCGCCGAGAGCTTTGGTTTTGGTACTGCACCTATGATAGCCCTTGGCTGTAAATACTTGCGCATTTGTCACCTGAATAATTGCGCGACCGGAGTGGCAACACAGGATGAAACCTTACGTCGTGAACACTTTGCCGGCTTACCGGAACGCGTTGTAAAACTGTTTGAGTTTATGGCTGAAGAGGTGCGGGACATTCTTTCTCATCTCGGTTTAGCTCAGTTAACCGATGCCATTGGACGGGTTGATTTGTTAGAGCGTTTGCCGGGGGAAACCAAACGTCAGCAACAGTTACAGCTGACCGCTTTATTGGAATCAGCCGGGGTCCGCTCTGAACATTCATTGTATTGCACGGATAAAAACCCGCCGTATGACCCGGGTAAACTCAACCAACGCTTATTGCAACTGTGTAAAGAATCGATTGATGCACGCAATGGCGGACGATGGTCGCTGACAATTCGTAATGATGATCGTTCGGTAGGCGCAAGTGTATCCGGTCATATTGCCAGCCAACATGGCAACCAGGGAATGGCGGTAGCGCCTATCACCTTAGGTTTTATGGGGACAGCCGGTCAAAGTTTCGGGGCATGGAACGCGGGAGGCTTAAAGCTGCACCTGACCGGGGACGCAAATGACTACGTCGGTAAAGGCATGGCCGGAGGGGAAATTACCATTAAACCACCTGCTGGCTACCGCTATAACAGTTATGAAGCGGTAATTATGGGGAACACCTGCCTGTATGGTGCAACAGGAGGCAAGCTCTATGCTGCCGGTTGTACCGGCGAGCGCTTTGCGGTGCGTAACTCTGGGGCCACAGCTGTAGTAGAAGGTATTGGCGACCATGGTTGTGAGTATATGACAGGCGGTATTGTGGTGGTTCTGGGGGAATGCGGCATCAACTTTGGTGCAGGAATGACCGGTGGCTTTGCTTACTTAAGAGACAGCGACGGCGACTTGCATCGAAGACTTAACCATGAGCTGGTTGAAGCTGTTGCCGTGGATACCCCTATTATTCAGGAGCACTTACGGGGTTTAATTCATGAGCATCACGAAGCGACGGGCAGCCAGTATTCGCGTGAATTACTGCGCAACTTTGAGCAGGTAGTGGAGAGCTTTTATATTGTGAAACCAAAAACGGCCGATGTAAAAGAGCTGCTGGGGCATCGAGCTCGATCTACCGCAGAATTACGCGTGCAGGTGATGTAATGAACAAAAATATTTATCAATTTTTAGACGTACAACGCATTGACCCGCCCAAACGCTCGGTTGAAGAGCGCCGAATTGAATTCAAAGAAATTTATGACCCGATGCCCGGCGTGCAGCTGAAAGGTCAGGCTGACCGTTGCCTGGATTGCGGTAATCCTTATTGTGAATGGCAGTGTCCGGTTCACAACTACATTCCTCAGTGGCTGGAACTGGCTAACGAAGGGCGGGTTATTGAGGCGGCGGAACTCATGCATAAAACCAATAGCCTGCCGGAAGTCTGTGGCCGGGTATGTCCTCAGGATCGCCTATGCGAGGGAGCATGCACGCTCAATGACGGCTTTGGCGCAGTGACCATTGGCAGTATTGAAAAGCAAATGGTCGATGAGGCTTTTAAACAAGGCTGGCGACCGGATTTAAGCGGTGTGATTCAGCGTAAGGAGCGCGTTGCGGTTATTGGTGCAGGGCCTGCAGGTCTTGCCTGTGCTGATGTATTGGCACGTAATGGTGTCAAAGCCGTAGTTTACGACCGTTACCCGGAAATTGGCGGGCTGCTGACCTACGGCATTCCGCCATTTAAGCTGGATAAAGCGGTCATGACTTTGCGGCGTGAAATATTTACCGACATGGGCATTGAATTTAAGTTGGGCGTTGAAGTTGGTAAGGACATCAGTTTTGCTGAGCTGGAAGCCAATTACGATGCGGTATTTCTTGCTTTAGGAACCTACAAGGCGTTGGATGGAAAATTAAAAGGGCTGGATGCAAAGGGCGTTTATCCGGCACTGCCATTTTTAATTGGCAATACTCAACGACTTATGGCTCATGAGCCGATGTCTCAGTATCCGCTTATTGATGTTAAAGACGAGATCGTGGTTGTACTTGGTGGTGGTGATACGGCCATGGACTGTGTCAGAACCTCGATTAGGCAGGGAGCCAAGTCGGTTGTTTGTGCGTATCGTCGCGACGAAGGCAACATGCCGGGCTCCCGCAAAGAAGTGCAAAACGCCCGGGAGGAAGGCGTATCGTTTGAGTTTAATCTCCAACCACTGGAGGTAGTCACTGACGGTACAGGCAAAGTCAGCGGTGTGAAAATGATGCGCACGGAGCTCGGCCCGGCTGACGAAGATGGTCGGCGCAGGCCGCAGCCGGTGCCTGAGTCAGAGTTTCTGATGCCCGCTACTGCGGTGATTATTGCTTTTGGTTACCAGCCCAACCCACCAGAATGGTTACAACAACACAAAGTGGAAATGAGCGACTGGGGTACCGTGCTTGCCACCGGCGATACCGAATTTGCTATGCAAACCAGTAACCCGAGAATTTTTGCCGGAGGTGATATGGTGCGTGGCGCTGATTTAGTTGTGACCGCTATCGCTGAAGGGCGCAATGCAGCCGAGGGGATGCTGGACTACTTTGACAGTCAGTAAGCAGCGTTATTGACGCTGCCACTGTTTAATAACGGCTGCATAACCCTCGCGGAAGCTGGGGTATTGCAATTCGTAGCCACTGCCTTTAAGGCCTTTATTCAGGCAGCGTTTGGAGCCTCTGGGGCCCACCTCGGTATTGATATTTCCCGGCAGCTCCAGACCTAGCTGCTGAGCAAGCCATTGGTAAACTTCATATTGCTTCACGGGCTCATCGTCATTGACTAAATAAACAGGAAGAGGCTGGGTGACTTGTGTCAACAGATGAACGATAAAGTCCGCAACATCGTCCTGATGTATGCGGTTGGTCCAGCTGTCGCGTAATTGAACATTTCCCTGACTAAGCTGGCGCAGCAAAAAGTCACGACCTTCGCCGTAAATACCGCTGCAACGAAGAATGGACGTTTGCCCCGGCAACGCATGAATAAGTGATTCCGCCTGCAATAATGCTTTACCGGAAGCTGATGTGGGTTCAGTTGGACTGTTTTCATCTATCCATTCACCGTTGCGTTGCGCATAAACACCTGTGCTGGAAACGTAAATAATATTCGGCTGATGGGTTTGTTGTGATAATACTTGCTGTAAATGTCGGCAGGGGACGACATAACCCTGGTGATAGCTATCTTCTGCTCCTTTTGCCGGCGTCAGAGTAATCACCACGTTGTCCCATTTTTGCTTAAACAGCTGATAAAGCTCTTGTTCGTTGCTGAGGTCAGCAGCAATTAAGTCGACATCCGGGCGCACGGGTTTATTGCCAGGTGTTCTGCAAACTCCGGTAACTTGGTTTTTAAATGCACTAAGCCTTTGCGCGACGCGGTCTGCAATATCACCGTAACCCAGTAAAAGCGTTTGCATGAAGATCCTCTTAGCGTTAATGTAAATTAAATGTGAACAAAATAATAACGATACTGACCAGCAGCCATTATGAGCAGTGACGCCCCAATAGAAACCTTAGTTGATGAGCTTAAAACAGATTACCATCGCTCTCAATTTGAGTCTCTTTTTAAACGCAAAACAACGCACTTAAGCGGGCCAGAAAAGCTCAAGCTTCGCATGCAAATTACCGAGCTGGCAAAACCGGCATTGGGGGTTGTTGATCTCCGTAAAAAAATTCCTTCTGAGGTTGAGCCCTACACCTTTCAAGGCCGCACACATTACTTTGATTTAACCGCCAGAAAAATATTTGAAGAAGGCTTGCGTGCTTATAAAGGGATTTTTACCAATGACACCAAAGAAAAGATACTGGCGTTAAAAGCGCACCATCAAAAACTTGCTGAACATAAAGCTCAGGAGCAGGAAGAACAGGGCAATGCGTTAGACAACTTTGTGGCTGGCTATGAATATAAGCGCAGTGAAGAACGAGTGAACCTGGTTACCTCAGTGAAAATGGAGCTTGCTGACGGGCAAAGGTTAAACGCTATGACTGTGGATGTTTCATTTTCAGGGTTACAGCTCAAACTTCCTTTTGAACAACAGCTGGCCGGTTTAAAGCATGCGCGTGTAATTCTCTATTTTTGCGGCTTTTCAGATGATTTTACTTTTGATGCTAATACTGGTTACGAGTACCGGGTTGTCGGCGTTAAAAATAAAGATACCTGTTTATATCTGCGTTTAAAGCGTTTTGACGATTCGTCCGACGATGAGCTCAGCAAACTTCTGTCAGACATTGTGACCAAGTCCAGAAGGCGTTACAAAATTAATGTTGAGCATGTCGCACAGCGAGTCATTGCGCGGGGGCATGAGAATTACTGGTTTAATGCGATTCAGGCTTTGCCTATTCTTCTTAGCAAAAACTCCAGTACCTTTGCTGTAATAAGAACAGCAGCAAATCAGACGCTATTGAATAGCTGGCAACAGCATCAAGGGGACTTGCTTGCTGAGCTTCTCGAACAGACGTGGGTGCAAAACAGCCTTTCGATGTTAAGAGACTCCCGAAAAGCAACCCGTCAACAAGTGACATTTTTTCGTATCAGCTTGCCGGTGAATAAAGTCTGGCGCGAGTACTTACTTCCCCTAAACGCATTACAAACAGATAAACCTTTAATGGCCACTTTAAATGCGTTACGGGCTGCTGGCTATGGTACGCGTTGTTACCAACTGACAATAACCCATAGTAAGGAAAAACAGCTTATTTACGCTGAGCTGAACTCAATAAGGACGCCGCTTTGGCAGAATAAAACCGATGAAAAGCCGGATTTATCCAGGTTGCAGGACTACCGCTCTAAAGAGGCGGAAAAATTAAATTTCAAGCTACTCAGTGATGAGTCCTCAGCAAAACATCAGATTTTTCCTCATGTATTGTCGAATGCGCTCTTTCTTTATAAACGAGGCGTTGAATGGAAGCCTGAGCTTGCCGGGCTAATGTCGTTAACCGAAGGCTTGCCCACATTGTTTAATGAGACTGAATTTTGGTTAGCTAATGGTGACCGGATTCTTGGTGGGCGCCGGCTCAGTTCCCTTATAAGGCAGAGGCTTCGTCAGTTATCGGATGGAAATGAGTTTTCGTCGCGTATTCTGATTTTAAGAGTAAGCAGTGCGCTTCAAAAGGAAGCGGTTATGGGGCGAGATATTGGGGAATACGAGCGTTTTGAAGAAGCGGCGGAATACATACGCTTTCTAAACGACAACAGTAACTTTGTTGCGGTTCTGGTCTCGGCCCAGCCCTGTGCTAGCCGCTTCCCTGAGGAACTGAGTGAAAGTTTGTCTTATATTCACCGCTACTTACCGCATCGGGCAAAAGAACTGGAGCACAACTTTTCTCAGCTTCAGGCGGTTATGACGTTGACTGACGTGACCCAGACCCTCATTGACCTGTCTGAGTTGACTGTGCCGTCGTAAGTCAGCTATTTGCATGACTGATGGCCGTGGCTTTCCATCGTCCGGTATTTGCCCCATAATCAAATCATTGTTTATTTAATAACAGGTGTTCAATTATGTTGAAATCATGGGTAAATCCGCTTTTAGCAGCAAGCATAGGTTTAGCGCTACCGTTAACGGCTATAGCGCAGGACGGTATCGATTATAAAGAGCAGGAAAAACTGCACGAAATAGCTGGTGCAATGCAGGGCAATCGTATTGAAAGTGACATTCAGACTTTGGTCGATTTTGGCACTCGTCATACGCTATCTGAAACCGAGTCGGATACGCGTGGTATTGGTGCTGCAAGACGCTGGATTTTTGCTGAGTTTGAACGTATATCAGAAGCCTGTGGCGGCTGTCTTGAAGTCATGTATGTCAGCGATACAATTTCCGGTGAAACGCGAATACCCGACCCTGTGGAAGTGAAAAGTGTCATTGCTATTCAGCGTGGCAAAACAGATCCTAACCGTTATGTGATGATGTCGGGTGACATTGACTCGCGCGTTAGCGATGTTATGGACTATACCTCGGACGCTCCCGGTGCAAATGATAATGCCTCTGGTGTGGCCGGAGCGTTAGAAGCGGCCCGAGTGTTAAGCCAATACGAATTTGACGGCTCCATCGTTTATGCGGCCCTGGCCGGTGAAGAGCAAGGTCTGTTTGGTGGGAAAATTCTGGCCGAAAAAGCCAAAGAAGAAGGCTGGCACCTTACCGCAGTGCTTAATAATGACATGATTGGTAACATTGAAGGAATTAACGGAGTCATTAATAACACCACAGCACGGATTTTTGCTGAGGGCACCCGTATGAATGAGTCAGACCGCGAAGCGACCATGCGCCGTTTCTATGGTGGTGAAGTAGACTCTCCCTCACGCAACCTGGCGCGCTATATTGATACAGTGGCGGACCGTTACATCAACAATTTAGACACGATGATTGTTTATCGCTTAGATCGCTTTGGTCGCGGCGGACACCACAGACCCTTCAACGATTTAGGTTATGCGGGTATCCGTATTATGGAAACCAACGAAAACTATAATCGGCAGCATCAGGATCTTCGTGTTGAGAATGGTATTGAATATGGCGATACCATAGAAGGTGTCGACTTTGATTATGCCGCTAAATTAACAGCGTTGAACGCGGTTTCTATAGCAAGTATGTCGTGGGCACCAAGACCGCCTGCAGATGTCGAAATAGAAGGTGCCGTAAAACCGGATACAACTTTACGCTGGGCAGCCCAGCAAGAAGATGAAGAAAATATTGCGGGTTATAAAGTTTACTGGCGTTTAACCAGCGCCCCGCAGTGGCAGTTCAGTCGCTACGTTGGTAATGTAAATGAGTACACACTGGAAAATGTGGTGATCGATAATTACATTTTTGGTGTAGCTAGTGTCAGTAACGATGGCTTCGAAAGCCCAGTTGTATTTCCGGGACCAGCGGGGACATTTTCTATTGAGTAATGAGTCGTTTAAAGCATTAACTGAGCCGCTAAATTATGAAGGCGAAGACCGAAAAGTCGGTTTTGAACTGGAATTTAGCGGCTTAACTTTAAGCCAGACTATTGATGTCATGCAACGGGTACTGCCCGGTGAATTAGTGTCTGTTTCCAAAGCGGAACAAAAAATTGAGGTGGACGGTCTTGGTTCGTTCAAAGTTGAGATTGACTGGGACTATTTAAAACGAAAGGCGAAAGCGGAGGGCGGTGACAAGTCCGCCTGGGTGCGAGAACTCGGCAGCCTTGCTGAAAACCTTGTGCCCATTGAAATTGTGTGTCCGCCGCTAACGCTAGAGCAATGTGAGCAGTTACTTACTTTAACGGACGCGCTGAGAGAAGCCGGAGCAAAAGGTACAGATGAGTCCTGGATAGCGGCTTATGGTGTCCATATTAACCCCGAAGTACCATCATTAGATGCCAATGTATTGCTGCGTTATTTACAGGCATTCTCTTTATTGCAGTGGTGGTTGGTTGAAGCGCATCGTGTCGATACAACGCGCAAACTCAGTCCTTACATCGATAAATACCCCGAGGCCTACATCCGACTGTTGGTTAACCAACATGAGGTGACTCAGAAACAGCTTATCGATGACTATTTGAAGCACAACGCCACCCGCAATCGTGCTTTGGATATGTTGCCTCTGTTCGCCTTCTTAGATGAAGAAAAAGTGATAGGAGCAGTAGATGATAAAAAGATAAAGGCCCGTCCGACTTTTCATTATCGCTTACCGAACTGTCAGCTTGAACATCCTGACTGGCAGTTAACCGAGCCCTGGAAAGTTTGGTGGGTGGTCGACGCTCTGGCTAACGATCAGCAAGCGTTAGATTATTGGAAACAAGCGTTTATTGACGCTGAGCGTCCCTTAATTGGTGTCTCAGAAAAACACTGGAAAGAAAGGCTGGAGCAATGGCTGAAAGACCGCGAGTGGTTGTAACCGGAACCGCCAGACGATGGTCTCCGTCCTGGTGGTGTACCTGGCTTATTCTCAAATGCCTTGGGGCTCGTCCTTTGCGTTCGAGTGTCAGGCACCGTTGTGAGACGGATAATATTGATGCTGTAATTATTGGAGGGGGAGATGACATTAGTCCCTCACAATATAACCAGCCGCCAGAGCGTGATGGGGAGTATGACCCTGACCGTGATGAACTCGAAATTGCCTGGATACGTTGGGCTTTGGAGAATAAGAAGCCATTGTTGGGAATTTGTCGCGGATCGCAGTTAATCAATGTGGTGCTGGGCGGCGAACTTGACCAGAACATCAAAGAACTACGTCAGTTGACCTATAACCGCCCGGGACTTCTGCCAACTAAGCAGGTATTTATTGAACCTAAAAGTAAGTTGGCGAAGGTTTGTAGAAAGCGAAAACTGAGAGTTAATAGCCTGCATTCGCAAATCGTCAAAAAAACGGGTGTTGGTATGCTTGCTGTGGGCTGGGACTTGGATGGCTTTTTGCAGGCCTCCGAGGGGCAGGATGAGCAAACCATTATCGGTGTACAGTGGCACCCTGAGTACTTATTTTATGTACCCAGCCAAGTTCGAATTTTTCGTTGGCTTATTAAACAATAATTGAACATATCGATTATACCCACCTCAATCTATCAATTTTTTTGATCCATTCCGCATTTCAATCTGTATAACCGTTCAACAACTTAGAATCGACCTATTAAAAAGCCTTTGGAGCGTTAAATGACCATCGCAAATCGTTTGTATGCAGGGTTTGCCTTTATTCTGCTGTTACTTGTTGTAACCACCATCGTCGGTACATACCAGGTTGGTGAAATTGATAAAACCCTGGTAAGAGTTAACGAAGTGGGTAGTGAAAAACAACGGTTTGCTATTAACTTTCGAGGCAGTGTGCATGACCGCGCAATAGCCTTGCGTGATTTGGTTCTGGTTGAAAATGCCGATCAACGTCCACCCCTACGTGAACTAATTGCTGATCTTAAATCCAATTACAGCGAAGCTGATAACGGTATGACTGACATTTTTTCCGATAACGAGTTGGTAAACAGTCAGGAACGTGAGTTATTGAGTGAAATTGAAGACATTCAGGCTCAGGGGCTGGCGGCGGCTGATGAAACAGAGCGCCTGTTAAACTCGAACCAAAGGCAACAGGCTCAGGAGTATGTCCTTAATGAAGTATCGCCAATTTATGCGGAGTGGCTAAACCGAATTAACGCCTTTATTGACTATCAGGAACAAAGTATCTCAGCCGGTACGGAAGAGGTAATGAGCCGCAGTGAGAACTTTGCCACCTTAATGTGGTGGGTTACTGCGTTTGCCATTATCAGTGGCGGACTGGTGGCCTGGCAAATCGTAGTTAAACTGACACACACCATTGGCGGTGAACCCGAGGAAGCGGCTGAAGCATTACAACGCATTGCCGATGGTGATTTAACCGTCTCTACCCATACACGCTATGAAGATAGCATGATGGCGGATGTTAATCGTATGGTGAACCAGTTACGGAGTATTCTGGGAGATGTTAATGAATCAGCAAGTACCATTCTGAACTCCTCGAATGAGCTTGCTGAAACGGCTGGGAATAACCAAAATTTGGTGGTTCAGCAGCAAGAACAAACGACTCAGGGCGCAACCGCTATTCATCAAATGTCGCAAACGGTTCGTGAAGTTGCTCAGCATACTGAGCAGGCGGCGCAGTTGGCCGATGATACCGACAGAGAAACAGTTGCAGGCAGCCGTGAGGTAGAAGCTACGGTTCGTTCCATTGAAGAGTTAGCCAACCAGGTTGAAGGTGCTGCTAAAGTCATTGGTGAACTGTCTGACAACACGGCAGAAATACACAAGGTGCTGGAAGTGATTGAGGGCATTGCCGACCAGACCAACCTATTAGCACTGAATGCTGCGATAGAAGCGGCACGAGCGGGCGAACATGGCCGGGGTTTCTCTGTGGTTGCCGATGAAGTGCGAGCTCTGGCAAACCGGACACAGGATTCAACCCGCAGTATTCAAAGCTTAATAGAAACGATGCGCGGCAGTGCGACAGATGCGGTTTCAGTCATGGACAAAGGCCGGGAGAAAGCGGCGGAAAGCGTGAAGCAAGCACGTTCAGCCGGTGAATCATTGAACGCGGTCAATAATTCTGTGGCAAAAATGAGTGACATGAACGCGCAAATCGCTACTGCAGCAGAAGAGCAAACAGCTGTTGCTGAAGAGATTAATCAAAACTTCTCCTCAATTACAGAGGCCGCGGAGCAAACGGCAGCAGGCTCAGAGCAAATTAGCGAAGCCAGCCGTGAGCTGAATGAGTTAGCAAAACGATTAAATAATGGTATGAAGCGCTTTAAAATTGCTTAAACCCCTTGATTAGAACGGCTAAAACCCCTACCATAGCGGCCGTTCTGGAGAGGTGGCCGAGTGGCTGAAGGCGCACGCCTGGAAAGTGTGTATACGGCAACGTATCGAGGGTTCGAATCCCTCTCTCTCCGCCAGATACAAAAGAAACCGCCCTTGTGGCGGTTTTTTTGTGTCTGCAGAAAGTGAGGATTTGATGAGAACCCTGTGGTTCGACAAAACGACAGGAGAGCCGTTTTGAACAGCGCTTTAGCGCTGCCCGAAGGGCGAGGGCCATGGAGGGCCCGAGTTAATCCCTCGATCGAAGCCAGATACAAAAGAAACCGCCCTTGTGGCGGTTTTTTGCTTTTTAGGGAAGACTTTATTGTAAAAATTATCCCAGCTGGTAAATTAATACCTGCTTTACAGGTAAGCATCAAGGATGATGGTGAGTCGTTACTGTTTTTCCTAAACTTTCCTGCCAAATAACAATGATAAAGGGATATTTTATGTTTAAACGACTTTTGCCTGTGGTAGCGGGCTCGTTATTCTTGACTGCATGTTCGGGTGGAACTCCAACATGTAGTGATACTGAAACTGTTGATCTTGTTATAGAAATTAGTAATGAGGAACTTGTTTCACAGCTTGGTTCGGAGTTTGCCAATTTAATTGAGATGGAAGTTGATGCAATTCGCACAACCGGGCACAACTCAGATATCGATACTTATGAATGCGCTGCTGATTTGGTCATGAAAGGCCCTGGCGGTGAAAATGCTATACCAGTTGAATATACTGTAGAATCAACTGATGAGAACGACGAGTTTTACGTTACGGTCTATGGTTTGTAAAAGAGAAGGCGCCGAATGGCGCCTTCTCTTTTTTACTTGGGGGATAAATTTTACATCATACTTTGTAAGTAAAGTTGCTCGCCCAGGCGATCCATCAGGTTCAGTTGAATTTGTAACCAGTAGGCGTGGTCTTCTTCTGTATCTTTCAAAATGCCGACCAGCATCTCACGGGTGACATAATCATCAACTTCTTCACAGTATTCAATGACTTCGCGTAACGTTTTTGCGTTGTTGTACTCAAGCTGTAGGTCATTTTCCAGCATTTCCCGGACATCTGAACCTATGGTATGAGGTTCACGCGCATCCATTTTGGGTTTACCTTCCAGAAACAGAATTCTGCGAATGAGCAAGTCCGCATGACCACGTTCATCATCAATTTCATGGTTAATGCGCTCATAAAGCTTCATTAAGCCCATGTCTTCGTATTGCCGTGAATGCGATGTGTACTGGTCAATTGAAGTGAGTTCAAAAGCCAGAAGACGATTGAGCTGCTCAACGACGTTATTATCTCTGTTCATCATTCAGCTCCTTGAATTTTTGTTTGCAGATAAACTTCATTGCCAAGGCGCGATATAAGATCAATTTGGGTTTCAAGCCAGTCAAGGTGCTCTTCCTGAGAGTCCAGAATGTCGCGTAGGGCATTGCGACTGACATAATCCTGATGTTGCTCACACTCTTTAATAGCTTCGCGTATGGCACTGACATCGTTAAACTGAACTTTGTGGTCCAGCTCCAGCATTTCTCTGGGATCTTCGCCAACGTATAATTTGCCGAGCTCCTGCAAATTGGGGATACCTTCTAAAAACAGAATGCGTTCGATGAGAACGTCCGCGTGTTTCATTTCATTAATAGAAGCTTTGTAGACAGGTTTGTTCAGGCTTTCAAAGCCCCAGTTGCGATACATGCGGGCATGCAGAAAGTACTGGTTTATGGCGGTAAGTTTTAGCGTCAGTATTTTATTCAGTTGCTGGATGACTTTAGCATCACCTTTCATAGCCGTATTACTCCTTAATTCATTAGGTATGAATTAAGTGTAGCATACGGAAACCGGAAGTTGGGTCTCTTTACCTGCTTGGTTGGCTCGTTGTTCGAGAGCTTCGTGAAGTACGTCTTTGGCACAAGTTTTACAGCATCCACACTGAGAAGCCACACCATATTGTTGGCGCAGGTCTCGCATAGAATTTACTTCACCAGAAATAACCGCCTGATGAATGGCTTTATCATTAACGCCCTTACAAAGACATACGTACATAGACTATCACCTCAGTTAGTAATGATAGTCTATGTTAAATGCGAACGATTTGCAATAGTGTTTTATTGCGGTGCGATGAACCCAGTCTTCAATAAGTACAGGGTATAGAGCAGGTACAGGCAGATAAAGATAAAACCGTGTACGCGATTAATTCGTCCCTGACGGGCTTTGCGAATACCGAATACCATCAGTAACAGCGTTAATATTGCCATTGCAACCCAGTCACGGCTTAATACAAGCGGCTCAAGTGACACAGGTTCAATCGCGCCGGCAATCCCCACAACAGCCAGCGTATTAAACATATTTGAACCAATAACGTTACCCAGTGCCAGGTCATGTTCGTTCTTTCGCGTGGCCGCAATTGCTGAAGCTAATTCCGGTAAAGAGGTGCCGATGGCGACCACGGTAAGGCCGATGACCAAGTCACTGACACCAAGGGATACGGCGATGTTTACCGCGCCCCAGACTAAAGCGCGGGAACTGACAATAAGCAGCAACAGCCCGACAATAAGCCATATAATAGCGGGCTTCATCGGTAAAGGGTGAGAGTCAATTTCTTGCGTATATTCAGCGGCTAAACTGTCGTCACTGCTTTTAGATCCTATCCATACAGACCAGCCCATATAGCCAAGGAAAACAATCAGTAAAAGTACAGCTTCAAGTCGTGTTATTTGGTAATCGAGAAGGAAAACTGCACTTAACAGGGTAATGGTTATTAAAACTGGCATTTCGCGGCGAATAACTACGGACTTTACAGCGATAGGCGCAAGCAGGGCGGTTATACCCAGAACCAGAGCAATGTTGGTGATGTTTGAGCCGTAAGCATTACCCAAAGCTAAAGCCGGGTTACCTTGCATAGAAGCTAAGGCTGAGACCACCATTTCAGGTGCTGATGTGCCAAAGCCAATAATGACCATACCGATAACCAGAGGAGCCATACCCAGATGTCGTGCTACGGCAGCCGCGCCTTCAACAAAGCGGTCAGCACTCCAGACTAATACCGCCAACCCCAGAACAACCGCAACAATCGATAACGTCATAACACCCTGTTCCTGTTAAAAAGAAAGGGCGATAGTTTAACGCAGAGTTTCCTTAATAGCATCAATACTTGTTGGGTCGTCAATGGTAGATGGAACAGCAACATCATCCCCTTGCAGAACTTGCCGGATAAGACGCCTTAATATTTTCCCCGAGCGAGTTTTAGGTAACCTGGGAACAATATGTAAGGTCTTCAGGCAGGCAATTGCACCAATTTCGGACCGAATAGACTGGATGAGTTCTTGTTGCAATTGCTCATGACCAATAGTGGATGAGTTTTTAAGAATGACAAAACCAACTGGCAACTCTCCTTTGAGTTCATCCGGCTGGGCAACCACGGCGCACTCTGCTACATCTTTATGACTGGCCAGAATTTCTTCCATTTCGCCAGTAGATAAACGGTGGCCGGCAACGTTTATCACATCGTCCGTGCGGCCCATAATGAAAACATAGCCGTCATTATCTATGTAACCGCCGTCTCCGCTGCAGTAATAACCAGGGAATGCATTCAAATAACTTCCCTGCAGTCGTTCCTCGTCACCCCAAATGGTTGTTAAACAGCCTGGAGGTAAAGGTAAGCGCACACAAATGGCGCCTTCTACTTTACTGCCCAGACTTTTACCTAAGGGATCCAGCACGCTGATCTCGTAGCCCGGAACAGGAAAGGTTGAAGAGCCTGGTTTGACTTTAACCGCGCCAATTCCCACTGGATTCGCGCTCATAGGCCAGCCACTCTCTGTCTGCCACCAGTGGTCATAAACCGGTAAGTCGGTGAGCTCTGTTGTCCATTCGTACGTTGCAGGGTCTAAACGTTCGCCAGCCATGTAAATACGTTGCAGTGAGCTAATATCGTAGCGGCTCAGGTGCTCACCTTCAGGGTCTTCTTTCTTTATCGCCCGGAACGCCGTTGGAGCGGAGAAAATAGCACTGACTTTATAGTCCTGGACAATGCGCCAGAAGGAACCTGCATCAGGTGTGTTAACAGGTTTTCCTTCGTAAAGAATAGTGCTGCAACCAAAAATTAAGGGTCCATAAACGATGTAAGAGTGGCCAACTACCCAGCCAACATCAGACGCCGTAAAGAAGACTTCTCCCGGCGTTAGCCCATAAACATAATTCATTGAAAAGTTTAAGGCGACAGCGTACCCGCCGTGATCGCGTACTACCCCTTTGGGTTTGCCAGTGGTGCCTGAGGTATAAAGAATATAAAGCGGGTGGGTTGCCGGTAAGGGAACAGCTTCGGCGGAATGGGCTTTTTCCATCGCCTGTGCCCAGTCGGTGTCCTGACCGTCCTGCATCTCAGCCTCACACTGCTCGCGCTGATAAACAATGGTACGGGGGCTAAACTGCGCTTCTGCAAGTGCTTTATCAACAATAGGCTTGTAGGGTAAAACCTTACTACCTTCAATACCACATGAAGCGGTAACGATGAGCTTGGGGGCGGCATCGTCAATGCGAACGGCAAGTTCGTGCGCTGCAAAACCACCAAAAACAACCGAGTGAATCGCCCCTATGCGCGCACAAGCCAGCATGGCAATAGCGGCCTGAGGGATCATTGGAAGGTAAATAATGACTCTGTCGCCTTTCTCAACGCCTTGCTGTTTTAGTACATCTGCGAAGCAGGAAACCTCACGGTGTAATTCGTTAAAGGTGTAGCTTGCTTTACTTTGAGTAACCGGGGAATCGTAATATAGAGCGACTTGTTCACCGCGCCCTGCGTTAACCTGAGCATCGAGTGCTAAGTAACTGACGTTAATTTCGCCGTCCGGGAACCAGTCTGCCATGCCATTTTTCCTGACATGTGCAGCCACTTTCGGTGGTTTGAACCAGTCCAAACGACGCGCCTGGTCAAGCCAGAATCCTTCAGGATCTTGTTGAGCTTCTGAATAGACTTTCTTATAGGGTTGCATGGCACTACCTCAAATCCTTTTATGCAGAGCCTTTTAGCATATTCTGTTGGCTTAAATTTCCTATTCGACTTAGGTCTAAGCTGGCTTTGATCCCAATCGTAATTACCAGAATCTAAGTCGTCTTAACAGCAAAAACTCAACAATGGCAATAATGACTAGTGAGCCACAGAAGATCATAAAGGCATCAGCATTTTCAACACCGGGCATGCCGCCAATATTAATGCCGAAAACACCGGTTAAGAAGCTAAGAGGTAAAAAGACACCGGCAATAACTGAAAGCCAGTAAGTGTTGCGGTTCATCTTTTCTGCTATCGCCTGCTGCAGTTGTTCGCGTTGCATCCATACCTGTTCAAGCATTAAGTCAATTTGCTCGAACAGCCGTTGGGTTGTGTCGCGTTCGTTGATTAACCACTGATGCAATTCGGGTGTCATGATTTTCTCAGTTTCGGTACTGAGCTTTTCTAAGGCCGCCAACTGGGGGCGAATAAAACGGTTTAGGCGCAATAGCCTGCGGTGCAGGGCTGTGAGTTTCACCTGAACCGACGCAGTATCATCAAAGCCTTCACCTTCAATGGCTTCAAGTTGCTCCTCCGCCGATGAAACGACATCTTCAATGCGCAAGTTTATTTGCTCAATGAGTGCGACGATAAAATCGTGTAACGACTCAGGTCCCATCTGTTGCTGGAGTTGCTCTCTTAGCTTTGCTATGGATAAGAATGGGCGTTTACGGAAGCTATATAAAGCACCTTTATAATACAATATGCGCAAACTGAGCATGTCTTCCGGTGACTCACCGGTGTTTAAGTTAACGCCGCGTAGCAACAGCATAAAACCATCGGGCAGACGTTGGAATCTGGGACGGGTGTCTTCTTCGAGTACCGCATCAATGAGAGGTTCGGGGATCCCTGCCTGAGTTAGCCATTCAGTCAGGCCTTCAACGTCACGTTGGAAATGAAACCAGGTATTCTCTGTGGCTTCGGACGGTGTCTGAAGTTGTGTCGCGGGATGTTGATTGAAATCCCAGGCATCAATTAAAAAATCCATAGAACCCTCGCTTTAAGACTATTATTCAAAGTCTATAGCGAGGCGTTTAACTTGTCATTGTTTTCAGTAAGCTTCAGTCCGGAAGTTCACAAAGCGATGAGTCGAATACGACTAAATGATCAAAGTCGATATCAAAACCAATTTGCTCACCAGTTTGCAGTGGTTGGTGAGAGGGACCTACCGCGAGTACATGACTGGTGTCTGCAAGCTCCAGAGTATAGAGATAATGAGAACCGCGGAACCCACAACCAACAACAATGGCTTTCATTTCACTCTTGTTGTTGATCAATACATCGTCGGGGCGAACAAGAAAGTTCACGCTCATATCGTGCTTATTGCTTAATTGCGAATGTTTAATGGTGCCAAATGCACAATGCAGTTCTTGGTCCTTAATTTCACCATTAAGCAGCACACCACGCCCAATAAAGTCAGCGACTAGTTGGTGAGTCGGCTGGTGGTAAAGTGCGTAAGGTGTTTCCCACTGGAGCAGCTGGCCGGAATACATGACGCCAGCCTTATCAGCCATAGCAAAAGCCTCTTGCTGGTCATGAGTTACCAGTAAAGCCGTAATGCCTTCTTCTTTAAGTAAACGCCGGACATCGTGGGCCAATACTTCTCTTAACTCTGCATCGAGGCTTGAGAAAGGTTCATCCAGTAACATGAGTTTGGGCTTTGGTGCCAACGCTCTGGCAAGTGCGATACGTTGCTGCTGACCACCAGATAGCTCATGAGGGTAGCGGTTCTGGTAACCATTAAGACCAATACGGATGAGTAACTCTTTAATGCGCTCATCCTGCTGGGTTTTCGACAACTGATTAATACCAAAACGAATGTTATCGGCAACGGTTAAGTGCGGAAACAGTGAAAAGTCCTGAAACATCATACCGACATGACGTTGTTCCGTTGGCCACTGTACTTTGTCGGACGATACCGTCTTGCCATGGAGTTCAATTTTGCCTCCTGAAACAGGAGTGAAACCGGCTATAGCGCGCAGTAGGGTGGTTTTACCGCAGCCACTTGGGCCTAACAGGCAGCCAATGTCCCCGGGTTCTAAAGACAGGTTGAGCCTGTCGACAATAAGGTCTCCGGAAAGTTGGATACTGACGGTATCGATATTCAGTAGTGTGCTCATTTACTCACCTGTTTTTATCGAATTACTGCGTAAAGCACGGGATAACATAATAACCGGAATAAGACCGACCGCGACAATCATTAAAGCCGGAGGGCCTGCATCGGCAAGCCTTTCGTCAGATGCCATTTCAAATGCCCGCACAGCCAGCGTATTAAAATCAAAGGGTCTTAATACCAGGGTCGCCGGCAGCTCTTTCATAACATCAACCAGAACGAGAATAAGAGCGGCTAACAATGGGCTGCGCAGCAGCGGTAAATGAATTCGCCATAAAATACGCTTGCCGCTCGCGCCTAAGGTACGGGCACTGTCATCCATTTGTGGGGTAATTTGTTCAAGCCCTGAATTTACGGTTTGTAGTGACACAGAGAGAAAGCGGACACTATAGGCAAACAGCAGCGCTATGACGGTACCGGACAGTAATAACCCCGGGTTAAAGTTAAACAGCCATTCGCTGATAGTGATAATTTGATTATCGAGCCAGGCTAATGGGGACAGTAACCCTACTGCGATAACGATACCCGGAATGGCATAACCCATACCGGCCAGACTGATAGCAGCCCGCAGTGGCCGTGTAGGGTGGCGACGCCGACCATAAGCAAGCCAAAGCGCCAAAGCAACCGTAATTAATGCTGCTAACAGACCTAACCAGAGCGTGTTAAAGGTTAAAATCCAAAACGCACTTTGTTGCCAAATTTCAGATTTTTGTATCGACCACCAGAGAAGTTGCGATGCAGGTATGGCGAAGCCAAGAACAACAGGAAGCCAGCAAACTAAGGACGCAACCGCTGCGCGCCAGCCATTTAAAGGGCGGCGCTGAGGTGCTCTGGTGCTCGAGCGTTGTTGATAGAAACGGGCGCGACGTCGAGAGTAGCGCTCGACCATAATGAGTATAATGACGAAAACCAGCAAAAGCGCCGATAGTTGCAACGCGCCTTGTGCGTCACCAATGCCATACCAGGTGCGAAAAATTCCCGTTGTAAAGACCGTTATGCCAAAGTACTCCATAGTACCGTAGTCAGCCAGAGTCTCCATTAATGCCAGAGTGACACCGGTTGCAATAGCAGGGCGCGCCAAAGGAAGTGCGACTTTCCAGAAACTTCTTAGCGAACTGGCTCCCAGGGTTCTTGCACTTTCAAAAGCTGTAGTGGACTGCTGCATGAAAGCGGCGCGAGTAATAAGGTAGACGTAGGGGTAAAGTACGATACAAAGAACAAAAACCGCACCGCTGAGGCTGCGGATTTCGGGAAACCAATAGTCACCAATACTGACAGAAAATATATCCCGAACCATCCCTTGTACTGGTCCTGCGTAGTCGAGTAAGCCGGTATAAGTATAGGCGGTAATATAGGCTGGCATGGCTAATGGCAGCAATAATGCCCAACTTGTCCAGCGCCAACCGGGAAAATCATACTGACTGATGCACCAGGCTGTACTTACGCCTAATAAAGTGACACCAATACCAACGGCGAATAACAAGATCAGGGAGTGACCGATATACTCTGGTATAACGGTTTGCCATAAATGGTATAGGGTGTCCCATTGAGGGTTTAATAACGACAAAGCTACCACAATAAGTGGTAGCCCTATCAACACCGCGACGGCAAACAGCAATAGCGTGCCACGGTTCATTTGCGTATCTCCTGATACAAATTAACGCCAGCCAGCGCGGTTCATCAGACGAACGGCATCACCGTTATTTTCACCGAGGATATCCATTTCGATATCGTCCTGTTTGAAATCGCCCCACTGTTGCAGTGTTTCGCTCCACTCAACACCTTCGCGAACCGGGTATTCATAGTTGGCCTGAGCGTACCATTTTTGTGATTCTTCAGAGACCAGGAATTCAATCAATTTTTGAGCCTGCTCAACATTTTTCGCATGTTTTGTCACGCCGATACCTGAAACGTTAACATGAGCGCCTTGTTGATCCTGAGCTGGCCAGAATATTTTAACTTTTTTCGCGGCTTCACGTTCTTCGGCATCATCTGAGTTCAGCATATGGCCAAAGTAGTAGGTATTAGCGACAGCGATATCGCAAACACCAAAGGCTACGCCTTTAATCTGGTCGCGGTCGCCACCGACGGGTTTCCGCGCAAAGTTTGCGACAAAATTCTCTGCCCACTTTTCTGTTTTTTCGGCGCCGTGATGTTCAATCAGTGCTGCCACTAAGGACTGGTTATACAGGTTATTGGAAGAACGAATACAAATGCGGTCGTTCCACTTGTCATCAGCCAGACTTAAATAAGACTCTAACTCTTCTGGATTTACACGCTCTGGCGAATAAAAAATAGGACGGGCACGTAAACTGAGTCCGAACCAGAGGTTATCGGAGGAACGGAAATGAGAAGGAACCGCCGAGTCAATGGTGTCGGAATTTACTGACTGGAAGGCGTTGGCTTCAACCGCACGGTGAAGAGCGCCAGCATCTACTGTTAAGAATAAGTCAGCCGGTGTATTTTTACCTTCTGAGTTGAGGCGGGCAAGCAACGCATCGGCTTTCCCCGTTAATAAATTAACCTCAATACCGGTTTCTTCAGTAAATTTTTCTAAAACGGGTTTGATCAGGGCTTCTTTTCGCGCTGAGTAAATATTAACTTCAGCGGCGGCGCTAGTGAAAGACACCAGTGTCGCAGAAGTCGCGGCAAGTAAGGCTAATACTTTGTTTAACTTACGCATTTGAAAGGACTCCTTTACGAACTCTATATGGTCGAAACGCGATGATTATATCAAACAAAATAAATAATGATAGCCATTCTCATTTAAAAAATAGTCATCTAAATTCGATATTTGAGGGTAGTCAAGGTATTAGCTTCTGCTATTCTACAAAAGACTTACTTTCAGCGGAGAACTTATGTCTGAACTATCGTTGCTTGCCCTGATAGGTGTATTGTCCATTTGTTGTCAGTGGTTGGCATGGCGCATTAAGCTGCCGGCAATACTGCCTTTACTTATTTGTGGCTTATTACTGGGACCCACCCTTGGGTTATTGGATCCAGATGCGCTTTTTGAGGACTTACTGTTTCCTTTTGTTTCTCTTGCGGTAGCTGTGATTTTATTCGAGGGCAGCCTAACGCTGAAATTTGAAGAAATTCGTGGGCATGGCCGTATGGTAACCAATCTGGTCAGTATTGGTATGTTGGTTACTTTCATCGTCATTGCAATTTTGACGCACTTTATTATGGGCTATGGCTGGGAAATTTCAGCGTTGTTCGGAGCATTGGTTGTGGTAACAGGCCCGACTGTTATTCAGCCGATGATTCGTTCTATTCGACCCATCAATAAGCTCGCTAATATTTTGCGTTGGGAAGGGATTATTATAGATCCTTTAGGAGCCTTGCTGGCGGTATTGGTTTATGAGTTTATTATAGCCAGCCAGGATGTTGCTTTCCTTCACGCACTGCAGGCTTTCGCAACAACCGTTGCTCTTGGTTTCGCTTTAGGGTGGGGGGCCGCGCGTCTGTTAGGCCTGGCTCTGGGCAGAGGCTGGTTCCCGCATTACTTACAGAATGTTGCAACGCTAACAATCGTATTGGGTGTTTTCGCTCTGTCGAATGCTATACAGCATGAATCTGGTCTATTAACCGTTACGGTTATGGGTATGGTCATGGCCAATACTCGTAATCTGAATATGGAAGAAATACTGGAGTTTAAAGAAACACTCAGTGTATTGCTTATTTCTGCTCTGTTCATCATCTTGGCTGCACGACTTGATTTCGCTGAATTTGATGCGCTGGGAATGCCAGCTGTTATTCTGCTCGCTATCATTTTGTTTGCTGTGCGACCTTTAGCTGTATGGCTTTCAGCTATAGGAACCGAGCTGAGGTTCAAAGATAAGGTTTTATTATCCTGGATTGCGCCCAGAGGTATTGTTGCGGCCGCCGTTTCGGCTTTATTTGCTTTGAAGATGGAGGAGTCCGGCTGGACTGAAGCCGCGGCGGTTGTTCCTTTAGTTTTCCTGGTAATAATGACTACGGTCGTCTTACAAAGCTTAACGGCGAAACCATTAGCCCGAATGTTGGGCTTATTAGAGCCATCTGCCAAAGGCTTTTTGATTTTTGGGGCCAATCAAATGGCTCGGGCAGTTGCTAAAAGTTTACAGGAGAGCGGTATTCCTGTGCGCCTGGCAGACACCAACTGGGAGAATATTAAGCTGGCTCGTATGGACAACTTACCTGTGTACTTTGGTAACCCTGCCTCGGAGCATGCCGCCAATAATATTGATTTGACCGGTCTTGGAAGGTTGCTAGTCATGTCACCTTATAAACAACTTAATCCGCTTGTATCAATGTACTACCAGGACTGGTTTGGTTCTAAGAAAGTGCATGGGCTAAATGGCGGCGAGCAAGATTATCGTGCCAGCCATCAGCTAACTGAAAGCTACCGAAAAACACTCAATTTATTTGGCGAAAGTGTGACCTATTCGAAACTCGCCAGCCTTAACTTTAAAGGGGCGAAAATTAAGTCTACGCCCATTACCGATAGCTTTAGTTTCGCTGATTATCAACAGAAATATGGGACAAGAGCGTTACCGATGTTTGCGCTGGATGACGCAGAAAAGGTTTATATTTTTACCACTGAACGTGAGTTGATCCCTCAGCCAGGGTGGACTGTAATTGCCATGATTTCAGCGGAGCCTGAAGAGAATGATAGCGAAAAAGGTGGCGAAAAGGGAACGGGCTGACGTTGTTGGCTGCCCTCAGTGTGACTGGGTAAGCAAACGAACCGAGCTTTCAAAGCGTGAGCACGCTGAGTGCCCACGCTGTGGGTATTTTCTGGAAGGCGCAGCCACCAGTCATGGCACCCTGGTGGCTATCGCGGCAGCAGCTTTATTCTTACTGCTGGCGAGCTTGCAGGTCAACTTTATCAGCTATTCGGTAACCGGCTCTGAGCAATCAATGACGTTGATGGATGCGGCCTGGCAGCTTTCCTTTTTTCACGAAAAAGTATTGGCAGTTTTAGTCCTTTTGACTGTTATTCTAATTCCCGTGTTGTACCTTGTGAGTCTTATATGGGTTTACAGTCAGATCCATAATTCGGGCAGTAACAGATTAAACCGATACTTTCTTCGTTTAATGGAGCATTTGAAACCTTGGCTAATGACTGATGTTTTTTTACTCGGAACCCTGGTGTCTTTGGTAAAGATATCGGGTCTGGCAGAGGTTCGTTTACTTGAGGGTTTTTGGGGCTTCAGTGCTTTTGTCGTTCTACTATTGTATGTGTACGAGCGAGCTAAACGTACACCGGTATGGGGCTACTACACGGCGGCATCCCGACCTAATATAGATGTAAAAGCTGGAATGACAGCAAATGAGCAGGGGGGGCAGACCTGCCTACTTTGTCATGCCTTAAACTCTAAAGACGCCGATAGGTGTTATCAATGCACCGAGCCGCAGAAGACAGCGTGGTGGAGGAAGCCGGGAACAACTTTGGCATTAATTTTTGCTGGCGCTATTATGCTAATTCCTGCGCACTGGCTACCGGTAATGGAAACGGTGAGGTTTGGCAACGAGCAGCCTGCAACCATTATTGGTGGGGTTACTGAATTATGGCAAGCTGGCGATAAGCCTGTTGCTGTCATTATTTTTGTCGCCAGCTTGGTTATTCCGGTCGCTAAAGTTTTAACACTGGCTGTTTTGTTGCTACTGGCTCATAGACAAACTCCGACCATTGTCCGGAATCGCTTATTATTATTTAAAGTAACCGACTGGATAGGGCGCTGGTCAATGATTGATATTTTCGTTGTAGCAATACTGGTCGCTTTAGTTCGGGGTGGTACTGTTATGTCGGTATATCCTGGCAGTGCAGCGGTGTCCTTTGCAGCAGCTGTTGTTCTTACTATGCTTGCAGCTATGAGTTTTGATACGCGCTTATTCTGGCGAGAGGCAGATAAATGACTGAAAATTCGACAACCCGGGTTCGCAAGACCGTAGGTATTTCTCCGGTCTGGATTGTACCATTGCTGGCGCTGATGGTTGCACTTTGGATGGTTTGGCAGGATACCCGGGGTTCAGGCCCTACCATTACTATTGAAATTGCAGACGCTGAAGGTCTTGAGGCCGGAAAAACTCAGGTGCGGGTTCGTAATGTCGATGTCGGGCAGGTTACCGAAGTTCGGTTATCTGATGACTTCTCATCGGCAGTGGCTGAAGTAGCTATGAATGAGGGAACCGAAAGAATGCTTAATGCCGATACGCGCATTTGGGTGGTTAAGCCCAGAATTGGACGGCAGGGCGTCAGCGGTTTGGGGACCTTACTTTCTGGTGCTTATATTCGATTGCAGCCAGGAGATTCAAAAGATCAACAATTTCACTTTGAAGCATTAGAGCAGCCCCCGGTAACGCCTCAGGAAACACCGGGACGCCGTTTAACCCTCACCAGTGAAGGCCAGACAAGTGTTACCGTGGGTGACGCAGTTCAGTACCAGGGCTTTACCGTTGGCCAAGTGGAACAAGCTGAGTTTTTAGTGGATGAGCGAGAGACACGTTACCAAATTTTTGTAAAAGCGCCGTACGACGAGTTAGTTACTCAAAACACGCGATTCTGGTTGCAGCGTGGGGTATCTATTCAATGGAATTCTCAGGGGCTGGACTTAGCACTTGGCTCTTTAGAGTCGTTGTTGGGTGCCAGCGTAACTTTTGGTGTGCCTGAAGGGCAACCCAGGGGGGATAAGCTGACAGGCGATCAGGACTTTGAGTTATTTGAAAGCCTTGAGGAAGCAAAACAGCAAGGCTATATCCATGGTATTGACTACGTAGTGCTTTTAAATGAGTCCGTTTCCGGATTGGATAAAGGTGCCCCGGTACAATTTAAAGGGGTACGAGTTGGAACGGTCAGAGAAGTCCCTTTGCGCTGGTTCCCGGATGAGAGTGAAGAGGCGCCTTTAAAGCGTATTCCTATACTGATTCGGTTTGAGCCTGAACGCTTAAGGGGTTTGGTAGCAAATACCGATATTGAAAGTTGGGAAGACCGTTTACCCGATTTGTTTGAACAAGGGTTAAGAGCGAATATCAGGGCTTCAAACCTGCTAACAAATACGTTGTTTGTTGATGTCAGGTTTTACCCAAATGCAGAGCAAGTTGATGTTGAGGAGGCTTTTGCCGGGCATCCGGTCATGCCGGCCATGGCTAGTGACTTCACACGGTTAGAAGAAAAGCTAACGGAACTGATGGATAAGTTTAACCGACTGCCTCTTGAGCAAGGGTTGAGCGACTTCTCAGGAGCAATGCGGTCGGTTGATGAAACAGCACAGAAGCTGGAAAGCGTCTCTGATAGTCTGACTAGTATTGTTGAACAGCCTCAGATGCAGCAGTTGCCAGATTTATTGCAACAAAACTTGATTCAGTTGAAAGAGTTAACGAGCAGCGTTAGTGAAGGGTCTCCAACCCGACAGCAACTCAATCAGACATTAAATGAAATTGAACAGCTTTCACGTGATTTAAAGCCTGTTATTGAACTGTTGCAGGAACAACCAAATTCACTCATTTTTAGCCCATCTGTTGAGCCTGATCCGGAGCCAAAAGCCTATGAATAATGGATTTATTGTCAGAGTATTAAAATTGGTCGGTCTCACCGCTATCGGAGCGTTAATAGCGGGGTGCTCTTCTAACTCATATGAAGTAACTCAGTACCGGCTGCCTCATCTGAGCCAGTCAGCGGAGGCGCTTTGCCTGGCAAATAAACGTCCGGTTTTTGTGGGGGACTCTGCGGCAAAGCCAGGCTTGCAGCTACAGCAAGACGAAACTCGGTGGCACAGTGCTCGCCAACATCGTTGGAGCACTCCTTTAGCGCACCAGCTGCAACGCAGTGCTCAGAGGTTGTTACTTGCTGATAATTGCGAAGGAAAACTAACGATTTGGGTTGACGATTTTTACGGAAGTAATGACTCAAAAGCTGTTGTTGCCGGGCATTGGCAATATCAAAGTACGGATGCTCAAATTGCTCTTGAGGGAGCTTTTACCGAGAAAGTTCCGCTGAGAAGCGATGGTTATCCGGCGCTGGTCAATGCACTCGATACGGCCTGGCTGAATGTTATGGACACGATTAGCCTGGGAGTTGGCGATAAAGTGGCGCGTTAAAAGCGCCACTCACCACTTATTTGTATACCGACTTCGTTATCGTAACTGCTGCTATCAATATATTGCAGCGAAAGTTTAATTAATCCCGAAAATGCCGGCTCAGTTCTTCGCAGCAGAGCTCTCGATAAGGTTTCATCATTTTTCTTTTTACTGTGGCTCAGTAATGCAGTCCAGGCTGAGCCATCAGCAGAAAATTGACGATAACTTGTCGATACGGTCTGGCTTTGACGTGGGAATGGTGAGCCGGGATTACGTTGGTGATGTAAAAAGTACTGTTTTTGGTTTTCATCTAACGAGTAAAAGTCGTGCTCTGTTCCGCCATCAAGTTGACTGTATTCAACAGTCACGCTGTGGCGACGCTCAGTTGAACCGGTCATCCATTGCGCACCGAGGGTATATGCAGGCTTGTCATCGGTTTCCAATTTACGGTCAATGCCAAGTTCAGCGTAAGCTGAAAACTGATGTGCTCCCCAGTCAAAACCCGTTCGGGCATCGGCTGTTAACATACGGTTATCGGGCCTATTATCCGCACTTTGCTCAATGGCACTGATACCAAACCACAAGTGCTGAAATAACTGACTGGAAAAGCGGATGCCGTTGACCTGATAGTAATCACTGTAACCATCATCCTGATAAGCACTAAACAAGCTAATTTTAAAAGGATTCATACCCGCAGGAGGATAGTCTGGAGCATAGTCGATTCGAATTTTAGGCATAGGGCGTGCATTATTTGAAAAAAGCAGACTGCTATGTTCTGCCGGCCCCCAGCGCAAAGGTAGAGAGTCAAGGCTGAAACTCCAGTCATTCAGATTATAAGCTAAGTAACTGCCGTCTAATGTTTTTTTATGGTCACCTTCGAAGGGATCTTGCCGATAATTTACCTGAATTCTTGCTGCCCAGTTGGTTCCGTGCATGCTTCTGCTTAAACTGATTTTGCCTTCTTCATAAATATCATCACCGTAGTCCTGAACGACTTGCTCACTGTCCGTTGCACCTATATACCAACGGGTTTTAGGGCCTGTTTGAGCTTGCGAAAGTTGATGGCGTACATGTCGCAGAGCCAGTTGTTGTGTAGTACTTAGCTCTTTTATTTCAAGCGCATCGAGTTCGGGTAAAAGACTCTTCCAGGTAACCGGAAACTGTTGTATCGGGGTTTTAATCAGTCCAGACTCTGCCAAAACTGTCAGGCTATTTCGTAATTCGACATCATTAGCTTCAATCCAGACGGAACTGACAGCTACAGGAGTAAGAAGTAAGCTAAAACTACCGATTATGATCGTATTGCGAATAAATGAGATGGATGACATGAAACTGATTTGAATCCCTATGACAAATTACATTCTATATTGCCAGAAATTTTAACACTAAGACAACGGTTTATCTGAGCTTTTCAGTTATAATGTGAAGCTCCGGAGGTTTGGTTATGACTTTTAAAAATATTTTTTTTTGCGTGCTGTTCTTGCCGCTGCTGATTGGTTGCAGCCAGGAGCAGTCAACAGGCTTGCGCAGTGCAGAAATAAAAGCACTGGATGAAAGTATATTACCAGATGAGCGCTGGCAACTGAGTAAGGCGACAATTGAGCTTAGTTTCTGTCGGGATCGTGTTAATGAATCGTTGTTGGCATCAAAGTCAGAATTAAGAGGCTGGCGTTTGTCGGGCGAAAGCACTGCCTTCCCTCCGTACAGGAAAGAGGGCTTAAAAGCATTGGCAAAATTGTTTGATGAAACGGATATATTACTATGGCAAGTAGAAGGAAATGTGAGCGCTCAGCTTTACCACGTTGTAAAACCTTCCGGAGAGTCTAAAGGAAGTGTTGCTGATGCGGTTTTCCCTGCTGTCGTAACGTTATCTTCTATTGTAGAGGTTTGCCATGTTGCTGTGGATGACTCTGAATATTAAGAAAACTTTATTTACTGAAAATTCGTAGAGTTAGATTGTTATTCGTAAAAATTTTCTGCGGTTCGACGGAACTCAACTAAACTTGTTACTCAAGGCGAACGCAGAGGGGATCAGTTATGTCTATTGGGTTAATTATTGAGAATAAATTGAGAGAAGCGTTCACACCAGTTCATCTGGAAGTGGAAGATGAAAGTTATATGCATTCAACCGGTGCTAATGCTGAGTCTCATTTTAAAGTGACTCTGGTAACGCCAAAATTTAGCGGGGAAAGATTAATTAACCGACACCGCGCGGTGAATAAAATTTTAGCAGACGAATTGATGAACCATATTCACGCTTTGGCTCTGCACACCTACACGCAAGGCGAATGGGAGCAGTTAGGTGAATCACGACGCTCACCAAATTGCCTTGGTGGCTCAAAAATAGCGACAAATTAAGAAAAATTACGCATGTCTGATGTGTTCCTGCGTTCGCATTGGTTACAATAGCCAAAATAATGCGAACAACAGGGATACATCACTATGATCATTAAGCCAAAAATTCGCGGTTTTATCTGTACCAATTCTCACCCGGTGGGCTGTGCAGAAAACGTAAAACGTCAAATTGAATTTGTCCGTAACCAGCCAGCTATTTCTAATGGCCCTAAAAATGTTTTAGTCATAGGCTGTTCAACAGGTTACGGGCTTGCTTCAAGAATTACTGCTGCAGTCGGCAGTGACGCCCATACATTGGGTGTGTGCTTTGAGAAAGAACCCACTGAAAAGAGAACCGCAACAGCAGGCTGGTACAATACCGCGGCTTTTCACCAGCAAGCGGATAAAGCCGGTTTAGCTTTCCACTCAATTAATGGCGATGCTTTTTCTGACGAAATTAAGCAGGAAAGTATCGACTACATCAAACAAAACATGGGTAAAATCGACCTCGTGGTTTATAGCCTGGCTTCACCTAAGCGTAAAGACCCGGAGAGCGGCGAGATCTATAGTTCCGTGTTAAAGCCCATCGGCAAACAGTACACCACCAAAACTTACAACACCGATAAAGATCAGGTGCATGAAGTGACACTTGATCCTGCGACAGATGACGATATCGCGAATACCGTTAAGGTAATGGGTGGTGAAGACTGGGAACGTTGGATTAAAGCCTTGCACGATGCTGATGTGTTAGCCAAAGACTGTCAAACAACGGCTTACACCTATATCGGTAAAAAGCTGACGCTTCCAATTTATGGTCATGCGACTATCGGCCGGGCTAAAGAAGATCTTGATCGTGCGGCTTCAGAGCTGGTTTCTGAACACGATGACCTAAACTTGAAAGCTTATGTTTCTTCGTTGAAGGCACTTGTTACTCAGGCCAGTTCAGCAATCCCGGTAATGCCTCTTTATATTTCTTTAATTTATAAAGTAATGAAAGAAGAGGGCACGCACGAAGGCTGTATTGAGCAAATTTATCGGCTATTCACAGAAGGCCTTTATAACAGCAGCCCAGAGTTAGACGATGCTGGCCGCCTGCATATGGATGGTTATGAAACCAACGATAAAACACAGGCTAAGGTCGAGGCGCTTTGGGAGCAGGTAACGCAGGACAATTTCCATCAACTTGCTGATTATGAAGGCTACCATCAGGACTTCTTACATTTATTTGGTTTTGGCTTCGATAATGTTGATTACGATGCTGATATTGATCCAAAAGTAAACTGGTAAGCGTTGTGGGAAAAATGCTAAAATCCCATCGATAAGTGTGGAAAATATTTCAGGTTGCCGATAATAAGCACCCCTGGAGGGGACTGCTTGTGTCGGTAACTATTTGATTATTCAGGTTTCCAGTCTTAGTGGCTGGTTGTGATGAATCTTCCCTTAACGAGTAGTGCAAACGCATATGATTACGATCAAGAAAGGGCTGGACATCCCTATCAAAGGGGCGCCCCAGCAAAAACTATCCGACGGTAAGGCTGTGACGACGGTCGCTACCCTAGGTGAAGAGTACGTGGGTATGCGCCCAACCATGCACGTGAAAGAAGGCGACCAAGTTAAAAAAGGTCAACTGATTTTCGAGGACAAGAAAAACCCTGGTGTTAAATACACAGCCCCTGGTGCTGGTGTAGTTAAAGACATCCTGCGTGGTGAGCGTCGAGTACTGCAGGCCGTTGTTATCGAATTGAAAGGTGATGATAAAGTCACTTTTGAGAAGTTTGATAGCGATAAACTTAACTCATTAGGTCGTGAAAAAGTTCAGGACATTTTGGTTGAGTCTGGCCAGTGGACTGCGCTTCGTACCCGTCCTTATAGTAAGACTCCGGCATTAGACGCAGAAGCAAGCGCTATCTTCGTTAATGCAATGGACACCAACCCACTAACGGGTGACCCGACTTTATTTATCAATGAAGAAAAACAAGCTTTTATTGATGGTTTGAACGTATTGTCAAACCTGACTGAAGGCAAGTTATTCGTTTGTAAAGCGGGTGACGCCGAAGTCGACACCGGCAATGCTGACGTCACTTTAGAGTCCTTTTCTGGCCCTCACCCTGCAGGTTTAGTTGGTACTCATATACATTTCTTACAGCCTGCGAGCATTAAACGTCCTGTATGGCATATTGGTTATCAAGACGTCATTGCATACGGTAAATTATTTACCACAGGTGAAGTTTTTACTGACCGCGCAGTGGCAGTTGCTGGTGAAGGTGTTAAAGAACCTCGCTTGGTTCGTACCCGCTTAGGTGCAAATCTGCATGAATTGACTGACGGTGAGCTTAATGGCGACAATTTGAGAATTATTTCAGGCTCAGTTTTGCATGGCCATACAGCAGATGATGATCATGCCTGGTTAGGTCGGTTCCATAATCAAGTCAGCGTAATTCCCGAAGGTAATTATAAAGAGTTTCTGGGCTGGATACGTCCGGGCTCTGATTTGCACTCGGTTACCCGCGCATATGCAGGACACTTCAACCCGAAAAAACTTTTCAGCTTGACGACATCGTTGAATGGTTCTTCACGTTCAATGGTACCTATTGGAAATTACGAACGAGTAATGCCACTAGATATTCTGCCAACATTGTTATTGCGTGATCTGTTATCAGGAGACACTGATGAAGGTCAGCAATTAGGTTGTCTGGAGTTGGACGAAGAAGATCTCGCATTGTGCACTTATGTTTGCCCTGGGAAATATGAATATGGCCCGGTGCTGCGTGACTGTCTCACTAAGATTGAGAAAGAAGGCTAACCCATGAGCTTGAAAGACACTCTCGAGCGTATTGAACCGCACTTCGAAGAAGGCGGTAAATACGAGAAGTGGTACGCGCTTTATGAAGCCGTTGCCACTGTTTTGTACACACCTGGTACCGTGACTAAGTCGGCTACGCACGTTCGTGACCGTATCGACCTTAAGCGCATTATGATTTTGGTGTGGATGATGACCTTCCCGGCAATGTTCTGGGGTATGTATAACGTTGGTAACCAGGCTGCTATGGCCCTGGTTAATGGTTATGAACTTGCTGATATCTGGCAGGTTGGCTTGTTCCACCTGTTTGGTGGCGAGTTGGGGGCTGACTCCGGCTGGATAGCCAAAATGTGGTATGGCGCCTGTTTCTACCTGCCAATTTATGCGGTGACCTTTATTGTCGGTGGTTTCTGGGAAGTACTGTTTGCGTCAATTCGTAAGCACGAAGTTAACGAAGGTTTCTTTGTTACTTCGGTTTTATTCTCATTGATTTTACCGGCAACAACGCCGCTATGGCAGGTTGCTCTGGGTATCACTTTTGGTGTCGTTATTGGTAAGGAAATTTTCGGTGGAACTGGCCGTAACTTCCTTAATCCGGCGCTAACGGGTCGTGCATTTTTGTACTTTGCTTACCCTGCAAGCATGTCTGGTGACTCAATCTGGACCGCGGTTGATGGCTTCTCAGGTGCGACTAATCTGGGTAAAGCGGCTTTGGGTAATATGAATTACGGCGACACCGAGCTTTGGTGGGATGCGTTCTTAGGAAACATCCAGGGCTCAGTCGGTGAAGTTTCTACCCTGTTAATCTTGATTGGCGGTTTAGCATTAATTTATTTCCGTATAGCCTCCTGGCGTATCGTGTTGGGTACTTTTGCTGGTATGGTTCTGTTCTCCGGATTATTGAACCTGATTGGCAGCGAGACTAACCCAATGTTTGCGATGCCTTGGTATTGGCACTTAGTATTGGGTGGTTTTGCCTTTGCGATGATGTTTATGGCAACTGACCCGGTTTCTGCGTCCTTTACTAATAAAGGGAAGTTCGCGTACGGCTTGTTGATTGGTTTTATGACGGTCATGATCCGTGTTATTAACCCGGCATTCCCGGAAGGCATCATGTTGGCCATTTTGTTTGCTAACGTATTTGCACCGTTATTTGACCATTTTGTAGCACAGGCAAATATCAAACGGAGGTTAGCGCGTAATGGCTAAGAAAAATGAAAGTTTAGGCAAGACCGTTGGTGTCGTGCTGGCGCTTTGCCTGGTTTGTTCAATTATTGTTTCTGGTGCTGCTATTGGTCTGAAGCCAATGCAGGAAAAGAACGCTGCTCTTGATATGCAGAAGAACGTTCTGGATGCTGCCGGTATTCTGAAAGCGGATACCAATATTACTGAAACTTACAATCAACGCATTGACACTATGGTTGTCAGTCTTGAAGACTTAAGTGTAAAAGACGAGATTAATCCGACTTCGTTCAGTAATCGTAAAGCAGCCGGCGACTCTGAAACCAGCTCGAAACTGGATAAGAAAAATGATCCAGCGGGCTTGGGAACTCGAGAAGACTTAACGCAGCTTTATTTCATTAAAGATGAAAGCGGTGACAGAACCGGACTGGTTCTGCATATTCGTGGTCAAGGCCTATGGGGAACCATGTATGGCCTGCTAGCATTAAAAGATGACTACGATACCGTTAAGGGTGTTACTTTCTATGAGCATTCAGAGACTCCGGGACTTGGTGGTGAAATTACCAATCCTAACTGGGTGAAAACTTGGGAAGGTAAAGAAGTTTATGGCGAGGACGGTAACGTCCAGTTTGAAGTAGTAAAGGGTGGTGCTAAAGGAGCGCATGAAATTGATGCACTTTCCGGTGCAACCTTGACCAGTAATGGTGTTGAATACCTAGTTCAATTCTGGATGGGCGAAAACGGTTACGGTCCATTACTCAAGAAACTTCGTGAGGGAGAGTTGAACAATGGCTAGTGTAAAAGAAATGAAGTCCGTATTATTCGGACCGATATTTGCCAACAACCCCATCGCACTTCAGATTCTTGGTATCTGTTCTGCATTGGCTGTAACATCGAAAATGAGCAACACCCTGGTTATGTGTATTGCATTAACCGCGGTTGTCGCGTGCTCAAACTTATTTATTTCGATTATCCGTAACCACATTCCGTCAAGCGTTCGTATCATTGTTCAAATGACGATTATTGCAAGTTTGGTAATAGTGGTAGACCAAGTACTCAAGGCATACGCCTACTCAATTTCTAAAGAGTTATCGGTGTTTGTTGGCTTGATTATTACTAACTGCATCGTTATGGGCCGCGCTGAGGCTTACGCGATGAAGAGCACACCGTTTATGTCGTTATTAGACGGTATTGGTAATGGTATAGGTTACTCTATCGTGCTACTTGTGGTTGGTTTTGTGCGTGAACTCTTTGGTTCAGGCAGCTTATTCGATGTGCAGATTTTACCTCTGGCATCACAAGGTGGTTGGTTCGAGCCTGTTGGGCTTCTGCTAATGCCTCCAAGCGCCTTCTTTATCATTGGTGGGTTCATTTGGGTACTACGTACCTTCCGCACTGAACAAGTTGAACCTAAGGAGTAATGGTCATGGAACAATATATCAACCTGTTCATCCGCGCAGTTTTTATTGAAAACCTCGCGTTGTCATTCTTCTTAGGTATGTGTACTTTTTTGGCCGTATCTAAGAAAGTTAAGACAGCATTCGGTCTAGGTGTTGCGGTTATTGTGGTCTTGGGTATTTCGGTACCGGTAAACAATATTATTTACCACAATGTCTTAGCACCCGGAGCCTTGGATTGGGCCGGTTTCCCTGATGCGGATCTAAGCTTTTTGAAGTTTTTGACCTTCATCGGTGTTATCGCGGCGTTGGTGCAAATTCTGGAAATGACGCTGGATAAATACGTGCCCGCACTTTACAACGCGCTGGGTATATTCCTGCCCTTGATAACCGTTAACTGCGCGATCTTTGGTGGCGTAGCCTTTATGGTCGAACGTGACTATAACTTCGGTGAATCAGTCGTGTTCGGAATTGGCAGTGGTGTTGGCTGGGCTTTAGCAATTGTTGCTTTGGCTGCAGTACGCGAAAAACTGAAATATGCGGATGTACCTGATGGCTTACGTGGCTTAGGTATTACTTTTATTTCAGTGGGTCTGATTGGTTTGGGCTTTATGTCGTTCTCCGGCGTATCCTTATAACCAGTGTGTTGAATCGGTAAAAGAAAGGTACGAATCGATGCAAGAGATATATCTCGGTGTAGGGATGTTTACTGTCATCGTACTGGTTTTGGTTGCGATTATTATGTTCGCAAAATCAAAATTGGTACCTCAAGGTGACGTGGAAATCCTGATTAATGACGACGAAGACAAAAAAATCGTGACCCAACCTGGAACGAAGCTTCTGGGTGCTTTGGCAAACGCAGGCATTTTCGTATCGTCAGCTTGTGGTGGTGGTGGCTCATGTGGACAGTGCCGCGTTACTGTTAAAGAGGGTGGTGGTGATATTCTGCCAACAGAGCTTGACCATATTACTAAGCGTGAGGCTCGCGAAGGCTGCCGTCTTTCGTGTCAGGTGAATGTTAAACAGGACATGAAAATTGAATTACCAGAAGAAGTCTTTGGTATTCGTAAGTGGGACTGTACGGTTAAATCGAATGATAACGTAGCCACTTTCATTAAAGAGTTCATTGTTCAGTTGCCGGAAGGTGAAGAAGTTCCATTCCGTGCGGGCGGCTTTATTCAAATTGAAGCTCCGCCTCATCATGTGAAGTACAAAGACTTTGATATTTCTGAAGAATATCACGCTGACTGGGACCGTTTTGGTTTCTTTGATGTTGAGTCTAAGGTTGACGAAGAAGTTGTACGTGCTTACTCAATGGCGAACTATCCAGATGAGAAAGGCATTATTATGCTGAACGTTCGTATAGCAACGCCGCCACCGAACGACTTAAGTCTGCCAGCGGGTAAAATGTCATCGTACATTTTTAGTCTGAAACCGGGCGATAAAGTCACTATTTCTGGTCCATTTGGCGAGTTCTTTGCTAAAGAAACAGACGCAGAGATGGTCTTCGTTGGTGGTGGTGCTGGTATGGCGCCAATGCGTTCGCACCTTTTTGATCAACTGCGTCGTCTGAACACAGATCGCAAGATTTCATTCTGGTACGGTGCGCGTTCGAAGAAAGAAATGTTCTATGTTGAAGATTTCGATATGCTGGCTGAAGAGAATGACAACTTCGATTGGCATGTGGCCTTGTCTGACCCTCAGCCGGAAGATAACTGGGAAGGCGATACTGGCTTTATTCATAATGTTCTTTATGAGCGTTATCTTAAAGATCATGATGCGCCGGAAGACTGCGAGTTCTATATGTGTGGACCTCCGGTCATGAACGCTGCCGTTATCAATTTGTTGAAAGACTTAGGCGTCGAAGACGAGAACATTATGCTGGATGACTTTGGTGGTTAATCCATGATGTTCCTGAAAGTATCGAACGCTAAAATTTGGCTAGCCCTTATGGGGCTGGCCTTTTTAGTTTCTTGCTCAGATGCACCAGAAAAAATTGCATTTAGCGGCGAAACAATGGGAACAACATACAGTGTTACGTTATACACTAAAGATCCCAGACACAATCTAGAAGAGATTAAGCGTAAAGTTGATATTGTGCTGGAACGTGTAAACGCCCAGATGTCGACTTACGAACCAGACTCCGAACTGTCCCAATTTAATCAATTTGAAAGCACTGAGCCGGTAGTTATTAGCCGTGAGCTTGAGCGAGTGGTGACTCGTGCTTTAGAAATTGCAGAGCAAACCGAGGGTGCTCTCGATATAACGGTTGGACCCTTAGTTAATCTTTGGGGGTTTGGTCCTCAGGCGCGGCCAGAAGAAGAGCCGTCTGAGAAAGAACTACAGACCGTTCGCGAAAGAACAGGTTACCAGAAACTGCGGGTTGAGAACCATCAACTGATCAAAGACAACCCTGAGATGTATGTCGATTTATCAACAATAGCAAAGGGCTATGGTGTTGACAGAGTTGGCCATTTACTCGGTCAGCTACGGATAAAGCAGTATCTTGTGGAAATTGGTGGTGAAGTTCTCACCAAAGGCGGTAAGCCTGATGAAGCGTCCTGGCGGCTGGCTGTAGAAAAACCGGTTTCTACGGAACGAGCAGTTCAGCGTGTTGTCCAATTTAAAGACGGCGCGTTGGCAACATCCGGTGATTACCGAAACTATTATGAAGAAGACGGGCGTCGCTATTCACATATTATTGATCCGGCGACCGGTTATCCAATACAGCATAATTTAGTTTCGGTGTCAGTCTATGCGGACGATACGATGTCTGCTGATGCTTATGCGACCGCTTTATTGGTTATGGGAACGGATAAAGCAAAAGCATTTGCGCGGAAACAGAATTTGGCAGTCATGCTCATCTATAAAACAGAAGACGGCTTTAATGAGTATATCAGCGACGCATTCAAGCCGTTGCTGAGCGAGCAGGAGTAGGAGTTTTAATGCAAACCTTTATAATGGTATTCGCTTTGTTTGTAATCGTTGTACTGGCGATGGCCATTGGTTATATGGTGCAACGAAAAACAATTTCCGGCAGCTGTGGTGGTATCGGTGCATTAGGCATGGAAAAGGCCTGTGACTGTGATAACCCTTGCGAGAAACGCAAAGAGCGAATGAAGAAAGAAGAAGTCTGGAAGGAAAATCAGATTCATTGACCCTTTTAGTAAAAAAGGTTATAAACATATAACTTTTTGGTAAGTAGGAGGGTGGCATGAAACCAATAGATATTCAGACAAATGCAAATGAGCTTTATCTGGATTGTAACGCCACCACTCCCGTACTTCCTGAAATTATTGAAGCGGTATCCCATACCATGGGAACCGTTTTCGGTAACCCATCAAGTAGCCATATTACTGGCCTGAAAGCACGGTATATTCTAGATACTACCCGTCAGCTAGCGCGAAAGACTGTTGGTTTAACCTCTGGTCGCCTTATTTTTACCAGTGGTGCAACAGAAGGGATACAAACTGCGGTTGTTTCCGCAATATACGCCGCGATGCAAGCTGAGCCTGGCAATAGAAAAACGCTGTTACTCTACGGTGCTACTGAACACAAAGCTGTGCCGCAGGCGCTGGAGCATTGGAATAAGCTTTTAGGGTTAAACGCGCAATTGGTTGCTATTCCTGTGAATAGACAGGGGGTGTTAGACACTCGGTTTATTGCTCAGCACGCAAAAGATGCAGCAATGATATGTACCATGGCGGTAAATAATGAAACCGGAGTAGTACAGGACCTTGAGCAACTAGAAAAGGTTATCCGTCAGCACAACCCGAATGTCCCCTGGATGGTCGACTGCGTTCAGGCATTAGGTAAGAAGGCGTTGAATCTGGATGCTACCACTATTGATTATGCGCCTTTTAGTGGTCATAAACTGTATGGACCAAAAGGCATAGGGTTTATGGCGGTCAGAGACTCAGCGCCTTATACACCGCTGATAATTGGTGGCGGGCAGGAGTCAGGGCAACGCTCAGGAACAGAGAATTTACCGGGAATTGCGGCGTTGAATGCGTTGTTTGAGTTAATGCAGGACGAGAGTAATAACCGTTTTCAGAATGATGATACTCTGCAGAGTTACCGAAACCAGTTGGTTGATGCTTTAAGTACCGCATTTCCTTCGATTGTATTTAATCATGACTTGGACATTTCAGTGCCTACCACGCTGAACTTCTCGGTAGAAGGTGTCGCATCTCGCGATATTATGGATGTTTTTGATGCCTGCCAGATAAGAGTAAGCTCAGGCTCAGCCTGTAGTTCAAAGGTGACAAAAAGCTTTGTCCTGGACGCCATGGGGCTAGAAGAGTGGCGCAGTGGTTCGGCTATCCGATTGTCTTTCGGGCCGGCAACTCGACAGGAAGAAATTAACGAAGCCTGTATTAGAATCCAGCAGGCAGCGGATGCATTACGAAATTCCTGCCTGATTGTGGCGGACACAAACAACGACAATGACGCTCAACTCGATGGCGTTGTTCAACTTAAATACGATGACCATTGTTGTTATCTGATTATTGATCGCGACGCTAGGGAAATTGCGGTAGTTGACCCACACCCCGCATTAGCCGGGCGAATTGAGAACATTGTCAGCTGCCAGCATTATCGTGTAAAAGCAGTTGTCTGTTCAGCTGCAGACTCAGTAATGAGTCAGTCAATTGAGTTGCTGTTGCCAATACTTATACCGTCTCAGTCTATTGATGAATATGACGTATTCGGCTGGCCTAAAGCTGCTACGGGACTGTGTGACGTGGCTCCCGTCGAATGCAAAGACCGCGTTATAGGTTGTATTAGTATCGGCGAGCGTAGGCTGTTTCGTGTCGGTACACGTAATCCGGTTTATGTTCTTAGCGAATCAGCGACACTTAAAGCTTTGGTTCGTTCTGACTTTTTATTTACCGGAGCGGAAACATCACCTCAAGCTTACGAAAGCTTCATGGGTGAGAATACGCTTATTTGTCCCGGACGTGACCCTGAGCACCACCTTGTTTATACACCTTGTGAGCTAAACGGTGACTGTCGTGTTGATGAAGGCGTGAATATTCCTATTGGAGATACCGACGAATTTTGGCATCGAAAAGATCTTGTCATTGTTGATGTTCGGGAACGGCAAGAACACGTGCTAACGGACTTGCCCTGCTGTGCAGAGGTCATTAATGTCCCGCTTACCGAAGTTGCTCAGTTCATACACAGCAACCCTCATTTGCGTGAGCGCGACATTATCTGTCTGTGTCGTTCAGGAAATAGAAGCCAGGTTGTGGCTAACGTACTGAAGCGACATGGCTTTAATAGCCGTCATTTATTAGGGGGCTTGGCTCTGCTTGGGGCACCTGCCGCATAAGTGGCCTTTAGAGCTTTGTACGCTCTTGCGGCGCCTGCCACTGCAAACGACCGACATATCCGTCTTTACCAACCAGCCAGCAACTGATGTCGTCGTGGCACTGGATGTTCCAGATATTGGAATCAGACAGTTTAAACCATTCGTTGTTGTCCAGGTTAAGGGCAGCAGCACCCTGGGGGTTAGAGGTCAGTAGCCAGGAGCCGTTGTGATCAACCAGGCTTAAGCTGTAAAGTGCCCCGTTTATTGGCGGTTCCGACAGAGCAGTAAATTCTTCATCTTGATAATGCCACAAGCGATCTTCGTTGCTGGAAGCATCGTTTAAATCACCACCGGCAATGTAAAAAGTTTTCTCATTAACTGGCCACACGCTAGTGATACCGCCCATTGGGCCTGCCTGCATTGGTGTTTCTACTACTCGGAAGCGAATTCCGAAGGAACCTTTAATCAATACTCTGGCTTTATCGGCATTACCGGTTGCTATCATCCAGTTGTCATTATTAAAACGTGCGCAACTGCCACTTGACGCGAAACCGCCTTCATTTGACTGAGGAGGCTCAGATACAGCGCTACGTACTTGCATCCAGTTACGACCGTCGGCACTACGGACCATGCGCCACTCGTCACCAACGCTGTCGCCATGAACCCAGGCTTCACCACTGGGCGAAAGCGCCATACAATTAAAGAAGCTGTCTGATTCGCCGCGGTAACGTAAACGCCAGCTATTGCCACCATTTTCAGTGTAATAGATGCGAGACTGACCACCACTACCTACACTGAGCGCATAGGCACGGCGGTCATCTATTGCTTCAATATCTCTGAAATCAAGATCTTCGGGGCCTGGCTGAAAATATTGCCAACTTTTACCCGAATCTGTGGTTCTGGCTACAGTTCCCTTTTCACCGGAAAGCCATATTGTATTGCGGCTTACAGGGCTGACGCCCACCCAATGTTGTTGTCGAACATTATCAAATATCTCTATTTCCGGCGGTTGAGCCACCGCCGGAATACTTAATAATGTGCTGAAGGGCAAAGCAAGCTTGAGTACATTTATGGCTTGCTGCTGTAGCTTCGATGTCATAGACGTGACCTAATTAATTATGCATGTTATTGAGTGTAACACGTTTCTTTTTTACCGATACGTCAGTTCAAAGCCTTTAGTTCATTGAGCATCAAAACACAGTCCGTTATCGGAAACGCTGTCGTCACCCATTAAATATAAATAAGTTGGCATTAGGTTTGCCGGTGTTTTTAATGACTTAGGATCTTCAGCCGGGTAGGCTTTTGATCGCATTGATGTGCGAGTGGCTCCTGGGTTAATGACATTGGTGCGTAGTTTGGTACCTTCGTATTCGTCAGCAATAACCTGAGCCATACCTTCCGTCGCAAACTTACTAACAGAATAAACGCCCCAGAAGGCCCTACCTTTGCGGCCAACACCTGAAGATGTAAAGACTAATGATGGATTAGAGGACTTCTCCATTACCGGAATGAGTGCTTTGGTCATGGCAAACTGGCCGGTAACATTCACCTGCATGATGTCGTCCCAACTGTCTTTTTCAATATGCGTAAAAGGTGACAAGATGCCCAGCAGACCTGCATTATGCAGCACACCATCTAATTTACCGAACTGATCCGCTATAGTTGCTGCCATATCCCGATAATGATTTTCCGTTGCACCTTTTAAATCTAATGGAATAATTGCTGGCTGCGGACTTTCCTGGGCGATAATTTCATCGTAAACAGACTCTAACTTACTGACTGTACGGCCGAGTAGAATAACCGAGGCGCCGTGCTTGGCAAAGCTTAGAGCCGCTTGACGGCCAATGCCGTCACCGGCACCAGTAACTAAAATAACTTTATTTTTCAAAAGTTCAGGACTTGCCTGATAATCATGTACGGTCTTAATTTCCATAACAGTTTCTTAATACCATTGGACTGTGGTCGGGTGAGTAGGCTATTGTAACGATAATCGAGTAACTTCTCAGCAAACGAACGAAAAATCGGTAAAAAGCCTTTCATCTTAATTCATACAGGTGTATAAAAATCGTTAAGAGAAGGCATAGAATAACAAAACATAAAAAAGGATTGGGGATACCTCATGAAGAAATTATTACTCCCATTGGCAATTGGTTCTGCTCTTAGCCTGGCAGGCTGTGGTAGCGGTGACGAAGCGCCTATTACGGAAAGTGAAGTTAATGTTGCTGCAACACGCGTGGTGTTTGATCCGTCGAATGGCGAAATTTCTGCACCGACAAACATTTTATTAAGCGGCAGTGTTGATGGCACGCTTAATATTCCAGTCGCTGATGCAAGCGATACGGCAAACCCACAGGTGGCCATTAATGGCTTGGACGGCTGGGGTACTCATTCTACGCTCACTTTTGATTTTTCCCTGCCACTTGATGAAAACGGCGAAAGAGTTTTAGTTGATACGGCAAGTATTGAAGCCCAGGGCGCGGTTCGAGTGTTTGAAACCTACCAAGGTGGTAACGATATCTCTGAGGCATGTGCTGCGCAGAGTCCTGCCGTAGTATGTGGTATTGCCGGCGAACTCCAGCACAATACTCATTTCACCGTTAAAGCGACAGGTGAAGGAAGGGGTCTAGCTGTTGTTCCTTTACAGCCGCTTAAACCTAAGACAGGTTATTTAGTCGTACTAACTGACAACATTCAAGATACGTTGGGTCGCCGTGTAAAAGCATCTCAAACATATACGCTTATGAAGCGCCCAGTTGATGAAGCTCCGGCTTCTGATGATGAATCAGCACAAAACCTGCAAGGGTTAATTAATAGTTACGAAGGCGCTTTAGTCCAGTATGGTGTTGACGCTGAAGACGTAATTTACAGCTCAAACTTCACTACTCAGTCAGTAGGTGATGTTCTTAACGTTGTTAAACAGCAGATAGCAGGACAGTTTAAGCCCGGCTTAACCTTGAATGACAACGGAATAACTCTTGCCCAAGCGATGAGTGCACAAAGTACTGATTCGGATTTCACTCCGCCTCAGACTGCCAGTTTGGCGAATTTTTATACGGGAAGTGTGACTTTACCATACTATTCCGCTCATCCTGACTCAGCAACTAACTCTGATCCAACAGAGGGACGTTGGAGAGCCGCTTGTGATAGCCCTGCTGCGATAGTAAATGCCCTAAAAGCAGAAGAAGAGGCTGACCAACTTAAAGATGCAGATATAGTGAGTCTACCAGCAGGTTTTACTGAAGATCCAACACTACTGTTGCCTCCAAATAACTGTTCCGACTTTGATACGAAAGGCGGTGAGCCAGTTGATCCAGAGCGTCATTTAACTACATACAATCGTGTACCAACGCCGAGTGTGCAAGAAGATGTATCCGTTTACGGAGCGGTGCCTAATAGTGGAACTATGCCGGCAAATGGTTGGCCAATAGTGATCTTTCAACATGGTATTACTGCAGATAAGAGCTCATTCTTCGGTATTGCTGGCACTTTAGCTTCAAAAGGAATAGCAACTGTCGCAATTGATCATCCTCTACATGGTGATAGAGGCTTTGATTTGGATGGAGATAGCACTGCTGAATATATAGCGAGTGGTGAGAACGGTTCAGCAACGGCATATATGAACTTAAAAAGCCTGCTGACTACCCGAGACAATCTTAGACAGTCAATTTCTGACTTGTTAGGTCTTCGTTTTTCTTTAAATAATGTGACGGGTGCTCAGTTTGACCCTACAAACGTTCATTTTATTGGCCATTCACTAGGTGCTATAGCGGGAACGAGCTTCAGTCAGATAGCAAATATAGAAACTGACAATGCTCAATTAAATGCTGCATTTAATGTAAAAGCGTCAGTACTTGGTATGCCTGGCGGTAGTATTGCGAATTTCTTGTTAGCTTCGCAAAGCTTTGGTCCTGTGATTAAGAGCAGTTTGATGTATGGTCGTGAGGGCTTTGAAGAGTTTACTCAGTTAGTAAATGGTCAAGCTGAACAATTAGGAGTATCTCCTGAGGTTGCTATTTCGAAGCCTGAGGTTGCTGCTCAATTGGTCTCGGGATTTAAAGAGGCAGCAGGTGAAGAAGCCTGGGCTTCCATAAATATGGAATTGTTCGAAGCGTTTGCTTTTGCAGCACAAACAGTTGTAGATTCTGCTGACCCTGTGAACTATGCGTCTGACGTGGCGGGAAATACTCCAGTGTTCTTAATCGAAGCAGACGGTGATACTGTTATTCCTAATGCTGTTGAAGGCAAGCCTTTAGCGGGCACTCAACCGTTAGTTGCTCTAATGCAATTACCAACAGTGCCAGTTGAGTCCGATGATGGCTCGGAAGTATCAGGTTACGCAAGCTTTGTCGGAGGCGGACACTCTTCATTGCTGGATCCAACTCCTGAAGGACTTGACCCTGCTGTATCTTCTGCCGTCACAACCGAGATGCAGACGCAAATCTTACATTGGTTCGGCACTGGTTTAACTCAAATAGAAGTATCAGACCAAGAAGTGGTAGAATAACCTTCAGGTTATTGAACACTAAGTATTCAAAGGCCGGCAACTATGCTGGCCTTTTTCGTTTTAGGAGAGTGGTATGGACTTTGTTGCTGATATTGGAAGCTTTTTGCTAAAAGCAGCCATTATTGTGGTAGCGATTGGCTTTATTGTAGGGTTATTGGCTCAGGCGGCGCAGAAGCAGAAGAAGAGCAAAGGTGACCTGCAGGTAACCCATTTGTCTAAAGAGCTGAACGAACTCAGTGAGCAGTTAAAAATTGAGCTGATGGATAAAAAAGCTCAGAAAAAAGCACTGAAAGCGTTAAAGAAGAAGAAAGCGACAGAGAATAAAGAAAAGCGGCTTTTTGTTATAGACTTTAAAGGCAGTATGGACGCTAAAGAAGTTGATAGCTTACGCCATGAAGTCAACGCAATTCTGAACCTGGCCACGGAGAAAGATGAAGTACTGGTGAGACTGGAAAGCGGCGGTGGTGTCGTCAATGGTTATGGTCTGGCGGCGGCTCAGTTACAGCGATTGAGAGAGCAAAAACTAACGGTCAACGTTGCTATTGATAAGGTCGCGGCAAGCGGCGGTTATATGATGGCTTGCGTTGGTCACAACCTCATAGCTGCGCCTTTTGCCTTTATTGGTTCCATTGGTGTGGTGGCGCAGATACCTAATTTTCACCGGTTTCTGAAAAAGCATAATGTTGACTTTGAGCAGTTAACAGCAGGTGAATACAAACGTACTCTGACTCTATTTGGTGAAAACACCGATGAAGGCCGTCGTAAGTTTAAGCAGGATTTAGAGGCCATTCATCGCCAATTTAAGGCTTTTGTACAGGAAAATCGTGCAGAACTGGATATTGATAAAGTTGCTACAGGCGAGGTATGGTCTGGCCAGGAAGCGAAAGAGCTGGGCTTGATTGATGAGGTAACTACCAGCGACGCGTGGTTAATGAAGCAACATAAAGGTTTTGATGTACTTCAGTTACAGTATGTTATTCGTAAACCGCTGAGTGAGCGTTTTGCTAAAGGTATGTCTGTCATCATTCATACACTTAAGACTTCATTAACTCGGTCAGATGTCTCACAATAAAAGGTATTCAGCCCAGCTTTGCAGTTTTATAGCTGTTTATTTAAAGGCTTTCTGCTAGGCTGTTGCAGTTTTTTAAGAATGAATAATAAAGGACGCTTATGAGCGAAAAGAAAAAACTCAGTCTGACTAGCCGCATTGTCATAGGCATGGTCGCTGGGATCATTCTCGGTACTTTTATTCGTTACGTTGCCGGCGATAACGCTTGGGTTTCGTTGTATTTAACCAATGGCCTTTTTGACGTTGTTGGCCAAATATTCATTACCTCATTAAAAATGCTGGTTGTTCCGCTGGTGTTTGTGTCACTGGTTGTTGGTACCTGCTCGTTAAGCGACCCCAGTAAACTGGGGCGTTTAGGCGGTAAAGCTGTTGGTATGTATATGATAACCACAGCAATAGCCATTACCTTTGCAATTACCGCGGCCATTTTGATTCAACCGGGGTCGGGTATTGAACGTGCTTCTGATGCTGATTTTGAACCCAGTGAAGCCCCCTCCGTGAGCGAAGTTATTGTTAATCTATTCCCGGATAACCCGATTAACGCGATGGCCGAAGGCAACATGCTGCAAATTATTGTGTTTGCGCTGCTGTTTGGTATATCGATGGCATTAATTGGCAAACCCGGAGAGCGTTTAAAAGGCTTTTTCGACGACCTGAATGCCGTCATTATGAAGCTGGTCGTGATTCTGATGAACGTTGCGCCTTACGGTGTTTTTGCTCTAATGGCAAAACTGTTTGCAGAAATTGGTGTGGAAATGATTGGCAGCCTGGCGAAGTACTTCTTGCTGGTTCTGTTTGTTTTATTAGCTCATGGCTTGATTGTTTATCCGCTATTTATGCGCGTTCTGGCTCGGGTAAAGCCGGGTATCTTCATGCGTAAACTGCGCGATGCCCAACTATTCGGCTTCAGTACCGCCAGTAGTAATGCCACTATGCCTATTACTCTGGAAACAGTTACACGCCGCTTAGGTGTTAGTAACAGCGTTGGTTCCTTTACCGTACCTTTAGGCGCGACCATCAATATGGATGGTACGGCGATTATGCAGGGTGTGGCAACGGTCTTTATTGCTCAGGTGTATGGTCTGGACTTAGGCATTGCTGAGTACCTGATGGTTATTATGACCGCTACATTAGCGTCAGTTGGTACGGCAGGGGTTCCAGGTGTGGGGCTTATTATGCTGGCTATGGTATTGCAGCAAGTTGGCTTACCGGTTGAAGGCATTGGCCTCATTATCGGTGTTGATCGCCTGCTGGATATGACCCGAACCGCAGTTAATGTCACTGGTGACGCTATGGTTAGCTGTGTTGTTGCGCGCTCAGAAAACGACTTCGATGAAGAAGTTTACTACGACAAAGAAGCGGGTAAAAAGTTAGAAGAGCTTTAACTTTACTGGTAAAGAACCGGTGCACGCTTAAGCGTGCGCCGGCACTCCGGAATGAAAACGCAGTTCTGTGTCTTCAGTCATAATTAACTCCGCTTCCCACTCTCTGAATTGATTCACTCTTCCCGTAATATCGGTGTCACTGAGTTTTTGTGCCAACCCCAGGTAGTCTTGATAATGTCGTGCTTCTGAACGTAGCAGCGATACATAGAAGCGGGTAATATCTTCATCCAAATAGGGGGCAAGCTTTGCAAAGCGTTCACATGAACGCGCCTCTATCAACGCACCAATAATAAGCTTGTCAATTAGGGCTTGAGGTTCGTACGTGCGCACATGACGTATCAGGCTGGCGGCATAGCGAGAGGCGCTGAGCTTATACAGCGGAATATCACGCGCTTGCATTATCTCAAGAACTTGCTGAAAGTGATGCAGTTCTTCCCGGATAAGGCGTGACATTTTATCGATAATTTCGTCGGCATAAGGCTGTGACTCCGCGGCTTTTAATGCTTGAGACAGCTGCTTACTTTGTTGTATTTGCTCAATTCCACCAATGCCCCGGTAGACTAAGTTTTCATAAGGTTGTAAAGCATCAAGCAGGGCTTGTGCATGGTCTTTATTAACCGCATAACGACGTAGTAATAAAGCAGCACTTTGCGCAGCTTTAAGCTCACAAAATGTATATATGAGCACATATTATTAACCACTTGTTTTTAAACAAAAATAAATAATATTAAAATAATTTAGAGTAATTGAAAACTAAAGGCAATGGATCGAATACGAATCCATGTTTGAAAATAAATTTATTTTTTTCAGGTCCCATTTCCTTCGAATCCGCTAAGATTCTTTCTATCGAAATGGACTTTCGATTTACATAATTTAAACATGGAGTACCTATGAACTTAATAAAACAAGTTAAAAACCTGTTCTCACAAACAGATATTGCTACAAAAGCAATTGAGAGTTCTGATTCAGATATGATGAATAAAGCTAATTGCAACGTGAATCCGAATAATTCGCACAAGACCGAAGAAGCTAGCAATCTCTCAACGAGTCAGATACTAAAGTGCAGTGTTAATGACACAGCTGATATTGAAGAAAAAATCCTTAAAGCCTTTCCTCAGTATAGAGATATAACTTTGTCCAATCCACCTGGACTAGCGGGAGCTATTTGCGATGATGTTAAAAAATGGGAGCATCGAGCTTTACCTGAACTTCGACCTATGGTTGCGCTGAATGTGTTGTCACTTTTATGTCGCACTAGGCTAAATGGTAATGGCGAACAAATGAGTCAATTCTTGATTGGAATAGCATCGACAGCTTCAGGCAAAGGTTGCCATATTAACTATGCAAAACTGTTGCTATCAAAGCTAAGCCTTCAGGAGTTTATTTATTCTGCACCACGGTCAGATAAATCAATTTATGTCGATCTGTTTGAAAGTGGCAGTCTCCTCTATATCGTCGACGAAGCTCAAGGCATGTTTAACGCCATGATGAGCAAAAATTCATCTGAGTTTTCTCAGTCCATGCTAGGTCTGTTAATGGAAATGAACACCTCGAGTTCAGTAACATTGCCAGGGAACCTAAAGAGGGAGCTAGGTATCGAAAACGCTACGATAACAAATCCTTTTTTAGGATTCGCAGGCTACTCTACTCCTTCTGAACTTGGTTTCATCCTTAATGAGAGAAACATACATTCAGGGCTGCTTGGTCGTTTTACTTTTTTCCCCGCTGGTTCGGTGGAGCGACGAAAGAAAAATCGCTCTGTTAGCAAAAAAATTGAAGATGAGGTTCTAACTAGGTGTAAGAAATTAATTGGTAAAACGGCGCCTGTAGTTATGAATGACTCTGCATCAGAAGCTTTGAACTTGATCGAAGATATATTTGACCTAGAAGAGTTCCTAAACCATCCACAACTGGGTGCAATTTATGCTCGAGGAGGTGAGCGTGTTACGCGCACAGCATACCTTCTTGGTTCGGAGACAGGTCTTGTTGAAGTTAACGATATCTTATATTCACTTCGACTTTTCTTAAACAGCGTTGAAGCCTGCAAGATAGCCAAAGCATCTGAGAAAGAATACAAAAATGTTGAGAAATTAGCATTATCCGTTGCTTCAAATCTGTGTGCTGACGACTGGATAATGAAAAGTGTGTTAGCAAATAAGATGACTAAGAACCGCGCCATATTTCGAAAAATGCACCAAGAAGAACCCGGCTCTCACTATAAGGTGATCCAATCCTTAATTGAACGAAACTTACTTCTGCAAGATGGCAAAAAGGTAAAACTTACTAATTAGATGGGTGCTCACTAAGTGCGGTAAATCACTAACAGATAGTCATTTTTAGTGTATTACCGCACTTAGTGCGATATGTATTTCAGCTAACTCGTTTGATAGTTCTCTGCGACGTCACTGTTAAAAAGTAGCTTAGCATCTGTCGCTACAAATATAGCTTCTCTAACTTTAGAGTTAGTTAAATCTAATAGTCTGAATTGACCTTTATTATTTGGATCAGCAATAGACTCAATTCGTCTAAACATACTTTTATGATTTTCAGCATATTCAGCTAATCCACGTAATTTTGGCAATGCATCACTTAAATGAATACCATGTGGATCTACGATATCTACAGCAACGCTTCCGTCAGCTTTTCGCACAAAGAATATAAAGTCGGGTCGAAGTAGTTTGTACTCCTCAGCCTCAATATATGCAATGGCTAAACTGTCTTGGCTTGCTCTTTCAGGGTTTCGATACCAAGAATCAAAACCAGAACGACTGACCTCGGTTTCAAGTACTTTCAATTCCCATTGATTTAATTCAACAGGAAATAAACCTTCACTATCGCTCATTAAATGGTTTGAATAAGTCGGTAAAATGGATTCACTACCGTCTGCCTCTAAAGCCTTAGTATGATGCATCCACGTTCTAGGTTTTAGAATATCAATATCTTGAGGTTCTTTACTCATTTCTCTTATTTGTCTATAAGAGTCTTGACGTTCATCACTCAAATTTTTAATTTCAACTCTATATTCATTTAGCCATTTAGTAGTTAAATCATCGGCTTCTTTATTTAGATATTCAGCAACGTCACGAACAAGACTTAAAGCAGCAATCTCAATATGAGATTCTAATAGGGCTTCTTCTCTACTAAAAGCATCGTCATTATTATCGGCAAGATGCTCAGCATACGTACGCGATAAATCTGGGCTCAGAACCCTAGCAGCCTTTTTATATGTATCCTCGATAACTACAAAATCAGCTTCTTCTACAAATTGATCAAACGACATTTTTTTATCGCCTAGGCCTGCTCGCAGACTAACGCCTTCTACTGTCATAACATCTTTACGAGCGGTATTTATTTCATCCTTAAAACGTACCAAAGCAGCATTAAGCACTTTATGCATTTCAGTATGCGCTTTTTTACCGGCGTCAGATAACAGGTTATCTTGAGCAAGTTCATGCGCTAACGCCGTTAGCCTTTTAACTGGTTTAGATATATGTTGAGGTAATAATTGAGATGGAAGCGCAGTAAAAGAAGCCCATACATCTTCTTTAATTAAAGGGTTAGGCTCAAGAGTAACAGGGTTTATCAATACTCTTCGACCACCTAAAGTTGGTTCTGTTTCTGTTCCTCCACCATGCATTAGCGCTTCAGCAACAGCCTTCACGTTTTCTTTATCATAAAAAGGAAGTAAACAGTGAACAGCATTAAGGCGCTCATTCCCCGGTATTCTTCTAGCCAATGGGGTGCGAACCATTCGACCAAGCAACTGAGTAATATGAGTTTTATCTTTAGCAGGTCTAAAAGAAACCATAACCTCGGCCCTCGGACAATCCCAGCCCGTAGAAATAGCATCTTTAGCAAGAAGTACTTTTATTTCTTGCTCATCATGCACACGTTGAGGCTCCGTGTAAAAAACAGTGTGATTACCAAGCTTTAAATTCGTGCGTTCACCAAATACATGTGCAATATTGCTGCTTTTTAAATCAGGCCAAGCTTCAAAAAGGGTATCTAGTGCTTTACCAAGATCATCAAAATTTGGCTTATTGGGTACCTGAAGAACCATAAGAGGAACTATTGGTTTTAATCCTTCACCCCCACAATATGTTTGCCAAGCCTCAGTCGATTCACGTAATTTTTCAACCCCTCGCCGAAGTAGCACGGTATCAAATTGTCCCGTGTCATGAGGTATCTCAAGTACAATATCATCTTTCAATAAACCCGACTCTTGTACACGTTTAGAATCAACTACAACATTTGCGATAGTATCGCGACCTTTTGCAATTTTCATTGCCTGATCGAACCGCTCGACTGTTGCTGAAATTCCCCAAACAATTGGTATAGGAGGTACCGAACCAGCACCATTTATCAAACGTTTAACGATTGTTGACTTTTTACTGGCATCAGACGCAGTTGACCCCATTCCTCTGTGTGCTTCATCGAGTACCAGATAAAGAGTTGAATTAGGGTCATCAATGGTGTTTTTTAGTACTTCCCAAACAGTATGTGAGCGCAAATCAGGCCTTGCTTGAGCAAGCAAATCTGCCTGTCCGCTTTTTGCTTCCTCTGCATCAGGATCATAACCACGAACAAGTAAACTTTTTTTACTTAACTTCTGTGTGTTTAAAAAATAGATTTTACCTGGTTCAAAGCATTCAGAACTAAATGTATTTTCTACTACCACTAAATCACTATAGTTCAGTTTGTCTGAGGCTTCTAATAATCTAAAACGAGTTTGCTCATTTAGTGAGGGGTCATCACTAAACCAAATAACGGTTGCTGTAGGATCTGGTTCAATATCAAAGTCATCTTCACCATAAAAAAGCGCCTCGAAAACAGCAGCTGCCATAACTGTTTTACCTGCTCCAGTTGTAGCAGTAAGTGAGAAAGCGTTGGTATCATTATCTTCATGCCAACGTTTTTTAGCTTTATGCAAATTTTTAATTACGGAAGCAACTGCCTCAGTTTGATAATCCTTTAATGTAAACTTCACTTATTGTTCTCCATTTGCAAACTGAAAATTATTTAGATAAGACTCGTAAAGGCGAACTGCTTCAACTCCATCAGGTAAAACACGCGCTACAGACTGAAAACGTCTATCATCATTAGTAACTATATAGGCAAATTTACAAGTAACAGTATTTTTAACCTTTATAATGAACTCACTAGTTTTATCAAGATCTATAAGTACACCATAAGCCTCAACGACTGCCCACCCCTCATTTGGAATAATTTCTATTCTTTTCCCTATGCTACCGGCTCTTAACCAAAGAATTGGAGCAATACGTTCAAAAGCAAGATTATGAGAAACTATTAAAGGGGATTCATAGGTTAAGGTGAAAAACTCAACGTTTTGCTCAAAACCTTCTGAGATTGGAAATTCGTCTATAAATTTATAAGAATCCGAGTTATATCCATCAGTTATTTTCCGCCCATCAGAGTTTACACCTGTAATAGCAGCTTTCACTCTCGGCTTTGTTATGTATTCACAAATACCTAAAGCTTCCCATTCACTATCTCCAGGTCTAAACCCCTTGCTGAGCATCTCTAATTGTTCTTGTGCAGCCACTTCATTGTTTGTTACTGATATAGATATTCGTTTCCCTGAATCTTGTTTATTAAGACGCATTACAGCATGAGCAGTAGTGCCCGATCCTGCAAAAAAATCTAAAACATTTGCACTAGGATTATTTTTTACAACAATCCGCAGCGCATCTTCAACGGCATATAAGGACTTTGGAAATGGAAATGCTCTGTCAGGCAGGAGGGTCTTTACTAAATTGCTGCCATGAGATTGTGCATTATGAGAGTCTCTATTCCATTGAGTAGTCGGCATTGAAGCCTTCCCCTCTGAATAGGCCAATTCTACAGAGCCGTCTTCTCCTTGGCTTGTTACTAGCAAGGCACCACTTTCTATTTCTTCAATTGGTCCGCTTGTTAAATAATAAATAGTTGTTTTTATATTTTTCTTACCAGAACGAACTGCTTTCACGTAACCCTTAGACAACCTTTCTTTAAGAGTTGGGATCGTTAAACCCCAGTTCATTTCGATATCCCCTTTTTCTCTAATAGGGAATATAGTGTCACATCCATCCATTGAAGCAACTGTATTTCTATCTTCGTGAGGTTTAAGTGGTGAGCCGATCTTCACTATTTTGCATGTTTTCCTGTCAACATATATAGGATAGAACTGCTCAGGGCCTCCTTTCTTTGTTCCTCTTGCCGACTCCAAATCAGTTCTCCTTAAACTCGCCCATCTAACTTTTCTAGAATTATCTGAGATAATTTCGGGACAAATTTGCTGTTCGCCAAGTAATACAAAGAAAATAAACTCATTTGTCCTAGAAAACTCATTTGCTCTAATAATACCCTTAGCATTTATTAATGATGAAATCATTTGTATATTTGCCTCAGGAAATATCTGTTCAAGTAAAAGGCCTATCCTTAAGTACTCTTTTTCATCGATAGTTAAAATTAACGCTGAAGCTTTAGGATTTAATAATTCTCTCGCTATTTTTAATCTGCGCTCCATGAAAGCAAGCCATTTGGAATGGCGATATAAGTCGTCTGATTCGACGTAATCATTGTTATATTTCCAATCCTTAGCTCCAGAGTTATAAGGAGGATCTATGTATATCGCATCAAACTTACCACGGTGAGTATAAGTAAGTGCTTTTAGAACATGATAATTTTCGCCATTAATCACACTGTGGAAAGGCTTTGCTTCACTGCGTTCAACTTGACCAGTGCTTATAAGCCCAGGATATATTTTATCCCTAAATTCGGTAACAACAACAAGATTCTCAATCGTTACCTTTTTATTCTCTGGCTCAGTAGAATTGAGTTCAACTAAATTCGCAATCCATTGTTCAGATTTTTTGACAATATTTTTTACCAGCCAAAGTTTTTGATCACTTTTCTTTGTCTCACCTCTTAAGGGGAGAACTCGAACTTTATCACCTTTTCGCACTGGCCGGTTGGGTAGCTCTATAGTTTCAGGGCGATGGCGCTCAAAATTCAATCCAAATGAACGGCGAGAAGATAATGCCTTAAATTCCCTTTCTAGATCAGATCCCATCTGAGGGTCTTTTGCTTTAGTTTGTGCTATTAAATCAGTAAGACGTGACACATTTTCTCCTTTTTATCATCACGTTACCTCTAGGGTAAATTGAATAGTTATAAATGGCACAAATGAAGAAATGAGGTGCCAAAAAAATCAACATAGCATACCTTTTTTACTAAAAACTAGCTAGATAACAAGCTTCTTTAAAGTAAAAACTAACTTTATTCATGAGTATTTTTATTGAATAGTTATTTCCTGAGAAATTCTTTATATGAATATGATTTTCTTTCCATATCATTGTTTTGTTCAATAATTTCAATGGGATATAAAAATCCATTTCGGTTCTGTGTGATATAATAAATGTTATAACGAAAGGATAAAGGGAAGTGATATGGAAAATCAAAACATGACTACATTAGTTTTTAACTTTGAAGTACTAAATGTTAAAAGCTTGAACAGTGAGGAGTTACCTTGCTATCAAATCAAATCGACCGATAAATTAAAAGTTATCCTCGAGCAATCTCAATTCATTAAACAATTTACTGTTACTAATTGCAGTGAGATAGAGCTAACACCCTCAGAGACAAAAAAAGTATTTACTGGCAGCTTTAAGGATGAGCCAATAAATACTCAGGGGCTCAAAAGTGCTGCTGATGTACTCCAAAGGTATCAAGAGTTTATTAAGCGCCCTTCGGATATAGCACTATTAGCTATGGAGTTTTTCAAAAGTAAACGCATTCGAGCCACTATAAACCCAATTGGCACTTACATTGTTGCGGAAGTAGCCATTACTCCGCTTAATTGTATAACAACTGCAAAGCCACGTATTCAAATACATAAGGAAAATCGTGTTATACAAAGCCTTATGTCATTTAGTCCAAAGCAGTAGGTGATACTATGATCAAGAACAACTATGCAATTTTAAGGATTGAGAAACTCAAATCTGAAGCTGCGATTTGTGCGATGTCAGCTCACTGGAGAAGAGAAAACTACACCCCTAATGCAGACCCAAAGAGAACGAAACACAATCGTGTTCTGATGGGGTCTGGACTTCCCAGCTTTCACTAGACAGTCTGTAGATCCTCAAAGTACGCCTTTTCAAAGTTAGCAGGCGATACCCCGCCTGTATGAGAATGACGCTTTTTCGGATTGTAAAACATCTCGATAAAATTAAATATCTCAGTCTTCGCTTCGTTCCTGTTCGGGTAAATCTTCTTTCGGATAACCCGCTTTTTAAATGTGGCAAAAAAGCTTTCAGCAACAGCGTTGTCGTGGCAGTTCCCACGTCGACTCATCGATGGTATTAGGTTGTGCTCTTTCATGAATGCCAGGTAATCAGAGCTGCCATATTGGCTGCCCTGATCGCTGTGCACCAACACCTTCTCTTTCGGGCGTCGTTGATAAACCGCCATGAGCAGGGCTCTGATAACCAGGTGTTTATCCATATTTTTGTCCATTGACCAGCCGACAACGCGTCTGGAGAACAAGTCGATAACCGTCGCCACGTAAAGGAAGCCTTCGTAAGTTCGCACATAGGTGATGTCACTTACCCACGATGTATTGGGCGCCTTAGGGTTAAACTGCCTCTCTAAGACATTGTCTGCAACCCGGCCCGGCTTACCGCCTTTTATATGCCGACGCTTATAACCAATTTGAGCTCTGAGCTTATTGAGGCGCATGATCTTAGCAACACGATGGACACTGCATTTTTCACCGGCTTCACGTAAGTCTTTGTGGATCCAGGGGCTGCCGTAAGTGCCGCCACTGGCAATGAAGAACGCTTTAATGCGCTTTAAAAGCCGTGCGTCCTCTATGGCTCTATCGCTCAAAGGCTTCTTTAGCCAGGCATAAAAGCCACTGCGGTTCAGTTTCAACACCCGGCACATGGCCGAAACAGAGAACTGATTTTGGTGATCACGGATAAAGGCGTACTTTACTCGGACTCGCCTGCAAAGTACTTTGCGGCCTTTTTTAATATATCCCGTTCCTCCTTAACGCGTTTTAGCTCGGCCTCAAGCTTTGCTATGCGCTGTTGTTCATCGGAGGATTGATTGGTTTTATTATCCTGACCGTATTTAGCTCGCCAGTCGTAAAGCGACTTGACGGAAATGCCCAGACGATCAGCGACATCATAAACAGAATGACCGCGCTCGGTGACCTGCTTGACGGCTTCAATTTTAAATTCTTCGGTATACCGTTTGCCTTTGCTCATAAACACCTCTAGTTTTAGTTACATTGTAACCATTAAAAGTGTCTAGCAAAGTCTGGGAAGTCCATATCTACGTGATGAGCAGACAGGGAAGTACCTTCCTGACGCAAAAGTTCGGCTTAATAATTGGATAAAATCAATCAAAGTATGGCTTGAGAAGGAGTATGGCGAGCGAGTTCTTAGTGCAATTCTTCACACCGAGGAGCAAAATTTTCACGTTCATGTTTGCCTGCATGTGTTTGAGCGTAAAACACGAAAATCTGGTATACAAGAATGGGGACTTAATGCAAGGGCCATTACAGGAGGTGCTGATAAGCTTAGAAAGATCCAAGACTCGTATGCTGAAGCAATGAAACCGCTGGGCTTGAATAGAGGACTAAGAGGCTCCAAAGCTCATCATTCTAAGGTTTCCTCATTTTATGCAGCACTAAATGAGGCTGATAGTCTTGCCGAAAACTTGAACCTTAACCCTACAAAAAAAAATCCTAGGGATTTTAGGGCATGGCAAAACAAACTTAGTTCAATTGTCGAAGGCTTGAAGAAACAGCAAGAGACAGAAATTAGTAAATTGAACCAAATGGTTGAAGAGCTGAGCGCAACCAACGCTAAGCTCAAGCAACAATTATGTTCTCAAACCACTAGGCCTAAAATTTAATAGCTTCAGACTAATTGTGTACTCAAAGTAGCGAGCGCAACAATTTAGCGCAGCGTTAAAAATTGTGTAGTGAGTACGCAATTTATCCGAAAATGCTTAAGATGGTACCCCTGAATGAAACTTGAAGTCTTTATCTGATGATAAAATTAGCTCAGCTTCTATGCCACCAAAAAATTTGATTCGCTCTGTAATATCAAATTTACTAATTTCTTGAGCAAGGAGCAAGTAATCTTGATAATGACGCGCTTCAGAACGTAATAAAGAGATATAAAAATCGCTTAAGCGCTTATCAACATACTGGGAGATTTTTGCAAAACGTTCACATGATCGTGCTTCGATATATGCACCAATAATAAGCTTATCAACCAAAGCATCAGGTTCAAAACTCTTAACATGTCGTAACATGCCCTTGGCATAACGGCAAGGCGTAATGCTTTGGTACTCAACACCATATTCATCCATTATCTCAAGCACTTGATAAAAGTGATGAAGCTCTTCTTTAATTAGCATAACCATTTTATCAATTAAATCTTGCCCATATGCGGTATTTGACTTTGGGATCATTGCTTTTGTTAGCTTGTTTTTATCTGCAAGCTCACGCCAGTTACCCTCTCGCTTATAAATGAGTGCTTCGAAGGGTTTTAACCACTCCAGCAGCGCAGCGGCACTTTCTTTATCGACTGCATATTTACGGATCAGAAACATGGCAGACTGAGCTGCTTTTAATTCACATACGAGGTGATCCACTAATAAGACCTGTAAGTTTTCACTTTTTTTAGCCTCATCAATCCATAACTCAGGTGTTTCACATTGTAAAAACGAATTTATAGGCGCTAAAAGTTCTTCAATTATAGAATTATTCATTTTCATTTGATTTTTTGTACCGCATTAAATTTTTACTTAATAGTTGCATCATAAAATTAGCGCTACTATCTTCAGGTATATCATTATATTCGTCTAAGGCATCATAAAGAAAGGACTGTAGGTCTTTACCATCAGTTTTTATAGGCTTAGGCATTAAGAAATATTCTGGTGTAATCCCTTCGCTAAAGATAAAAAATGCTCTCGGACTGTTTAACTTACAAACATATGCTTTTTTACTGCGATCATATCTTACATATTCTAGTTTGAGTTTACCGTAAGAAATTGTGTTTTCGTATATGACCATCCTAAATCCCAAAAGGTGAAGATTTAAATTATATTGATCAATATCTTCATCACGGCTTTGTAATATTTCTCTCGAAATAAAAAAGTCGTCACTGGTATTAAGCCGAGAATTCAATGCTTTTTGTCTTGACTCCAAGTTAGCTAGAGCGGAATCAACTTCCGAAATCATATTTAGGATTGTTCTAGATTCGGTTCCTTTTCCACGAGCCGTTTGATAAAAATCTTGTAGCTCTTCAAGCTCACTTTTTTTCTGGCGAATGAGGTGTGCATTTTTAGACAATTCTTTTTCATCGTTTTCGTTTCGTTTACTCTCACTCAAGTCAGCGAGCAGCTCCATCTCTACATGGTTTTTGAAAAAATAGTCTGCAATTATATAAGGGAACGTAGCTCTCGAATCACAACCAGAAAGTTCAGCACCTTTGCGACGTTTGTTACTGCACCTAAGTAATGGCAGCGAATCACCTGTTTGCTGGATGCTATTACCTTTGCCACAGTGACCACACTTTATCAAACCATGCAAAGGCCATTTTCGATCAGGCCTAACGTTTTTATATAAGCGGCCTGCATGAACTTCCTGTACTTTATAAAATATGTCATCATCAACTACATGAGAGTAAAGCTTGGCGCCAAAAATCATACCGATACATCTCTCACTTGTAATTATCCTAATAACAGTTGTTGGTGTCATTCGTTGGATAGGCTTAAAGTTGGGGTATTTGGCTCGTAGTAAATTCAAAATAGAAACTTGACCCATCCCTTTGAGGTATAAATCGAACATATCTTTGACAGCACTAGCAAATTGATTAGGATTACCATTTTTATCTAACCAAAAAGGTTTTCTTATTTTTGGTGCTTTACTTTCGGCTAATGCTATAGCTTTTCTATTTTTATGACTTGCCTTTGCTTTATCCGAGCGCCAAGCAGAATCTTTATGAGCACTCTCAATTTCAACCAATAACCTCATCCATTTACCAAGATCATCAGCTGACTCTGGCGGGTACTCTTGATTATCAGCAATTGTCACAATAGTTACTCCCCCCTCCCAGATATCTTGGAGTAACATTTTTGTTTTACTAATTGATAACCTAGTTAGCCTAGAAAACTGTTCTAGTAATAAAATTGAACCTTTTTCAATTTTCCCTGCTTTAATATCTTCAACAAAGGCGCCCAACTCCCCCTCAGTTAAATTCTTACCTTTGAATCCTGAAAAACCGTCATCAACAAGAACCCTCTCCACCTGCACATCAGTATTTACAGCTAACCACGCGTCTTGAGCAGCCGTTTGCCTAAATAGAGAACTGTTTCCTGCTTGTCTCTTGGAGCTAACACGCTGGTATAAATAGGCTTTACGTTTCAACTTTCTAACCTTTAGAGATAAATAATTTATATGTGCTCACTATATCATTAAGCTCACAATGTAAGTGATCGAGTAAAATGACTGGCAGGTTTTCTTCCCTGGCGGCCTGCTGAATCCACTTTTGCGGCGTAGGACAAAGTAAAAAACAACGGATAGGCTCTAACAGCTTTAAATAAGGTTCGACGAGGCTATGATTCACAGCGATCCTTCTTGACTTAAAAATACAAAATAAATTAACAAACTCGGCGTCGTTCTATAACAAAAGGCCTTGACACAAATGAGATGGTGCTGAATATTAGACACATGGGGTGAATTTTTCAGCAGTACCCGCATCGAAATTATAACGTATTTAAGAATTCGGCGGTATGACCGCGTACTATGGGGAAGTGAAGTTATGATACTGAATCATATTTGGGGCCTATACGCTCATCCAGTACAAGAATGGAAGTCTATCGACAGTAAGCGGGAAAGCTTTTTTTACTCTTGTTCTCACGTTTTATTAGTTGCTATTTTACCTTGTCTGGCTGCTTATTATGCCTCGGCTCATCTGGGTTGGAGTATTGGCGCGCGGGACTCTATTTATTTAACACAAAACAGCGCACTTATGATGGCTGTTGCTATGTACATTGGTATTCTGGGCGCAACGTTCGCGCTGGCCTACTTAATTTACTGGATGGCAAAAACCTTCGGTGCTGATCCGAGCTTTACTAAGTCGTTAGAACTGGCTGCTTACGCGGCTACGCCGGTTATTATGTCTGGTATTGCTTCTTTGTATCCGGAACTGTGGTTTGTGGCTGTCGTTTTCCTTGGCGGTGTGGCTTATTCCGTGTACCTGCTTTACTCAGGTCTTCCGGTTATTATGCACATTCCTGAGGAGCGAGGCTTTCTTTATGCCAGCTCGGTAGTAACAGCCGGCCTTATTGCTATGGTTGTACTTATGGCAACCACCGCTATTTTATGGACCAACGGCTTCGGGCCTTCTTTCATTTCGTAAATTGGCTTCATAAAAGAAAAATGCCCGGCTCTGTTTTACCAGAGCCGGGCATTTTTTTGTGCATTATAAGGCTTTATTTCTTCAAGTAATGTCCAGCCAGACAGGTAACCGGAGCCGCTGTCGGTTTACCGTGTTGCCAGTCACCGCCTTCAACACCACTGCCTGCGATATCAATATGAATGTAGCTAAGTGGCTTGTCGCTGTCGATACCATGGTTATCCAGCCCGGAAACACCAACCAGGAACGCCATAGGGAACTGGTGCCCACGAGGTGTTGTAGCTGACGGGCCATTGTTCGAGGAGAGTAAGTCGTCACACAGAGTGCGGCCTTTCACGAAGTCAAAGTCTTCGCGACGTGACCAGGAAATTTCAGTTGGGTCCCCGTAAACTTCGCCGGCATCAAACAGCGCCTGAGAGAGCTTTTGGCGACGGGCATGGCCATTAGGTACCAGTGCGCTATAAGGACCTTTTGAAAGAGCTGCGTGGCCCGTCAGGGTGGCTACTGTGTACAGTTCATGTTCGCCGTCACTCTTGGCTGCTTCTTCACGCAAGTGAGACAGCAGGTCGGCCATAATAAGGCGGCCTTCAGCATCGGTATTACCAATACGCACACGCTTACCACTGTGTCCCGTAATGATTTCATCCGCAACAAAGGCATCGGAACCAATACTGTTACGTACAGCACCAATTTCTGCAATCACATTCAGGTGTTCAGGTTGCAGTTCAGCTACTGTTTTCACAAAGCCAGCAACGCCTGCTGCACCGCCTTTGTCCCGGCTCATACCAGCCATATGACCGCCAACTTTCAGGTCAGCGCCACCGGTGTCGTAGACAATGCCTTTTCCGGCGAACATAACAGTACGTTCTGGCTTGCTGCCGTGATATTCCAGGCGTATAACGCAAGGGCGGTGGCGCTCTACTGCCATTGACGAACGCCCAACAGCTGCCAGCAGTGGATACTCATGCTGAAGCTGTTGTGAGTCGTCTATAACAGTCACTTTAACAGCAGTGTGGGCAAACGCCTGACGGCAGTATTCAGCAAAACGAGGCGGTGCCATGCGCTCTGGCTCTGTGCCTGCTAAGTCGCGGGCAACACGTTTACCAGCTTCTACCGCCATAGCCCAGTCCGCGTCCAGTTCACCAACTAAGATGACGCTTTTGGTTGGTTCAATAGCTTCTTCACCATGCGCTTCACGCGCTTCAAGAGGCTGATAAAGTGCCTGACAAAAGCCAAGATAAGCCGCCAAAAATGCCTGCTTATAACGCTCGTCGTTAATGTTTACGTTGTTCAGTGCGATAACCGGGTGGCGAGCACCGGCGTCTTGCGCTACTTTCGCGGCGGCGTGTGCGGCATCAAATACCTGGCGAACATCGTCAAAGTCACGATTGAGAGGGCCAGTAGGCGCAGCAACCAGACGTTGGCCCGGGACTCCGTCAGCTTTTAGCAGCAACGGCTGTTTGCCAACTCGCTGGTCAGTGATTTTTGCCTGTTGAATAACTTCAGCCAGGGCTGAGTCGTCAACAGAGTCAAAGTTTCCAATCAAGATAAGTGCATCAGCACCGTCTTTTGAGTATGCGTCAGCTAGTGAGCTAACAATTTGCAACTGAGCAAATGCCATAGAGTAAACCTCTTAATCAGTTTGTCGGTTAAGCGCGACGCCAGCGGGTGCCTTCTGCACCGTCTTCCAGGACAATACCCATGTTGGTTAATTCGTCACGGGCTTCGTCTGCTGCAGCCCAGTCTTTATCTGCACGGGCCTGATTTCGCTTAGCAATCAACGCTTCAATTTTGGCGACATCATCGTCATCGCCCTGTAAAAATTCTTCAGGAGACTGTTGTAGCAGCCCCATCACTTCTGCAAGCTCAATCAAAACATGCGCTAACTGAGCTGCTTTGTCCGGAGCGCTTTCGCGGTTTCGGTTAATTTCGCGGGCAACTTCAAAGAGTACGCTCATGGCCTCCGGCGCGTTTAAGTCGTCGTCCATAGCCTGCTGAAAGCTCTGCCAATATTTGCTGCGCAACTCTTCATCAGCAGTCTGTGGCGTAATATCCCGTAGCGACGTGTATAAACGCTCTAAAGCTGAGTGCGCCTGATCCAGGTTTTCCTGAGTATAGTTCAGCTGTGAGCGGTAATGGCTCGACAACAGGAAGTAACGTACCGTCTCAGCATCGTATTGTTCCAGTACGCTGCGAATGGTAAAAAAGTTGCCCAGTGATTTTGACATTTTTTCATTGTCGACTTGCACCATACCACTGTGCATCCAGTATTTTACGTACTCAGAGTGGTTAGCACAGCAGCTTTGAGCAATTTCATTTTCGTGGTGAGGGAAGGCCAGATCAGAACCTCCGCCATGAATATCAAAGGTGGTGCCCAAGTGTTTTTTGTTCATTGCCGAGCACTCAATATGCCAGCCGGGTCGTCCTTCGCCCCAGGGAGATGACCAACTGGGCTCTCCGGCTTTTGCTGCTTTCCATAACACAAAGTCGAGCGGGTCCTGTTTTGCTGAGTCGACATCAACTCGCGCTCCGGCCTGCAACTGCTCCAGGTCCTGACGGCTGAGCTTGCCATAGTCGTTAAAAGTGGAAACATCAAACAGAACGTCACCGTTGCCGGCTTCATAGGCGTTGCCGTTTTCGATGAGACTTTCAATCATTTGGATAATTTCATCCATATGGCTGGTAACACGTGGCTCAATATCTGGACGAACTAAATTCAGTGCGTCAAAATCCTTGTGCATCTCACCAATGAAGCGCTCGGTGACCTGATGAAAGTCTTCGCCTTTTTCAGCCGCGCGTTTAATGATTTTATCGTCTAGATCAGTAATGTTACGCACGTACTTAACATCGTAACCAAGCTTACGTAGATAACGCACGACAATATCAAAAGCGACATAAGTTCTGGCGTGGCCTATATGGCAGTAGTCGTAAGTGGTAACACCACACACATAAATACCCACGTGACCGGGTTTGATTGGCTCAAATGACTGCTTCTTGCGGGTCAGGGTATTAAAGACGGTTAATGCCATAATGTGATCTCTTACTTATCTATCGGTTAGCGATGAAAACAAGGGGCTTATGATACCACCGATGGCGAGGCTCTGGTACACTATCAGCTGGTTTAGTCAATGAAACAGGTACATTCAATGCAAGTCGTTTTACATACCAATCATGGTGATATCACTTTAGAAATGCATAATGAAACAGCGCCTAAGACTGTAGAAAACTTTTTACAGTATGCCCGCGACGGTTTTTATGACGGTACAATCTTTCACCGCATTATTAATAATTTCATGGTACAGGGCGGTGGTTTCGAGCCTGGCATGAAGCAAAAAGAAACACGCGATAACATCGAAAATGAGGCACCGACAGCAAAGCCGAATGTGGTTGGCTCGCTAGCTATGGCACGCACGCCTGATCCTCATTCAGCGTCGTCTCAGTTTTTCATTAATGTGAACGACAATGCCTTTTTGAACTTCCAGAATGAAACACCGAATGGTTATGGCTACTGCGTATTCGCTGAAGTTGTTGATGGTATGGATGTAGTGAACACCATAAAAGACGTAAAAACTGGCTCAGCTGGCTTTCACCAGGACGTTCCGGTTGAAGACGTGGTTATCGAAAAAGTCTCAGTTAACGATTAACTTTTATGACTACCGGCTTTATTGCAGATTTACATTTGAGCCCCGGGCGGCCAGATATTCTGGCTGCCTTTGGTGACTTTTGTCAGCAACATCAGCACCTCAATGCGCTTTATATTCTTGGTGACTTATTCGATGCCTGGCTGGGTGATGACGATACCAGTGAATTTGCAGCGAAAGTAAAAAGCCAACTGAAACAGATGACGGACAACGGTGTGCTGCTTTACTTTATGGCCGGGAACCGTGACTTTATGGTGGGCGAACGTTTTGCCAGCGAAGTCGGTTTAACCATTCTTCCCGATGAAACTGTTGTCGACTTGTACGGTGAACGAGTACTGCTTATGCATGGCGATACACTCTGTACATTAGATACCGGCTACCTGCGTTATCGCTCAGTTATTCAGAACTCTTTGGTTAAGGGCGTTATGCGCAACTTACCTTTGTCATGGCGTATGCGTATCGCGAACCGGTTACGGAAACAATCCAGCAGCCAAAAGCCCGAACTACCCCCCGCGCAGCTTTATAAAATGGATGCGCAGCACCCGGAAGTACTTCGAGTGATGGAAAAGCACGGTGTTAATCAGTTAATTCATGGTCACACTCACCGTCCTGCGGTTCACTGTTTTACGCTGAGTGACGGCACTTGGGCAAAACGTATTGTATTGGGAGACTGGTATCAGCAAGCCAGTGCTTACCTTGTTTCTAAGAAATAAAAAAGGGGCCTTGCGGCCCCTGAGTATTTAACTGTTTTTTCTATAAGCTTAGTCGTTAAATTGCTTACCGAAAAACGACTCTTCTAGCCACTGTGGACGTTGGTCAGCATTCGCAATTTCTTTACCAATAGCAAAGTTAATGTTGGTAAAGCGCGCTCCTGCTTCGTAGTTTATATCCAGGTTCAGTCCGTCGCTCGGCTTGTGATAATGCTCGGCGAAAAACTTACCCCAGACTTCACCACCGTCTTCACCTTCAGTACGAGAATTAAAGCCCGTCATCAGGAATACGGCCGGGATGCCTTTTTTAACCAGAGTGTAGTGATCTGAACGGGTAAAAATAGCCTGTTCCGGCATGGGATCCGGGCTTTGTTCAGTATCAAACTGCTTTGCAGCTTTGCTGACCGTTTCACCCAAGGTTGAGTGTGAAGCGCCAAAAGCAATGATATCGGCAAAGTCATAAAGCAGTACCGGCATATCCAGGTTAACGTTTGCGACAATGCTGCTTAACGGAACAGTCGGGTTATTGGCGAAGTAATCGGCCCCCAACAATCCTTTTTCTTCTGCCGTAACAGATAAGAACATAATGGAGCGATCAAACTCCTGCCCTGACTCAACAAATAAACGAGCAGTTTCTAACATAACTGAAACGCCGCTGGCATTATCCATAGCACCATTATTGATGTTGTCCTCGCGGCTCATATCTTTGATAACGCCGATATGATCGGAGTGTGCTGTGTAGACAACGTACTCATCTTTTAAGGTATCGTGAGAGCCGGGTAATACGGCTGCAACGTTAGGGCTGGTAATTTCCTCGTGGCGGGATTCGCGAGCCAGAGTTACAGTTCCGTCTAAATTAAACCCTTTTGGCGAAAAGTCAGGATCTTCTTCTATTTGTTCAAAAATTTCACTCAGTTCAGTCGGTGCATTAGCAAATAACTGCTCTGCAGGCTCATCGTCAAGGTAAGCGGAGCCCATCAGTTGTTGCTCTTCGCCTTTAGGAAGACCGTTTGGACCAAGCCAGGTCATACGAGGTGTTTTGGTGTAGTAAACACTGGTTTCATACTTGCGCGTTTTTTCTCGTACCGGCGTGTGCAGGGTAATGATTCCGACCGCACCTTTGTCACGAGCAATATCGGTTTTAATGTTAGCTAAGTGAGCACCTTCTTCGCTCGGCAGAAAGCCGGGACGACCGGTCAGCATAACCACAATTTTTCCTTCAACGTTAAGGCCGTCGTAGTCGTTTAAACCAAACTCAGGCGCTTCCATGCCATATCCAACGAAGACCAGAGGGGCAGAGATCTCATCTTTTTCGCTGTAATGGCTTGGGCCGGTAATAAATTGTTTAGGAAATTCAAACTCAACCACTTCACCATTGCTTTCAAAGCTCATGGTGGCGCTGTTTTCTTTTAGGGTACTTTTTCGAAAAGGAACGCGTTGGTAGAAGCTGTCATCATCTCCTGCAGGTTCCAGACCGAGTTTTTTAAACTCAGAAACAATGTAGTTCGACGCAATTTCGTGCCCTTCGCTGCCTGTTTGACGGCCTTTTAAGTCATCATCTGCAAGAAATTCTAAGTGAGCACGTAAATTCGTCTCGTCGGCACTAACATCAATAGTTTGTGACTTTGTCTCTGGCGCACCGCACGCTGCAACAAGCAAGCTAAGCGCTGCGGGTAAGAGAATATGGGATGGCTTCATGTTGTATCCTTTGGTGTTATTTTTATCATAATAGCTAAGCTAGTGTACCGCAGCAGCTAAAAGACGACCAGAGTAGATAGTTGAAAGAGTGTTGCAAAACGTATCAAGTTTTTGTAATGTTATATTATTACATTAATAGCACGGCTTTACTGGAGTAGTTTATGAGATTGAATGCGTTAACCTTGGCTCTGTTAGCAACCACTACTGTTGCCCAAGCGCAGCAGGAAGAAGAACATGAGCATCTTAATGAATACGAGGTGATCGTTATTAATGCAAGTCCGCTGGATAAGACGGCGCTTGAGTCAGCCCAGCCGGTTAACATTATTTCTGGTGACGCGCTGAAACAGATGCACGCACACAGTCTGGGCGAAACACTGGCATTAGAGCCGGGCATTAATAACACGCATTTTGCCAATGTCGCAGGTAGCCCTATTATTCGTGGTTTGGGTGGACCACGGGTGAAAATTACACAAAACGGACTGGATACCGGAGATGTGTCACGGGGAAGCCCTGACCATGCCGTCACAACAGAAACCAGTACTGCAAAACAAATTGAAGTGTTAAGAGGACCGGCAACACTACTGTACGGTAGTGGCGCAATTGGTGGTGTGATTAACGTTGTTGATAACCGCATCCCTTCAGAACCCGTTTATGGTTTACAGGGAAATGCGAATGCTTCGTTGTCCAATAATAATGACAATAAAGAAGGTTCTTACGACTTACAAATAGGCAACGGTAAATGGGCACTTTATACCGATGCCTTTATTCGCCGTGCAGATGATTATGAAACACCTTCTTTTATGAATGATGAAGGTGAAGTCGTTGACCACATTGAAAACACTTTTGTCGATGCCGAAGGCGGAACAGTTGGCGGCAGTTATCAATTTGATGACGGGTTCTTCGGCGTATCCTATCAGGGGCTCTATCAGGAATATGGCATTCCCGGCCACGCTCATGGTGAAGAAGAACATGAGGATGAGCATGGCGAAGAAGAAAACCACGTTGAGGAGTCTGGCCCGTACGCTAATCTGGAACAAGAACGTATTCAGTTAGCGGGCCAATGGCGCAATCCATTCAGTGGTTTTAATCGATTAGATTTTCGTGGTGCTTTAACGGATTATCAACATCAGGAAATTGAGGGAAACTTTGTATCCACTCAATTTGAAAACAAGCAAAAAGAGATACGACTGATTGGTCAGCATAAAGAAGTAGCTGGCTGGGAAGGTGCTGTTGGCTGGCAGTGGGATATAAGCGATAAAGCGGCTTTTGGTGAAGAAGCTTTCACACCTAACACTTCTCGCCGCACTCAGGGTTTGTTCTGGGTGGTAGAGCAGGAGTTTGGTCCGCATCATGTTGACTTAGGTGTTCGTCACGAGCGTACGTCGCTTTCAAGTGATGAGCAGAAGCTTAATACTTTCGATGCGACCTCGGCTTCGGCCGGTTATCTTTATCATTTCAGCGACCATACATCGGTTTCATTGAATTTAAGCCATGCAGAAAGAGCTCCGGCTGCAAATGAGGTGTTTGCCAACGGTAATCACTTTGCAACCCGTACTTATGAGTTGGGACTTGCCTATGAGCTGCACGAAGAAGAGGGTGGTGAGTATCATATTGAGGCAAGTGATACAGCGGTTAGCACTGAGACATCAAATAATATCGATGTTGGCTTTCATTACGAAAATGAGAGTTTTCACGCTAACGTTAATGTGTTCTATAACCGTGTGGATGACTTTATCTATGATGACTTCAGCGGCTTGAACAGTGAACAAATTCATGGTGATGGAGACCACGGTGAGCACGAGGGCGAACATGAACATGGAGAAGCATTGCAAGTTGTTCAGTTTAGTCAGGTCGATGCAGAACTTTACGGTTATGAACTGGAGCTGGATTGGCAGTTGACCGACCAATGGTCTTTGCACGGCTTTAGTGATTATACCCGGGCAAAACAGCGAGGTGGTGACGATTTGCCCAGAATTCCAGCTCAGAGAGTTGGTACTGAGTTGCGCTATCAGGCTGTTAGTTGGGATGGTTCACTTGGTTACACTCGCTATTTAGAGCAGGACAAAACGGCACTGAATGAAACTACAACAGATGCCTATGGTTTACTAAATGCGCGTGTCAACTTGTACCCAGACTGGTTGGCAAATTACGGTGCGACCCTGTATTTAAAAGGGGAGAATTTAACCAACCAGTTAGGCTTTGTTCACAGCTCCTTCTTGAAAGAAGATGCTCCGGTAACCGGCCGCCGTTTCCAGGCAGGCGTTTCTATTAGTTTTTAAGTGTTTTAGAAGACGCTGTCGCCTGAGTTCGGCGATAGCGTTTTCGCGTCAGTTCACCGCAGCTCCCCCATTTTTAATCCGAATTTTGTTAGTATGAATAACAGTAGACTAACAACCGGATTGATAACCATGCCTTTTATACTTAATCGCCGAATTCAGGCGGTTGCTGCTGTCATTTTCAGCGTTTTCAGCCTTTCAGTTTCAGCCAAAGATTTAACTATTGAGCGTATTTTTAGTGGCTCGCCTTTAGCTGGTGAGACGCCCAGAGCGCTCAAGTTTGCGCCGGGAGGAAAGTATCTTTCTTACTTAAAAGGCAGTGAAGAGAACCCTCAGCGTTACGATCTTTGGTTGTACGATATTGAAGCTGAAAAACACCAGCTGTTGGTGTCGGCTGAACAGCTGGCAACAGATGAAGTTGAATTGTCTGATGAAGAAAAAGCGAGGCGTGAACGTCAGCGTGTCAGTGGCAGCGGCATCATTGAGTACAGCTGGTCAGCTGAAGGTGATGCCTTGCTGTTCCCTTATAACGGCGATGTCTTTTATCACCAGCCGGGTAAATCAGAAACCCGACAAATGACAAAAACTGAGGCTTTTGAAACGGATGTAAAATTCTCTCCAGAGGGGAATTACATTTCTTATATTCGTGAACAGAACCTGTATTTTGTGGATATTGCCAGTGGTGAGGAGCAGGCTGTTACTACCGAAGGCGGCGGTACTATCAAGTTTGGTATGGCTGAGTTTGTTGCTCAGGAAGAAATGAAGCGAATGACAGGGTACTGGTGGTCGCCGGATGAGTCGGCCATTGCACTCACTAAAGTTGATGAAAGTCCGGTACCCTTGGCAACTCGTAGTGAGATTTACGCCGACAGAATTGAAACGATACAGCAACGCTACCCTTTTGCCGGAAGTAATAATGTCGATATTGACCTAGGCATTTATCGAATTAAAGACAGTGAAGCTGATTGGTTAAAGCTGGATAGGCTGGGAGATGGCTATTTAGCCAGAGTGAAATGGGTTGGTGATAGCCAGCACTTAAGCTACCAGTGGCAAAGTCGTAATCAGCAAGAACTGAATTTGCTCATTTATAATCGCCAGGAGAAAAGTGAAAGAAAGCTTCTGACAGAAACGTCGGATAGTTGGCTGAATCTTCATAACGACTTACACTTCTTAGAAGACAATAAGCACTTTATTTGGGCTTCAGAGCGCAGCGGTCACAAGCACCTTTATCTCTATCGTCTGGATGGCTCGCTAATTCGTCAGTTAAGTTCCGGTGACTGGCAGGTTGATGAGTTGGAAACGATTGATGAGAGTACAGGAACAATCTATTTTACCGCCCGTAAAGAATCTCCGCTTGAGTCTCATTTGTACCGATCGCAGCTAAATGCAAGTTCAGCGGCGAATCCGACACGTATTACTGACCGCGAAGGAATGCACAATATTGAGTTTGCATCGGATGCACGCTCTTATCTGGATACGCACTCATCGCCCCAGCAGCCCAAGCAGGTGAGTTTACACGGACCAACCGGGAACCATCTGGCATGGCTGTCCGAGAATAAGATTACAGAAGACCATCCACTGTCTCCTTACTTGAGAAATTGGCGTTACCCTGAGTTTGGTGAGCTGGAAGCCTCGGATGGACAAACGCTCTATTACAAAATGACGAAACCCAGCGATTTTGACGCAGAGAAAAAATATCCGGTGCTTGTGTACGTTTATGGAGGTCCGGGAGCACAGAGAGTGACCAGGAGCTGGGGCAGTGAGTTTGTCCAGTATATGGCGCAACAGGGGTTTATTGTATTTACTCTGGACAATAGGGGCTCAGCGAACCGAGGAAAAAGTTTTGAGGCGCCTATTTATAAAAACATGGGTGGTCCGGAGATTGAAGACCAGGTTACCGGAGTGGAGTATTTAACCAATTTACCTTTTGTGGATGCAGAGCGTATTGGTATTTACGGTCACAGTTACGGCGGTTATATGTCGCTGCTTGCTATGTTTAAAGCTCCTGAGTATTTCAAAGCCGGGGTTGCTGGCGCACCAGTAACCGACTGGCGTTTGTATGACACACATTATACCGAACGTTTTATGGGAATGCCGGATGAAGGTAATGTTTATGAGAACTCATCGGTTTTTCCTTACAGTAAGAACTTAGAAGGTGACTTGTTGATTTATCATGGAATGGCCGATGACAATGTTCTGTTTACTCACAGCACAAAACTGTATAAGCAGTTGCAGGACAACGCTCAGTCTTTTGAGATGATGAACTACCCGGGTAAAAAGCATTCTATTAACGGGCGTAATACAAAAATCCATTTATATTCAATGATTGCCCAATTTTTTCAACAAACCATTGGCGAACAATAGGTTATAATATGTACATATCTTCCACTAACAAGGAGTGACTATGCGCTTTTTATCCCGCCGACTGGTTATGCCAAATGATTTGAACTTTGCCGGTTCGTTGTTTGGGGGCCGTATTTTAGAATGGATTGATGAGGAAGCTTATATTTTTGCCAGCTGCCAGTTAGAGGCGAAAAGCTTAGTAACGAAACATATTGGTGCTATTACTTTTGAAACTTCAGCGTTTCAGGGGGATGTTGTTGAGTTCGGTCTGCAAGTTAAATCGGTAGGGCGTACGTCTTTAGCTATTACCTGTCTGGTTCGAAATAAACACACCAAGCAAAACATTTGTACTGCTGACGATATTGTTTTCGTTCACATTGATCCGGAAACACGTCAACCAACGCCGCACGGAAAAACCAAAGATCAGTTAGACGATATGCCAGAGCCGCTTTAAGCGGCCCTGGTACTCTCGTTAGATTGGCGAGCCCGGAGGTAACGCTTCGGGTTCGTATTGTTCAGGCCATTCAGCGTCGGTTAAGAACTTCTCTAAATCATCTGCCAGTTGCTGCATTAACAACGAACTGGATTCAGCCAACTGCTTTTGTTGTTCAGCAAGTTGAGCGCGCATCGCTAAACGAGTCTCTGCCGCTAAACCGGAGCTTTTTATCGCTCGCACCTCAGCATTTATTGCTGTTGTTAACAGACGTTGCTGTAGCGGTTGGTTTTGAGCATTTTCCCAGTCGTTGAAAACGGTATTAAAAACTTCTGACATAAGTTGTGCAGGTGACGGAACCCGATCGTTTTCTGCGTGTTGCTGAGTCAGCCTGTTCAGACGTTGGCTGTTCAGCATCAGTTGTAGGCTATGATCAGCTGCACTCGCTGCCATACTGACTGTATCTGGTATAAGCCCGGTTTTACCATCAAAGTACTCACGCGAAGAACTCTCTCCATAGGCTGCCGGAACCAGCCATTGCTTAACATGTGAGGGCACGCGTAGATTGTCTGCCTGAATCGTTCTGAGCAGTTGTTTCAATGCACTTTGTTGTCTGGATGCACTGACCGGCTGGTAGTCATCTGCAGCCTCATCTGCCATGTAATAACGGTAGTTAACCCCACCCAGCCATTTTACCGCAGCCTCTACCTGATAACGGTGTAACAGGTAGATAGGCACAAAAATGGCTTGTAGCTGACTTAAAGGCTGGTCCGGACGCAACATATCCTTACTGAAATTATCCAGCACTTGCGTACGAACGGACAACAGACGCTCTAGCTCTGTTACCGGGTCGCTGCCGTTGTCCCATAAATGAGCAAGCGGGTGTGCGCCTCCCGCAGGGCGGGCGTCTTGATCAGAAATGAAGCTAAGATTAAGCGATTTATTCTTTTCCAGAATACGTGTTAACTGCTCCGTTGAAGAAGGCATGCCGCCAAAGTCACTGTAGCCATAAGCCAGTACCTGTTTGTCCCAAATACCCAACCCTTCAGTATAAGCGTCATTTAAATTTAAAGTACCGTCGGTAGTTAGGTTAACTAATGGGTGCGGGTAGTCCATAACCGATGCCCTATTTGATGTACTTGCGGCAAAGTTATGAGCTATTCCCAGAGTGTGGCCAATTTCATGCGCGCTTAGTTGACGAATACGCGCTAAAGCCATATTTTTCACAGCTTCTTTTAATTCACCGGCGTCGTCAATAAAGGGGGTCAGTAAGCCTTCAGCAATTTTCATATCCTGGCGAACACGCAGAGAACCTAAGGTGACATGGCCTTTAATGATCTCGCCGGTGCGTGGGTCAATGACCGACGAACCATAAGACCAGCCACGGGTCGCTCTGTGAACCCATTGAATGACGTTATAGCGAACGTCCATTGGGTCGGCGTTGTCGGGCAATACCTTTACCTGAAATGCGTTGTCATAACCGAGCTCTTCAAAGCCTTCAGCCCACCAGCGAGCACCTTCAAGTAAAGCTGTTTTTACCGGTTCAGGGGCTCCCGGGTCCAGGTAATAAATAATTGGCTCGCGTGCCTGGCTTTGTGACGCAATCGGGTCTTCTTTATTGAGTCGGTGACGAGGAATGTATTGCACAGTCATCGACTCACCAAGAGGTGCTGCATAGTCTTTAAAACTGTGTGCCCAAAAACCACTGTTTGGATGAAAATCTCTGGGTTGATAAGCAGCATCGGGCAACTTAATAAATGAATGGTGAAGATGAAGTGAAATGGCGTCAGAATTGGCCGCTACCTGATTAACCCATTGTCCTTTACCTTCGCCGACAAAAGTAACTTTTGCTTCAAGTTCGGTATTCTCGACAAAGGCTTTACTGCGCTCAGGGTAAACAACAGAGCGACTTGCGTCGGCTTTAAATTGCCCCTGCTCGGTTTGCTGTAAGCGCTTGCTAACACCATGCACATCAGTCAGCAAATAGGGCGTGTAATCAATTAAAACGCTTTCGTTATTACTGGCGACAATATCGAAGCCATGAAGTACCGCACCGGCAAAAGCCTGCTGGACACTATTGCGTTCTGCGGGGTTGCGAGTTTGCGCCCGGAACTGAGTATTGTGCTGAAGCAGTAGAGCGGTGTTGCCCTCAATATGAAAAGACGCCAGTCGGGTTTCACCAAGCTGGCCTCTGTCTAAACCAATATCATTTGAACCCAGTCCCCAGGGAAGGCTGGTTTGAAGAATAAATTGCCTATCGCTTTTGGGGACTTCCAGATAAAACTTACCTTTGGCCTCATCGTGATAGAAAGTAAAAAATCCCTGTTGCTCGTCAAACGACGCTGTGAATTTTTCAATTGTTGTTTTTTCAGTGTCAGCCAGAACGCTGGCTGACACGAGCAGCGTTAGCAGTAACAAGGTTTTGGAAAGAAAGCTTTGCATTGTTATTATCCTAGTTGTTCAGCAATTTCTTCTAATATTTGCGTCGTCCATTGTTCGATACGTTCATCTGATAGCTCATATTGTGAGTCTTCATCTAGTGATAAACCGACGAACTGGGTGTTATCTGCGGTTAATGCTTTGGAAGCAGCAAATTCGTAACCCTGATTAGGCCAAAAACCAATTCGTTTACAGCGGTGATCAGCAATCGCATCGTGTAGCATGCCCAGAGCATCCTGAAACCAGTCGGTATAACCTTCCTGATCACCCATACCGTATAGCGCAACAACTTTGCCGCGCAGGTCAACATCGTTAATGTCGTCCCAGTGGCTTTCCCAGTCTTCCTGAAGCTCGCCGAAATCCCAGGTGGAAATACCAAAAATCAGGATATCAAATTGTTCAGCTTCTTTTAGCGGTGTGTCTTTAATATCAAACAGCTGGACAATATCCTCGCCTATGGCTTGTTGAATTTTTTCCGCGGCAATTTCGGTATAGCAGGTGGTAGAACCATAAAACAAGCCAATTTCCAGGGACATAATAAACACCTCTGTCATGCGTTGAGTCTGTGATGCGGATGCATTGTAACAAAAAGACCGTTAGAATGAGCGCCTTTGTTTCTGGGGTAAGCTTCAAATGAGGGGCAGTATGAACTTTGATCAATTGGTGGAGCGGCTTGAATCGGTCTTTGATGAGGCGGTTGTTTCGGGTACTGATGATGAACTTTTCGCTTGCGGCTATTTACGTGGGCACTTTGATTTAGTTGTTGCCCAGTTAGAGATGTCCGGCGAGACAGAGCCGGATAAGGTCATGCCGGCATTGCGTGAAGCCGTTTACAAAACCCGCCATGAGTTATCCCCGGCGGATCAGGCTCATATCAACAGCGTACTGGATAAATTAGCTCTGAAAGCGACGAGCGGAGATGCGGCGTAAAGCACTTTCGGTAAGCGGCATTAGCTCTCCGGTCAATTGACAGGCAATAATCTCGCCCAGCACAGGGGCAGAGGTAAATCCGCGAGAGCCAAGCCCCGTCAATGCGTATAAGTTATCGCTAAGAGCTCCGGCAACGGGCTGATGATCGGGGCTTGTCGCTCTGACTGAGACTCTTGCCGTTTTAACGTCTAATGACTCCGCCCAAGGTTGTTGAGCATTTTCTGCTAACTGTCTTATATTTTCTTCGTTATCTTCGGGGGTGGCAGCCAGGCTGTCATTATTGCGGCTAAAGGTTGCTCCAACGCAGTGGTGCTGTTCATCAGCAGGCACTAAATAGCCCTTAAAGCATAAAACAGCCTTTAATGATGAAAGCTTGCTGGTGGTTTGAACCAGACTGACTTGTCCTCGGACAGGCTGAATAGGTAATGGCTCAATGCCTTCTGGCAGCAGCGAATTAACGTGGTGCCCGGTGGCAATCACAATTCGCTCCGCTGACAGCGATTCTTCGTTGTCGAGCAAAACGTTCCAGTCTTTATTATCTGTTTGTTTTATTGATACGGCTTTCGCTTTAACGAACTCCACACCTGCCGCTTTAAAAATGCTTTTAACCACGGCCTCAGGCCTTAACCAGCCAGCTTTAGGATAGAGTAGGGCAGGTACGCCCAGGGGCACTCCGGCTTTTTCTTCCGCTTCGGCTTGCTGCAGGTAGTTCACTGAATCTTTCACGTAGAGATTATTGGCAATACGTTGGTAACGCGTTTTCCTTTGCTCATTAAAAGCAGGCTGCATGACGCCAGTTGGGAACCAGTTTTCACTACAAAAAGTCTGATAAAAACTTGTCGCTGTGGAAAATGCCTGCCAGTAAAACCGACTGAGCGGCGTATGTTCAGCATGTAAAAGTGGATAAACAGCACCTTGAGGGTTTCCGGACGCGCCATCCGCTATGTCGGGACTAATCACTTTGACGTCAACTCCCCGACGAGTCAGAGCAAGAGCTGTGCAGGCAGCACTTATTCCGCCGCCGATAATAGTGACGCTACGCCTGTCGCTGCGTTTGAGTTTATTTGACTCGGAGTACTGACCACAAAGCATTTCTCTTTTACGGCCAAAGCCAGGAACTTTTGATACTAAAAAACCGGCCTGCTGCAACGCTCGTCTGACACTGCCTGCGGCGGTAAAAGTAGCAAAGGTGGTTTCACTGTAAGATGTCTGGCTCATGGCTTCGTAGAGTTTGTGCTGCCACATTTCCGGGTTTTTAGCTGGTGCAAATCCATCCAGGAACCAAGCGTCAACTTTTTGTTGCGCCTGAGGGAGCCACTGGGGCAATAACTCATTAATATCACCAATCCATAGATCCAGAATTACCCGGCCTTGTGATAGGATAAGACGATGACAACCGGGATCAGGTGCCGGGTAGTGTTTGAGAAACTCACTACTAACCTCTGCTACAGGCTTTAGTAACTGGTAAGTTTGATTAAGCTGGCTACGCGACAAAGGATACTTTTCAAAGCTGACAAAATGCAGCCGTGTGTCACTGGGAGCGTGCTCTAGAAAACGTTGCCAGGTGAGCAAAAAGTTAAGCCCGGTACCGAAGCCTGTTTCCGCAATGGTAAAGCAGCCATGGGCAGAGAGTGTCTGCCAACGGTCGGGTAATCCGTTTTGAGCAAGGAATACGTATTGACTCTCGTCAACGCCGTTATCGACAGAAAAGTAAATATCATCGAAAGTGGTGGAAACTGGTACACCTTGCTCGTTAAACTGGACCGATGAATTAGAATTCAAGTGGCTATCCCATGATTTATCAGTTAATGGTCGCTATAATAACAACTTTACGAACAACAGTGGACAAAGCAGACCACATTCATACACGACGTTGGTTAATATATCGACGTAGAAATGTCAGACAGGACTAAAGAATGAGAAGAGCTGTTATCACCGGACTTGGTATTGTATCAAGCATCGGTAACAATCAAGAAGAAGTGCTGGAATCATTGCGTATCGGGAAATCCGGTATTACGCGCTCAGAATCTTTTGCAGAAATGGGCTTGCGCTGTCAGGTATGGGGTGAGGTCAAGTTAGACCCTAAAGACCATATTGACCGCAAAGCGTTGCGTTTCATGGGAGATTCAGCTGCTTATGCTTACATCGCAATGGCTCAGGCCATCGAAGATGCAGGCCTGACAGAAGAGCAGGTATCGCATCCTCGTACCGGACTGGTTGTCGGTTCTGGTGGCGCATCAGGTGAACATCAGGTAGCAGCGGCCGATCTTTTACGCGAACGTGGTGTGAAAAAAGTGGGGCCTTACATGGTTCCTCGTTGCATGGCGTCAACCACCTCTGCATGCCTGGCTACACCTTTTAAGATTAAAGGTGTTAACTATTCAATAAGTTCTGCTTGTGCAACCTCTGCTCATTGTATTGGTCATGCGTTAGAACTTATCCAGTTTGGTAAGCAAGATCGTGTTTTCGCCGGTGGCGGTGAAGAACTGCACTGGACTCTGGGAATGGAGTTTGATGCGATGGGCGCGTTGAGTACTAAGTACAATGACACGCCTGAAAAAGCCTCGCGCACATACGACCAGGGACGCGACGGTTTTGTGCCTGCTGGCGGTGGCGGTATTCTGGTTATTGAAGAGCTGGAAGCTGCAAAAGCGCGCGGTGCGAAAATTTATGGCGAGATCGTTGGTTACGGAGCTACCTCAGACGGGTTCGACATGGTTGCTCCATCGGGCGAAGGTGCTGTTCGCTGTATGAAGATGGCAATGGAAACTGTGGACACCCCGGTTGATTACCTGAATACTCACGGTACCAGTACGCCAGTTGGAGACGTCAAAGAGCTGGAAGCCATTCGCGAAGTATTCCCGGAGAAAACGCCTATGATCAGCGCAACCAAAGCAATGACGGGCCATGCTCTGGGGGCTGCTGGTGTTCATGAAGCAATCTACTCATTGCTGATGATGAAACATGGTTTTGTCACACCTTCAATCAATATTGAAGAGCTGGATGAGAAAGCCGATGGTATGAACATTATTCAGAAACCAACTGAAGCTCCATTGCGCACAGTCATGTCCAATAGCTTTGGTTTTGGTGGTACGAACGCATCGCTAGTGATGCGCCAATACTCTGAATAAGCGATTTAGCTGGTTATTGCGGTGAAAATCGTCGCTGACCAGAATATTCCCGCACTGTCTGACATATTGTCGGGTGCGGGAACACTTTCTTATTTCTCCGAAAGAAATCCGCCACAAGACATGCTCGCAGACGCAGATGCGTTATTAGTCCGTTCTGTGACCACTGTTGATGAAGAGCTTCTGAAGCAGGCCCCTCACTTAAAATTTGTTGCATCTGCCACTATTGGTACCGAGCACGTCAACCTTCCGCTGTTACAAGAGCGAGGAATTGCTTTTGCGCATGCTCCTGGCGCTAATGCACAGTCAGTTGGTGAATATGTTCTTTGCGTGGTTCTCGACTGGTTGAGTAATATGTCTGTGTATTCTGTCGATGAAATAGACGTTGCTATCGTCGGAGCCGGTCATACAGGAAGAGCTGCGGGGAAAAGGCTTCAGGCTTTGGGGTTTAATGTTCACTATTATGATCCGCCGCTTTGTAAAAAGGGTGTTAAGTTTGTACATGATCACTGGCAGAGAGTGTTAACCGCAGATATTATCTCCTGTCATGTTCCTTTAATCGATGACGGCGACTTTCCCACACGGCATCTATTTGAGAGTACGGCACTGCAGTCGCTGCATTCAGAGCAGTTACTTGTGAATGCCAGTCGAGGTGCAGTAATAGACAATAATGCCTTGTTGGATCGCGTTGTTCAGGGTGAGCGTCCTTCAATCGTATTGGATGTTTGGGAAAATGAACCCGATATATTGCCGGATTTAGTCCCTTATATTGATATCGCTACTCCTCATATTGCCGGGCATAGCCTGGAAGGAAAAGTGGGAGGGGCGGTTATGATCGCAAACGCTTTGTTAGCGCATTTTGAAATGTCAGCTAATAAAGAATTAGCAGATGTGCTACCAAAGGTTGACTGGCCGGAGCTTGATGCCGCGATGTTAACGTCTCCGGAAAGGTTTAACTCTTGGGCAAAAGAGCATTTCAACATCTACGAAGATGACAAAAATTTCCGCCGTCATGGACTAACGCGAAATGGGTTTGACAGTTTGCGACGTAATTATCGCAAAGAAAGCCCGCGCAGAGAGTTCATTAATCAGGTGGTTACATGCCATAATAGCGAGCAATACATACAGTTTTTACAGTTGGGCTTTCGTGCCCGGCAATTGCTTAAGTAAGGAGTCAGCATGTCACATGGGTTTCGCGTTGCGGTATTAGGTGCAACAGGTTTAGTGGGCCAGCAAATGATAGAAATTCTGGCTGAACGAAAATTCCCGGTGGCAGAACTTTTTCCTTTAGCTAGCGCTCGATCGGCTGGCGCCACCGTTGACTTTAACGGTGAGGAAATTGAAGTGTTAGATGCTACTGAGTTTGACTGGTCTAACGCTGATATCGCATTTTTCTCTGCGGGAGGCTCTATTTCTCGTGAGTTTGCACCGAAAGCAGCTGAGGCAGGTTGTGTTGTTATCGATAATACTTCGGAGTTTCGCTACGAACCAGATATTCCTTTAGTGGTGCCGGAAGTTAACGCCTGGGCGTTAGCCGACTTCAGGAATCGTAATATCATTGCAAACCCGAACTGCTCTACCATTCAGATGATGGTCGCACTTAAACCGATTCACGACGCGGTAGGTATTGAACGTATTAACGTCAGCACCTATCAGTCAGTGTCGGGTGCAGGCAAAGAGGCGATGGAAGAACTTGCTAAGCAAACAGCTGAGCTGTTAAACGGAAAGCAACCCACAGTCGCCAATTTCAGCCGTCAAATTGCTTTTAACTGCATTCCTCAAATTGATGTTTTTCAGGACAATGACTACACCAAAGAGGAAATGAAAATGGTGTGGGAAACGCAAAAGATTTTTAATGACCCCAGCATTAGAGTCAATCCAACGGCGGTCAGAGTTCCGGTGTTTTTTGGGCATGCAGAAGCTATCCATATTGAGACACGCCAGCCAATTACTGCCGAACATGCAAAGCAGCTGTTAAGTGAAGCTGCGGGGGTAACTCTAATGGAGCAAAGAGAGGAGTTTCCGACACAGGTAGGTAATGCCGCTGGAAACGACGATGTGTTTGTAGGGCGAGTCAGAGAAGACATTAGCCATCCAAATGGTCTTAATTTGTGGGTTGTGTCTGATAACATCCGCAAGGGTGCAGCAACGAACAGCATACAAATTGCCGAAACTTTAATTCGTGATTACTGGTAATTTAACCGGCTGTATGTCATAAAGTTTTTTAAACTAACGCCGTTAACGATAAGAGCAAAGCGCGGGCAGAGACGAAGGAATGAGAAAAACGATTAGAGTGCAGGTATTGAGATACTTTTCGCTGGCAGCCATCGTGTTGTCCGGCAGCATGACAGTCGCTGCAGCAGGCTGGCAGGACGGCGTTGTTATAAAAGGCGCGAAGGGGTCTGAAGCAACGGATGTTCGTCTGGGTCAGGAGCGCTATGGACCTATTACCAGATCTGATACCTTATGGGATATTGCCCGCCGCTATAAACCTCATTCCAGTGTTACACAATACCAAACGATGGTTGCGATTGTGCAGGCCAACGACGACGCCTTTGTAAATGGCAATATGAATCGTATGCTTGACGGTTACTACCTGCGCATTCCTTCCTTGCAAGAAATTGAAATGGTTAACCCTGAAGCCGCGCGTCGTCAGGTGGTGGTTGATGGTCAACTGCAGACTAAGTCTCAGGAACTTACTGAGGCAGAGCAAAGCACTCAGAGAACCCGCTCCGAACAACAGCAATTACTTGAAGAAGCTCGACAGAAAGCTGAACAGACGATTCAGGAAGTTGAACAACGTCAGGAACAAAACTTTAAAGAGCTTCAGTCTGATATTCAGCAGTCTATGCAGGCTGTTGAACGCATGTATGGTGAAAACCAGTCGCTGCAGGAACGTATCGATGCGCTAGCGGAGCGTCTCGATGAATTGGCTGCCAGCGCAAGTAAAACCGATGAGCTAGAAGCTCAGTTTCAACAAGTATTAGCTCAACAGAGACAAATGCTTGAGCAGCAGGCTCGGGAAGAAGCGGAACAAGAGTCAGGTTTTTCTGATTGGCTACAAAGCCCATTAAATATGTTGCTGGTGTCGGTGTTGCCTGCGCTGCTTATTATTGGGTTAATTGTATTTTTCTTCTTACGGCGGCCGTCAAGATCTAAAGCGACGGAAGAAGAAGAGCAGAGTCCAAATAAGGAATTGACTGAGGAAGAAGCTGCTGCCGAACTGGATAAAGAATTATTGGGTGATGTGCCTAAAGATAGTACGGATGGTCTGTTCGATATCGATGGCGAAGAGACCTCCGATGATGACGGTGATGACCTTAGCGCGCTAGAAGCGGAATTAACCGGACAGTCCTCAGAAACAGACGAGACGGACTTTAGCGTCCGTCTTGATGATGAAGACAGTGAACCGGAACAGAAGAAGCCTGAGCCGAAAGAAACCGTAGATGAAGATTTAGATGAAGATGATCAAACGGTATTGCCTGACGATGATGATGATGCCGGAGAGCTTTCTCAGGATGAGCTGGACCGTTTGTTTGGTGAGGCCGGTGATGATGACGAACAGGCAATAGACCTCTCTGTTAATGATGAGGAAGAAGAAAAACCGGAAGCGGCTGAGCAGCCAGAAGATGCACAAGCAGACTCAGCGGTCAGTGAACATGAACCTGATGAGGAAAAGGCTGAGCAGGACGCTACTGACGATATTGACGATATTCTTGCTGATAATGCTCCGCAAGAAGCCGATACAGATGATGAGCCGGTAACAGAGGAAGCGCCTGAGAAGAGCGACGCGGGCGACGAAGGCGATGACTTATTGCCGGATGACTTCGACGATAGCGAAGTCGATGACGTTTTAGCCGATTTAGGCTTATCTGAGAATGAGACAGAAAAGGGTGAAGAACCTACTCAGGATGAGACTGATGAATTTGAACAGGAAGTGTCGGAGCAATCAACGGAAGCGGTAGAGCCTGACGAGAAAGCGGAAGAAGAATCGCAAGAGCAGGAAGAAGACGACCTGGAGCAATTGCTTCAGGAGTCGGATGAATTAACTCAGTCACTGGACGAGCTGGATGACTTAGAAGAGGAAATACCTGAGGACGATACCGAGCTTGATGAAGCGGAAGATGAAGCTGATAAAGAGTTAGAGTCACTGTTCGGTTCTAGCGAAGAAAGTGATGAGAGTGAAGAGGTCGACTCGTTTAACGCAAAAGACGACGAGGACTTTGTTGATATTGATTCTTTGATGGCCGAAGCTGATGAAGAGGAAGAAGATACCGATCGTTATCAGTCGTCGGCGGTTAAAGACGTATTACCCGATGATGAATCTGGTGACGCTGAAAATGCTCCTGAGGACGATGACCCGTCAGCTCAGCTGGATTTAGCCAGAGCCTATATCGAAATGGGTGAAGAAGACGAAGCCCGGGAGATTCTTCAGCAATTAGCAGAAGGTGACGATGAAGCGCTGGCGAAAGAGGCCGACGCGTTGAAACAAAAACTCGATTCGTAGGATTAAGCAGTATGCGAATGGCCTTATGCCTGGAATACGATGGCAGCCGCTATTATGGTTGGCAACGTCAACGTGAAGTTATTAGTGTCCAACAATGCGTAGAACACGCTGTCAGTAAAATAGCGGATGCGCCCGTTGAAGTAACTTGCGCCGGAAGAACCGACGCGGGTGTTCATGCGACCGGGCAGATTGTACATTTTGATATTCCGGTCCCCCGGGCGGAGCCAGCCTGGACATTGGGCGTAAATAGTAACTTACCTGCAGGAATAGCAGTACGCTGGGCTCAAGAGGTCGATAGTGAGTTTAGTGCTCGTTTTAGTGCCACCTCGCGGCGGTATCGATACATTATCGCCAACACTCGCTTTCGTCCCGGAATCCATTCGTTTGGCGTTAGTCATTATCACCAACCACTTGACGAAAAAGCTATGCAGGCCGCTGCACCAGCCATTATTGGTGAGCATGACTTTACCACATTTCGTGCCTCACATTGTCAGTCTCACACGCCCTTCCGAAAGGTGACGGACTTAACGGTAGAGCGCCGCGGCGACTATATAATTATTGATATAAGGGCTAACGCCTTTTTACACCATATGGTCCGAAATATTGTGGGCAGCCTAATTGTAGTTGGGCAGCACGAACAGCCACCGGAGTGGCTTGCAGAGTTACTACGGAAAAAAGACAGGACTAAAGCGGCGGCAACGGCTAAGCCCGGAGGGTTATATTTGGTCGAAGTTACCTATCCTGAGAGCTATAATATACCTCAGGTTTCCCCGGGACCTTTATGGTTAGGCGACTAAGGCCACTGTTATGACCTCTTTGCTTGATCCATTTGTGGTACCATGTAAGCTACATCACATTGACTAATAATAGCCTTTGGGCGGAATAGTATGAGCTGGATAGAAAGAATTCTTGCGAAGCCAAAAATTAACAAACGTCGGGGTGTTCCAGAGGGCGTCTGGAGTAAGTGTACTGCCTGCGACAACATTATTTATAAGGCGGATTTAGAGCGTAGCCTTAATGTTTGCCCGAAATGTGATCACCATATGCGGGTTACTGGCCGTAGTCGGTTGGACATTTTTTTAGATAGCGATAACCGCGAAGAAATTGGCACTGATTTAGAGCCGAAAGACGTTTTACGTTTTAAAGACTCTAAAAAATACAAAGACCGTATTTCTGCAGCACAAAAAAGCACGGGCGAGAATGACGCGCTCATTGCGGAAAAAGGAACCGTAAAAGGTGTTCCTTTAGTTGCTGTCGCCTTTGACTTTAACTTTATGGGCGGTTCTATGGCATCAGTTGTTGGTGCTAAGTTTGTTCAGGCTGCGGAAGTTAGCCTTAAGCACCGCATCCCATTAGTTTGTTTTTCTGCATCGGGCGGTGCTCGTATGCAGGAAGCTCTGATGTCATTAATGCAAATGGCGAAAACATCTGCAGCGCTGGCACGTATGAGTGAAGAGGGCATTCCCTTTATTTCCGTGCTGACAGACCCGACGATGGGTGGAGTTTCTGCAAGCCTTGCTATGCTAGGCGATATTCACATTGCGGAACCTAAAGCACTTATTGGCTTTGCTGGTCCAAGAGTTATTGAACAAACGGTTCGACAGACTTTGCCTGAGGGGTTCCAGCGTGCTGAATTCCTATTAGAGCATGGAGCCATTGACATGATTGTTGATCGCCGTGACATGCGTGACACAGTCGCTCGATTGTTGGCGAAAATGCAGAACCTGCCATCTACTGAAACGTCGGAAGTCAGTGTAAGCGAATAATGACTGCCGGACCGCTATCTGCCCCTGCAGCGTCAGCGTCGCTGCAGGAATGGCTGACTTATCTTGAAAGCATCCATCCCCAAAGCATCGATATGGGACTTGAGCGTGTGGCCAGGGTTGCGGCTAGTGCCGATGTACTTGAGCCTGCGCCTTTGGTTATTACGGTAAGTGGCACTAACGGAAAAGGCTCGACGGTTTGTTACCTCGAGACTATTTTACGGGCAGCTGGCTACACTACCGGCGTCTATACGTCGCCACATATCGTAGAGTATCGTGAGCGGGTTCGTATTAATGGTCAGGAACTGACAAACGCTGCACATACCGAAGCTTTTGCGGTGATTGAAAAAGCGCGTAAGAATACCTCTTTAACCTATTTTGAGTTTGGTACATTGGCTGCGTTATGGCTCATGAAAGCGAATAAACCCGATGTGGTTATTCTTGAAGTCGGCTTAGGCGGACGGCTTGATGCTGTGAATTGTGTCGATGCTGATGTTGCCGTAATTACCAGTATAGGTATCGATCACATTGCATTTCTTGGTAACAATCGAGAGCAAATAGGGCGTGAAAAAGCAGGTATAGCGAGAACGGATAAACCATTAATTTGTGGTGAAGCCAGCCCTACAGCAAGCATTGCTGAAACGTCAGAACGCGTTGGTGCTAAGTTGTGGCAGGTCGGCAGGGACTTTCATCGAAATGAAAAGGCGGATAGCTGGAGTTACCGGAGTCAGTACACCCAGTTAAACGATTTACCTTTGCCTAAGTTGCCTATTATCAATGCTTCAACTGCAATTGCCGCTATCGAGCAGTTACCCTTGCCTGTAACGTTATCGGCAATACGAAAGGGCATAGCTAAAGCGTCGCTTCCGGGAAGAATGCAAACAGACTCCTATAAAAACTGTGAGATATTATTGGATGTTGCACATAATCCTCAGGCTGCTGCTTATGCCTGCCAGTATCTCGACAAGTTTTATCCAAAGCATAAAGTGTTTGCCGTTGTCGGTATGTTAAGTGATAAAGACCATAGTGGTGTCGCTAAAGCTTTGAGTTCCAGAGTTTGCGACTGGTATTTAGGGTCTCTGTCCGAGCCTCGTGGCGAAACATCCGGGCAATTGGCGGTTAAAGCCAAACTACCTAATGAATCTTGCCACTTATTTGACTCAGTTGAGCATGCGTTTTGCGAGGCTGTCCAGGCAGCGGAGCAATACCAGGCAAATAATGGTAAAGCTCTGGTTTTCGGCTTCGGCTCGTTTTACACTGTAGCGAGAATTACCGCGCATTTAAAAGGAGCTTGAGCTTTGTCCAGTCCTCTGCAGAATCGTCTTGTTGGCACTCTGATATTGGTGGCGTTAGCTGTCATTATTATTCCCGATATATTGGATGGTGAGAAGGCAGACCCGATTGAGCCAATGGAAACTATTCCGTTAAAGCCCACCGTTGAGGAAGAACTTCAAAAACCGGAAACCTTGTCGGATAAAACCGTGTCAGAACCGGTAATCGTTAAAGAATCTCTTCCTGAAGCAGAAAAGACTGCGGATTCAGCTGAGCCCATTAACGAAAGCAGTGATGCTGAGGCTCCGCCACGTGAGCCGGCTGAGTATGCTGCTGACGGTAAAGCCTGGGTTATCCAGTTGGGCGCATTCAGTAACGAGGATAGTGTTAAACGTTTGATCTCTCAGTTACGGGAAAAAGGCTTTTCGGCGTACTCGCAAAAGGCATCTGATGGTTCAATTAGTCGTGTTTTAGTTGGTCCGGATACATCAAAGACTGAGCTGGAAAAGCAATTAGGTCCATTGAAGGAACTCACCGGGCTGCAAGGCAAGGTAATTACTTATCGGCCATGATTTTTGCAATATATGTGAAAAGAAAATCACATTCTCAGGCACATTCTGTTAAAATCCACCGCGTCTTTTGCGCAGCAATTGTGAGTCATTATGCTCTGGATTGACTATGCCATTATAATTGTCATCGGCCTTTCAACGCTGACTAGTCTGGTAAGGGGCTTTGTTAAAGAAGCCGTGTCTCTGGCCATCTGGATTTCAGCCTTTTTTATCGCGAGTCAGTTTTATCTCGACCTGGCAGTATACTTTACCGAAATTGGCGATCCTCTGGTAAGAAATGCCGCTGCAATAGCAGCATTGTTTGTAGCGACTCTTATTCTGGGCGCAATTATTAACTATATTCTTTCTCAATTAGTTCATCACACGGGCCTATCCGGAACTGACAGGGTTCTAGGTCTGGTTTTTGGTGCGTTACGCGGTGTATTAATTGTCAGCGCTTTATTATTTTTTATTGATTCCTTTACCACATTATCTTCCAGTGAATGGTGGAAGGAGTCTCTATTAATTCCTCACTTCGGTGTATTTATTCAGTGGTTTTTCAGTTATCTGGAAAACAGCTCCAGTTTTTTAGTCCCTCAACCTGTATAAAAAGGTGAAAAGACATGTGTGGTATTGTTGGTATTGTTGGTAAGCAGGCTGTTAACCAAGCGCTTTATGACGGGTTAACTATGCTTCAACATCGTGGCCAGGACGCTGCTGGTATTATGACAGTTGATGAGCATTGCACTTTACGCTTAAGAAAGGCCAACGGCTTGGTACGCGATGTGTTCCATACACGCCACATGCACCGCTTGGCAGGTAATGTCGGTATTGGTCATGTACGCTATCCCACCGCCGGTAGCTCAAGCTCTGCAGAAGCACAGCCATTCTATGTTAACTCGCCTTTCGGTATTGCCATGGCCCACAATGGTAACCTGACCAATGCTAACGATGTTCAGGAACATTTGTTCCAAACAGCTCGTCGCCATATTAATACCACGTCTGACTCAGAGATTTTGCTTAACGTATTTGCCAACGAGTTAGATAAGAACGAAAGTTTAACACTGAACGAAGAAGATGTTTTCCGCACTATGACAGCGGTTCATCGTCAGGTTCGTGGAGCCTATGCCGTAGTCGCTATGATTCTCGGTCACGGTATGGTTGCGTTTCGTGACCCATGGGGGATTCGTCCTCTGGCACTGGGTAAACGCGACACAGAAGATGGCGAGGAATATATTGTCGCGTCTGAGAGCGTTGCAATTGACGGTACTGGTTTTAAGTATGTGCGTGATGTGGAGCCGGGCGAGGCTATTTATATTACGAATGACGGTAAACTGTACTCGCGCCAGTGTGCCGACAAACCCATGCACTGTCCTTGTATTTTTGAGTACGTTTACTTTGCACGCCCCGATTCATTTATTGATGGGATTTCGGTGTATGCCTCTCGTGTCAATATGGGACGTAAGCTGGGCGAAAAACTGAAACGGGACTACGCGGATTTAGACATTGATGTGGTTATCCCAATTCCTGAAACCAGCTGTGATATTGCACTGGAGATAGCCAATGTTATGGATTTGCCGTACCGCCAGGGGTTTGTGAAGAACCGTTATATTGGTCGTACTTTTATCATGCCGGGACAGACTCAGCGACGTAAGTCAGTACGCCGTAAATTGAACGCTATTAGCGCTGAATTCCGCGGTAAGAATGTTTTGCTGGTTGATGATTCTATTGTTCGCGGAACAACCTCTGAGCAGATTATAGAAATGGCTCGCGAGGCTGGTGCCAAAAAGGTTTATTTCGCATCAGCAGCTCCGGAAATTCGTTTCCCGAATGTTTATGGCATTGATATGCCAAGTGCCAATGAGCTTATTGGTCATGGACGTGAAGCAATAGAGATTCGTGACATGATCAAAGCAGATGGACTCATCTATCAGGATCTTGATGACCTGATAGATGCAGTCGGTGCTGAAAATCGCTCAATTAAGCGTTTTGAAACATCGGTATTTAGCGGCAAGTACGTAACCGGAGATGTCAGTCAGGAATATTTAGATCGTCTGCACGCAGCCCGTAACGACGTTGCCAGATCTGAACGTGACGGATCAGAAGACGCTAACCTAGAGCTGCATAACGATAACGACTGACTCAGCCTAACAGCAAGGCTGAGTCATTAATTGCTCAGTCTTGCTGGAAAGGGTAAACCGAGCCTAACTTAAGAATTTGAGTCAGTTCATCCAAAGCTGAACGCGATTCTTCTAATAATGCAGGGTCGCGTAAGTCATCAACAGCTAACTCATCGCGATAGTGTTTCTCTACCCACTGATTTAAACGACTGAATAACTTATCAGACATTAAACAATTTTGGTTAGCCCCGGTGAGCTCTTCATCGTTCAATGCAACTCGTAAGCGGAGGCAGGCGGGCCCGCCACCATTTCGCATGCTCTGCTTCACATCAAAGAATTCAACCCGCTTAATGGGACTGTCACTGCTTTGAGTCAACTGTTCCAGATAAGATCTGACACTGTCGTTCTCCTGACACTCCGTTGGCGCGATAATTGTCATTTGACCATCGGGTGGTGTGATGAGCTGAGTATTGAATAAATACGTACTAACGGCGTCCTGAATACTTACTTGTTCAGTACCCACTTTAATGAAATGTAGTGGGTTATCACCGAACTTAAGCTGAATTTCGGCCAATTTCGCTTCTGTATCGGCAAAAGCCTGCTCATGATAGAACAGTACGTTTTGGTTGCCTACGGCAATGACATCGTTATGGAAAACCCCTTGGTCAATTACGTCAGGGTTTTGCTGAATATAAACGGTATTATCTTCGCTCAGGCCGTGCAAGCGAGCAATGGCTTGAGAGGCTTCTAAGGTCTGTCTTGCCGGAAAACGTTTGGGAGCTGGCTTAGAACTGTCAAAGGCATAACGACCATAGACAAAGAGTTCTACTCCGGCGTGCCCATATTCACGACACAAACGAGTGTGATTGGCTGCACCTTCATCACCAAAATGTTCGTTGTCGGGTAAATGTGTATGGTGCTCAAAGTAGCGGCTATTGTTGAACATAGCTTGCAAGATACGACCGCTGGTCTGTGGCTCTAATGAACGGTGAAACTTATTCGTCAGGTTAGCCGGGGTAAAGTGCACTTTACCGTTAGCGGTGTCTGCACTTGGCGAAACGGTTGCTGCATTGGCGGTCCACATACTGGAAGCTGAGCAGACGGCCTGGAAAATAGCCGGAGCTTCGGTTGCTGCTTTATGTAACACCTCGGCATCAGTCCCGGTAAAGCCGAGGCGCCGCAAAGCAAAAATATCCGGGCGTTCCTGAGGAGCAAGTACTCCCTGTTTCATCCCCATATCGTGCAATGCTTTCATTTTTTTCAGGCCTTGCAGGGCAGCACTTTTAGGACTGGATGAGGCTTTAGCGTTGGCCAAAGAGGCAACATTACCGAACGACAATCCAGCGTAATTATGAGTAGGTCCGACTAATCCGTCGTAGTTGACTTCGAAGTGTTGCATGCTCACTTTTCGATACTCCCTGCACGTATTGTGCACCTGACAATGTAAACTAAGGTGCCATTATACTGTTTTAAAACCGCCTTGAAAGCCTTTATTTTTCTGACGTTTAAGCCCGTTCGCATAAATCTGACTGTTTATTTAACTTGTGCGAATTTTTATCAAATACTCGAGTTATGGTTGTTTCTGCTGGCGATAACCGATATACCTAAAAAAGGTCGCTAATGAGCAATTGCACTTGTAATTGTTACTGTTAGCACGTATATACACGGTCATCTACAACAAGAGAACGATTATTCTATGGCAAAATCGCTCGTCATTGTCGAGTCTCCGGCAAAAGCCAAAACGATTAATAAATATTTAGGTAAGGACTTTGTCGTTAAGTCCAGTGTTGGTCATGTCCGTGATCTACCTACCCGAGCTACTGAGACTATCAAAAGCAAACCGGCAGCTGAAGTCCGGAAGATGTCCCCGGATGCAAAAGCTAAATATCAAAAAGAACGGGACTACAAGCGGCTAATTGCTCGTATGGGAGTTGACCCGGAAAATGATTGGGAAGCTCACTATGAAGTTCTGCAGGGTAAAGAAAAAGTCGTTAAAGAGTTAAAACAGTTAGCGAAAAAGTCTGAGGAAATTATTCTCGCAACGGATTTGGACCGCGAGGGAGAGGCAATTGCCTGGCACTTGCGGGAACTTATCGGTGGTGATGATTCCCGCTATAAACGCGTGGTGTTTAACGAAATTACTAAGAAGGCTATTCAGGAAGCGTTTGAGCATCCTGCAGAGTTGAACACTGATAGGGTTAATGCGCAGCAGACTCGCCGTTTTCTTGACCGTGTGGTCGGCTTCATGGTTTCTCCGTTATTGTGGAAAAAAATAGCCCGTGGGTTATCGGCAGGTCGTGTGCAGTCAGTTGCTGTGCGGCTGGTGGTTGAACGCGAACGCGAAATAAAAGCCTTTGTTCCGGAAGAGTATTGGGATGTCCATGCGGATTTGACCACGCCATCGGAAGACTCTCTGCGCATGCAGGTAATGAAGCAGGCGGGGAAAAACTTTCGCCCGGCTAATAAAAAAGAAACCGATGCTGCACTGGCGTTATTGAAGGGTTCAGGTTACGAAATTACCGGCCGTGAAGACAAGCCCACGTCGAGCAAACCCAGCGCGCCGTTCATTACTTCAACACTTCAGCAAGCGGCCAGTACTCGGTTAGGCTTTGGTGTGAAAAAGACGATGATGATGGCTCAGCGTCTCTATGAAGCGGGTCACATTACTTATATGCGTACTGACTCAACCAATTTGAGTGCTGAAGCGGTTGATGCCTGTCGTGAATTAATTACCAAGGATTTTGGTAAAAATTATTTACCGGATGCTCCTATTCGCTATGGTGCAAAAAGTAACGCGCAGGAAGCGCATGAGGCAATACGCCCGTCGGATGTTAAGGTGAAATCGGAATCTTTATCTTCTGTGGAACGAGACGCCCAGCGTTTGTATGAGTTGATTTGGCGTCAGTTTGTGGCCTGCCAAATGGTACCGGCTCGATACGACAGTACCACCCTGACGGCAACCGCCGGTGATTTTGAACTGAAAGCTCGCGGACGGGTCATGCGCTTTGCTGGTTGGACTAAGGTAATGCCTCCGTCCAGCAGCAAAAAAGACGGTGATGCGACCTTGCCTGATGTGAAAAAAGGCGACGCGTTACAGCTAGAGAAACTGAACCCGGAACAACACTTTACCAAGCCACCGGCTCGTTATGGTGAGGCGTCTTTAGTTAAAGAGTTAGAAAAACGAGGTATTGGCCGTCCGTCGACTTATGCATCTATTATTTCTACCATTCAGGACAGAGGCTATGTTCGGGTAGAGAACCGCCGGTTCTTTGCTGAAAAAATGGGTGAAATTGTCAATGACCGACTGGTTGAGAACTTCACCGAATTAATGAATTACAACTTTACGGCAGAAATGGAACAGGCTTTGGATGATATTGCTGCCGGAAAACGTGACTGGAAAGAAACCCTCGATAAGTTTTATGCAGACTTTAAAGAACGGTTGGAGAAAGCTGAGCTGGAATCTACCGAAGGCGGTATGCGCGAGAACAGTCTTGTTCTGACCGATATTGACTGTCCTGAATGTGGTCGGAAAATGGGGATAAGAACCGCTTCAACCGGTGTTTTTCTGGGTTGCTCAGGTTACAACTTGCCGCCAAAGGAACGCTGCACTAAAACACTGAACCTGACACCGGGTGAAGAAGCGGTTGAGGTAACTGACGAAGAAGAACGTGAAACCGAAGCGCTCAGAGCGAAGAAGCGCTGCCCTAAGTGCGGGACAGCGATGGACAGCTATCTTATTGATGAAAAGCGTAAGTTGCATGTTTGTGGTAACAACCCTACTTGCGAGGGGCAACTGGTTGAAGAGGGAACATTCCGGATTAAGGGGTACGACGGCCCAACTATCGAGTGTGATAAGTGCGGCTCGGAAATGCAGTTAAAAAATGGGCGTTTCGGTAAATATTTTGGTTGTACCAACAGTGACTGCAAAAACACCCGCAAGTTGTTGCGAAGTGGTGAACCTGCACCACCTAAAGAAGATCCAGTTCCGTTGCCGGAGTTGCCATGTGAAGAGTCCGATGCTTATTTTGTTCTAAGAGACGGCGCATCAGGTATTTTCCTGTCGGCTAATACTTTTCCTAAGTCACGCGAAACCCGCGCTGTCACCGTAAAAGAGCTTGCTCAGTTTAAAGATAGGTTACCCGAGAAGTTTAAGTATTTGGCTGAAGCTCCGCAGGAAGACGAGGACGGTAATGATGCTATTGTTCGCTTCTCACGCAAAAACAAAGAACAATACGTGGTGACCGAAATTAAGAAAAAGCAAACTGGCTGGAAGGCATTTTTCCGCGATGGGAAGTGGCAAGTACAGGACAAGTAGTTAATTACTTACGGGCAAAGTGTCACTTTGCCAATGGCTAATCAAAACCGGCTAGACTAACATAGCTGCGTGTCTAATGAAGGACACAGCACACTGGACATGGAGGTCCCATGTTATTGTCTCGCTTGGGCATAACATTTCCCGCTGCCTTTCTGGCAGCGGGTTTTTCTTTATTTAAGCCAGGCAAAACGCTGCGAAAACAATCCGGACAAGCCGGTATTGAGCTGTTAATTGTATGGCCGGTTATAGTGGCCGCTGTTTTTACTTTCGTTCAGGCACTGATTATCTGGTGGGGGCAACAAACTCTAACAGTTGCTAATCAGTACGCTGTGCGTGCGGGTAGCATTAATAACGGTAGTCACAATGCCATGGTTAACACGTTGGTTGCCGGAATGGCGGGACTTAAACCGCAACTCAGTACTGACAATAAAATGGTCGCTGTAACTGAAGCTTTGGTCGAGCAGCGACTTCATTACGCACAATTTGGTCAACTAAAAGTCTTGTCGCCTACGGTTGAGGATTTTCGCCAGTTTGCCGATTGGCGCTGGGACGATGAGTTAAAGACTGAGGTGTTGGAGATTTCAGTTGACCACTACCACGCTCGTGCCAGTAGTGACGGTAGCGAACAATGGCACCAGGCAAGGGTACTGGTTATTGAAAGCTATTGGTGCCTGCCCCTTGATATTCCTATTGCCGGTGAGTTCTTATCTGCGACTCAGACCTTACTGTCCGACTCTAAAGCAGCACGTTACTGCGCAAAGCGCAGCCGGGTGTTCAATAAACCTCTATGGGCGCTATCGAATACCGCTCAGCACTCAATGCTAAGCGGCTATCGAGAGTAAACTAGCGAGTATCGTGGTAGTCAACGCAGGCTTGTAAGGTATTTTCAATAAGTGATGCTACGGTCATTGGCCCCACACCACCCGGGACAGGCGTTATCCAGCCGGCTTTTTCAGAGGCTGTCTGGAACTCAATATCACCCGTTAAACGACCATCAGGTAATCGATTCATACCAACATCAATGACGATAGCTCCGGGCTTAACCCATTCCCCCGGAATGAACTCAGGCTTTCCTACTGCTACAACTAAAATATCTGCTCTTTTAACGTGTTCAGACAGGTCACTGGTAAACCTGTGACAAACTGTCGTTGTAGCGCCTGCTAAAAGGAGTTCCAGACTCATTGGCCGGCCAACAATGTTAGACGCACCAACGACAACTGCATTCAACCCATGTAGGTCAACTTTTGTGTGCTCCAGTAAGGTCATAATGCCTTTAGGCGTGCAGGGGCGTAGAGCTGGAATGCGTTGCGATAAACGTCCGACATTAAAGGGGTGGAAGCCGTCGACATCTTTGTCAGGGCGAATTCGTTCTAATATCGGAGTAGCATCAAGGCCCGCCGGTAGAGGCAACTGGACTAAAATGCCGTCGACAGCAGTGTCGTTGTTTAATTTTTCAATCAGCTCTTCAAGTTCCTGCTGGGTTGTCGTTGCCGGTAAGTCATAGTCAAAGGAGCGAAAACCGACATCTTCACAAGCTCGCCGTTTATTTCCTACATAAACTTCGGAAGCCGCATCGCTCCCAACTAAGACAACCGCCAGACCTGGTGCTCGCAGCCCGGAGTTAACACGTTCTTTTACTTGCTGTTTGACGGCCTGACGTACAGTGGAAGCAATGGTTTTACCATCGATAATTTGAGCTGGCATAATGACGTTCCCAAAAGTGAGAGAATTCAAGGTGATATATGGGCTTATTGTAACTTTTTTCTGCCCTGAATGTCACCGGTTGTTGGTTTAGTCGTCAGGTTGACGCAAAAGTAGCCACTCGGCACCGATAACAGAAAAAAAGTTTGACGGGTCAGTCTGCAACAGGTAATATTCGCCCCCGTTGTCAGCCAGCATTTGCTTTTTAAAAGCAGCGTCTGATACGGCTTTCGGAGAAATTCGGCGATTAGCGCAGTTTGGTAGCGCACTTGGTTTGGGTCCAAGGGGTCGCAGGTTCAAATCCTGCATCGCCGACCATTCTCTAGACGGCAAAATGGTTCGATATGCGCCCGTAGCTCAGTTGGATAGAGCAACGGCCTTCTAAGCCGTCGGTCGCAGGTTCGAATCCTGCCGGGTGCGCCAGAACGCGCCAAAGAAATCACTCAGTGGTGGGTGTAGCTCAGTTGGTAGAGCCCCGGATTGTGATTCCGGTTGTCGTGGGTTCAAGTCCCATCATCCACCCCATTTCTTTATAGTAAAATTTCCTGTTTGTCGGCGATTAGCGCAGTTTGGTAGCGCACTTGGTTTGGGTCCAAGGGGTCGCAGGTTCAAATCCTGCATCGCCGACCATTACAGCTTCTAACCTTTTTCTTTTCCGCCAGTACTGCTACATTTAAGTTATATACTATCAAAACTTTTATTGTTAACCCGTGGCTGGAGTTATTTTTATGGACTTTAAGAAAAGTTTAAAGAATCCCGCTGAAGCGTTTGATTCCCCGCAAGCTGTGTTTGAGCATCCTGATCTTTCAAACGAGCAAAAAATAGAGCTGTTGCAGCAATGGCGTTACGATGAGCTTGAAACGGAAGTTGCCGACCAAGAAAATATGGGGGGCGATAAGCCGGATAAACTGGGCGAAATCAATAATCTACTTCTTGAGCTGGAAGACAAATCTTAAGTATTTTTCTCACCGAATAAAGTGAAGTTTAAAAATTGCCGCTCGGGACTCGACTCCGAGCGGTCTCCTCGCTATAATGCTGCGTCATTTTTAAAGGTCAACGCCGTTGCCGTATCTCATTTTTTATAATGATAAATTGATGCGAGTGACATTCATTGATTGAAACCGAGGTAATGAAGCAATGCAGGTTTCTGTAGAGACAACTCAAGGTTTAGAGCGTCGTGTGACTATTACAGTCCCGGCAGATGCAATTGATAGCGAAGTAACACGCTTATTAAAAGAAGAATATCGCCATCGTCGTGTGAATGGTTTCCGTAAAGGAAAAATTCCGCCAAATGTACTGCAAAAGCTGTTTGGTCGCGAAGCACGTTCACGTGCAGCTTCAAGTGTTATGCAAAGCAAATACTTTGAAGCGGTTATGCAGGAAAAGTTGAACCCTGCTGGTGCACCTGCAATTGAGCCTAAAGTCAATGAACCAGGTAAAGACCTTGAGTTCACTGCAACGTTCGAAGTGTATCCGGAAGTAGAAGTTCAAAATCTGGAAAAAGTGAAAGTCGAGAAGCCGGCTGTTGAAGTTACCGAGAAAGACGTAGACAACATGTTGGAAACGTTGCAAAAGCAGCACGCTGACTGGAAAGAAGTTAAACGTAAATCCAAAAAAGGTGACCGTGTCACTATGGATTTTGTTGGCTCTATCGACGGTGAAGAATTTGAAGGCGGTAAAGCCGAAGATTTCGCTTTAGAATTAGGCGAAGGTCGCATGATTCCGGGCTTTGAAGATCAGATTAAAGGTATTAAAGCGGGTGAAGAAAAGACGATTGAAGTCACTTTCCCGGAAGACTACCACGCTGAAAACCTGAAAGGTAAAGAAGCGCAGTTCGTTGTAACAGCTAAAAAAGTTGAAGCACGTGACTTGCCTGAACTAAATGACGAGTTCGTTGCGTTATTTGGTGTAAAAGAAGGCGGCGTTGAAGCGTTGAAGGAAGAAGTTCGTAAGAATATGGAACGCGAACTGAAAAACGCAGTGAAAGCAAAAGTTAAGGAACAGGTGTTAAAAGGCATTGTTGAAAACAACGATGTTGAATTGCCTAAGTCAATGATCGACCAAGAAATTGATCAACTGCGTAAGCAAGCTGCTCAACGTTTTGGTGGTAATGCTGATCAAATGCCTGAATTGCCAGCTGAATTGTTTGAAGAGCAGGCAAAAGAACGCGTTAAAGTTGGCTTATTATTGGGCGAAGTCATTCGCGGCAATGAGCTTAAAGCTGACGACGAGAAAGTTGATGAGATCATTGCGACAGCAGCTTCTGCTTATGAAGACCCGCAGGAAGTTGTCGAATACTACAAGTCAAACAACGATATGATGCAGCAAGTTCGCAACTTAGCGTTGGAAGAGCAAGCTATCGAATTTGTGTTGGAAAAAGCTTCTGTGAAAGATAAGAAAGCAAGCTTTGACGACATTATGAATCCGAAGCAGCAGTAATCTCTTGTAACGGAGTCCTTGACGGGTCCCGCTACAGCTTGGTTTAATGGCTCGTATGACTTCATACGAGCCATTTTTATTTCAGGAGCTTTATAACACATGTCGAGCGATATTCAGGATCCAATGGCACAGCTAGTCCCTATGGTTGTCGAACAGACGTCAAAAGGGGAACGCTCTTACGACATTTATTCACGCCTGTTAAAAGAGCGTGTGATTTTTTGCTGTGGTCAGGTTGAAGACCATATGGCCAACCTTATTGTGGCTCAGCTATTATTCTTAGAATCAGATAATCCTGATAAAGACATTTACTTGTATATTAACTCGCCAGGAGGTGTAGTTACCGCAGGTATGGCTATTTACGACACAATGCGCTTTATTAAGCCAGACGTTAGTACAGTTTGTATGGGACAAGCGGCCAGCATGGGGGCTTTCCTCTTAGCCGGTGGTGCTCAGGGTAAGCGGTATTGCTTGCCAAATTCCCGGGTTATGATTCACCAGCCACTTGGCGGTTTCCAGGGGCAGGCTTCAGATTTTGAAATTCATGCGAAGCAAATTTTGGATCTGAAAGAGCGCTTAAACCGTATGTTAGCTGAGAATACAGGTCAGGATTACGAGAAAGTGGCTAGAGACACCGATCGCGATCACTTCTTATCAGCAGAAGAGTCAATCGATTACGGTCTGGTTGACGGCATTTTACGCCAGCGTGGCGAAGAGTCCTGAGCGGGCGCTTAAGTAGTAGGAGAAAAGCATGACGGATCAGTCCAAAGGTGACGGTGAAAAGCCGCTTTATTGCACTTTTTGTGGCAAAAGTCAGCACGAAGTTAAGAAGCTCATTGCAGGGCCGTCCGTATTCATTTGCGATGAGTGCGTAGAGTTGTGTAATGACATTCTGAAAGAGGAAATCCACCAACTCTCTCCCGTGCCAGATCAGGAAGAGCTGCCTGTTCCGAAAGCCATCCGTAAGCATTTAGATGATTATGTGATTGGCCAGGACCGCGCAAAAAAAGTGTTATCAGTAGCGGTTTATAATCACTACAAGCGCTTACGCGCCTCAGGAAAAGGCAAAGAAGAAGTTGAATTGGGCAAAAGTAATATTTTGCTGATTGGTCCAACAGGGTCAGGTAAGACTTTCCTTGCTGAGACGATGGCTCGTTATCTGGATGTCCCTTTTACTATGGCTGATGCAACAACATTGACCGAAGCTGGTTATGTTGGTGAAGACGTTGAGAACATTATTCAGAAGCTTCTGCAAAAGTGTGATTACGACGTTGAGAAAGCTGAGCGTGGCATAGTTTATATCGATGAGATTGACAAGATTTCACGCAAGTCAGAGAATCCGTCAATTACTCGTGATGTCAGTGGCGAAGGCGTTCAACAAGCTTTATTGAAATTGATTGAAGGTACCGTTGCTTCGGTACCGCCACAGGGCGGTCGTAAACATCCGCAACAAGAATTTTTGCAGGTTGATACATCGAAGATATTATTTATCTGCGGTGGTGCTTTTGCTGGCTTGAATAAGGTTATTGAGCAACGCTTATCAACCGGGACGGGCATTGGTTTCGGTGCTGAAGTTAAAAGTAAGACGCAAAGTGAAGAGGGAGCTATCATTGCCAAGGTTGAGCCGGAAGACTTGGTTCGTTACGGCTTGATCCCTGAGTTCATTGGTCGGTTACCTGTTGTAGCGACGTTGGATGAACTCGACGAAGAAGCGCTGGTTGAAATTTTGCGTGAACCCAAAAATGCGTTAACGAAACAGTATGCTGCATTATTTGAAATGGAAGACGTTGAGCTTGAGTTTCGCGAAGATGCATTAAGAGCTATAGCGAAAAAGGCGATGAATCGTAAAACAGGCGCCCGAGGTCTGCGTTCAATAGTCGAAGGCGTTTTACTTGGTACTATGTACGAACTACCTTCCATTGAGGGCGTGGTGAAAGTTGTGGTTGATGAGTCGGTGATAGCCGGGGAATCAGACCCTATTTTAATTTACGCGAATCAACAGAAAAATAAGCAGGCTTCGGGTGAATAATTCGAAACTGTATTAAAAGTGTTCAAAAAAGGGCCAATCTGGCCCTTTTTTTCTGTCAAGGATTGAACTTTCAGGTAAAGACCGCATATAACAAAGTAAACCTAGGTCGGGAGAGAATTTAATGAGCGAAGAACGCACCGAACAATTAACGATGCCTGTTCTGCCGTTGCGAGATGTAGTGGTTTACCCGCATATGGTGATTCCGCTATTTGTCGGTCGGGAAAAATCGATTCGATGCTTACAAGCGGCGATGGATGCGGATAAGCAAGTCTTTTTAGCTGCACAGAAAGATGCATCGGTGGATGAACCTACGAATGATGACATTTATCCGGTGGGTACTGTCGCTACGGTTTTACAGTTATTGAAGCTGCCTGATGGTACTGTGAAAGTGTTAGTTGAAGGTAAGCAGCGTGCGCAGCTTGATGAACTTCAGGATGATGAAGAGTACTTTAAGGCCAGTATCCATTATTTGGCGGCAGAAGAGTTACCGGAAAAAGAGGAAGAAGTACTTATTCGTTCGGCTCTGAACCAGTTCGAAGGCTATGTGAAGCTGAACAAAAAGATACCGCCAGAAGTACTTACTTCGTTGTCTGGTATTGAGGATGGTGACCGTCTGGCAGACACAATGGCGGCACATATGCCTTTAAAACTTGCAGAAAAGCAGGCCATTCTTGAAATTACTGATGTGCGTGAGCGCATAGAGCACCTGATGGCATTGATGGAAGGCGAAATTGATATCCTTCAGGTTGAGAAACGTATTCGCAGTCGCGTCAAAAAACAAATGGAAAAGAGCCAGCGTGAGTACTACTTGAATGAGCAAATGAAAGCCATTCAAAAAGAGCTGGGTGAAACGGAAGACGGCGTCGATGAATTCGAACAGTTGCAGAAGAAAATCGACGACGCCCGCATGCCCGCTGAGGCTAAGAAGAAAACAGAAGCTGAGCTTCAAAAATTGAAAATGATGTCGCCCATGTCGGCGGAGGCTACTGTTGTTCGGGGTTATATCGACTGGATGGTGTCTGTTCCGTGGAAAAAGCGCTCGCGTATCAAGAAAGATTTAGCAAATGCAGAGAAGGTACTAGATGCAGACCATTATGGTTTAGAGAAGGTCAAAGAACGCATTATTGAATACTTAGCGGTGCAACAACGAACCACAAAAGTGAAAGGTGCGATTCTTTGTTTAGTAGGGCCTCCTGGTGTTGGTAAAACATCTCTTGGTCAGTCTATAGCAAAAGCAACAGGCCGTGAGTATGTGCGTATGGCACTGGGCGGCGTTCGTGATGAAGCAGAGATACGCGGACACCGCCGTACCTATATTGGCTCCATGCCGGGCAAGCTGATTCAAAAAATGGCAAAAGTGGGCGTGCGTAACCCATTATTCCTGTTAGATGAAATTGATAAAATGTCGGCGGATATGCGCGGCGATCCAGCTTCAGCACTGCTTGAAGTGCTGGATCCAGAGCAAAATATCAACTTTAACGATCATTATCTTGAAGTGGATTACGATCTGTCAGATGTCATGTTTGTTGCGACATCGAACAGTATGAATATTCCGGCGCCTCTGCTTGATCGAATGGAAGTGATTCGTCTGTCCGGTTATACCGAAGATGAAAAGCTGAACATTGCTAAACGTCACTTATTGACGAAGCAGATTGGCCGTAACGGTTTAAAGGAAAAAGAAATTACGGTTCAGGACAGTGCCATTATCGGTATTATTCGTTATTACACCCGTGAAGCAGGTGTGCGTAATCTTGAACGTGAGTTGTCGCGACTGTGTCGCAAGGCGGTGAAAGAAATTCTGCTGGACAGCTCGATTAAGCATGTTGAAATTACCGGCGATAATTTAAGTGACTACCTGGGTGTGCAGCGCTTTGATTATGGTAAAGCGGAAGAAGCCAACCAAGTCGGTCAGGTTACTGGCTTAGCATGGACTGAAGTGGGTGGTGACTTGTTAACTATCGAAGCCACGAATGTGGCCGGTAAAGGAAAGACAACCACGACCGGTTCGTTAGGCGATGTGATGCAGGAGTCTATTCAAACCGCACTGACAGTGGTTCGCAGTCGGGCCGATAAGCTGGGTATTGCGGATGACTTCCATGAGAAACGCGATATTCATGTTCATGTTCCTGAAGGCGCCACGCCAAAAGATGGACCAAGTGCCGGTATTGCAATGGTTACGGCAATGGTTTCATCGTTAACGGGTAAACCGGTACGCTCTGATGTGGCTATGACCGGGGAAATTACGTTGCGGGGTGAAGTATTGGCTATTGGTGGCTTAAAAGAAAAGCTATTGGCAGCTCATCGCGGTGGAATTAAGCATGTATTAATTCCCAAAGAGAATGAACGCGATTTAAAAGAAATAGCCGATAATGTTAAAGAAGACTTAGTAATTCAACCGGTGAAATGGATTGATGAAGTATTAGATGTGGCTTTGGTTGAAGATTAATCAGTGACTTAATACTAAAGTCATATTCCAACGCTAGAATGCGGTCTGCGGATGAGAAATCATGCTTCAGACCGCATTTTTTCGTTAAAAAGTGAGTAAAAAGGGTTTTCAATCGAAACGACTGTGGTAGCCTAGAGTTTAAAGCTGATTCAAATGTATGACATAAGAACAGCTGGATAGGAAAGCCATTTGGACATAATGGTGGTTGAACAATTAAATCAAGCTTGATTTAACCGTTTTGGCCCATTTAAATCCGAATGGAACCACGGAAACTTGATAATAACAATCTAAGGGGATGATACTGTGAACAAGTCTCAGCTTATTGACAAAATCGCGGCAGGTGCAGATATTTCTAAGGCTGCTGCTGGTCGTGCTCTGGACTCAATGATCGATGCAGTAACTGATGCTCTAAAAAAAGATGACCAAGTCGCATTAGTTGGCTTCGGTACGTTTAGCGTACGTGAGCGTTCTGCTCGTACTGGTCGTAACCCTCAAACGGGTGAGACTATCCAGATCGCTGCTGCTAAAGTACCTTCTTTTAAAGCAGGTAAAGCACTGAAAGACGCAGTAAATTAATTAAAGCGCATTAGCGCTTTTTTTAAAGAATAATAATAGTAGCCCGAGGTTTATAAAACCTCGGGTTATTTTTTTGTATGAATGGTGAGTTTTAAGACGAATCACCTTATAATGTGACGTCGTTTATTCAGGTTAAATAAGGAAAGCCTTATTATGTTAGAGCGGATTCGGGAAGGCTCGCAGAGTTTTACTGCTAAGGCCATTCTTGTGTTAATCATTCTAACTTTTGCATTGGCAGGTGTTGGCGGTTATATCACCGGCGACACAGAAGATGCTGTTGCAAAAGTTAATGGAGAAGAAATTCCTCGTAGTGACTACGATCGTGCTTATGAAAACGAACGTAGCCGCTTACAAGAACAGTTCGGCGATATGTTTTCTGCCATTACTTCCGATCCGGAATACATGCGTAGTTTGCGTAGCAGAGTTCTGGAACAGCTTATAGAACAGGAATTACTCGTACAGTACGCAGAAAACAGCGGAATGCGTGTGGGATCAGAGCAGGTTAAAGCAGCAATTCGTGATATTCCTCAGTTTCGCACCGCCGGACAGTTTGATAACGACGTCTATTTAATGGCGTTAAGAAATGCGGGCTATAGTCCGGAAGCTTTTGCTAAAGTTATGCAGCAGGACATGACCCGGAATCAACTCTTGCGGGGCTTGTCTCAGTCTGAATTCGTTTTGGAACCTGAGGCGTTAGCATTTTTTCGCTTACAGAACCAAACGCGTTCAGGCGGGTTTCTGGTAGCAAGTAACGAGTCTTTTGAGGGCCAGGTGGAAGTTGCTGAGTCGGATATCGAGACCTTCTATCAGCAAAACCAGGACATGTTCCGCACTGAAGAAAAGTTGAGCGTTGCTTATGTTGAGCTTTCTCTAGCGGCTATTGAGTCTGATATTGAAATAGCTGATGAAGAAGTACGTGAGTATTACGAACAACGTCAGCAGCAATACGCAACCGAAGAAGAGCGTCGTGTGTCGCATATTCTTATTGAATTCGATACCGAGAACGCTAAAGAGAAAGCTGAAGAAGCACTGGCTGAGTTGGAGCAAGGCGCGAACTTTGCCGAGGTGGCGCAAACCTACTCTGATGATACTTTCTCTGCGGAGCAGGGCGGTGACCTTGATTGGGTCGAAGCGGGCATGATGGACGAAGATTTTGATGCCGCCGCTTTTGAGCTGGAAAACATTGGTGATCTGTCGGAAATTGTTGAAACCAGCTTCGGTTATCACATTATTAAACTGACCGATTTACGTGAAGGTACAGTAACACCATTTAGTGAAGTAGAAGGCGAAGTTCGCCAACAGTTGCTAGCAGAAAAAGCGGAAGACCGTTATTTTGAAAAACAACAGACGTTGGCAGAAATTAGCTTTGAACAGCCAGATACTCTGGAACCTGCTGCTGACGAAATTGGTGCTACAGTTCGTCGTACTGACTTATTCACTCGCGAAAGAGCGCCAACACCTTTGAGTGATGATGTCATTCTCAATAACCTGTTTTCAGAACAGTTAATTGAAGAAAAGCTAAACAGTGACATTATTGAAACCTCCGATGATCGTTCTTTGGTTGTGCGTGTGACTGAACATCAACCTGTACGAGTAAAAGATTTGGACGAAGTTCGCGAGCAAATTGTTGCGGAACTGCGTGTAGAGAAAGCTCAGGAGTTAGCACTGCAACAGGCGGAAGAGTGGATGCAAGCCTGGCAGTCGGGTGAAGAAGCCAGTGGTGAGATTGTCTGGGTAGACAGCATTACCCGGAACAATAACGAACATCCAAGAGCTATTGTGCAAGAGCTTTTCTCGATGTCTCCGTCTGCAACTGCTGATAAAAACACCTTTACCACTGTCGCGCTTCCTAATGGCGATGCAGCAGTGGTTGCATTGACAGAACTTAACCCGGGTAATGCAAGCGAAGATCAGCTTGATGAGCTGCAAAGCCAACTGCAGAACCGTCAGGCACAAGTGATGTTACAAGCTTTCATTAATAATCTGAAAAGTGATGCAGATATTCAGCGTTTATCGACTCGATAAAGTGTAACGCTCATCGAAAAGAGAAAAGCTCAGACTTGAGAAAGTCTGAGCTTTTTTTTGGTTAGTATTATTTGAGTCCGTAGAGCTCCGGTAAGACGTCATTTTTTGTCGTGTCGGATAACCTCTCTAAAGAGGATTTAACGTCTTTATACAGCTTTTTGCCTTCCTGCCAACGGCTGCTTCCTGGCTGATACAAGCTTTTTTGGAGAGTAGCACAGGAGCTTTGTATTGAAAGGTAATGAGATAATTCCGTTAAACTATTAAACGTTCGGTTGAAATACCGGTTTGCCCATTCAAGCAATGTACTTTGGGCTGCGTGGGCATCGTTTTTACTGCAGGCTTGCTGAAACTCTCTCCACAACTTATCTTTGTTGAGCTGGTGGGGAGTTTTAGACGTCTCTTCTACCGCACTGTTTGGTGATGATTGGTGACGCATCAGCAAGAAAAAGTTGCCAGCTAACGATGCCAGTATAATAAGTCCTAATATGGCAACGAACCAACTTTGCTGCCACCAAACCAGGGCTACTGAAGGCTGGGCAGGTTCAACCGCCTTTTCCTCCGCGCTTTGATTTTGCGGCGTTGCTGCGTCACTTGGTTGATTTCCTTCAGGGATTGCTTGCATACCTTCAGCCATAGCGACTGAAAACTCCAGGTCATCAGTTTTAGCCGAGGCTGCTAGCCCCGTTTTGGTGTTAAACCATGGAACTTCAAGCGCCGGGATGCTCAACGGACCCGGTTGATTCGGTACAATTGCGAAGCTGACTGTTTTTTGTGAAATAACAACACCGTTGCGCGTAAACTGGTCGGTTTCGTCGCCATCAGGATAGACCCTTACTGTATCTGGAAACTCAGGTTTTATTTCCGGCAGTTGCTCTGGCTTTACTCCAATAGCGGTTAACATGTATGAAATAATCAGAGGTTCACCAACGGTGTAGGTCTCCTGTTCCGGTGAAACCGACTGAGAAATACTGACTAATTCACTCGGTAACCAATGCCCCTGCCAGTTAGACGGAACAGGTTTGACGTTAACATCTATTGTTTCCGCTATTGTGCTAACGGGCTGAGTGTTGGAAAACGAAGAGAATATTGAGCGTTGTCCCTGGGTAAAGACTTCTCCATCAAAGCGTGCCCCTGTGATACTTAAGGGACCTGATTTGCTGGGTGTTATTTGATAAACCCGTTGATAAACCTTGTAGCGGCGGCCATTAACCATCTGTGTACTTTCTTCGTCTCGGCCTATTTGCTGAACGTCTGCATTTTCGGCTTGCGGAGGTACTAAGTTACCTTTGTTTAAATCCGCAGCTAGAAACAGTCGGGCTACATAGGTAATAGGCTGTTGCAGGTAAACTTGTTCGCTATCAACCTGAGCTTCTAAAAAGGCCGTCTTTTGTTCAGTGTCCTGATTGCTTCCGGCTTCCAGTACTTCTATGGTTATCGGCTGAGAGGAGACACCGGCAATGGTAACTTCAGGAATTGTGTATTCGCCCGCGGCTTGCGGAATTAATACGGTAGTAAACCGGGTTTGTTTACTGAGTCTGCCGTTAATCATTGATGTCTGACGGCTCACAGAGGTCCTTCCGACCACAAAGTCTTTCAACAGTTTTGATGGAGAGAAGCTGTCATTTTCAACGTCATCGTCGACGGTTACTGTCAGTACAAACGACTGGTTAGCGGTAACGGGGTTACGGTCGACCGTTGCAGTGACTTCGGAAACATCGGCGCGAGCAAGCTGACTCACAAACAATAAACTGACCAATAAAAAAGTGTGTAGCCATACTCTTACCATTTTTTATCTTCTCCTTGCGGTTCTGAAGCTCTGCGTTGACGACGACGCTGACTTTCCAGCAGCATCTTGTTACGCAATAGAATACTTGGGTCATCCGGAACTCGGTTCATCCATTGCTCCAGTTGCTGTGCTTTTTCAGGATCAATTTCACCCTCTCTCACCTTTTCCTGAAGTTGCTGTGTGGACTCTTCATCGGTTTCTGAACCCTCATTTTCAGAACTATCCTGCTGTTCTTTTTCTTCAGTCGGCTCTTCTTTTTGGTCTTTTTCCTGTTCGGGTTGGCCATCTTCCTGACCATCTTCACCAGGATCTGGCGGGCCATCGTTATTATTGGACTCGTTGTTTTGCTGATCTTGCTCGTTACCATTTTGTTCCGAATCATTTTTCGACTCGTCGTCTTGAGAGTCGGACTTTTCTGATGATTCTCCCGAACCATCAGATGAATCAGAGTCCTTTTCTTTTAGCTGCTCGACGAGCTGCTTGTTTTCCACTGCCTCTGACCAGTCAGGTCTTTTCTCCAGCGCCTTTTCGTATGCTGCGATGGCCGCATCATATTGCTGCTGGTGGGCTAAAGCATTACCCAAGTTATACTGGGCTTCGGGAGAAAAATGTTGAGCAAACACATCAGCAGCGGCCTCATAGTCACCATTGCGATATAAGGCTGACCCTTGCCGCAAAGGATCTTTGCTCAGGTTGGCGGCTTGTTCATATTGCTCTTGTTGATAAAGCCTTTGAGCGCGTTGTTCTTGATTAAGGAAGTACTTCTCCAGAGCCGGCTCCTGAGTTGCATGAAGCTCAGGGCTAAAACTCAGTAATGGTAAGAGCATAGTCAGCATAATGGGACTGAACAGACCGCTACGACGCCAGTTTAATAGCATAATGGGGAGAATAAAGAGCGCGACATAAGGCCCCATATCTCGCCACGCATCGCCTTGTTGCTGATCTTCACTGTCTTTTCCTTCACGTGTAAGCGGAGGCTGATTGATCAGTTTCTCAATATCACGATTGTCAGCGGTAACTGACGAGAATGCACCACCAGTAATCGAGGCTAAATCCTCCAGTCGTGATGGATAAGTCTTGGCTATGATTACCTGATTATTCTCTTTTAAGAGTTTTCCGGAGCTGTCTCGTATTGCGGCGCCTTCTTCTGTGCCAACGGCTAATACTGAAACGCGGTGCTCTATTGAGCGTAGATAACTGCTTAACGGATTGAGATCACGACTGGTGATACCGTCTGTCAGCCAATAAATATCGCCTTGTGGGTAACCGGCGTTTCTTAATAGCTCATCAGCCAACTGCAGTGCCAGCAAAGGCTCACTGCCTGCTGCCGGCATGATCTCCGGTGACAACGACGGAATCAAATTCATTAAATTTTTGTTGTCGGCCGTAAGAGGACTGATGATAAAAGCATCATCTGCGTAGGCAATAAGCCCGGTATCTCCGTCAAGGCCGGCTCGTACTAAGTCAATGGCTTTATACTTCATTCGTGTCAGACGGTCAGGGGATATGTCATCGGCAAGTAGTGAAGGAGACATATCCATAATAACTACCTGGCCTGACTCAAGCTGATAGACTGGCTGTGGTAATCGTTCCCAGGTTGGTCCCGATAGTGCGAATGTGGCTAAACTACTAATAATCAGAAACCGGTGTACCGGCCATAGCGATGGCTTCGATCCCGACTTTACCAATACCTTTGATAAATGCCCGGGTAACCATTGATGCCAACCAGCTTGATGTGTCTGACTATAAATAAAGCGCCAATATAATAGCCCTACAGGGATTAATGCCAGTAACCACCAGGGGCGTAATAAATGAAATTCGCTCATGAACTTTTCCCCCAAGGGCGGTAATGCATCAAAGCAATGAGCATAAATAAAAGAAAGCTTGTACCCAGTGGCCAGTAAAAAAGGCTAACTCTTGGTCTGAGTTGTTGAGGGTCGCCGGCAATAGGCTCCAACTGGTCAAGTCGTTGATAGATATCCTCAAGTTCGTCAGTGCTGCGAGCACGAAAGTACTTACCGCCGGTTTGCTTAGCAATACTTTGCATTAGCGGTACGTCCAGATCTCTGCTGGGATTGACTCTGCGCTGTCCAAAAAAGCTGTCCACTACCACTTCTTCTGCACCAACGGCAATTGGGTAAATCGTAACATCGTAAGCCTGGGCAAGTTCAAGAGCTTGCTCCGGAGTCAGGTTACCCGCCGTATTCTGGCCATCGGTCAGTAAGACTAATACTCTATTTGACTCTTCGTCGTCGCGAAAACGCTTAACGGACAGTGCAATAGCGTCACCGATTGCGGTGCGCTCTCCGACTAAACCCAGTACAGACTCATTTAACATCTGCTTTACCGTATTCCGGTCGTAAGTCATCGGTGTTTGTAAATAGGCTGTATCGGCAAAAAGAATCAAGCCTAGCCGGTCGCCTTCACGACGCGCAATAAAGTCACTGAGTACGTGCTTAACCATCGTTAAACGGTCGACAGAACGTCCGTCAAGCTGCATATCGGCAATTTCCATACTGCCGGATAAATCGACAGCCAGCATGATTTCCCGGCCTTCTGCACGAACAGCGAGCGGTTCACCTAACCATTGTGGCTTAGCAACAGCTGCTATTAGCATCAGCCAACATAACCCCATAAGGGATAGCCACAACCAATGTCTGCCAGACCCCTGGCTGCTGTCTGCAAGACCATAAGTACTGGGGAGCCTTATTGCTGAACGGCTTTTACGAACCGGTGGCAGCCACTTCCACACAACAAAAGGTAAGGGCAATAAAAGAAACATCCACGGCCAGTCAAATTCAAACATCACTGACTCCCGGTTGTTTGCTTAAGTCTTTACTCAGCCAAAGACGAGCAAGCTGGTAGTAATTGCTATTGAAATCATCATCTGCAATACCGTAAAAGTTTTTATCGGCTTGTTGAAGCATAAGCTCAAAAGATGCTCTTTCTTTATTTGATAAGGACGCCAGTAGAAAAGCTAGCCAGGTGCGGCTGTGTTTCGTGGCTACAAGTTCCCTAGGATAATACGCCAGTGCCGCTCGTTTAAGCAGCACCGTTATTTGTTCGATATTTGCATCTTTTTGCTGTAATAACTGTTTCATTGCTGCTTTACGTACTTTGGACTTTTGCCAGCGGCGAAACAGAACGGTCGCTAGCACCAACACACCTGCCAGTAGGGTTGCTACTACAGCGATAGTTAGCCAGGAGGGGGGCCACCAGCCAGCCTGACCTGGTTCAATGATGTCATTAAGCTGCTTTAAAGACGGCTGCTGCATCAGGTCACCTCCGTCCATTGTTGCTCTAGTGGCAGGGCACTTGATACTGAGGTTAATGACAGTTTGCGCTTACGGAAGGCTTCCTGAATATTTTGCCAGCGCTTGAGTGCTGCCTGGTGATAAGTTGCTCTTTGCTGGGTGTTAGCCAGGTTAACATTAATTTGCTGCTGGCCATCTGTGATAGCCAATGGATGAGATGAATAACCTTCAGGTAACTCATGCTCCATGGGGTCATAAACTGAAAAACAGCGAACCGAATTGTGTTGAGAGAGAACGCGTAAGCCATCCAGAAAGTTTTCGCTGGCACCATAAAAGTCACTAATGACATAAATGGTACTGCCGGGCTTAACTAACTGTCGTAAACGCTTTAAATTTTCTTCAAGCGCATTAGGTTTCTGTTTTTCTTTGTTTTTCCAACGCGTAAAGCTGTCGCCGTGAACTTCAAGCAGTGCATGACATAAGCGTAAAACGCCTTTTTGGCGGGCAACGGGCTTGAGCTCTTGATGCAACCAGCCATTACCCACTAAGCCGCCAATGCGGTCGCCTTTATGCTGGGCCTGCCAGGCAAGAGCGGCCGCCAGGTGACAAGCTTGCACTGATTTAAATATAAACTGACTACCGAAAAATTGAGTCAAAGGTAGGTCGACCCAAATAAATACAGGGCGCTCCTTCTCTTCCCGGTAAAGCTTAGTGTGTGCTTTACCGGTTCGGGCTGTAACCCGCCAGTCAATAGAGCGAATGTCATCACCGGGCTGGTAATGCCTTACTTCATCAAATTCCATACCTCTGCCGCGACTCTTACTGAGCAGTGGCCCAGTCTGGCTTGAGCGCGGAAGGCTTTTATGATGACGGGCGAACGCATTTATTTTACTGCGATAATACAGCAGCTCATGAATGCCGGGGCTGATTCCGTCACAATGCAATTGTTTTAGCCATTGTTCTACTTCGGCTTTTAACATTATGGTGCCGGTACAAGTTTTAAAATCGTGTCCAGAACCTGATCATGCGATACACCGTCCGCTTCAGCTTGATAGCTTAGAATGATTCGGTGGCGCAAGGCGTTATGAAAAACGCTAATAACATCGTCAGGCGTTACGAAGTCGCGACCATCGAGCCAGGCTTTGGCTCTGGCACAACGCTCAAGAGCAATGGTGGCACGAGGGCTGGCACCATAGCCTATCCATTGAGCCAGGTTTTGGTCGTATCGCTGCGGTTGTCGTGTTGCAATAATAAGCTGAACCAGATAGTTCTCGACGGCCTCATCTAAATACAGTTGCAAAACTTCCTGGCGTGCATTGAATAAGTCTTGTTGAGTTAAGGGCACTGGCTTGTCGACATCTCCGGATAACGCTTCCCCGCGAGTTAACCGCAGTATTTGTTGTTCTGTTTCAGCATCGGGGTAGTCCAGTTTCAAATGCAGCAAAAATCTGTCCAGTTGTGCTTCTGGAAGAGGGTATGTGCCTTCTTGCTCCAACGGGTTTTGCGTGGCTAAAACCATGAAGAGGTCAGACAGTGGATAACTGCGCTGGCCGACAGTAATCTGCCGTTCAGCCATCGCCTCTAATAAAGCCGATTGAACTTTGGCGGGGGCGCGGTTAATTTCATCAGCCAGAATCAGGTTATGGAACAAAGGGCCTTGTTGGAACTCAAACTGTCCAGTTTCGGGACGAAAGATATCGGTGCCGGTTAAGTCAGCCGGTAAGAGGTCGGGAGTGAACTGTACACGGTGAAAGTCACCCTCAATGCCTCTTGCTAAAGCTTGAACCGCTCTTGTTTTGGCAAGACCGGGAGGTCCTTCGACCAGTAAGTGACCGTCGGCCAAAACCGCAATTAACAGATTTTGAGTAAAATCTGGCTGTCCAAGAACTTGTCGGTTGAGATAGTTTTGTAGCTGTTGAAACGCTGTCGCGGTCATGTTTACTCCAGGCTGTCGTTATTGGCGAAAACTGACTATGCTGTCAGTACCGCATAGCAATGACAGCAACAATGCTGCCTTTGTTCCGAATTTTCAATCTATACAGCATACTTTACCGAAAACGGTGGTTTTAATCTGCTCTATTACGGGCTAGAATTTGTAACATAATTTGTGGTCAGACCAGTATTGGTTTACGAAGTGAGGAATTATTATGACAGCAGCGCAACGCTTGCTAACCGTTAATGGTGAACGAATTGCCTTTGTAGCAGGCTTAAGAACGCCATTTGCTAAGCAGGCAACAGATTTTCATGGCGTTCCGGCCGTCGATCTTGGAAAGATGGTGGTTCAGGAACTTGTCAATAAAACCGGCATTGAAGCTGAATGGGTTGAGCAATTGGTATTTGGACAAGTGGTCCAGATGCCTGAAGCTCCGAATATTGCGCGTGAAATTGTGCTCGGCACAAGCTTACCGGTAAATACAGACGCTTATAGTATCTCTCGTGCTTGTGCTACCAGTTTTCAATCAGCGGTAAACATTGCCGAAGCTATGGCTGTTGGACATATCCGTGGTGGTATAGCAGGTGGTGCGGACTCGTCGTCTGTATTGCCTATTGGCGTGAGCAAGCGTCTGGCCAGAGCTTTGGTTGATTTGAACAAAGCGAAAACTCTGGGGCAACGGTTGTCTATCCTGAAACGCCTGGGCTTTAAAGATTTATTACCAGTACCACCTGCTATTGCTGAATACAGTACCGGCCTAAGTATGGGGGATACTGCGGAACAAATGGCAAAAACGCATAATATTAGCCGTGCAGATCAAGATGAGCTAACGGTAAGGACTCACCAAAAAGCCCACGCTGCCTGGGAAGCTGGCTGGCTGAATGACGAAGTGATGACAGCTTACCCTGAGCCGTATAAAAAGCATTTAAGTCGCGACAACAATATTCGTGGCGAAAGTCAGGTCGATAAATTGGCTAAATTGAAACCGGTATTTGACCGTAAGCATGGTTCAGTAACGGCTGCAAACAGCACACCTTTAACGGATGGTGCTTCAGCGGTCCTGATGATGACCGAAAGCCGGGCTAAAGAGCTTGGTTTACCGGTGCTGGGCTATCTACGCAGCTACGCCTTTGCCGCTTTGCAGGTTGAAGAGGATATGCTGATGGGGCCCTCCTATTCAACACCGGTTGCGCTTGACCGCGCAGGCATGACGCTTAACGATTTGGATCTTATCGATATGCATGAAGCGTTCGCAGCGCAAACCTTAGCGAATATGAAAATGTTTGCGAGCGACAAGTTTGCTAAAGATAAGCTAGGTCGTGATAAAGCCATTGGTGAAATCGATATGGATAAATTTAACGTGCTGGGCGGCTCCATTGCTTATGGCCATCCATTTGCCGCCACCGGCACCAGAATGATCACGCAAACTTTGAATGAATTGCGCCGTCGTGGCGGAGGTGTTGGTTTAACGACAGCATGTGCCGCTGGCGGTTTAGGTGCAGCAATGATTGTGGAGACAGAATAATGAGTCAGGATAAAGCATTCACTATGGAAGTGAGGGACGACGGAGTAGCAGTAGTTACAATAGACGTCCCTGGTGAGTCAATGAATACCTTGAAAGACTCATTTGCAGAAGAAGTTGGCAGTTTGATGAATCGTTTAGAAAGCGATGATTCAGTGAAAGGTGTTGTTTTTATCAGTGGCAAGCCCGGATCTTTTATTGCGGGTGCTGATATCAACATGATAGATGGCTGCGAGAACGCGGTAGATGCAGAAAGCCTGGCAAGAAAAGGGCAGGCTATGTTCGACCGTATTGAACAGTTAAATGTGCCTGTGGTTGCTGCAATCAATGGGGCCTGCTTAGGTGGTGGGCTTGAGTTAGCCATGGCATGTCATGTGCGAATTTGTACTGATAACAGCAAAACGGCGTTAGGCCTGCCAGAAGTCAAATTAGGCTTGCTGCCAGGCAGTGGCGGTACCCAGCGACTACCGGAACTGGTTGGTGTTCAGCAAGGATTGACCATGATACTGACCGGTAAGGAACTGCGCGCTAAGCAGGCTAAAAAAGCTGGATTGGTAGCGGAAGTTGTCCCACAAAGTATTCTTTTAGATGTGGCCGTAGAGCACGCGCTGAAGCGTAAGCCTAAATCGACGAAGCCGCCGCTTAAAGGCATGAGTAAAGTATTAGAGGCAACTCGGTTTGGTCGTGACATTATCTTTAAAAAGGCTGGTGAGCAGGCTCAGAAAAAAGCTCACGGCAACTACCCGGCAATTGATAAGATCATTCAGACAGTTCGCGAAGGTGTTGAGCGTGGTCGCGAAGCCGGTTTAGACAAAGAAGCCCGTAGCTTTGGTGAGTTGGCAATGACAGCTGAATCTTATCAACTGCGTCAGATTTTCTTTGCTACAACAGAAATGAAGAAAGAAACCGGCGCAGACGGAGTTGAGGCTGATCCGGTAAAACGAGTTGGTGTTTTAGGCGGTGGCTTAATGGGTGGTGGTATTGCCTATGTAACTGCGGCTAAAGCGGGTATTCCTGCGCGTATCAAGGATATCGCTGAAGACGGAATTCGCCATGCATTGCATTACAGTTACGAGCGTTTAGATAAAAAAGTGAAGCGTCGTCATATGCGTCGCGCCGAGCTTGAAAAGACCATGCTGATGCTTAGCGGCTCACTTGACTACAGCGGTTTTGAACGTACTGACGTCGTTATAGAAGCGGTATTTGAAGACCTTAGCCTGAAGCAAAAAATGGTTGCTGACATCGAAGAGAATGCAGCTGAGTCGACTATTTTCGCAACCAACACCAGCTCACTGCCTATTACCCAAATAGCAGCTACGGCGAAGCGCCCAGAGCAGGTGATTGGTCTTCATTACTTTTCTCCGGTGGATAAAATGCCGTTGGCAGAAATTATTACCCACCCGGGCACATCGGACAAAACCGTTGCCACCACAGTATCTCTGGCTAAAAAGCAGGGGAAAACACCTATTGTGGTAAAAGACGGTGCCGGGTTCTACGTTAACCGTATTCTGGCGCCATACATGAATGAAGCTGCGCGCCTGCTGTTAGCTGGTGAACCTATTGAGCACCTGGATAAAACCCTGGTGAAATTTGGTTTCCCGGTAGGTCCTATCACTTTACTTGATGAAGTGGGTATCGACGTTGCGGCAAAAGTAGCCCCGGTCTTGGTGAAAGAATTGGGTGATCGCTTTGAAGCGCCTGACGCTTTTGAAAAGCTGATAGATGACGACCGCAAGGGTAAAAAGAATCAAAAGGGCTTTTATCAATACGGCAAGGGTGTAAAAGGTAAACCAGTGGATACGTCAGTTTATTCGTTGTTGGATATCGATCCTAAGCAAAGTAAATCAGCTGACGAAATTATTGATATTTGCTTGCTACCTATGCTGAATGAAGCAGCCTATTGTCTGCAGGAAGAGATAATCCGCAGTCCACGTGACGGTGATATTGGTGCAATTTTTGGTATCGGATTCCCTCCTTTCCTGGGCGGTCCTTTCCGTTACATGGACAGCCAAGGCCTTGAAACTATCGTGAACAAGCTGGAGAAGCTAGCTTCGGAAAGAGGTGAGCGATATACGCCAGCTCCTTTACTTAAACAGATGGTAGAGAACGGCTGGAATTTTTATCAGTAATGGTTCGAACTAAACTGTGAATTATACCTGAGCAGCAACGTTGTTGTGCTGCTCAATAAATTCAATTAATGCGTCAGCCGGCATAGGCTTCGCATAATAAAAGCCTTGAATGTATTCGCATTTGAGGCTTTTTAATGTCTGCAACTGAGCTTTTGTTTCAACCCCTTCTGCAACCACTTTTAACCCCAGGTTATGTGCCATAGCGATGATAGAAGCAACCATATTACGGTCTTTGTCGTTAATAGTAATGTCATCGACAAAGGCCTTGTCCACCTTAAGGCTGTTCATTGGAAAACGCTTTAGGTAAGACAGCGACGAATAACCTGTTCCGAAGTCATCCAGTGCCAGTTTGACGCCCATATCGGATAAGTTTTCCATCATCGTAATTGCGCGTTCAGGGTCACTCATTACCATGCCTTCCGTGATTTCGAATTCAACATGACGAGGGTGTAAGTCTTCTTCTCGCAAAATTTGTTCAATTTGCAGCGCCAGACTTGACTGCATGAACTGACGAGCTGACAAATTGATTGCAATACTTTTTGGTGAGCCCGGGTAAGTCATGAACTTTTTCATATCACGGCAGGACTGACGTAAAACATCCTCGCCCAAAGGAATTATAAGCCCGGTTTCCTCAGCTAACGGAATAAACTCCGCTGGGTTAATCATTGAGCCGTCACTACTTTCAATGCGGGCCAGGGCCTCAAGGCCGGCAATGTGACCGGAACTGATTTCAATTTTAGGTTGGTAATACACTCGAATATTATTGGCTTTTAATGCCGCTCTCAGTTCATTTTCCAATTTCAGTCGTTTAACTGCGTTTTCATTCATTGACTGACTGAAGAATTGGTAGCAGTTTCCGCCACGCTGCTTTGCGTGATACATAGCCATATCGGCCTTCTGTAAAAGCTCCTGCGACGTCTGCCCATCGTGAGGGTAAAGAACAATACCAATTGAACTGCCTATGACAATTTCCTGACCCTGAATTAAATAAGGCTCTGCTACTTTAAGGTTTATTTGATTACCCAAATCGCCGATTAAATTAATATCAATACTGTCTTCAATAAGGAGGCCAAACTCATCACCGCCTAGACGATAAAGGGTATCCTGTCTGCGACCGATATCCATTAATCTCTCAGCAACCTGGCATAGAAGCTCATCACCTATTTCGTGGCCTAAAGAATCATTAATTTTTTTGAAATCATCCAGGTCAAAGAGTAATAAGGTATGAGAGACCTTCTTCCGAACCAGGTTAGAGTGGCTAACCTGAAAATACGAGCGGTTCGGTAACCCGGTCAAGGTGTCCGTATTAGAAAGACGGCGCAGTTCATTCTCGGTATGACGCCTTTCAGAGATATCAGAGAAGCTCGCAACAATAAGGGATACCTCGCCGTTATCATCTCGAACGGCATCCAGAGTAAGCTCCATCAGGAACTCACCACCATTCGCTTTTAAGTCGGTAATTTCACCACGCCATGTTCCATCTTTTATGACGGCGCGCTTTATTTGATTCACAAAACTTTCGGGGTAGCAGGGTAAAGTTAATACTTGCCCTAAGACTTGTTCACGCTTAAAGCCACTAATACGTTCGAACGCGTTATTGACTTCGCGTTTACGGAAAAAACGGTCAAAAATACAAATTCCGTCAGAAATATTTGTAATTGATGAAGCCAGCATATTAATACGCTCTTCGGAGCTGACCAGATTGCTGATATCGCTTAAGGTGCCATACATGATTTTATTTTGACCGTCGCTCTGCAATTGCCCCCGGTCCATAACCCAAAGCCAACTTCCCTGATTATCCAGCCGGTATGTGCATTCAAATACCTCTGACTTTCCTTGCAGGTGATCATCGAGACTGTTTTGCAAGCGTTGTAGGTCTTCAGGGTGAATATTTGACTTACCGCCAGAAAGACCAATTCGCTTCCCATCAATCGGGAATGCAGGGCAACTTTGCCAAATATTCTGGCGAACGAGTTCACCAGAATTTAAATTCCACTCCCAGCATTGATAGTTGCTGGACTGCAGTCCCTGTGCTTGTCTTTTGTATTGAGTAAGCGTTTGTTCTAATACTATCTCGCGTTGACGACGAACTAACCAATAAATGACTAAGCCCATCAGAATGGCCGTTATATAAGCTCCCCAGGCAATAGGACTCAGCCAAAGCGGACTCATTACGTCGAGCTGTTTAAAAGCTGAAGGAGACCAGTTGTTTCCATCATAAGACGTCTGCACTTCAAACCTATGGCTGCCAGAGGGTAGAGACGAAAGCTGTACAAAATCCTGACCTTGTTCGAGATACTGCCACACAGTTTCGTCTCTGTTTAATTTGTAACGATAAGAAAGATATTCATTTGCTCTTGAAAACGGCAGGCTAAACTTGTTTAAGTAGCTATTTTCATTTACTTTTTTAACATCAATATGTATTGGGTGTGGGAAAAGTGGACGACTCTCGAGAATAAGTTGTTTATCCGAAATCTGGCCAAATTCATCTATCTCAATCGCTTCTGTTTGCGTATGCAGCCAAAGTGACTTGCCAAACTGAGTTAAGCTGGCGGGTTGAGAAGACAGTTTAGCAACATTAAGTTGCCTCCAGCTTTTCTCCAGGATGTCATACCGGTAAACCGCCTTAGCTTCAGTGGTCAGAACATACAAGTCGTTCGCAAAAAGCTCTATCTCTGCGACTTGAATGCTTGCGTTTGGGTAATGATGGAGCTCCGAAATTTCCTTCTCCCGTGTGTCATAAAACAATACACCTAAATTAGTCGCCAGCCACCAGTTACCATTTTTGTCTTCCGTTGACGCGGTAACTTGCTGCATTATTTTCGGTGAACCAATGTGCTCAGTTTTCGCGGTATGACGGGAGGTATGAGCTAACGCAGGAGGAGCAAAGGGACTTTCTATTTGAAAAAGCCCTGAATGTCTGGATATAGAAAAGATATCTCCCCGGGCAACCTGGCTGGTCTTTGTGGTGGGAATATCATGCAACTTAGTGAGTTTGTCGTTAGACAGCTTGTAAAGACCGCGCTTTGAGCTGAACAATATCCCATCACTGACTGATAAACGCATATTAATGATATCGCTTAACTCACTGAGATAGTCGGGGATTGGTTCTAAACGAAAATCGTCATTCAGTATGACAAGACCAACGTTGGTTACCAACCAGAGTTGCTGTTGATAGCGCAACGCGGAATATAGCTCGTTTCCGGGGATTTTTTCCGTTATAGGATTTTGCTTATTGAGGGAAAATACTTCTTTTGAGAAGCCATCCCAAACGAATACACCGTCTTTTTTAGTACTTAACCAGTACCAATGCTTGCCGGAATAGATATAGTTAACCTGCTCAATTGGCACACCGTTATAAGCTAAGTTTAGCTGTTCAAATTTATCAGCCTGTGCATTGTAGCGGTAAATGAAACGTTCGGTCGCAACGAGTAAACGACCATTTTTATCTTCCGATATGGAGCTGATATCTGACTGAGTCGCTGATTTATACCCGGGGAGTTTAAACACCTTGGGTGTAAATGACTCTAATGACAGTCGAGCCAGTCCTTTCTCTGAGTTCAGCCAGAGAGACTCTGATTTATCAAAGAAAAGCTGTTTTATGCTAACCGATAGTACATTCGTTGTTGATTCATTGCTTGCTGAGTAATTATAAAATTGAGTGCCGTCAAATCGGCTAAGCCCTTCTTCAGTTGCAATCCATAAAAAACCATTGGGGCCTTCAGTACTATCATATATATGATTATCAGGTAAGCCGTCTGAAAAAGACCATTGTTTAACGGTAAGATCGTTAGGAATTTCTTGTGCAGAAACATTAGGGCTATAGCTTTGTAATAACAAAAAGCATAGCAAAAGCGCAGAGCGTAATGTTCTGATAGAAAAAGTAAAGATCACGAGAAACCTAATGAGTGGCCACTTTAAGTAGCTCTTTATTGTTAATATGTCGTTAAGATAGCGAGAGAGCAACTTACTGTCAAAGGCTATTCTACTCGCTCTGAGCTTAGGTTTGAAGTCTCAGTAGTTGCGCTTTGTCACTTAGACGCTCTTTTATTCTCTCGAGCCACTCGACTAACTGACAGTGCTCCAACGCTGATAATAGCTCTTGTTGACGGTTAAACTCAGTATCTGCAAGTTGAATTGCCCCCCAGAGTCTTTGGCTGCGCACGCGTAAATTTCGATCGATAGTTCGTATTTGTTGTCTCAGTACTGATTTTGCGTGATGCCATTCTTTTAACGTTAAATTATGGAGGACTTCCAGTTGTTGAACGATAACCTCTTGCATTGCCTGGTAAATTTTATCGGCACTGTACTCGTGCGACTGTAAGAAAAAGAGAATACCGGGCAACCGCTGTACCGGGAAATACTGACTGCCTGCAACATAACCAAGTTGACGCTCTGTTCTTAGTTCCTGGAATACAGGCTGGTGAATCAACTGCTGTAAAAGCATGAAACTGATTTGCTCCATTGATGTGTCATCTCTTCCCTGGTAGTAAAGAAGCAGGGCAGTATCTGAATGCTCAGAAGGGACTAAGAGTTGTTGCGAAACAAAGTCCCGTATGCGCTTTATGGGGGGCCTCTTAATTGAAGCACTTTTCGAACTTGGTAAATTAGACTTAATAAGCTGCCCAAGCTGTAAAGCGTCTTCTTTTTTCCAGTCGCCGTGTGCAAACGCGGTAACATGAACAGGGGAGAATAACTTAGCGACTTCAACCGTAAATTGACGAAAAGAGACAGGCTCTAGCTCACAGGCTAAATCGCGCAGTCCGAACAAACCGAATTGCAGTTGCTGGTTGAGTTCAGCAAAGAGTTTATTCAAAGGCTGATTCTGATGGGCTGAGTGCCAGTTACTCAAAAGGCTTTGTTTAAGATCGTACCACCGACGTCTCGCAAAACGTGTTTTTAAAGCACGCCCTATAAGGTGTTCCATTAAAGGAATCTGCCCGGCAGACAAGCCTGTTGTATGAATGGTAATGCCGCTTTGAGTTGGGTATATATTAAAATGTAACCCCGCAACTTCAGCATCGTAAAGATCATCATTTAAGGCGTCTATCATTAACTCGGACCATAAGCGGGCAATGGCAAAATTAAAGGCTGAACTGGTGACCGCCGGTAATTTTAATGAAAGATAAATGTGTCCTTTAGGAACTCTGAAGTCACGATCCTGTAAATGCCATAGCTGGAGCTGGGGGCTATCTTCAATTAAGCTTGGCAGGGAGCCGTCGGTTTCTAATTCTAATGGAGCAAACCGAGAGTTTAGGAAACGGTTAGGTTTCGGTAAATCACAATGAAAACCTTTTGGTGTTGACGAAAACAGCTGATGTTGATCCTCACTAATTGTTGTTATCGAGTACTCAGTATTATAAATAGGAGCAACCTGATCAGTAGTAATATCAGGAGCAACTAAGGTAATACGAGAATTCTGTGCCGTCATTTTTTCCAACAACTGCTTTGCATAGGAGTGATTCAACCCGTCCATACGGTAATCACCGTAGAGCGCATCTTCCGGTTGATAATGAAAAGCATTCACAGATAACTGGTTAGCCAATTCGCCGACTGGAGTGGGCTCCTGATACAGAAAGCTCATTTCCGTTGTTATGCGACGTTCTTCATAGCGCCAATCAATAACACCTTCCGCTTCAATTTTCCGAATGTATGCGAAAATCCATTGTACAATACTATTGGCATTGCGGCGGCCCGAACTTGTGAGCTGCAAGTTAATATTAAAATCTTTAAAGTTGCTGCCGCTGATACCTCCACCGGCAGAGAGAGAGTTAACCCAACCTTTTGAACGTAACGCATTAAAAAGGCTTCCCGGCCCTTCGTAACCTAATAAGTGAGCGATAAAACTGGTGGTTTTATGAGGGTAATCCTCGTCAATGCTGGGTAAAGGTAAGGTCAGAATAAGCCGGTAGGCCACCTTGATAGGCTTTACTTTAATCCATACACCTTTCTGCTCATTAAGATAAAGAGGAGCCGTAATGGGTTCTTTTGGCCCGTTTTCCTGCTTAATGTCAGAGAAGTACTGTCGCGCCAGCTGACTTAGCTCATCGAGAGACTGTGGCCCGGCAATAACCAGACGCATTCTCTGGGCAACATAATGTTCGTTAAAAAAGTACTCAAGCTTACTTTTTAAACTGCCGTGTTTGTCATTTTTGAGTGTATTAAGGTTACCTACTGAAAACTGGCTAAAAGGATGTTCAGGGTTAGCAGTAACCTTGTGAACCTGATAAAGACGGCGGAGTTCATCATTTAGTTTTAGGCGGAATTCAGACTCAATTGACTGAATTTCTTTATCTATCCAGTTTTCAGACAGTAAAGGTTCTTTCAGCATTGAGGAAAAAAACTCTAAAGAACGTGGTAGGGCGTTAGCGTTGCAGTCAAAGTGAAAGTTAGAAAATTCAGTACCTGTCCATGCGTTGTGCTGCCCGCCATTTAAGTTAAGAAAATGGCCAAAAGCAGAAGGTTCGGGAAAGGTACTGCTGCCTAAAAACAGCATGTGCTCAAGAAAGTGGGCTAACCCTTGAGTATGCTCTGGGTCATTGAAATGACCAGCGTTCACTGCAACGGAAGCCGCAGCTTTGGGGCTATCGGGACAATGAACCAACAACACCTTAAGTTGGTTAGGTAATGTCAGGTGTTGATAGTCTCGTTTGTCTCCAGAACTGCGGACAACACGGACGACCTCATCAGTGAGTGAAGAGTTCGCCATAATTCTCCCTGATATGAATTTTAACTCGAGTTATTGATCCAGCGGTTGATCAAAGTTTTCTGGTTTATCAAAGTCACCTTTAAAGTCCTGCAACTGCTTGTTGTTAAAGGTCAATACCAACTCTTTGCGGAAATCTTTGCCAGAATTTGGATCCATATTGTAGAGGTATACCCAACGGTCAGAATCAAAACTGTTCTCAGCAACTGGGTTTCCTAATACGAAAATAACTTGTTCTTCGGTCATTCCCACTCGTAATTTATCGACATCTTCTTGCTCCAGGTAATTTCCCTGGGGAATATCAATACGATAAACCATTTTATCGAGCAGCGAACAGCCACTTAAGCCAATAATGGCAACGAGCAAAACTCCAAATCTTGACATGAAATACCTATTAAAATTAATCATAATTGACTGTATTGGCGTTGATGATAAACAATGACTTCATCGAACGCCAGCATAGAACGAATTTAACTGGCGAGTAACTCTTTGGCATTGGCTTTTGCCATGTCAGTCACTTTGTCGCCACCGAGTAGCCGCGCCAATTCAATAACGCGCTGCTCATTCGATAATGCTGTAACCGCTGTCTCTGTCTCGGCACCATCTGTTGTCTTACTCACTTGTAGCTGGTGGTGAGCTTTTGCTGCAACCTGCGGTAAATGAGTGACACAAATAACTTGTGAGGTTTTCCCCAGCTTTTGAAGCATAGAGCCGACGATAGCTGCTGTAGGTCCACTGACACCAACATCAACTTCATCAAACATCATGGTGGGTACCGTTTTCTGAGTCGCCGTCATGACCTGTATGGCAAGGCTTATTCTTGAAAGTTCACCACCAGAGGCGACTTTATTCAATGATTGTATCGGTTGCCCAGGGTTAGTTGTTACGAGAAAGTCGACCTGATCAGTGCCTAAGCGAGTCGCCCGTGCGCTGGCATCATGGTCTACCTGAATGACGAAACGTCCATGCGGCATATTAAGTTCATGCATAGACTGGCTGATTTTTTGGCTCAATTCTTTTGCCGCCTGTTCGCGGCTGCTGGATAGCTTCTGCGCGCTATCTCGATAGGTTTTACGGGCTTGCTGTCTTTCTTCATCAAGTTGCTCTGCGTGCTCGCCGGCTTGCTCCAGACTATTTAATTCAGTGATAAGCTTTTTGTGCTGCTGACTTAACTCGGCACCAGGTATTTGATGTTTTTTAGCAAGGTTAATAGCGGTACTTAAACGCTCCTCAACTACTTGGAGTTCGCCGGGGTCTAGCTCCAGATCATCCTGATACTGCCTTAATTCCAAAGCGGCTTCTTCAATATGTACTTTGGCCTGTTGCAGTAATTGATTAATGGGGGTAAGTGCTGTATCCATTTCTGCAGCTTCCTCAAGCCTTTGGCTTGCTGACTGAACTAAGCCGGCAGCGTTATTATGTTCGCCCTCATAAAGTGCGTTTAACGCAAATACGCCAGCTTCAAGCAAAACCTTACTGTTGCTCAAACGCTTATGCTTTTGATCCAGTTCCTCAAACTCACCATCAGCTAGGGCAAACTCATTTAATTCATTGACTTGATACTCAAGAAGCTGACGCTGAGCCTCCAGCTCTTCTTTTTGTTGCTGATAGTGTTGATACTGTTTTTCGACTGAAGCCCAATTTCGATAATCTTCCTGAATTTTATCCAGCAAATGCTGATGACGAGCATAACTGTCCAACAGACTTAACTGGTGATCTTCTTTTAGTAACAGCTGGTGTTCGTGCTGCCCGTGGATGTTAACCAACAAGGGAGCCAGAGATTTTTGCTGACTTAAAGGAACAGGGGTTCCGTTTATCCAGGCCTTAGAGCGGCCATCGCGCTGAATAACCCGGCGTAATACGCAGTCTTCATCGGCTTCAAATTCGTTGCTTATTAACCATTGGTATGCGGGACTGTCGGCTGCAAGTGTAAAAACGGCAGAGATTTCCGCTTTCTCTTGCCCCGGGCGGACCCAGTTTGCATCGGCTCTACTGCCCAGACATAGGCTTAGCGCATCTAAAGCTATTGATTTACCGGCACCCGTTTCGCCGGTGATGGCAGTCATGCCGTTATGAAACTCAATGTCTAAAGACTTAACGACGGCAAAGTTGCGAACAGTTAATTGCGATAACATAGCCTTCGCTCCAATACTGTTGATATGTACAGGTTATACAGTATTTATACAGTAGTCTTTGTAAAATGCAAGTTTGCGAATTAAAAAAGCCGGCTACCCCAGCCCAGTTTGTTACGCAATACGTGGTAATAATTGTGGTCTATCGGATGAATCATTCTTAATGTTTTAGCGTATTTCTTAATAATGACATCATCACCGGGATGTACCGTCATTCGTGCATGGCCATCGCAACTGATCTGCAGTAAGTCATTATCATAAGCAGCTTTAAGACGGACCTCACTGTTGCCGTCAACAACGATAGGTCGACTGCTTAAGGTGTGCGGGAACATTGGTACCAGCGTCATGGCGTCAAGGCCCGGGTGTAAAATTGGGCCACCACCAGAGAGTGAATAAGCGGTGGAGCCTGTTGGTGTTGCGCAGATTAATCCATCTGAGCGTTGGCTGAAGACAAAGTGATCATCGACATAAAGTTCGAACTCAATCATGTGAGCGACTTTGTCTGAGTGCAGGACTATTTCATTAATTGCACGGCCGGTGCCGGATGATTCTCCGTTACTAATGACTTCCGCTGAGAGCAGAAAGCGTTCTTCAACGTGGTAGTCCCCGTTTAAAACTGCAAGCAGGGGAGTCATAACTTCATCGGGATCCAGATCGGTTAGAAAACCTAAATTTCCCCGATTAACACCGATGACACCAACGTTGTGTTCGCACAAGGCTCTGGCAGCCCCCAGCATATTGCCGTCGCCGCCAACGACAATGGCAATTTCCGCCCATTCCCCTAAGTCCTGAAGACTGAGTGTTTCAACTTGCTCTGGTAGGGTCAGTTGTTCGGCCGTGCGGGTCTCCAGGCATAGACTAAATCCGCGATGGATCAAAGCGGTGGTAATTGTTTCTAAGGTTAATTGGGTACCACGATCATTGGCTTTTCCAAGCAATCCAATTTTTTTAAAAGCACTCATTCATAGGATCCTTATGCGGTCGTGTGGTTACGCTACGATGAGCAAGAAAATTTATCAAGTGAGAGAAATCCCCTTGAAAGAAAAAAACTTGCCCCCATTAACTTGTCAACCTCAATTTAAAACTGGTTAAAGAGAGTCACTTATGACCGACAAAAACGATTCTAAACAAAAAGCTGAAGCGGCTAACGAACCGACAGTAGAGCAGCAGAAAGCTGAGCAGGAGGCCGCGCAAGCGGCGGAAGATGCGTTGCAGCAGGATGTAACTGCTGATGAGACTGAAACAGCAGGCCAATCGTCTGAGCAAACCGACCGCATTGCTGAGCTAGAGCTTGAGCTGAGTAAAGCTCAAGCAAAAGTGAATGATCAGCGTGACTCGGTGCTTCGCACACAGGCTGAAATGGAAAATGTTCGTCGCCGAGCTAGTCAGGATGTTGAAAAAGCACATAAGTTCGCGCTGGAAAAGTTCGCTAACGAGATACTGACTTCGGTAGATAACTTAGAGCGTGCTTTACAGCTTGCTGATAAAGAAGACGAAGCGAACAAAAATTTTGTGGAAGGCATAGAGCTGACCTACAAAAGCTTAACTTCAACGCTTGAAAAGTTCGGCGTTAAAGCCATAGGCGAAGAAGGCGAAGCCTTTAATCCCGATCAGCATCAGGCTATGTCGATGCAGGAGTCGGATGAACACCCTAACAACACGATTATGGCAGTTATGCAAAAAGGCTACGAGTTGAATGGACGCTTGTTGCGTCCAGCTATGGTGATGGTTGCGCGTAACTCGAGCTCTGGTGTCGACACTAAAGCGTAACAAAATTGAAAATTATCCCCGTGTTGGGTATTGAAATTCAGACATGGGCACCCCAGATAAGGGGTATCGAAACAAATTACATGAATTAGAAGTTGGAGACGAATCATGGGTAAAACGATTGGTATTGATTTAGGTACAACAAACTCTTGTGTTGCTGTACTGGATGGTGGCAAAGCTCGCGTTATTGAGAACGGCGAAGGCGACCGCACAACGCCGTCAGTAGTTGCATTTACTGACGACGGCGAGATTTTGGTAGGTTCACCGGCGAAACGCCAGGCAGTAACCAACCCAAATAAAACCTTGTTTGCGATTAAGCGTCTTATCGGCCGTCGCTTTCAGGACGAAGAAGTACAGCGCGACATCGGCATTATGCCTTACAAAATTGTTAAAGCAGATAATGGCGACGCCTGGGTAGAAATTGATGGTGACAAGAAAGCACCACCACAAATTTCTGCTGAAGTTCTGAAAAAAATGAAGAAGACCGCTGAAGAGTTTTTGGGTGAGTCGGTAACTGATGCAGTTATTACCGTACCGGCATACTTTAATGATGCTCAGCGTCAGGCAACCAAAGACGCGGGTAAAATCGCAGGTCTTAACGTCAAGCGTATTATTAACGAGCCAACAGCGGCTGCGTTGGCGTACGGTATGGACAAGAAGTCCGGCGACAACGTGATTGCTGTGTATGACTTAGGTGGTGGTACGTTCGATATCTCAATCATCGAAATTGATGAAGTTGAAGGCGAGCACACCTTTGAAGTACTGGCGACCAACGGTGACACGCACTTAGGTGGTGAGGACTTTGATAACCGTTTGATTAACTACTTAGTCGAGCAGTTCGAAAAAGACCAGGGCATTGATCTGCGTAAAGATCCGCTGGCTATGCAGCGCTTAAAAGAAGCGGCAGAGAAAGCGAAGATTGAGCTGTCATCTGCGCAGCAGACCGAAGTTAACCTGCCTTACATTACGGCAGACAACACTGGTCCTAAGCACATGGCTATTAAAGTGACTCGTGCGAAACTGGAATCACTGGTTGAAGACTTAATTAAGAAGTCACTTGAGCCACTGAAACAGGCATTAGCGGATGCGGACCTTTCAGTGAGTGATATTGAAGATATCATCATGGTCGGTGGTCAGACTCGTATGCCGAAAGTACAGGCTGCCGTAACGGACTTCTTTGGTAAAGAACCACGCCGCGATGTGAACCCTGATGAAGCGGTTGCCGTTGGTGCTGCGGTTCAGGCTGGTGTTCTACAGGGCGACGTTAAAGACGTGCTGCTGTTAGACGTATGTCCTCTGTCGCTGGGTATTGAAACCATGGGCGGCGTAATGACTAAACTGATTGAGAAGAACACTACGATTCCAACCAAAGAATCGCAAACCTTCTCAACGGCTGAAGACAATCAGTCTGCAGTAACCATCCATGTTATCCAGGGTGAACGTAAACGCTCTGCTGATAACAAGTCTCTGGGTCAGTTTAACCTGGAAGGTATTCGTGCAGCGGCTCGCGGTGTACCACAAATTGAAGTCACTTTTGACATTGATGCGGACGGCATTCTGCATGTATCAGCCAAAGATAAAGACACAGGTAAAGAGCAGAAGATTACGATCAAAGCGTCTTCTGGTCTGGATGAGTCTGAAGTCGATAAAATGGTTAAAGATGCCGAGGCTCACGCTGAGGAAGATAAGAAATTTGAAGAAATGGTTCAGGCACGTAACCAGGCGGATGGTTTGGTTCACGCAACCCGTAACCAGTTGAAAGAAGTTGGCGATGCTTTGTCTCAGGAAGACAAAGATGCGATTGAGAAAGCTTGTGAAGAACTTGAGCAAGCGTCTAAAGATGGTGATAAAGAAGCCATTGATGCGAAATCTCAAGCGCTGATGGAAGCGTCGCAGAAGCTGATGGAAGCGGCTCAACAGCAGCAAGCTCAGCAAGGAGCTGAAAGTGCGGCTGGCGGCGAACAGCAGTCTTCCAAAGCCGATGACGATGTCGTTGATGCTGAATTTGAAGAAGTTAAAGACGACGATAAGAAGTAAGCATTAAGGCAACTTCGCAAAAGCACACGGGTGTTGCCGCAAGGTAATACCCGTGTATTTGTATCAGGCTGACATACCAGCATAGATAGAAGACGAAGAATTATGGCGACGCAAGATTTTTATCAGGTTCTGGGCGTATCAAAAGACGCTAACGAACGTGACATTAAAAAAGCCTACAAACGTATGGCAATGAAGTATCACCCTGACAGAACTAAGGGTGATAAAGAGATGGAAATAAAGTTTAAGGAAATTAAACAGGCGTACGAAGTCCTTTCCGATCCTCAAAAACGCCAGATGTATGATCAATATGGGCACGAAGCCTTCGAACAAGCACGTCAGGGCGGCGGTGGCCATGGTGCAGGTGGATTCGGCGGTGGTGCTGATTTTGCTGATATCTTTGGCGATGTATTTGGTGATATTTTTGGTGGTGGCAGACGCCAGCAGGCACGCGCTCAGCGCGGAGCTGACTTACGTTACAACCTGGATATGTCGCTGGAAGAAGCGGTTCGCGGTAAGACCGTAGAACTGGAGATTCCAACGCTGGTTGAATGTGGTGACTGTGGCGGCAGTGGTGCTAAAAAAGGCAGTAAACCGCAGACTTGTGGACATTGTCATGGTGCCGGTCAAATTCAAATGCGCCAAGGCTTTTTCGCAGTACAGCAAACCTGTCCGCAGTGTCGGGGTAAAGGCACGATTATTAGTGATCCTTGTCGTACTTGTCATGGTCAGGGCCGTAAGGAAGAGACCAAAACCTTATCGGTTAAGATCCCATCTGGTGTCGATACGGGTGACCGCATTCGTTTAGCCAATGAAGGTGAAGCGGGTGAACACGGAGCGCCTGCCGGTGATTTATATGTTCAGGTTCATGTTCGTGAACATCCTATCTTCGCTCGTGATGGCAATAACTTATTCTGTGAGGTGCCGGTCAGTTTCACTAAGGCAGCTCTTGGCGGTGATATCGAAGTGCCAACGCTTGATGGCAAAGTGAAGCTCAAGGTTCCGAAAGAAACGCAGACAGGCAAGCATTTCAGATTGCGCGGTAAAGGCGTTAAGTCTGTGCGTACAGGTGCAGTAGGCGATTTAATCTGCAAAGTTGTGATTGAAACGCCTGTTAATTTGTCGTCCAAGCAGCGTGATATGCTTCAGGAGCTTGAAGATTCAATGGGAACGGGTGATGAAGCCGCAAAATTCCGACCCAAAGAAAAAGGCTTTTTTGATGGCGTAAAACAATTTTTTGATGACTTACGCAGTTAGATTGTCTATCACTATAATAAGTGCATGACATAAAAAGACCGGAGGCAGTCAATGAATTGGAAAACCGCAACGTTAAGTGCTTGTACGTTCGTCTTACTGGCAAGTTGTGCAGAATCTCCAACGGGACGTTCTCAGTTGCAGCTTTACTCTAATAGTGAACTGAACAAAATGGGGGCTGCCTCTTACAAGGAAATGCGGGAAGAGGAAAAGATTAACGAGGATGCTGAGGTCAACGCTTATGTTCGTTGCATTAGTGATGCGTTAATTAAAAACTTGCCCGGTGATTACAGTCAAATGGATTGGCAGGTCACTGTGTTTGCGGAACCAACGGTGAATGCTTTTGCTCTGCCGGGTGGTTATATTGGTGTTTATGACGGTTTAATCGAAGTTGCCGAAAATCAGCATCAATTAGCCGCCGTTATTGGTCATGAAATTGGTCACGTTATTGCCGAACACAGTAATGAGCGGATTTCCAGCAACATGATGGTTGGGCTTGGGTTGCAATTGGGAGGCATACTTGCCAGTACGCAGCTAGACAGTAATGAAGCGGGTTTATTGATGGCCGCTTTAGGTGTGGGTGCCCAGGTCGGTATTCTGTTGCCTTATTCACGTACTCATGAGTCTGAGTCGGACGAATTAGGTATGGAATATATGGCAGACGCCGGCTTTAAACTGGATCAGGCTCCTGAATTGTGGCGCAATATGCAAGCAGCTTCAGGTGGTGAGTCTCCCCCTGAGTTGTTATCGACGCACCCGAATCCGCAAACCCGAATTAAAGATCTGGAAGCTTTGATTCCTTCTTTACAGGAAAGGTATGAAGCGGCTCGTGCTGCAGGAAATAAACCAGCTTGTGTCCGTCCGGCTTCTGTAGACAGCGAAGACTGAAATAATTAAGGGGATTCGCAGGTTTCCCCTTACCCTCCCGAAAAGTTATAACCTAGTCCAATTTGTTCTTTTTGTTACTTCTCTGAACAATTTACCCTAGCAGCCTTTTTTTAGCCGCTGGGGTTTTATGTTTAAAGCTTGGTTTGCAATTCCATTTTGGCAACGTGTTTTAGGCGCGTTCGTCTTAGGTATGTTAATAGGTGGCCTGGCACCAGAGGTAGGTGTTGCACTAAAGCCACTTGGCGACCTGTTTATAAAAGCCATTAAAATGCTTGTTGCGCCGCTTATTTTCTGTGCAATTGTTAGTGCAATTACTGACCTTAATGACGGTAAAAAACTTGGGCGACTAGGAGCCAAGACCATTGGCCTGTTTATGTTTACTGCGGTTATAGCCAGCGCTATTGGTTTAACCTTGGCAAGTTTAATTGATATGAGCCCTGCAACGACCTTGACTGCAACTGAACAGGCAGAAAAACAAATTCCGAGTGTTGCTCAGGTTTTCCTTAATTTTGTGCCCAGTAATCCTTTTGCCGCTTTGACTGAAGGCAACGTTCTGCAAATTGTGGTATTTGCTGCATTAGTCGGTATTGCCATTCAGCGTTTAAAGGAACGGGGCGAGCCTTTACGTAAGACCATTAAGTCTGGAGCAGAGGTTATGTATGAAATTACTCGCATGGTCCTGCAGCTTACTCCGATAGGCGTACTTGGATTAATGTCCTGGGTTATCGGTGAGTATGGTTTTAGTACTTTATTGCCACTGGCTAAGTTTGTCGGGGTTATTTATTTGGCCTGTCTTATTCACATTATTGTAGTTTATGGTGGCTTAATAAGAACCGCCGGTGGTATGAGTCCGTGGCAGTTTTTTAAAGCGGTATTTGATGCACAGATTGTCGCTTTTACTACATGCAGCTCTTTTGGTTCATTACCTGCGGCGCACCGGGCCGTAACCGAAAGGTTGGGTGTTTCCAAAGATTATGCCAGCTTCGTGTTACCACTCGGTGCAACCATTAATATGGATGGTTGTGGTGGTATTTATCCGGCCGTTGCATCTATTTTTATTGCGCAGCTGTACGGAATACCATTAGAGTGGATGGACTATGGCTTGATCATGTTGACGGCAACTTTAGCGTCAGTAGGAACTGCGGGCGTACCAGGCACCGCTTTAGTAATGCTGACCGTAACGCTGAATGTTATTGGTTTACCTTTAGAAGGTATTGCTTTTATCGCAGCTATTGACCGAATAATCGATATGGCCAGAACACTAACGAATGTGACCGGCGATATGATGGTTTCCAGAGTTGTTGCACGCAGTGAAAACCTGTTGCAGGATCAGGCCCATTTAGCAACGGAGTCAAAATAATGATCAATGTGGGTGTGCTCGGAGCTTCCGGCCGAATGGGGAATGCTGTCATTCAGGCATTAACAACTGACAGTGATGCAAAATTAGCCGCTGCGATAGTCCGGAAAAACAGCTCAAGTTACGGGAAAAGTGCAACGGAAAATGAACCCGTTCACTTCACCAGTGCTGAGGAGCTGCAACCCGATCAAGTCGACGTCCTGATTGATTTCTCACTACCTGAAGCATTGACTGAGAACCTGAAGCTCGCTGAGCAGTATCAACTGCCCATAGTCATTTGCACCACAGGTTTGAACGACGAACAGAAAAAGCGACTGGCCCAGGCCGCTGAAACGGTGCCTGTATTATATGCCAGTAATACCAGCATAGGCATAGCGTTACTTGAGCAACTGGTGGGGCTCAGCAGCGCCGCGTTACCCGATGCAGACATCGAAATTTTTGAAGCGCACCATCGTCATAAAAAAGATGGCCCGTCTGGAACGGCGATTACTTTGGGACAAGCCGCAGCGAAAGGTCGGGAACAACGTTGGGAAGAAGTGAATGATGGTGTCCGGACTGATGGTGTGCGCAGTGAGAAGGGGATAGGCTTTTCAGTAATGCGGGCGGCGGATATTGTCGGTGAACATCAGGTGACTCTGGCTGTTGACGGCGAGCGCGTAGAAATTGGTCATCGAGTCAGTAACCGTAAGATTTTTGCTGAGGGCGCTATAAGGGCTGCTAAATGGCTTAAAGAGCAAGCTCCTGGGTTATTCAGTCTGCAAGACACACTTAACTTGCAGGACATCCTACAACGCTTACTTAAGCGATAAATACTGCTGGACGATTTTCGTAAAATTTCGTAGAATAAGTGCAATTTGCCTGAATCAGTCCGAAGGCTGGCGTGATTTGGCAAAATGCGCGGTTCAGGACGCAAAACGGGGAAGTCAAATTATTGATTCACCCGTTTTTTTATGTACGGAGGTTGCCCTTGAGTATTCTAGCGAGTCAATCCGCTAAACGAGCGATTCTGGTGCTTGCTGATGGGACCGTGTTTCGCGGGACCGCTATTGGAGCCGAAGGCTCCGCAGTCGGCGAAGTGGTCTTTAACACGGCCATGACAGGCTACCAGGAAATTCTTACCGACCCATCTTATACCGAACAAATCGTTACTCTAACTTATCCCCATATTGGCAATACCGGCACCAACTCAGAAGACGAAGAGTCTGACAAAGTTTGGGCCAAAGGTCTTATCATCCGAGACTTGGCAATGAAAGCCAGTAACTTCCGTAGTGAGGAAACTTTGAGTGCCTATTTGCAACGTCATAATGTGGTAGGCATTGCGGACATTGATACGCGCCGTTTAACTCGCATATTGCGCGAGAAAGGCGCTCAAAATGGCTGCATCATGGTCGGTGAACTGGATGAAAACAAAGCCCAGGAGTTAGCGCAGAAGTTCCCCGGACTAAAAGGCATGGACCTTGCCAAAGAAGTTTGTTGCGACAAGGCTTATGATTGGTCTGGTGGGAGCTGGCAGTTGGGCGAAGGACACACCAAGCCTGAACAGAATCAGTACCATGTGGTTGCATACGATTATGGGTGTAAGCACAACATTTTACGCTTGCTGGCAGACAGAAACTGTAAAATTACCGTTGTACCGGCACAGACCTCTGCTGAAGAAGTTTTAAAGTTAAACCCGGACGGTATTTTCTTGTCGAACGGTCCTGGTGACCCGGAGCCTTGTGACTACGCTATTACAGCAATCAAGACCTTACTGGATAAAGACATTCCAATATTTGGTATTTGTCTTGGGCATCAATTGCTGGCCATCGCCAGTGGTGCACGCTCAATGAAAATGAAGTTCGGTCACCATGGTGCAAACCATCCCGTACAAGACTTGAAAACGAAGCGGGTCATGATCACGAGTCAGAACCATGGCTTTGCGGTGGATGAAAAACAGTTACCAAACAATCTGGAAGTGACTCACGTGTCGTTGTTTGACGGAACACTGCAGGGGATTCGTCGTAAAGATAAACCTGCGTTTAGTTTCCAGGGCCACCCGGAAGCAAGCCCTGGTCCACATGATGCCAGTGAACTGTTTGACCACTTTATTGAATTGATGCAGGCCAATGCCTGACTCGTCGAATGATATTCGATACCGTCATCCGTAGCGAAAGGACAGATAGAGCGACTTTATGCCAAAACGTACCGACATTAAAAGTATTCTGATTTTGGGCGCAGGCCCTATTGTTATTGGCCAGGCGTGTGAGTTTGATTACTCTGGAGCTCAAGCGTGTAAAGCGCTGCGCGAAGAAGGTTACCGGGTAATTCTGGTTAACTCTAACCCCGCTACCATTATGACCGATCCGGAAATGGCCGATGCCACTTATATTGAGCCCATTCACTGGGAAGTGGTCGAGAAGATTATAGAGCGTGAACGTCCTGATGCTGTTTTACCGACCATGGGCGGGCAAACGGCTTTGAATTGCGCTTTGGATCTTGACCGACACGGCGTACTTGAGCGTTACAAAGTGGAAATGATTGGTGCTAATGCCGACGCTATTGATAAAGCAGAGAACCGTGACCGCTTTGACAAAGCAATGAAGGCAATTGGTCTTGAGACACCTAACGCTGAAATGGCACACAGCTTAGATGAAGCTTTCGATGTACTTAGCCGATTGGGTTTCCCTTGTATTATTCGCCCGTCTTTCACTATGGGCGGCAGCGGCGGCGGTATCGCTTATAACCGCGAAGAATTTGAAGAAATATGTCGTCGTGGTCTGGACTTATCGCCAACTAATGAGTTGTTAATTGACGAGTCGCTACTGGGATGGAAAGAGTACGAGATGGAAGTTGTTCGCGACAAAAGTGACAACTGTATCATTGTTTGTACTATTGAAAACTTTGACCCTATGGGTATTCATACCGGTGATTCAATTACGGTTGCGCCTGCCCAGACGCTGACAGACAAAGAGTTCCAAATTATGCGTGACGCTGCCATGGCGGTATTGCGCGAAATTGGAGTAGAAACTGGTGGTTCAAACGTACAGTTCGGTGTTAACCCTGATACCGGGCGTATGGTTATCATTGAAATGAACCCCAGGGTATCGCGTTCTTCTGCACTGGCTTCAAAAGCCACAGGCTTCCCAATTGCTAAGGTTGCAGCTAAGCTCGCCGTTGGTTACACCCTGGATGAGCTTGAAAATGAAATAACGGGCGGCAGAACGCCGGCTTCATTTGAGCCAGCGCTTGACTACGTTGTGACAAAAATTCCACGTTTCAACTTTGAAAAATTCGCTAACTGTAATGACCGCCTGACCACGCAAATGAAGTCGGTTGGTGAAGTTATGGCTATTGGGCGTAACTTCCAGGAGTCAATGCAAAAGGCCCTAAGAGGTTTAGAACTTGGTGCTTCGGGTTTTGACCCCATTGTTGAGATTGATTCAAAAGACGCTCGTTCTAAAGTTATCCGTGAACTTAAAGAACCAGGCGCTGAAAGAATTTGGTATATCGCCGATGCGTTCCGCTTGGGCATGACCGTTCGAGAAGTGTTTGAACTGACACGAATTGATGAGTGGTACCTGATTCAAATTGAAGAGCTGGTTAACCTTGAAAAAGAAGTTGATGAGCTTGGCTTGGCCGGACTGACTTTTGAGGTTATGACGGTATTGAAGCGGCGCGGCTTCGCCGACTCACGAATTGCTGATGTTTTACATGTCAGCGAAGCAGAAGTCCGTAAAAAGCGTCACAAGTTTAAAATTCATCCCGTCTATAAACGAGTTGATACCTGTGCGGCGGAGTTTGCCTCGGGTACTGCTTATATGTACTCAAGCTACGATGAAGAGTGCGAATCGGCGCCGTCGGATAAAGACAAGATAATGGTTATTGGCGGTGGGCCTAACCGCATAGGGCAGGGTATAGAGTTCGATTATTGCTGTGTACATGCCTCACTGGCTTTACGCGAAGATGGTTATGAAACCATTATGGTGAACTGTAACCCTGAAACCGTTTCAACGGATTATGACACCTCTGATCGCCTTTACTTTGAGCCGATTACTCTTGAAGACGTACTGGAAATTGTACGCATTGAGAAGCCAAAAGGGGTTATCGTTCAGTACGGTGGTCAGACACCATTGAAGTTAGCTCGCGAACTTGAGGCAAATGGCGTTCCGATTATTGGTACATCACCCGATGCTATCGACCGAGCAGAAGATCGCTCGAGATTCCAGACAGCAGTACGTCGTCTTGGCTTAAAGCAACCGGAAAACTCAACGGTAATCGGGTTTAACGAGGCATTAACCGAAGCTAAACGTATTGGTTATCCGTTGGTTGTACGTCCATCCTACGTATTGGGTGGCCGGGCTATGGAAATTGTTTATGATGAAGCCGACTTGCAACGTTATTTGACCGATGCGGTCAAAGTCTCTAACGATGCACCGGTACTGCTGGACCGTTTCCTTGATAATGCGGTTGAAGTCGATGTCGATGCTATTTGTGACGGTAAGGATGTGCTCATTGGCGGTATCATGCAGCATATTGAAGAGGCAGGGGTTCACTCAGGTGACTCAGCTTGCTCATTACCACCTTATTCTTTAAGCGATATCATTCAGGCACAACTGCGCGAGCAAATGCGCAAGTTAGCTTTCGAGTTGAACGTAAATGGTTTGATGAATGCTCAGTTTGCTGTAAAAGACGAAGAAATTTACCTTATTGAAGTAAACCCAAGAGCTGCACGGACCGTACCTTTTGTCTCTAAGGCAACAGGTGTTGCGTTAGCCAAAGTCGCCGCGCGGGTTATGGTGGGTCAGTCACTGCAGCAGCAGGGCTACGTGAAAGAAATTATTCCACCATATTATTCGGTGAAAGAAGTGGTTATTCCTTTTGCTAAGTTCCAGGGTGTGGATCCAATCCGCGGCCCGGAGATGCGTTCAACCGGTGAGGTTATGGGTGTCGGTGAAAGCTTTGAAGAAGCCTATGCCAAAGCGAACCTTGGCGCGGGTGAAGCATTAGCGAAAAAAGGGAAAGCTCTGATTTCAGTAAAAGACAGTGATAAGCAACGTTTAATGGATCTGGCTCGTGGCTTATTAGCTTTAGGCTTTAGCCTGGAAGCGACGCGAGGTACGGCGAAAATGCTTGGCGAAGAGGGTATAGACTGCAGTATCGTTAATAAACTGCAGGAAGGACGGCCAAATATCGTTGATGCCATAAAAAATGGTGAATATAGTTATATTATCAATACGGTAGAAGGGCGTCGTGCGATAGAAGACTCTGTTTATATTCGTCGTGAAGCACTGTTGAATAAAGTGATTTATACTACAACGTTGAATGCTGCATTTGCGACAGTTAAAGCAAATACAGCGGATGATCGAGCTCGAGTTAGTTCGGTACAAGAATTACATAAAAGGGTGTCGTTAATATGAACCAGATTCCAATGACGGAACATGGCGCGCAATTGTTACGTGATGAGCTCAAGCGTTTAAAAACGGTAGAGCGCCCACGTATTGTTGAAGCTATAGCTGATGCACGCGAGCACGGAGATTTAAAAGAGAACGCTGAATATCACGCGGCGCGTGAGCAGCAAGGTTTTTGTGAAGGCCGTATTCAGGAAATTGAATCAAAACTTTCCAATGCACAAATTATTGATGTCACTAAAGTACCAAATAACGGAAAAGTTATTTTTGGTTCAACGGTCACCGTTTACAATACAAAAACGGATGAAGAAGTGACCTATAAGATTGTGGGTGACGATGAAGCTGATATTAAATCAAATTTAATTTCTGTAAACTCGCCAATATCTCGCGCATTAATTGGTAAAGAAATTGACGAAATTGCAACAGTAACTACACCCAATGGTGAAGTTGAGTACGAAGTGGTTGCTGTAGAATATAAATAATTCTAAAGCAATTAATGAAAAAGGGCTGGAAACGAAAGTTTACCAGCCCTTTTTGTTTTAAAACGGATAGCCGATTGTTTTTTGTACTAGTTCTTGTATAGTTCGCAGCTTACTTACATTTCTAACATTAAATTAACAAAAGAAGAGCTGCAATGGACAAGGAAACGTCGACAACATCTCAGACACCTCAATACACACCACTTGATGAATTAACTGTTACGGAATGCTTTGAACGTTTAAAGCTGGTTTCGCAGAAAGGAACCTATAAAGACGTTTCTCTGTGGCTAGGAAGAAAGCCTAACGACTATGCCAATAGAAAGCGCAGCAACAAAATACCCTTTGCTGAGATTATTAGAAAGTTACTACAGGAACGAATCTCTTTAAATTGGTTTTTTGCACCGGGCTATACTTTGCACGAACCGACCTATTCCTATACTCAACCAGACTATGTGAAAAGCAGTGTTGCAGAAGAAGAGCGTAAACGTCGACTTGAATTTCTAAAAGCCCATCGAAAAATAGAACCTTTCTTAAAAGCCTACAATCTGGAAAGCGACGAACAATGCCTGGAAGTGATGCTAGATGTCTACTTTTCAACTAAAGACAAATGGATGGAAAAGTCGCAGGCGTTGCAGCTGGTAGCTAAAGCATTGTCGCTAACGCCTGCGAGCAAAAGAGACTAGCCGCGGGGAAGGCGAATTTTAGGTTCTTCGGCTGGTCGGTATATCACCTGCGTTTTACCGATAATTTGCACCTCAGAAGCACCGGTTTCGTGTACAATAGTTGCCATAATTTGTTTTCTGAGCTCACGGTCTTCTTCCGGAACTTTTACTTTAATCAGTTCGTGGTGATCAAGTGCTTGCTCAATTTCTGCAAGAACACCCTCAGTCAGGCCGTTAGCCCCAAGCAGTACGACTGGCTTTAACGGGTGTGCCAGACCTTTTAAATGTTGTTTTTGCTTATTACTTAATGACATTCGATAATATCCGTTTTAGAGCTTGATTTTTTAACATTGTAACGCCAGATCAGGTATTCAGGCCAGACAATTAAGGAAACTTCGTTAAATTATGGGAAAAAAACGCAGTGTGAGCAGTCAACGCTGGCTGAAAGAACATTTTGACGATCAGTTTGTCCAAAAAGCACAGAAGAAAGGACTCCGTTCTCGTGCTGTTTTTAAGTTAGAGGAAATGCAGCAAAAGGATAAGTTGATCAAAAAGGGTCAAACTGTCGTTGATTTAGGTGCTGCTCCCGGAGGATGGTCTGAGTACGTAGCTGACTATTTTAACGGAGATGGTCAGGTTATTGCCTGCGATATTTTGGCGATGGACCCAATCGTCGGAGTCGATTTCCTTCAGGGCGACTTTAGGGAAGAATCGGTATTAAATGCATTACTTGATCGTATTGGTGGTAAAAATGTCGATGTTGTGCTGTCGGATATGGCACCAAATATGAGTGGCAATGGTACGGTAGATCAGGCTCGCTCTATGTACTTAGTAGAGCTGGCGCTGGATATGTGTCACCAGGTTTTAAAGCCTGGCGGGAGTTTTGTCGTAAAGGTGTTTCAGGGACAGGGTTTTGAATCTTTCCTAAAAGACATGCGTGCGGCATTTAACAATGTGAAAACCAGAAAACCAGAGTCCTCCCGGGCACGTTCCAGAGAGGTCTACTTGGTAGCGACAGATTATAAACTGTAGTACCCTGTTGGGTAGTTGATTTTTAATAGAGGTAATAGGCTTTGAGCGATATGGCAAAGAATCTCATCTTGTGGCTTGTGATAGCCGTCGTACTGATGAGCGTTTTTCAGAGCTTCAGTCCGAGCGGAACGACATCGGCGACCATGACATACAATGAGTTTGTGTCACAGGTTAACAATGGCAATATCCGTCGTGCTGAATTTGGTGATGATGGACGCACTATTTCAGGTATGACTCGCAATGGTCAATCTTATAAAACAGTTGTGCCAACTCAGTATGACCCGAAAATTTTGGATGACTTGTTGGCAAACGATGTAGAAACTCAGGGTACCCCACCTGAAGAGCAGAGTATTCTTGCGTCAATCTTTATCTCGTGGTTCCCAATGCTGTTGCTTATTGGTGTATGGATATTCTTCATGCGTCAAATGCAAGGTGGCGGCGGTCGTGGCGCCATGTCGTTCGGTAAGAGTAAAGCGAAGCTCATGAACGAGGAGCAATCAAAAACAACATTTAAAGATGTTGCTGGTTGCGATGAAGCTAAAGAAGAAGTGTCAGAGTTAGTCGATTATCTGAAAGACCCTTCGAAGTTCCAGCGTCTGGGCGGAAAGATCCCTAAAGGCGTGCTTATGGTTGGTCCTCCTGGAACGGGTAAGACTTTATTAGCTAAAGCCATTTCCGGCGAAGCTAAAGTGCCGTTCTTTAGTATCTCTGGTTCTGACTTCGTTGAAATGTTTGTTGGTGTTGGTGCTTCTCGTGTTCGTGACATGTTTGAACAAGCGAAAAAGTCGGCTCCATGTATCATCTTCATTGATGAACTCGACGCCGTAGGCCGTCAGCGTGGTGCTGGGCTTGGTGGTGGACACGATGAGCGTGAACAAACACTGAACCAAATGCTGGTTGAAATGGATGGTTTTGAGGGCAACGAAGGCATTATTGTTATCGCTGCAACTAACCGTCCAGATGTATTAGACCCTGCATTATTACGTCCGGGTCGCTTTGACCGTCAGGTTGTTGTTGGCTTGCCAGATGTGCGCGGTCGTGAACAAATTCTGAAAGTACATATGCGCAAAGTTCCTCTTGGTGACGACGTTAAGCCGGAACTGATTGCTCGTGGTACGCCAGGGTTTTCTGGTGCGGATCTAGCGAACTTAGTAAATGAAGCCGCATTGTTTGCCGCGCGTGGCGACAAACGTGTTGTTTCAATGGAAGAGTTTGACAAGGCTAAAGACAAAATCATGATGGGTGCTGAGCGCCGCTCAATGGTTATGACTGACGATGAGAAAGCTATGACGGCTTATCATGAAGCTGGTCACGCTATTGTGGGTCGCTTGGTACCAGAACATGATCCTGTCTATAAGGTATCGATTATTCCGCGTGGTCGTGCATTAGGTGTCACCATGTACTTACCTGAGCAGGATAGAGTGAGCCACAGCAAGCAGCATCTTGAAAGCATGATTTCTAGCTTGTTTGGTGGTCGCCTGGCCGAAGCAATTATCTTTGGTGACGAGAAAGTCACTACCGGCGCGTCAAATGACATTGAGCGTGCAACAGAAATTGCTCGCAAAATGGTCACTCAGTGGGGCTTGTCTGAAAAGATGGGACCATTACTTTACGCTGAAGATGAAAATGAAGTCTTCCTTGGGCGTTCGGTAACTCAGCATAAACATATGTCTGATGACACCGCACGAGCTATCGACGAAGAAGTGAAGTCGGTTATTGATCGTAACTATCAACGGGCGAAAAAACTGTTGGAAGAGAACGTTGATATCCTTCATTCAATGAAAGATGCGTTGGTTCGGTATGAAACTATCGATGCGGATCAAATTGATGATTTGATGAATCGTCGGGATGTTCGTCAGCCGAAAGACTGGGATGACAGAGACAGTGGTGGTAATGGTTCGGATGGCGGTGCTGCGAAAGCAGATGATACCGAAGAGACTCCGGAACGACCTATCAATGTCGATAAGCCCGGGGATGCAACTTCTTAAAGTTGACTCTTTTTAAAAGCCACCGAGAGGTGGCTTTTTTGTAAGAAACAGTGATAAGCGGAGCCGAGTTATGCCTAAAAACCCCAATCCCTTGCAAGTGATGGGAATTGTGAATGTTACGCCGGACTCATTCTCAGATGGAGGTGAGTACAATCGCCTGAATGACGCGATTGATCATGTGGCACAGCTGATAGATGACGGCGCTGATATGATAGACATTGGCGGTGAGTCAACTCGGCCCGGCTCATTGGCTGTCCTGGAACAAGAAGAGCTCGATAGAGTCATTCCTTTAGTCGAAGCGGTACGGCAGCGTTTTGATGTATCAATTTCTGTCGATACCACTAAGCCTGTGGTTATGACTGAATCTATAAAGGCCGGTGCAAATATCATTAATGACGTAAATGCATTACGAGAAGAGGGTGCACTGGAAGCTTTGGCGGGGAATTCGGCAGAAGTCTGCTTAATGCACATGCAGGGAGAACCTCGGAGCATGCAGCACAACCCCAGTTATGACGATGTTGTCTGTGACGTCAAGGCCTTTTTCCAAGAGCGCATTATTGCTTGTGAGCAAGCCGGTATTGACCGAGAGAGAATTTGGTTGGATCCTGGTTTTGGGTTTGGCAAGTCTCAACGACATAATTATCAGTTGTTACAAAGGTTACAGGCGTTTCACGAATTACAGTTACCCTTGTTAGTCGGAATGTCGCGAAAAAGCATGATTGGCCACGTTACGGGACGTGAAGTAAAAGACAGATTAGCCGGCAGTTTAGCGGCTGCAACCATTGCAGCTATGAAAGGAGCACGTATAATTCGCGTTCATGATGTTAAGGAGACAGTTGATGCAATGAAAGTGGTTGCAGCAACTTTAGAAGGAGAGCACCTTTGAGTGAGCGTAAATATTTTGGCACCGATGGCGTGCGCGGACGAGTCGGGCAGTTCCCGATAACCCCTGAGTTTGCCGTTAAGCTTGGTTGGGCTGCTGGCCGCGTGCTTGCCGCAAAAGGTACCAGTCGTGTGTTAGTTGGTAAGGATACCCGAGTTTCAGGTTATATGCTGGAATCGGCTTTGGAGGCCGGGTTAGCTGCAGCCGGTGTCGGTGTTGACTTCTTAGGTCCTATGCCAACCCCAGGGATCGCGTATCTGACACGGACATTCAGAGCTGCTGCAGGCATTGTGATTAGCGCATCCCATAATCCTTACTATGACAATGGCATAAAGTTCTTTGCCGATAACGGACACAAGCTTCCAGATGCCGTGGAACTGGAAATTGAACGCTTATTAGACGAACCCATGGATTGCGTGATTTCAGAAGAGTTGGGCCGTGCAAAGCGCATTAATGACGCCGCTGGTCGCTATATAGAATTTTGTAAAAGTGTTTTCCCTAATGAAATGACTTTGGAAGGGTTGCATATCGTAGTTGATTGCGCGCATGGTGCGACCTATCACATAGCGCCTAACGTGCTTCGTGAACTGGGTGCCGAAGTGACTGAAATTGGTACTCAGCCTAATGGGCTTAATATCAATAAAGAATGTGGCGCAACCCACCTGGCGGCATTACAGAAAAAGGTACTGGAGACTAAAGCCGATTTAGGTATAGCTCTGGACGGTGATGGTGACAGGATCATGATGGTGACGGAGAATGGTCGCCCAATTGACGGTGATGAAATCCTTTATATGCTCGCTGTGACTGCACAGAACCAAGGGCAGCTACAAGGCGGTGTTGTCGGCACATTAATGACGAACTTTGCACTGGAAAAAGAACTCGACAAAAGACGCATTCCATTTGTGCGTGCGAAAGTGGGCGACCGTTACGTAATCGAAGAATTGGTTAAACGAGACTGGTATCTTGGTGGCGAGAATTCTGGTCATGTTATTAATCGTCAGCATCATACCACTGGTGATGGTATTGTTGCCGGATTGCAGGTACTGGCAGCTATGTATCAGGAACAAAAATCACTGGAAAAATTAAGCTGTGACTTTCATAAGTTGCCGCAAATCCTTATTAATGTGCGTTTTGACAGTGACAAGCAGCCACTAGAGTCGGCGAATGTTAAAAGTGCGGTACGAGAAGTTGAAAAAGCACTGGCGGGCGGTGGCAGGGTACTTTTACGGAAGTCTGGCACTGAGCCTTTAATCCGGGTGATGGTTGAAGGTGAAAATGAAGCTAAAGTAAAAGCTTTTGCCCAGCAAATAGCGAATGAAGTAGAAGCGGCTACAAATTAAACAGTCAGCGGGAAGTGATGAAAATCTCGCTTGTAAGTTGGCGAGTGTTTCGCTACTATTCCCGCGCTCTGAAGTAGAGGACGAACTATGCCTAATGCATCACTAGTGATTGCAAATTGGAAAATGAACGGAAATCGTGAGCTAACGAAAACTATGTCGGTGGCTTTGCGAGAGAAACTTAGCCAGCTTCAAAAGGTTAAGATAGTAGTCTGTCCTCCGTTTACCCTTATCAGTGAGTTGGCAAGTCAATGTTATTATGACGACATTGCTATTGGCGCTCAGAATGTTTCTGAACATGCCAGTGGAGCCTATACAGGCGAAACCTCTACAACTCAATTGCAAGAGTTTGGCGTGAGCTACGTGCTGGTCGGGCATTCGGAACGTCGTCAATTGTTTTCAGAAACAGACGACAAAGTGAACGAGAAAGCACTAGCGACAGTCAATGCAGGTATGACAGCAGTTATTTGTGTTGGTGAAAATAAAGCTCAGCGCGATGAGGGTAATACCTGGAAGGTTGTAGCAGAGCAAGCGAAAGCAGCGTTGGCGAATCTTCCTAAAGAGAAAGCCGGGAAAGTTGTTTTGGCCTATGAGCCAGTATGGGCAATCGGTACCGGAGAAACAGCATCACCGGAACAAGCGCAGGACGTTCATGCAAAATTAAGAACGTTACTGGTAGAGCAATTTGGCGCGATTGGTGAGAAAATGCCGTTATTGTACGGTGGCTCAGTTAAAGCTGATAACGCTGCCGAATTATTTGCGCAAAAAGACATTGATGGTGGTTTGATAGGTGGGGCGAGTTTGAAAGAATCAGACTTCGTTGCTATCTGCCAAGCTGCTCAAGGGTAAAATTATGTACGAAATTCTAATGATCGCATTTCTCGTTGTTGCTTTAGTCTTAATAGGCTTCATTATGCTTCAACAGGGCAAAGGCGCAGGTATGGGCGCATCTTTCGGTGCCGGCGCGTCGAATACAGTTTTCGGTTCTTCGGGGTTGGGTAACTTCCTGACACGTGCCACTGCAGGATTGGCGGTAGTCTTTTTTATCCTGAGCCTGGTGTTGGGTAATTTATCAACGTCTACGGACGAGAGCTCAACAGACTTCTCAGACTTGACAGTGCCTGAAGAAGAACAGCAGTTGCCTCCGGCGGATGACAAATCAGAACCAGAATCTGACGTACCGCCAATCGACTAAAAGTTTTGCAGAAGTGGTGGAATTGGTAGACACGCTACCTTGAGGGGGTAGTGCTCTTACGGGCGTGCGGGTTCAAGTCCCGCCTTCTGCACCAAAATTAGCGCTCTGATTGTTGCGTCAGAGGTTGAAAATAAACGAAAAATACGTATAATGTGCAACAAGTTTCGGACGCGGGGTGGAGCAGTCTGGTAGCTCGTCGGGCTCATAACCCGAAGGTCGTAGGTTCAAATCCTGCCCCCGCAACCAATTTTAGTAGCAGCGTTTCGCATTAGTCGGCGCTTTTGCTAAAATAACTGACAAAGGGTCCAGTGTTCAGAAAGCCCCGCAGCAGCTCGGGGCTTTTTGCTATGCGGCCTTAGCTATCTTAGGATAGCCAGAACACTGGGCGCTTGCGCCCTTTTTTTGTTTCAGGAGGCAGTAATTGGCAAATTTGCAAGAACGGTTAACCGATATGATTCGGCCAGCAGTGGAAGCTCTGGATTTCGAATTATGGGGTGTGGAGTTTGTCCGCGCCGGTAAGTTTTCGACGTTACGAGTGTACATTGATCATCCGGAAGGAATTAGTGTGGATAACTGTGCCGATGTCAGTTATCAGGTCAGCTCCCTATTAGATGTAGAAGACCCGATTAACGTTGAATACAACCTGGAAGTGTCCTCTCCGGGAATGGAAAGACCGTTTTTTAATGCCGAGCAAATGCAGCCTTATATGAATGAAACCGTTGCTTTTGAGTTAGTGGCGGCACAGAAGAATAAAAGGAAGTTCAAAGCGAAATTGATAGCGGTTGAGGGTGGAGAACTGACTCTTTCCGTGGATAACGATACTCTTCAGGTGAATATGCGTGATGTGAAAAACGCTCACCTGGTTCCAACATTTGATTAGAAGATTGCGTTGGCGAGGCAGCACTCATGAGTAAAGAAATACTGTTAGTCGCAGAAGCGGTTTCAAACGAAAAAGCGGTACCACGCGAAAAAATATTTGAAGCTTTAGAGTCAGCATTGGCTCATGCGACCAAGAAAAAATACGACGGTGATATTGAAGTTCGTATCGATATTGATCGTAATACAGGCGAATTCGATACATTCCGCCGTTGGTTAGTTGTTGAAGACACGGACACAGGGTTAGAACACCCTTACCGTGAAATTAGCTTGTCAGCAGCGCAATATGAAGACCCATCAGTTCAAGCCGGGGATTACGTAGAAGAGCAAATTGACTCAATTCAGTTTGACCGTATTACGACACAAACCGCTAAGCAGGTTATTGTTCAGAAAGTACGCGAAGCAGAGCGCGCACAAGTCGTGGATGAATATCGCGACCAGGTGGGCGAAATGGTTAGCGGTATCGTTAAGCGAGCAAACCGTGAGCACGTTATCCTCGATTTAGGTAATAACGCTGAAGCTATTATTTACCGCGATGAAATGTTACCGCGTGAGTCGGTACGCCCCGGTGACCGAATTCGTGGCTTGCTTTACGACGTGCGTCCCGAAGCTCGTGGTGCGCAATTGTTTGTTAGCAGAACCAATCCGAATTTCTTATTGGAACTTTTCCGTATCGAAGTGCCGGAAATTGGCGAAGAAATGATTGAGTTGCGTGGTGCTGCCCGCGATCCGGGTTCACGTGCTAAAATTGCAGTGAAGAGCAATGATAAACGCATCGATCCGGTTGGCGCTTGTGTCGGTATGCGCGGTGCGCGTGTTCAGGCAGTTTCCGGCGAGCTGGGCGGTGAACGTGTGGATATCGTACTTTGGGACGATAACCCGGCACAGTTTGTAATTAATGCAATGGCGCCTGCAGAAGTTGCTTCTATTGTCGTTGACGAAGATGCACACACAATGGATATCGCCGTAGCGGCCGATAACCTGGCGCAGGCAATCGGTAAAGGTGGACAGAACGTTCGCCTGGCCAGTCAGTTAACTGGCTGGACATTGAATGTCATGACAGAAGACGAGTTCAATGAGAAGAATGAAGCAGAAGCTCAACGTTTATTGAATTTGTTTGTTTCAACCTTAGATATTGATGAAGACTTTGCAACCGTGCTTGTTGACGAAGGATTTTCCTCGTTAGAAGAAGTGGCTTATGTCCCGGTTGCGGAATTCCTTGATATCGAAGGAATGGACGAAGATATCGTAGAAGAATTACGTAGCAGAGCTCGTGCTTATTTAACGACGAAAGCTTTAGCTACAGAAGAATCTCTGGAATCGGCTGAACCAGATGAAACGCTGCTGAATCTTGAAGGAATGGATCGCCACCTGGCCTATGTGTTAGCCAGCAAAGGCGTGACCAGCCTTGAAGGGTTAGCGGAACAAGGCGTTGACGACTTAGCCGATATTGAAGAACTTAATGAACAGCAGGCTGGCGATTTGATTATGAAAGCCCGCAATATTTGCTGGTTCAATGAAGAACAGTAGAACGATCAGCGGAGGTACAACAGACTATGGAAGAAGTAACGCTCGATAAGCTGGCCAAAGATGTCGGTACAACAGTTGATCGTCTGGTTCAGCAGTTCGCTGAAGCGGGCATGACCAAGAAAGCGGGTGATTCTGTTAATGAAGAAGAAAAACAGAAATTACTGGCTCACTTGAACCGTCAACATGGCGGTGGCGGCAGCTCTGAACCCAGCAAAATGACTTTAAAACGTAAAACGAAAAGCACGTTAAGTGTTGGCGGTGGAAGAGATTCTAAATCTGTTCAGGTAGAAGTGCGCAAAAAACGTACTTATGTCAAACGTTCAGCAAGTGAAGAGCAGGAACGTGAAGAACAAGAACGCTTAGCACAAGAAAAAGAAGCAGAAGAAGCTAAACTTCGCGAAGAAGAGCAAAAACGCGAGGAAGAGAAGCAGCGCAAAGAAGCTGAAGCAAAAGCTAAAGTAGAGCGCGAAAAAGCTGAGAAAGAAAAAGCTGAAAAAGAAAAGCTGCGTAAAGAAAAAGAGAAAGCACGTCAAAAAGCGGAAGCTGAGAAACGTGCAGCGATGACACCTGAAGAACGTGAAGCGGCAGATAAAGCGAAAGCAGAAGCCGAAAAACTGAAACGTCAACAGGAAGAAGAAGCTCGTAAAAAGGCCGAAAAAGAAGCGGAAGCGCAAGCGGAAGAAGCTCGTAAACTAGCTGAAGAAAATGCAAAACGCTGGGAAGAAGAAGAGCAGAAACGTAAGCAGCAAGAGCAGGAAGATGTGCACTTTACAACGTCTTCTACAGCTCAAGAAGCGGAAGACGCGCAGGACTTCGATGAAGAACGCAAAAGTCGCAAGCGCGGTAAAAAGCGTCGTCGCAAAGATGAAGAAAGTGATGAAACCCCACGTCGTGAGAAACGCCGTAAAGGTGCTCGTCGTGGCTCATCACTGCAACAAGGCTTTAATAAGCCAGCGCAGCCTGTCGAACGTGATGTAAAAATTGGCGAGACCATTACTGTTGGCGAACTGGCTAACCGTATGGCAATTAAAGCCAGTGAGCTCATCAAGACCATGATGAAAATGGGCGAGATGGTTACGATTAACCAAATTCTTGACCAGGACACAGCTGCCTTAGTTGTTGAAGAGCTCGGACACAAGCCTGCACTTGTCAAAGATAATGCGCTGGAAGAAGAAGTGCTTTCTGACCGTCAGGAAGGTGGTGAAGAAGCACCTCGAGCTCCGGTTGTAACTGTTATGGGTCACGTTGACCACGGTAAAACATCGTTACTGGATTACATTCGTAAAGCGAAAGTGGCATCAGGTGAAGCGGGTGGTATTACCCAGCATATTGGTGCATACCACGTTGAAACCGGTCACGGAATGGTAACTTTCCTTGATACTCCGGGACACGCGGCCTTTACCTCTATGCGTGCACGTGGTGCCGGCGCAACCGATGTTGTTATTCTGGTTGTTGCAGCGGATGACGGTGTTATGCCACAGACCAAAGAAGCGGTTCAACACGCGAAAGCGGCAGGTGTACCTCTGGTGGTCGCTGTAAACAAAATGGATAAAGAAGGCGCAGATCCGGATCGTGTGAAAAACGAACTGTCTCAGCTGGAAGTCATTCCGGAAGACTGGGGTGGTGATGTGCAGTTTATTCCACTGTCAGCTCACACTGGTGAAGGCATTGACGAGCTGTTAGAAGCAATTCTGTTGCAATCTGAAGTACTGGATTTACGCGCAGAAAAAACCGGTATGGCCTCAGGTATCGTGGTTGAGTCACGTCTGGACCGTGGTCGTGGGCCAGTAGCAACGGTTCTTGTTCAACGTGGTTTGTTAAAGCAAGGTGACGTTGTACTGTGTGGCCTTGAGTACGGACGTATTCGTGCCATGCGTGACGAAACCGGTAAAGAAATTAAAGAAGCTGGTCCTTCAATTCCTGTCGAGATACTTGGTTTATCTGGTGTTCCTCAAGCAGGTGACGAAGCAACGGTTGTTAAAGACGAACGTAAAGCACGTGAAGTTGCTAACTACCGTCAGGGTAAATACCGCGATGTGAAACTTGCGAAGCAGCAGAAAGCAAAACTGGAAAATATGTTTGCGGACATGGCTGAAGGTGATGTTGCCGAGCTTAATATTGTATTGAAGTCAGACGTACAAGGTTCATTGGAAGCGATTTCTGATGCACTGACGAAACTGTCGACTGATGAAGTAAAAGTGAACATCATTGGTAGCGGTGTTGGTGGTATTACGGAGACCGATATTTCTCTGGCCAGCGCATCAAATGCCATTGTTGTCGGCTTCAATGTTCGTGCAGAAGCCGCAGCGAGAAAACTGGTTGAGCAAGAGAGTGTTGACTTGCGCTACTACAGCGTCATCTACGACTTAATTGATGAAGTTAAGGCGGCGATGAGCGGCATGTTACAGCCTGAGTTTAAACAGCAGATAATTGGTTTGGCAGAAGTTCGTGACGTCTTTAAATCACCTAAGATTGGCGCAATTGCCGGTTGTATGGTTACCGAAGGTATCGTCAAGCGCTCGGCACCAATTCGCGTACTACGTGACAATGTGGTCATTTACGAAGGTGAGCTGGAATCACTGCGTCGCTTTAAAGATGACGTTCAGGAAGTTCGTAACGGCATGGAGTGTGGTATCGGTGTTAAGAACTACAACGATGTCAAAGAGGGCGACCAAATCGAAGTCTTCGAAACAGTCCAGATAGAACGTACGCTTTAATCAAGGACACAGTAATTTATGGCACAAGAGTTTAGCCGTACCGAAAGGGTACGGCATCAGCTACAACGAGAAATCGCTATGATCCTGCAGCGCGAGATAAAAGATCCTCGCGTTAGCATGGTCACAGTATCCGATGTGGAAGTTTCTCGCGATTTAGCTTATGCCAAGGTGTTCGTTACCTTTTTTCAAGATGACCCTGAACAAGTTAAGCAGGCGTTAAAAGTGCTGAATGAAGCGTCAGGCTTTATTCGTTCTTTATTAGGTAAACGCATTAAGGCACGCATAGTTCCGCAACTTAAATTCCAGCATGATGCCTCGTTAAATGAAGGTATTCGAATGGGTAAGCTGGTTGCAGAAGCACGCGAACGAGATAAAAAAAGCAGTGAAAACAGCGGAGACGATTAATGTCTAAAGCTCGTCGACGCAAAGGCCGTGCAGTCACGGGTGTCGTTATATTGAATAAACCGCAGGGCATGAGTTCAAACCATGCCCTGCAGCATGTTAAGCGCCTGTATAATGCACAAAAAGCGGGTCATACCGGGGCACTTGACCCTTTAGCAACGGGAATTCTACCTATCTGCCTGGGGGAGGCGACAAAGTTTTCACAGTACTTGCTCGATGCCGACAAAGCCTATCGTGTTGAAGCTTTGTTAGGCGTCCGAACGACCACGAGCGATGCCGAAGGCGAAGTTGTCGAAGAAAAACCGGTTTCGGTTGATGCTCAGCATGTTTCCGAGGTAATTCCGGATTTTATTGGTAAGCAAGCTCAATCCCCCTCTATTTATTCAGCTTTAAAGCATGAAGGCCGGCCACTGTATTATTACGCGAGGCGTGGCATTGAGGTTCCCAAAAAGACACGCGAAATTACAATACACTCTATAGAGTTATTGGGTGTTGAGGGGAATAAGGTCGCTCTTCAAGTCAGTTGCAGCAAAGGTACGTACATTCGGACGCTGGTGGATGATTTGGGCCAGGCTTTGGGTTGCGGCGCACACGTTTCCAGTTTGCATCGTAATGCAGTGGCCGATATTAACGAATCGACCATGGTAACGCCGGAGCAGCTGGAAGAAGCGGCAGAGCAGGGCGAGTCTGCGCTGGATAATTTCTTGCAACCAGCTGACCTGCTGTTAGGCGAACTTCCAAAGATTACAGTAACTCAAGCGCAGATGAGAGACTTTCTTCATGGGCAGCCTATTCCTTTACCGATAAGTGATGCACATGAAGCGGAAGAGTGGCGAGTCTTTAATGAGCAATCTCAGTTTTTAGGCGTTGGCCGGGTGAAAAACTTGGAATTATGGCCGCGTCGCGTTATTGCTCTTGAGTATGCTGATTTATAGTTGTTTTTATGGTGTTAGGTGGGTATAATCGCCGCCTTCATATCGACGCTGAATTAGTGATTGGCGTCGATCATTTTGACAAACTTAGGAGTTATCATGTCACTAACTGTTGAACAGAAAGCTGAAATCGTAAAAGAATTTGGTCAAGGCGAGAACGATACCGGTTCTCCTGAAGTGCAGGTTGCGCTTTTGACAAAAAATCTGGCTGAATTACAAGACCATTTTAAATCACACAAGAAAGATCACCATTCACGTCGTGGTCTGTTACGTATGGTTAGCCGTCGCCGTAAGCTTCTTGATTACCTGAAGCGTAAAGACGAAAAACGCTATGTAGCGGTTGTTGAGCGTTTAGGTATCCGTCGCTAAGACACACCAACGCATAAAGAATTATTAAAAAGGGCCTTTAGGCCCTTTTTTTGTATTCTTTTTGGGCTTATGGGTCTTAATTTTGTCACAATTCCCTTATACTATGCGACGAGATAAATAAAGAGAGAAGACGAGTATCAATCCGGATACTCTATATTTTGAAGGTAAAGGAAAGAAACGTGAATCCAATAACTAAACAATTTCAGTACGGTCAGCATACAGTCACATTAGAAACTGGCGTAATAGCACGTCAGGCGACTGGTTCTGTACTTGCCAGCATCGATGATACAACAGTCTTAGTTACTGTTGTTGCCAAAAAAGAAGCACGTGAAGGGCAAAACTTTTTTCCGTTAACAGTCAATTACCAAGAAAAGACTTACGCAGCCGGTAAAATTCCAGGCGGTTTCTTTAAGCGTGAAGGGCGTCCTAGCGAAAATGAAACGTTAACCAGTCGCTTAATTGACCGACCAATTCGTCCATTATTTCCAGATGGCTTCATGAACGAAGTACAGGTTGTTGCTACTGTCGTTTCAGTAAACCCTCAGATTAACCCTGATATTGTAGCTTTAATTGGCGCATCAGCAGCTTTATCTATTTCTGGTGCTCCTTTTGCAGGCCCAATTGGCGCGGCACGTGTTGGTGTGGTTAATGATGAATACGTACTAAACCCAACCGCCGACGAGTTAGAAAATTCCAAGCTGGACCTTGTGGTTGCGGGTACGGATAAAGCAGTATTAATGGTTGAATCAGAAGCTGAATTGCTGTCTGAAGACCAAATGCTTGGTGCCGTTATGTACGGTCACGAAGCAATGCAGGACGTTATTAAAGCCATTACTGAATTTACTGCAGAAGCAGGCAAAGAGAAGTGGGACTGGCAGGCTCCTGCAAAAGATGAAAGTTTGCAGACCAAAGTTCGTGAATTGGCAGAGCAAGGTATTGGCGAAGCCTACCGCACTACTGACAAAGCAGAACGTAAAGGTAAGCTTGACCAGGTTAAAGAGCAGATGGTCGAGAAGCTGACTGCTGAAGATGAAAATGTCGATTTAGAAGAAGCCGGCAAAATCTTCCACGACCTGGAAAGTGACATTGTACGTAGCCGTATTATTGCCGGTGAAAAACGTATTGATGGACGCGACCCTGACATGGTTCGTGCTATTAGCGTTGCAACTGGTGTATTACCGCGTACTCACGGTTCATCATTGTTTACCCGTGGTGAGACTCAGGCGCTGGTAACGGCTACCTTAGGTACTGATCGTGACGCTCAGATGATTGACGAGCTGACTGGTATGAACACGAATCGCTTCATGCTGCATTATAACTTCCCTCCATATTGTGTTGGCGAAACGGGTATGGTTGGATCGCCAAAACGTCGTGAAATTGGTCATGGTCGTTTGGCTAAACGTGGTATTCAGGCAGTTATGCCTAGCCACGACGAGTTCCCTTACACCATTCGTGTGGTTTCAGAAATTACTGAATCAAATGGTTCAAGTTCAATGGCCTCGGTTTGTGGTTCGTCATTGGCGTTAATGGACGCTGGTGTGCCAATTAAGTCTTCTGTAGCGGGTATCGCTATGGGCTTGGTTAAAGAAGGCGACAAACACGTTGTTCTTTCCGATATCCTTGGTGATGAAGATCACTTGGGTGATATGGACTTTAAAGTAGCCGGTAACACCGATGGTATTACTGCGTTGCAAATGGACATTAAAATTGATGGTATCACTCGCGACATCATGGAAAGTGCATTAGCGCAGGCTAAGTCAGCTCGCCTACACATTCTGAAAGTGATGGACGAAGCCATTGGCGGTCACCGTGAAGAGCTTTCTACTTATGCGCCTCGCTTTACCACTATCAAAATTGATCAGGACAAGATCAAAGACGTTATCGGTAAAGGTGGAGCGGTCATTCGTGAGCTGACTGAATCAACCAATACCAATATTGAGATTGGTGATGACGGTACCATTAAAGTTGCAGCAAGCGACCAGGCAGATGCCGACGCCGCTATTGAGAAAATCAAGCAGTTAACGGCTAATGTTGAAGTCGGTAAAATTTACCAGGGTAAAGTAGCTCGTATCGTAGACTTCGGTGCGTTTGTTACTGTGTTACCAGGGAAAGACGGCTTAGTTCATATTTCTCAAATTGCAGAAGAACGTGTTAATGACGTAAACGAATACCTGAAAGTTGGTGATGTGGTTCCGGTTAAAGTACTGGAAATTGATCGCCAGGGTCGTGTCCGTCTGAGCATGAAAGAAGCTGCTGAGAAAAAAGAAGAGCCAGCAACTGAAGCTCCTGCAGAACCAGCTTCTGAAGAAGAAAACAAAAGCGAAGAATAATCGTAAAGATTCTCTAAGCTTTGTTAAAAACCCCGTTTAAACGGGGTTTTTTTATGTCTGCCTTTTGCCTGTTTGGCTTCGAGTGTGCTGTAATAGAGCTATAGGTTTATTCAAAGGAAATATTATGCAGGTGCGAACAAGTAGTGCATTCATCGGAGCTCTTTTGTTGTTAGGAGCGTTGACGGGGTGTGCGTCGCAAAATTCAGTTAATCAATTGCCGGACAATGTTGTGCTTGCAGAGCCTGAGCGCGCAGAGTTTCGTTATGAAATAGAGCTCGCGCGTATCGCTCAGATGTTGGGAGAAGATTTAACCCAGGAACAACGAGCAGAGCTATATTATCGCCGTGGTGCCCTATACGATGCTGTTGGACTAAGTACTCTAGCCAGAATGGATTTCACTCGTGCGCTGGAATATAACCCCAGACTAGCGGATGCCTATAATTTTTTAGGTATTCAATACACACAGTTAGAAGAATTCGATTACGCGTATGAAGCTTTTGACTCTGCAATTGAGTTGGATCCCGAGCATCGTTACGCTTATTTGAATAGAGGAATAGCTGAGTACTACGATGCAAGAACCGAACTTTCTCAGGAAGACTTAGAGTATCACCTGGAGAAAGAGCCGGAAGACCCTTACCGGGTTATTTGGCTATTTTTAGCGGAATATGAAAATGACCCGGAACAGGCACAGATTAGCCTGGAAGAAAATGTTGAAAAGCTTAATAAGAGCGAATGGGGTTATCAGATTACGCAGCTGTATGCGGGTAAGCTTTCTAAAGAGGCTTTTTTAGAGCGTATGACCCGTAATCTGGGTGACTCTGAAAAACTGACAGAGCGTTTATGTGAAGCTTACTTTTATTTGGGAAAGTATATGCAGATAAAAGGTGACCAGCTGGAAGCTATGAACTATTTTAAACTGGCTTTAATGACAAATGTTTATGAGTTTGTTGAGCACCGTTATGCGTCGGTTGAATTAACGCGTATTCGTCACGCGTTATTAAATCAGTAAAGAGCCATTTGATGAAAGGACGGCTGTTAGTACTTTCTGCTTTTTTGGTTATAAGTAGCTGGTCTCATCAAGTCTATAATTCACAGCAAACCTTGAACTGGTCAGCGCAAAAGGGTAATGCGATAGCGCAATATCAATTAGCTAACCGTTATTGGCAAGACAAGAATCGCACTGCCGCTCATTACTGGTGGCAGCGCTCTGCCAAACAAAAGTATTCTCCTGCCATCGAAAGCTTAATTCGTGCTTTTCCTAAAGCTAACGACGACTGGTTAAAGTTGGCTGTCGCTTCTGGTGACCCCGCCGCTAAACGGCAAGTTGCAATGACTGAACTGACAAACGATAACATTTCAATAGGACAATGGCAGCGGCGTTGGCAAAGTGTCGATGAACCCTGGTTAAAGCAGAAGTTTGCGTTACTTGAGCGTTATCAGAAAAATGATAACTGCGATATGAGTATTAAAGTGATTGCCGCTAATCAAAGCGCAAAAAAGCGCTACCTTGATTTTTTATCGGCCGTAAAAAACTCCCCTTTTAGGACCAGTAACTGGTGCGTTGCCTGGTCTCTGGACGAGGAATTATCATGCTCTATTGGTGGTGAGCGAGATAGGGCAAGTTGTCGTTCAGATAAAGAGTCTGACAGAACAGTTATATTGGCTGATAAGGGTATTGCGAGCGCCGACAGTCGGACATTGACATTGACCCCTGATAGCTCTGAAAAAGTTATCCAACATGAGCTGGGGCATTGGCTGGGGCTTGCCGATGAGTATGCCATGTCAGAGTCTCTCGCCCGAAAGTTTTGCAATGGCCATTATGAGCATGAAAGCTTAAATATTATTGTTTCCGGCCATGCTCAGTACTATTCCCGCGAGCAAGTTCAGGATATCTATGACAACTTGCCATGGAAAAATGAAATATCTTCATGGAAAGAAATAGCACAGCAAGAAGGGGATAAGTGGCGCCTGGGCAGCTCGGAAAGTCGCGATATTGGACTTTTTAAAGCTGACACCTGCGATGCTATTAGTGATAAACAAGCTTGGCGCCCGGTAAATGTCAGAACGGCGATGGAGCAGCACAATACCGGACTATGGCCAGAGCTCTATTTGAAGTTATTGCGGAAACATCAATAACGGCCGTGTAAAACTATACAGAGAGTGCTATTTGAGCCAGGATAAGCACCGGACAAAGTGTTGCCAGAAACCAGATGAGTGAACGTAACTTGTCGTAGTTGCTCAAGTACGCAATGTGGTAAAGCACTCTTAACACAATGAATGAAACGCCCAGAAACTCAATTCTTTCGGTTACCTGAGAAGTGGCTATAGCAGCTAGAATTGCAGCGGCAAATAACGGGAAAGCTTCATAGGCATTGTAATGACCTGCAACAGCGCGGGCGCCACGCCCAAGTAAACGCTGTTGCTGAGCTCTGGGATGTTTATTGTCGTAACCGTTGTCGCGATTCTGAAAATAAACCACAGGAGCCTTGGCTAAAATAGGCAAGACTCCGGCAATGAGTAAACACCACAGTAAAAGGCTCATGGTCAAGTTTCCTAATTAACGTACAGTTTCACCCGCTGCCTGCAAGTCGGCATGATAAGAAGAACGTACTAGTGGACCGCTGGCTATATGGCTGAAGCCCATTTCAACACCTGCAACGCGCAGCTCTTCAAATTCATCCGGGTGAACATAGCGGGCAACCGGAATATGGTGGCGGCTAGGTTGTAAATACTGGCCGATAGTCAACATGTCGACATCATGCGCACGGAGGTCTTTCATAACTTCCAGTATTTCTTCTTTGGTTTCGCCAAGGCCAACCATCAGCCCTGATTTAGTGCGTATATCAGGGCGAGCCTCTTTGTATTTTTGCAGCAAATCTAAAGACCACTGATAGTTTGCGCCCGGACGAGCTGCTTTATAAAGGCGCGGCACAGTTTCAAGGTTGTGGTTGAACACATCAGGCGCTTCATCCTTCAGGATATCAAGCGCTACTTGCATACGGCCACGAAAGTCCGGTACAAGTACTTCAACCTGAATATTGTTTACGCTGTGCTTACGTATTTCACGAATACAATCGGCAAAATGCTGAGCCCCGCCATCGCGTAAATCATCACGATCAACTGAGGTAATAACGACATACTTCACTTTCATGTCGCGAATCGTTTTCCCCAGCTTTTCAGCTTCTTCAGGGTCAGGCGGAAGAGGGCGACCATGAGCAACATCACAGAATGGGCAACGACGTGTACAAATATCACCCAGAATCATAAAACTGGCCGTACCGTGGTTAAAACATTCCGGTAAATTTGGACATGAAGCTTCCTCACAAACAGAATGCAAGCCATGGCTGCGCATAGCCTGTTTAATTTCATCAATACGCTCAGTTGAAGAAGGGAGCTTAACCTTCAACCACGACGGCTTGCGCAACATTTGGTCGCGTTCTGTGGGAATAATCTGTACTGGTATCAGTGCCATTTTATCGGCGTCACGCATTTTGACGCCAGGTTCAACTCTAACTGGCTTTGACATAATCTTGAGCGAGTCCCGTTTGTTGAAGAATGTTGCTGTAGGAAACTGAACTAGTGAAGTGTTTTATCACTGCATTAGCGGCTTCACTAAAGCTTTCAGGACCATTGAGATCCTTGGTTTGAATCATTTTTATGCCCGACAGCCCACAAGGGTTGATCCGGGCAAACGGCTCCATATCCATATTGACGTTTAACGCCAACCCGTGGAATGAACAGCCTTTACGAATACGCAGCCCTAACGAGCAAATTTTATCATTACCAACATAGACACCCGGAGCATCACGTCGGGCTTGAGCATCAATACGGTAATCGGCAAGAGTCCCGATGACTGTGTTTTCAATTTGATTGACTAACTGGCGAACACCGTAATTTAGGCGACGAATATTCAGAAGAAAATAAATAACAACCTGACCTGGGCCGTGGTAGGTTACTTGTCCACCTCTGTCGACTTGAATAACTGGAATATCGCCAGGAGCCAGAATATGTTCGGCTTTTCCGGCCTGCCCTTGGGTAAACACAGGGTCATGTTCGACTACCCACAGCTCGTCTGCAGTGTGTTCGTCGCGCTGGTCGGTGAATTGTTGCATAGCATGCCATACGGGTTCGTATGGCTGCCTGCCTAATTCACGAATAATTAAGGTATCGTTCATGCCGTCATTATAACGTTTGTCTAGAACAACGGCTAGTCTTGCAACTACAGAACGTAGCGAACTTCGTCAATATCTGACAACGATCGATAAAGAATTTCGATGTGCTCCTGACTTTCTACACGCACAGCGACAGAAACCGAATGATAATTGCCTTTACTGCTAGGTTTCACAGAAGGAGAGTAATCACCCGGAGCATGCTCCTGTAAAACTTCGACAACTTGATCGGGGAGGCTGGCACTGGCAACCCCCATCACTTTAAAAGTAAAGTGACAAGGGAAGTCTACCAATTCATCAAAGCGTGTTTTTTGCATCTATCTTAACCTTTATTCTTCACTAAACTGCTGTTTAATATAATCCATAATTTTCTTGAAGAAGCCGCCTTCCTCAACTGCCTGCAGAGTCACTAACGGGAAAGATGCAACATCTTCATCGTTCAACTGAAGGTAGACTGTTCCAACATGCTGGCCTTTTGATAATGGAGCCTGCAACTGCTGATCAAGTTCAAAGTTAGCTTTCAGTTTGTCGCGCTGGCCTTTAGGTAAAGTAATGACTACATCTTCACTGATTCCAAGCTCAACTTCGTCAAGGTCTCCCCCCCAAATGCGATGAGAAATAAAGCTCTCACCAGCACTATAGGCTTTGACGGTCTCGTAGTAGCGGAAACCGTAGTTAAGCAGCTTTTTACTTTCTACTTTACGAGCTTGTTCGCTGTTAGTCCCCATTACCACAGCAATTAAACGTGTGCCGTCTTCAACTGCCGATGAGACAAGGCTATAACCAGCCTCGTTGGTATGTCCTGTTTTTATGCCGTCTACGTTTAAGCTGCGGTCCCAAAGTAATGAGTTACGGTTGTACTGCTTAATGTTGTTGAAAGTGAAAGATTTCTCCGCATAAAGTGCGTACTCTTCCGGCGTTTCATCAATTAAAGCACTGGCTAACGTCGCCATGTCACGAGCAGAAACGTACTGATCGGGGTCTGGTAAACCGTGACTGTTTGAGAAGTGGCTATCGTTCATGCCAATTTGTTCTGCGTAGTTATTCATTAAGTCGGCGAATGCGTCTTCGCTGCCGGCAATGTGCTCAGCCATAGCAACGCAGGCGTCGTTACCTGACGAAATAATAATGCCTCGATTAAGGTCTTCTACGCTGATTTCTTTGCCAACCTCAATGAACATTTTTGACGACTCAGGGAAATTTTTTGCCCAGGCATTTTCGCTAATGGTAACCATGTCGTTTGAGCTAATACGGCCGGCAAGTATTTCTTTACCAATGATATAACTTGTCATCATTTTGGTCAGGCTTGCAGGGGGAAGGCTCTCAGCAGAGTTACCTTCGGACAGAACCTTACCCGTGGTGTGATCGATAAGTATGTAAGCTTTTGCGTTAATTGACGGTGCATTGGGAACCAATGACTGGGCCGCAAAACTTGCTGAGCTGAATAATAGGGTTACAACTGTAAAAAGGTGACAAATTTTTTTCATTGGAATTATCTTTATCTTATCGGTCAAAAGGTGAATCGAGTGCGTAATGGGGCCGGATTATATCAGTTCTGATGCCTAGCGTCAGGAGTATCGAACTGACTTTGCGCTGCCTTTACGCGAAAAGCTTCCGGGTATCCTGAAGAACGTATCTGCTCTAGTAAATCGTGGCTGTCATCTTCTGAAACCGGACCCAGCATTAATTTATGTAGACCATGACTTTGTTCAGTAGTTGCAATCTCTTGAAACTTAGGCGGTAAGTCGTGTTTTAATTGCGATAAACGGTCAGGGTTTGATGATGCCACTAATTGAATGAGGTAGTCAGGTCGGTTTTCTGCGGCTGTTTTTTGCGCCGCAGGCATGGGAGTGTTCAAGCTTATAGCCTCAATTTTGACCGGAGCTGTGCCACTGTCTAACATGTCTAATTTATAGGCTGCAGCGAAGGATAAATCGATAATACGTTCCGGATGAAACGGACCTCGGTCATTCACTCTGACCACGACGCTACGGTCATTTCTCAGATTAGTGACCTTAACGTAGGTTGGTAGAGGCAGGCGTGTATGTGCTGCGGACATTCTGTACATGTCATAATACTCGCCATTAGAGGTCAGGTGCCCATGAAACTTATTGCCGTACCATGAAGCGTAACCTTCCTCGACATAGCCTGCTGCACTTTCCATAACTTCATAGTCATTACCCAGCACCCGGTAGTCACGGTTTCCTTGAGGACTAATGGGTTCGTGAACAGGAACAGCATTACGCAGCTCCGACTCGTTAGGTAGCCGGGTGGGGGCGCTGTCTTTGTGCTGACTGTAGCGACCCGTTGGCGAATTTGAACAACTGCTGAGCAGAAAGATACTCAGCAGTAAAGTCAATAAGCTACTCCACTTCATTCTTCAGCTGCTCACTAAACTGATATACGGCCATTGCATATAAAGGGCTATGGTTATATCGCGTAATAACATAGAAGTTATCGTATCCTAACCAGTACTCATGGGCTTGTTCGGTTTCAAACTCGAAAACTCGCACTTTAGTCTTGTCATTGACTGCGCTATGAGACGGAAGTTCATAGCCTTTATCTTCTATATCAGAACGTTTTAGATTTGGTTTCATGCCGTCACTGACTAGCTCTTTCCAGTTTTGCGATTCATCAAGTGGCTGAGCAACAGGCTGTCCTTGTTGCCATTTATGCATCGCAAAGTAATTCGCAACACTGCCTATGGCATCGACCGGGTTGGTTAAAATGTCTCGCTGGCCGTCGCCATCAAAATCGACGGCATAGTGGCGGTAACTGGACGAGATAAACTGTCCGAAACCCATGGCACCTGCGTATGACCCCTTGGCTTGAGTGACGTTCCAGCCCTCCTCGGAAGCTAACTGGAAGAATTCACCCAGTTCAGAGCGAAAGAATTTTGACCGGGGAGGGTAGTGAAAGCCTAAAGTGTAAAGTGAATCAAGGACTGAGTATTTGCCCATATAACTACCATAAAAGGTTTCAACGCCAATTATAGCAAGGATGATTTGTGCCGGAACGCCATATTTTTGCTCAGCCCGCTCAAGCGTTTCTTCATGTTTTCGCCAAAATTTAAGGCCCGCCTCAAGACGCTTTTCAGTGAGGAAAATAGGGTAATATTGATACCAGGGTTTGGCTTCCCATGGGCGCTGGATTGCTTCAAGCACTTCTTCATTCTTTTTGGCTTTTGAAAGCCATTGGCGAACTTTGTCTTCGTCAAGCTGGTGTTCTTGAACTTGTTCTTGAATAAAACCTTCAACTTCAGTCGACTGTTGTTGAGCAGTCGCATCAAAACTGGTTGTAGCGGTAAGCAAAGCTAACCCAAATAAAGCGCGCATAGGAATCCCCTGTTTAGCCATTTTTCATTACCAGGCGATGGTGGGTCGCAATGGACATCAAAATGCCAAACCCGGCCATCAGCGTCACCATTGAGGTGCCCCCGTAACTGATTAAAGGTAATGGTACCCCAACCACAGGTAAGAGTCCTGAAACCATACCAATATTTACAAAAACATAAACGAAGAAAGTTAGTGTCAACGAGCCCGCCAGAAGTTTGCTAAAAATATCCTGTGTTTGCAGAGCGATAATTAAGCCTCGCAAAATGACAAAGCCATAGAGGGCAAGTAGAAGGATAACGCCGGTAAGCCCAAACTCTTCGCTAAACACTGAGAAAATAAAGTCTGTGTGGCGTTCAGGTAAAAATTCTAGTTGAGACTGTGTCCCTTGCAACCAGCCTTTGCCATCTATGCCACCAGAGCCGATGGCTATTTTTGACTGGATAATGTGATAACCGGAACCCAGTGGATCACGTTCTGGGTTTAAGAAGGTTAATACGCGTTGACGCTGATAGTCGTGCATAAGGTAAAACCAAAGGACTGGCGTAAAAGCGGCGGCTGTAATCCCTGCTACGGTGACCAGTTTCCAACTGAGCCCGGCAAGGAAGATGACGAAAATTCCTGCGCAGGCAACGAGTAGAGAGGTGCCCAAATCGGGTTGACGAGCAATAAGTAACGTAGGGATAATGACCAGAACTAAAGCACCAAATAGTCGGTAAATTGAAGGCGGAATAGGGCGCTGGTTCATATACCAAGCCAACATTAGTGGCATAGCTAACTTCATAATTTCTGACGGTTGTATGGTTAACGGGCCAATATCCAACCAGCGTTGTGCGCCTTTTCCCATTTCGCCAAAAGCAAGTACTGCGATTAGTAACAGTACTCCCACAATAAAAGCAGGCACAGCAAAACGTGACAAAGCGCGGGGAGGAATTTGCGCAACGATAAAAAGGACGACAAATGACAGACCAATGCGAACGGATTGTCTTTTTACAACATCAATGTCCTGACCTGCAGCGCTGTAGATAACAAAGAGACTGACAATCGACAGGATGATCAAAGGGAGAAGAAGCGGTCCATCAATGTGGAGCTTCTTTAGTAACGGATTGCGTTGGCGCTCTTCAGTTGTCAGCATTAGTATTTCCCTGCTGTTTATTGCCGTTATTAAAGCGAGTGTGCCAAAGGTCAAGCATTTTTCTTGCGACCGGAGCAGCCACGCTTCCGCCGCCACCCAGTGAGTTTTCAATGGTGACCACTACAACAACTTGTGGGTCATCGGCTGGTGCATAACCGACATACATGGCGTTGTCCCGGTAGCGTTCTGCGATATCTTCGGCATTGTATTCTTCTTCTTGCCCCAAGCTTCTTACCTGAGCAGTCCCTGTTTTTCCTGCGGATGAATAAGGTGCGTCTTTAAAGGCAGACTGCGCTGTTCCTTTTTGTTCCATGTTAACGTTACGCATTGCTTTAGTAATAACTTCCCAGTTATTAGTGTCCTTTAACTTCAAAGGTTCGCGATGAGTAATTAACGCTTCCTCAAATTCGCCGTCTTGTATCTTACCTCTTAGTAAACGAGGAACCAGGTGTTCCCCTTTATTTGCGACCATTGCGGTAGCTACCGCTAATTGCATTGGTGTTGCCGTCCAGTAGCTTTGACCTATACCGACTGAAAGTGTTTCGCCAGCGTACCAGGGCTGGCCGAAGCGTGCTCTTTTCCAGCCGCGAGATGGCATCAGAGCCGATACTTCTTCATGGATATCAATACCGGTTTTCTGACCAAACCCAAACTGCCCCATAAAGCTGGATATTTTATCGACGCCCAGCTTTAAAGCTAAGTCGTAGTAGAACGTGTCGCAACTTTCAGTAATTGCTGTTTCTACATCAACCCAACCGTGCCCCCAGGCCAGCCAGTCCCGGTAACGCCTGTCGACACCTTTAATTTCAAACCAGCCGGGGTCCCAGATGCGGGTTTTTTCTGTAATGGTTCCGTCTTCTAATCCAAGCAAACCAATTTGCGGTTTTATTGTCGATGCAGGGGGATAAGCCCCTTGAGTGACTCGGTTCAGCAGAGGGCTCTGGGTTGAGTTTAATAAAGATTGATACTGCTTGACGGAAATACCGTTAACGAACCAGTTAGGATCATAACTGGGCGTACTGGTCATGGAGAGAACTCCGCCGGTTGTTGCATCCATTAAAATAATAGAGCCTCGTTGTTCGCCCAATAATTCTGACGCTTTGCGCTGCAACTCAAGGTCCAGTTCCAGGACGATATCCTGACCGGGTGTTGGCGCTTCTATACTGAGTGTGCGCACGGCTCTTCCACGGTTATTAACTTCAACACTCTGGTAACCGACTTCACCATGTAATTCTTTTTCGTAATACTTCTCAATGCCGAGTTTACCAATGGTTCTGCTGGCTGCGTAGTTGGGTAACTCTCCGCTTGAACGGAGTCTCTCGACATCGTTACGATTAATTTTCGCAACGTAACCCACGGCGTGCGTTAACAGTTCCTTGTGAGGGTAGTTACGTATTAGCCGTGCTTCAATACTAACGCCTGGATATTTATGTTGCTGCGCTGCAAAGACAGCAAGCTGCTGCTCATTCAGGTTGTCCAGTAGGGGGACATTGTTAAAGCGCCGCTGGTTTTTCAGGTTCCGATAAAAACGGTCGATGGTGGTATCCGGAAAGCTTAGCAATTTCTGAAGTTGACTCAGGGTGCTGTCCAAATCATCGATTTCTTCAGGAGTGACATCTAAACTATAAATAGGAGTGTTTTCAGCAAGTAAAACGCCGTTACGGTCATAGATTAAGCCTCTGTTAGGAGCCAGCGGCAGCAGCTTTATCCGATTATCGTTGGAACGGGTCTGAAGCTCATTATGTTCACTTACCTGCAAGTGATACATGTTGGACGCTAACGCAACAAAAGCGGCCACGACAATCACCATCGCGACTAAAACGCGACGCCCAAAAACGGCTGCTTCGGTATCATGATCACGTATGTGAGTGCGCTGACGCATTGTTATTATTATTCTCTATGGTACGGATGATTGTTATTTAGGCTCCATGCCCTGTATAAACTCTCTGCGACAATTAACCTTACCACAGGATGAGGCAGAGTCAGTTTAGACAGCGACCAGCGTTGTTCAGCCGCGGCTAGACACTCATCAGAGAGGCCTTCGGGTCCGCCTATCAACAGAGTGACATCTCTGCCGTCCATTTGCCACTTTTCTAATTGTTGAGCAAGCTTGGGTGTGTCCCAGGCCTGACCTGTGACCTCTAAAGTGACAACTCGGTTCCCTTTGGGTATTGCTTGCAGAAGTAATTTACCTTCTTGCTGCATCACGCGTTTTAAATCTGCTTTACGCGTTCGTTTTTGCGCCGCAATTTCGTGTAAAACCAGTTTGCAATCTGCCGGGAACCGTTTTTTGTATTCGTTAAAGCCTTCATTAACCCACGCGGGCATTTTGGTGCCAACGGCGAGTAATTGAATTTGCACTTACTGGCCCCAGAGTTTTTCTAACTGATAGAAGTCACGAATGCTATCCTGCATTACGTGTACCACGACATCACCAAGGTCAACTAAAACCCACTCTGATTGCTCACCACCTTCAACGCCAATTGGAGGCGTTCCAGCATGTTTCGCCTCTGTAGCGACATGTTCAGCAATGCTTCTTACATGCGTTTTCGAGCTGCCAGAACAGATGATCATGTAGTCAACAACGTCCGTTTTATCATGAACATCTAAAATTTGAACGTCACGACCTTTAAGATCATCGATTTTATCAATGACAAATTCACGCAATTCTTCTGCCTGCAAAAGATTTTCTCCGATTTGAGGATTAAAACCCGAAGTTTAACAGAAATTAAGAAAAGTGTTCAGTCACAAATACAGCTGATGTTGCCTTATATAGTCATAAACAGCCGAAGGCAGAGGGAGGTTAGGTTTGCGTTGCTGCAATTGCTCGCGTAGCTCAGTCGCTGAAACATCAACCATGGGGGTTTGTGCAATATAGACGTAACCTGAGGAGTGTTTAGTTAACGCCTCTTTGTTTTTCGTTAGATGCGTTGAAATAAAGGATTTCAGTTCCTCGTCCTGCGGGTTAAATTCGACGCCGCCCCGAGGCATAACAACCAAGTGTGCGTGATCCGTAAGTTGCTTCCATTTGTGCCATTTATGGAGGCTCATTAAGGAGTCCATACCCATAACAAAGAGTAGAATGTCATTAGGAAAGCGCTCTTTAAATTCGCTTAATGTATGAGCAGTATAGGAAAGTCGGTCTTGTTTCAACTCCCAGTCTTCAGCAGTAAAAGCAGGGTGTTGCTGACAGGTAAGCTTCACCATTTCCAGTCTTTGCCGGGCACTGGCACAGGGTTGAGGCCGATGGGGCGGAACAGAGCTTGGCATGAGTGACAAAGTAGAAATGTCCAGCTCATCTACCAGAGCTGAAACTGTTTCTATATGCCCGTTGTGAATGGGATCGAAAGTTCCGCCAAAGAATGCTCGTATCATAAATGGATAAACTGTTCATTAGGCTCGATGCCGTGGCTAAATACAGAAAGTGTCTGGTTAATGGCATCAGCATTGTTGCAGCACAGTAAACTGAGGAGGTGCGTCGTTAAAATCAGAGGCGACTCGCCGCTGTCGAGCTTTAATGCAGCCTCGATTCTTTCAATAAGTCTTTGTGCGCCAAGCAGTGTTATGGGTCTCAACTGAGAGGCTCGTTTATGATAGCCAGGCTGCTGATTCGGCCAAATCATAAACTGCCGGAACAGGGCGTTTGTATCAGTTTGCGTTTGTTGTGCCTTTTGCAGAGCCGATAACAGTTGCACCTCGCGTTGCAAGATCCAGATGAGCCGATGAAAATCGTTTTCTTCATCTAACAAGCGATTTAACCGATGCAAGGCGCCTTCGTAATCCTGTTGCTGGATGCTTTCCTGAAGTGCAAACACACTGAAGCGGCTGACATCATCAATAGATGTTTGCAGAAATTCTTCGGTAATGATTCCGTCACTGCTCAGAAGTTGCCATTTACTGAGCTCCTGATCCAGAGCTAGTAAGTTGCCTTCAAACCAGTCTGATAACTTTTCAGGAACGCCCGTAGCTAAGGTTAATTGATAACGTTTAGCCCGTTGATGAATAAATGCCGGTAGTTGGGATTTATCCGGGCTTTGTGTTCGGACTAAAGGGCCGCGCTCGGCCAACGCCTTGAACCAACGGCTGTTTTGAGTTTCTTTTTTTAGACGGTCACCAATAACAACGAATATGTCGTTTTCAGACTGATTTTGTGCATATTCTGTTAAAGCGGCAGAGCCGTCACGACCCGGTTTATTATCCGGAAGCTCAAGTTCCAGCAAACGTTTATTCCCGAACAGACTCATTGACTGTTCACCGGAAGAAAGTTGCTGCCAGTCAAAGTCCTTACTTTGCAGCCAGTGTATGCGTTCGAGATCATCAGAGGATAAGTACTTGCGAATGCTACTTAGTGCGTCATTCCTGAGTAAAAGATCATCACCAAATACCAACAAAATGGATGGAACGCCATTTTGCTGGAGGTAGTGTTCAAGCTTTTCAGGATAAATGGTTTGCATTGCTTTAAGATTTTACTCCGACATTTCGGAAATGATTTGCTGCAAAATAAGACGAGAAGCTTCCGCTCTCATTTCATCGACCAGCATTTCGCGTTCACGGGTTTTTGCCAGAGCAAAGTTTGGATCATCTTGATAATCCCGGGCTACTTCGACCGTGCGTTCAAGTAATAAACGCTGGTTTTGTATTAATTGATAGTTAACCTGGTACAGCAATTCATATTCGGCAACCTGTCCGCTTTCGAACAAAGACAATGTTCTTCGCTCTAATTTGTCGGAGGTCAGGTGAACCGTTATTGGTTGTGCTTCATCTGAAAGTTTAATACCAGAATGCGCAAAGCGTTGTTGCATATGCTCATTTAGCTCTTTTGAAACCTGACTTTTCAGAGAAACCGACTGCAGTGTTTCTGGCAATTTATAGTTCCCGCGCAGCTGAAAGCCACACCCGGTTAGGGTGGCTATCAGCACTAAGATGAGAACAAGGTTTAACGTTGCGCGCATAGTTTATCCAACAACAATATTGAGGATTTTCCCGGGAACATAGATTTTCTTACGAATCTCTTTTCCTTCGGTGTGCTTCTGTACAGAATCTTCCTCAAACGCAATTTGTTCAACTTGCTCTGCTGAAGCATCAGCCGGTACTGTCAGTTTAGCGCGAACCTTGCCATTAATTTGCACGATAATCAGTTTTTCGTCTTCCACCAACGCACTTTCATCGACGCTTGGCCATTGAGCGAACGCCAGAGGCTCTTCATGGCCAAGTTCTTGCCACAACTGCTCACATATATGTGGTGTAATAGGAGCAAGCATGCGCACCATAGAGTCTATCGATTCAGCCAGTATTTGTCGGTCGGCCTCGGTTTTCAGTGGCGCTTTCAGCAAGTGGTTTAACAGCTCCATAATTGCTGCTATAGCGGTGTTGAAGTGCTGACGGCGACCCATGTCGTCACTAACTTTAGCGATGGTTTTATGCAGCTCGCGGCGCAGTTGCTTTTGATCTGCGTTTTTACTGTGACCTGTGCATGCGCCACCAGCATTAACTAAGTCATAAGTCAGCTTCCATAAACGGCGTAAAAAGCGTTGCGCTCCTTCAACACCCGAGTCTGACCATTCCAGGGTCATTTCAGGTGGGGCCGCAAACATCATAAATAAGCGGACAGTGTCGGCACCGTAGCGCTCAACCATGGTTTGTGGGTCAATACCATTATTCTTAGATTTTGACATCTTGCTCATGCCACCGATAGCAACCGGCTGGCCGTCTTGCTTATGTTTAGCGCTGGCAATGGCGCCTTTGTCGTCCCGTTCAAGGTCGACGTCAAGAGGTGATACCCACTGCTTGCCGCCTTTCTCGTCTTCGCGGTAATAGCTGTCTGCTAAAACCATTCCCTGACAGAGCAGGCGTTTGAATGGCTCGTCAGAGTCAACAAGCCCTGTGTCGCGCAACAACTTATGGAAGAAGCGAGCGTACAATAAATGCAGAATTGCGTGCTCAATACCGCCAATGTATTGATCGACCGGTAACCAGTAATTGGCTTTTTCTGGATCAAGCATGACGTCATCGGTTTGTGCGCTGCAGTAACGAGCGTAGTACCACGACGACTCCATAAAAGTATCGAAGGTATCTGTTTCGTGTTCTGCTGGCTGACCTTTGTATTCGGTTTTACGCCATTCGGGGTCGGATTTAATTGGAGAGTTAACGCCATCCATGACCACGTCTTCCGGAAGCTTAACCGGCAGTTGGTCTTCCGGAACTGGTACGGATTCGCCATTTTCCAGGTTCAACATCGGAATAGGTGTGCCCCAGTAACGTTGGCGTGATACACCCCAGTCGCGTAGGCGGTAATTGACCTTACGTTCGCCAATACCTTTTTCTTTTAATTCAGTGGCAATGGCATCAAAGGCTTGTGCTGAACTCATGCCGTCGTAAGACCCGGAGTTAATCACGGTGCCTTTTTCGGTAATAGCCGCTTTTTGAATATCACTGTCGCCGCTAATAGGCTCAATAACCGGACGAATTTCCAGCTTGTATTTCGTTGCGAACTCCCAGTCGCGCTGGTCGTGTGCCGGCACTGCCATAACGGCACCAGAGCCATAGTCCATTAAAACAAAGTTAGCGACCCAAATCGGGATCTCTTCACCTGTCATTGGGTGACGAGCTTTAATGCCGGTATCCATGCCCAGCTTTTCCATTGTTGCAATGTCGGCTTCTGCAACTTTGCTGTTTTTACAATCTTCAATGAAGCTAGCCAGTTCAGGATTAGTTTTTGCGGCTTCAATAGCTAACGGATGCTGTGCGGCAACACCCATATAGGTAACACCGTATAAAGTGTCAGGACGGGTGGTATAAACGCGTAAACTTTCATCAGTGGCTGCGACTTTAAAGTCAATTTCGACGCCTTCAGAGCGACCAATCCAGTTGCGCTGCATGGCTTTAACCTGCTCTGGCCAGCCATCCAGTTGCTCAAGGTCATTCAGTAACTCTTCAGCGTAATCGGTAATTTTAATAAACCACTGAGGAATTTCTTTTTGTTCTACTTTGGCACCTGAACGCCAACCGCGCCCATCAATAACCTGTTCATTAGCCAGAACTGTTTGATCAACCGGGTCCCAGTTGACGGTTGCGTTCTTTTTGTAAACCAGACCTTTTTCATAAAGCTTAGTGAAGAACCATTGTTCCCAACGGTAGTAATCAGGGGAGCAAGTCGCAAGCTCACGCTTCCAGTCATAGCCGAAGCCAAGACTTTTAAGCTGTTCGCGCATGTAGTCGATATTTTGGTAAGTCCATTTAGCCGGAGCCGTTTTATTTTGTATTGCGGCATTTTCAGCAGGTAGTCCAAAGGCATCCCAGCCCATGGGTTGCATGACATTTTTTCCGAGCATGCGCTGATGGCGACTAATTACGTCACCTAAGGTGTAGTTACGAACGTGTCCCATGTGCAGCTTACCACTGGGGTAGGGGAACATGGACAGGCAATAGAACTTATCCTTGCCCGGTTGTTCTTTCGCCGTAAATACGTCTTGCTCCTGCCAGCGTTTTTGCATGGCAGATTCGATTTTGCTCGGGTTGTATTGTTCTTGCATAATTCCTGCTGATTCCGGTTGAATTTAAGTGTCGGCTTAGCTAATTGCGTACCACATAAGAAGCATAATGATAATGCCGGCCAGACCAAAGAAACCGTTTTCAAAAACAGCACGCTGTTTGACTTCGGCTGGTTCTGATTTATCAATGCCGAAAAGCATAAGCCAGGAGCTTAATCCAAGACCACCTGCAGCAATAAGCACAGCAAAAAGAATGGCATCAAAAATATTTTCCATAATGATATCCTTGTAGAAAAATGGAAAAGAACAGCAACAGAACCGTTCTGTTAAGCTTTTATAGTGTACTGATTTTCGTGCCGGATGACTATGCTTGAGCGTGCTTCTTAGTGCGTTTTGTAGCGATTATCGGCAACAACCCAAGTAAGGCGAGAATTATCGCGCCCCAGTTGCCTATGGTGTTAAAGATGGTGGAGCCCAGAACACCATAAACATTGGTAGATAACGTCGTTGCTTTAAACTGCGGTGCTAAAGCAATGTAGTTGCCGTGCTCGTCAACCGCGGCTGTAACTCCGTTGTTGGTCGCTCTAAGTAAGGGTTTTCCCAGCTCCATAGCGCGCATACGGGCTATTTGCATATGTTGCCAGGGGCCATGAGAGTCGCCAAACCAGGTATCATTGCTAATGGTGACCAGGTAATCTGTATCATCGTAGGTATTGCTGCGCACTTGTCCTGCAAAAGCAATTTCATAGCAAATGGCCATAGCAAGGTTGCTGCCGTTAGCCTCAAGGTTAGGTTGCTGGTATCCGCCACGACTGAACGACGACATCGGTAAATTGAATAGTGGGGCTAACGGACGCAGAAGGTTCTCAAAGGGAACGAATTCACCAACGGGAAGCAGTTGATGTTTCTGATAACGGTTGGCGTTGCCGTAACTGTAGCTCTCATTGTCCAAAACAATAACGGAGTTGTAAAAATCGTCGTTGAGTCTGTCGTAATCAATAATGCCGGTAACTAAGGCGGAGTCATTAATGCTGGCAGATTGCTCAACGGTATTGAGGACGTCACTTGCATAGGGTTCAAGGGCGGTAATCGCCGATTCCGGCCAAATAACCAAGTCGTGATTAAACTTAGGACGGGTTAGATCCAGGTAGCGTAAAATATTTGGCCATTGTTGCTCGGCCTGCCATTTTAGAGATTGTTGAATATTGCCCTGAACCAGCAGTACCGACATGGATTCGGTCTTTCTCTCTGTGGGTTGTATTTTAGGGAATACTACAGCGCAAGTTAGAAAAATTAGCGGTATTAACAGCGGCGCTGGCTTTTTGAACCGCAAAGCCATAACTATGCTGAGTGCTGTAAACCATAAAGCGACCGTGATACCTGTTTCGCCAATAACCGGCGCCAACCCGCCAAATACACCGTCAGTTTGACTATACCCCAGGCTTAACCAGGGGAAACCTGTAAATAGCCAGCCACGTAGCAGTTCAGCAATGAGCCAGAAAAGCGGTAGACTGAAACGCCAGGCAAACTTTCGGTGAGAGAGTTTTTGCCAACACCAAAATGCCAGTGCAGGGAACAATGACAGGTAAGCAAACAGCAGACCCAATAACAGCAGCGTGACCGGTGCCGGCACTCCGCCATATTGATCGATGCTGACATATATCCAGCTTAGGCCAGCGGAAAACCAACCCATTCCAAAGGTAAAGCCGGCTCTGAATGCTCGCTTAGGCGCTAAAGGCCAAATGACACCAACCACAATAGGCAAGACAATAAAGGGTAGCCAATGCCAGTGGAACGGTGAGTAAGCGAGCGTCAGAACAGCACCGCAAAGTAACAAGAGCACGGAGCGTGTGACGCTCCCCGAAAGCTTCATCATTACTGTTCGGACTCCGGTGAGCCATCGTCATCTGAGTTCAGGCTGACTTGTAACTGTTGAATACGTCTTTTATCGGCGTTTGTGACACGAAAGGTCATATTACCTAAAGTGACTTCTTCGCCTGCCTGAGGTAAGTGTCCGAAACCATGAGCAACAAGTCCGCCAACAGTGTCGTGCTCTTCATCGCTGAAGTTGGTATTAAAGTATTGATTAAAGTCCTCGATGGTTGTAAGGGCTTTAATTGAATAGCGGCTTTGGCTAAGACGACGGATATTGTTTTTGTCGTCATCGCCTTGAGCGTCCGTTTCGTCTTCAATTTCCCCGACAATCTCTTCCAGAATATCTTCTATAGTGACCAAACCAGATACGCCACCGTATTCATCAACCACAATGGCCATATGGTAACGGTTCGAGCGGAACTCTTTGAGGAGTACATCGACCCGTTTACTCTCAGGAACGATTACTGCAGGTCGCATCACTTTCTCAAGTGAAAACACCTCTTCTGTCATGTTAAAGCCGTAGCTCAACAAATCTTTCGCTAACAGAATACCTTCAACGTGATCTTTGTTGTCGGTGACAACAGGGTAACGACTGTGTTGAGAATCGATAACGATGGGGAGGAATTCGTCCACGCCTTGATGAATGTCAATGGTGACCATTTGTGAGCGTGGAATCATGATGTCGCGTACTTTGAGTTCTGCAACGTCAAGCACGCCTTCAATCATTTCTCTGGTATCGTTGTCTATCAGGTCGCGATCTTCAGCGTCCTGAATTAAATCGACGAGTTCTTCTCTGCTTTTCGGCTCACCAGCAAATACTTGCAGCAGTTTTGCTGCCCAGGATTTTCCCGACGAGCCGTTGGCTGAGTGGGGGTTGTCGTCGCTCATTGAGTGTTAAGCTCCATATTGTCTATCGGTTGATACGGGTCTGAGATGTTCAGACTCGCTAAGATGTTACGTTCAATTTGTTCCATTTCTTCTGCTTCGTTGTCGTCAATATGATCGTAACCTAATAAATGCAGAGTACCGTGTATGACCATATGCGTCCAGTGAGCAATCGCTGACTTTTGTTGCTCCTGAGCTTCTTTTTCTACAACGCTTTGGCAGATCACTAAATCACCTAAAAGTGTGACAGGCAATTCTACCGGGCTATTGAAAGGGAAGGATAAAACATTGGTAGCATAGTCTTTACCACGAAACTCATTATTCAGTTCCTGGGCTTCCTGTTCAGCGACAATGCGTATTGTTAGTTCAACCGCTTTGCTGTCTTGCTCGAGGTAATCCAATGTTGTTGAAACCCAGACACGTACGGCATTTTCATCAGGAGCATGAGTAACGCCATCAGCGAGTTGGTAATCCAGTGTCAAATTAGCCATTAGTTTTTGTCAAAATCCTCGTAGGCTTGCACAATTCGTTGCACCACCGGATGTCGAACAACATCACCTGCCTGGAAGAAGGTAAAGCTAATGTCAGGGACTTTATTGAGAACTTCAATGGCGTGTCTCAAGCCTGAGCGTTGCCCGCGGGGTAAATCAACCTGAGTAATGTCTCCGGTAATAACAGCTCGTGAATTAAAGCCGATACGAGTAAGAAACATCTTCATTTGTTCACAGGTTGTATTCTGGCTCTCATCTAAAATGATAAAAGCATCGTTAAGCGTACGACCGCGCATATAAGCTAATGGCGCTACTTCAATAACGTTACGCTCAATCAACTTTTCAACTTTTTCAAAGCCAAGCATTTCAAACAATGCGTCGTACAAAGGGCGCAAGTATGGGTCCACTTTTTGGGCTAAGTCACCTGGTAAGAACCCCAGCTTTTCGCCTGCTTCAACCGCTGGGCGAGTCAGAAGGATACGGCGCACTTCCTGACGCTCCAGAGCATCCACTGCGCAAGCAACAGCCAGATAAGTTTTACCGGTACCGGCCGGACCAATACCAAAGTTAACGTCATGAGCTAAAATGGCACGAACATAACCGGCCTGGTTATGGTTACGAGGCTTGATTAGACCCCGCTTTGTTTTAATGTGAGTCATTTTTTCTGCAGCAGGGTCACCTTGTTCATCGTTTTGCTCAAGCACTTTCGCTTGTTGAATAGCAAGGTGGACTTGCTCGGGCTCAATGCGACCTTCCTTTCCTTTTACGGTTGCGGTTTCAATGTACAAGTCAAGCAGAAGCTTGTGCACAGCAGAAACGCTGGATGCATTGCCGATTAATCGAAATTGATGGCCGCGATGCGTGATCTCGACACCCAGGCGGCGCTCAATGTGCTTCAGATTCTCATCTAAAGGGCCGCAGAGATCGGAAAGCCGACGTGAATCCGTCGGCTCTAGCTCAAAATCAAGTGTCTGTGTTTGTGGACTCAATCGTTTCCTCTTTACTTAACTGGCTTGTCGAGGCATTTGAACGACGCCAAGTTCATCAGGCTCGCTCGACTTTCCTCGTTGTAAAATAGTTTCCGGCGCTGTATCAATACGCAGCCCCATATCCGTTTCTTCACGAATTAACTCGCCCCGTAACGAATTAGGAAGCACTTCGGTGATGCGTACATCGACGAACTGTCCAATCATATGGGGTTGACCGACAAAGTTTACAACCCTGTTATTCTCGGTACGTCCGGTAAGTTCCATCGGGTTCTTTTTCGATGGGCCGGTCACCAGAATACGCTGTTCTGTTTCCAGCATACGGCGTGCATGTGCCATAGATTGCTGATTCAAGCGTTGCTGTAACAACTGCAAGCGCTCTTTCTTGGTTTGTTCACTAATATCATCAGGTAAGTCAGCCGCCGGCGTACCTGGACGCGCACTGTAAATAAAGCTGAAGCTCATATCGAAGTCAATAGTCTGGATAAGATCCATCGTTGCTTCAAAGTCTGCGTTGCTTTCGCCCGGAAAACCAATAATAAAGTCGGATGACATAGCAATGTCTGGTCGTGCTTTCTTTAAAGCACGAATTTTTGATTTGTATTCCAGTGCGGTGTGCCCACGCTTCATCATGGTTAAAATTCGGTCTGAACCACTTTGAACCGGTAAATGTAAATGGCTGACCAGCTCAGGAATGGTTTTATAGGCTTCGATGATGTCATCGGTAAACTCGACCGGATGAGAAGTGGTGTAACGAATGCGATCAATACCGTCGATTGCGGCAACCATATGCAGCAATTCAGCAAAGCGGCAAACAGCACCGTCGTAGTGTTCCCCACGGTATGCGTTAACGTTTTGGCCCAAGAGGTTTACTTCGCGAACGCCTTGTTCAGCCAACTGAGCTATTTCATAAATAACGTCATCAACGGGTCGACTAACTTCTTCGCCACGCGTATAAGGTACGACACAGAAAGAACAATATTTACTGCAACCTTCCATAATGGAAACAAAGGCACTGGCACCGTCGGCTTTGGGTTCAGCCAGACGGTCAAACTTTTCAATTTCCGGAAAAGAGACATCGACCATGGGGGCGTGAGTTTCCGTGACCTGGTTGACCATTTCGGGTAAGCGATGCAATGTCTGAGGTCCGAAGATAATATCGACAAAAGGAGCGCGTGCGCGAATTTCATTGCCTTCCTGAGAAGCAACGCAGCCGCCAACCCCGATCAATAAATTGGGGTTGTTCTTTTTCAGGTTTTTCCAACGCCCTAACTGATGAAATACCTTTTCCTGAGCCTTCTCGCGGATGGAACAGGTGTTCAGCAGAATTAAATCTGCCTCTTCAGCTTCTTCGGCAACATCGTAGCCGTGGGTTGAGTGCAGTAATTCTGCCATTTTAGCAGAATCGTACTCGTTCATTTGGCAACCCCAGGTTTTGATATATAGCTTCTTACTCATGACCACTCGATGGTTGATTGATTTCGTTTAAGGCGCTTATTTTATCGCGTATTGGAGCAGATTGCCAAGTTTGAAATGATTAACTTTTGCGCCGCGTTCGAATAGCAAAATAGCCTGCAACAACAATGATTAACGCACCCCATAACATGTGCCAGGCAAGCTCTTCTCCGAACAGCCAGTAACCCAGCAATGCTGCAAATAGAACGGAGCTGTAGGTAAACACCCCAACTTTAGCCGGTGGAGCTATGGAAAAGGCTTTGGTCATTGCTAACTGGCCGTAAACAGCAAGCAGCCCCATAGCAATAACACCAACCCAGTGTTGTGTGGGTATAGGCTGCCATAGCCATAGTAAAGGAATGCCGGATGCGACGGTGGCCAGAGTAGAAAAATAGAACACGATTTTACTTGTCGACTCGGTGTCAGACATGCGCCGAATGACAGTTTTGGTGAATGCAGCTAATGCGGCCGCCAAAAAGGCTAACCCGATAACCGGAGAGAGTTCGCTGTTCATGGGGTCAAGAAATATGAAAACACCAATGAACCCCAGTGCTATAGCCAGCCAGGTTTGTCGGGCTACATAGTCACGTAGCCAGAGCCAGCCAATAACCGGAATTAAAAATGGTGACAGCAATAGCACCAATGTGGCCTGCGCTAAAGGGATAGTGGCAATGGCATAGAAGAATAGATACATTGCCGCGATGCCTGCGGCGCCACGAACCAAGTGCAGTCTTAAGCGCTGTGTTTTTAAGTTGCCGGCCCCTTTGCGCCATAGCCAGGGGAGTAGTACAAGAAAAGCGGTAAGGTTCCGAAAAAAAACCAGTTGTTCGAAAGGTTGGTCTTTACTGATGTACTTTACCAGGGCACTGACACCAGCGAAGCTGGCCTCAGCACTTAAAATAAGCAATGAGGCAATAATCACAGCTTTTTGTGTACTTTCCCGGGCTTGCATAAAAACTACTCTGAACATCGTCTAATTGGCTATGATAACGGAAATTAACCCATAGATGTGTTATTTATAAGGGCTAGCGGCAAATACTCCAGGTGAGAGCATAGACATGGAACAGCTATCAGTATTAATTAACGGCGGCGGAATGGTCGGGGCGGCAGCTGCGTTAGCTTTTGCTCAGAAAGGCGCGCAGGTGACTGTGCTGGAGCCAAAACCGCCAAGTGTTGAGGAAAATACTGATCCCGAATGGGACTTACGCATATCGTCGGTGAATAACAGTAATTGGCAGTGGCTGTTGGGGCTGGGTATTGGGGAAGATGTTCGGCAATCGCGGGTGTTTGATTATGACCGCTTAACAGTCACATCCATAAGCGGAACGAGTTTATCTTTTCATGCCGACGAAGCCGGTCTTTCAAAATTGGGTGTCATGGTTGAAAACAACGCTTTGCAACAGGCGCTGTGGGCTCAATTACGCGCTTTGAAAAATGTCAGCTTGATAACCGATGACAAACTTGAAGGGTTTGATACTTCGTCCCGCTCGGCTCTTTTAAGTAAGGGTGATCGTCTGGATTATGATTTACTGCTCGGCTGTGACGGTGCTCACTCTAAAGTTGCGCAAGCCGCAGGTATTGATTACAGAGGGTGGGATTACGATCAACGATGCTTATTGGCAAATGTTCGTGTTGAAAAGCCGATAGCGGCTGAAACCTGGGAAGTGTTTCGTTCTCAGGGGCCTTATGCGTTGTTACCGCTGACAGAGAATCAGGCTTGCTTAATTGATTACGGTAAACGCGATGACATCACTGCGTTAGAAAAAGATAGGCAGATACTTGAGTCCCACTTGAAACAGACGTTTGCGCCGCATATTGGTGACTTTCAGTTATTTAAAAGTGCCAGCTTTGCTCTGCAGAGAAAGCATGCCTGTCACTATGTTAAAGACGGCTCTATTGTTCTATTAGGTGATGCGGCTCACAGTATTCATCCTATGGCCGGGCAGGGTGTTAATCTGGGGTTTGCCGATGTTCGCTGTCTGATTGATGCCTTAGAGCAATACTCAAAAAGTACGGCACTCGTTGAATACGAGCGAATACGTCAACGCGAAAACGCAAAAATGATGCGAATGATGGATGCAATACAATTTGGCTGGCGCAACAGTAACCCTATAATGCAGATGGCAACGTCAGCATCATTGAAAGTAGCGGGTGTACCCTGGATTAAGCGTTGGTTGTTACAGCAGGCTGTTGGTAAGTAACAGGCACAAAAAAACCACCTTAAGGTGGCCTTTCTGTTTTTCCACTCTTACTTGAGCAGAATAACACTCGAGTAATGTGGTGCGGAGGGGGGGACTTGAACCCCCACGTCCTTGCGGACACTAGCACCTGAAGCTAGCGCGTCTACCAATTCCGCCACCACCGCAACAGTAGTTAGTATGGCTGGGGCACCAGGGATCGAACCTGGGAATCGCGGGATCAAAACCCGCTGCCTTACCGCTTGGCTATGCCCCATCCTACTAGGACTGCAATCACTTTTGGAAACAACTAATGGCTGGGGCACCAGGGATCGAACCTGGGAATCGCGGGATCAAAACCCGCTGCCTTACCGCTTGGCTATGCCCCAATTTTAGCTGGCTCTGAGAGTTGGTGCGGACGGAGAGACTTGAACTCTCACGCCGTGAGGCACTGGAACCTAAATCCAGCGTGTCTACCAATTCCACCACGTCCGCATCATAATCAGTTAAAGGTTGGTGGCTACGGCGAGATTCGAACTTGCGACCCCAGCATTATGAGTGCTGTGCTCTAACCAGCTGAGCTACGTAGCCTTACCTTTTTACTTACCGCTCTCTGTGAGTGCGGCGCGTATTATGCAAATCGCTCCGCAGCCCGTCAACCTATTTTTGATAAAAAACGAGATTAACGGGCGCGTTTGAGCAAAAAAACAGTGATTTGTTTAAAAAGGCATCAAATCACCAAGGCAGGCTTTCACCGTTGCTATGGAAAAACTGACCTGTGGTGTCCAAACTTAGCTGATCAATACGTTGAATTAGGCGCTCTGCTGCAGTTTCAGCAGGAATATCGCCAGCATGATTCACCATATCGGTTTGTACGAAGCCAGGGTGAAGTAAAACAACAGAAATTCCTTGACCTTTTAAGTCCAGGGATAAAGATTTTCCCGCCGCATTCAATGCTGCTTTTGACATACGGTAACCATAGCGACTGCCGGAACCATTATCGGCAATAGAACCCATTCGGCTGGTAATCATTGCTACCTTGCTGCCTTCTTTTAAATTGGGTAGCAGAGCTTCAGTGACACGCAGAGGTGCCAGAGCGTTCACCTCAAATTGGGCGCGAATATTACCAGCGTCAAGTTCTCCTAGTACGTCTTTGTGCAGCAAGCCTGCGTTATTCACCAGTATATCGATTTTTTTATCGCCTAAAGTTTCAGAAAGGCGAAGAAGATCAGAAGCTTTAGTCACATCTATGCCTTCAACAATATCGACATCCAGCTCCGTTAGTTGTTTTGAATTGTTACGACAAACTGCAGTAACTTTATAGCCTTGTTCGGCATACTGTCGTGCAAATTCGTAGCCTATACCGCGATTTGCTCCGGTAATCAGAACCTTTTTTTGACTCATATTTTGTACTCCACATCTAGATTGCGTTATTCGTTAACGCCGCCTTCGGTTAGTTTTTTAGGATCCAACAGCTGTTCAAGCTTATCCCGACCTAAATCTGTCATCTCGTCCGCAACGTCAATAATAGCGCGCCCATCCTTATAAGCCTTTTTGGCTATTTCAGCGGCTTTATTGTAGCCAATAACCGGGTTAAGTGCGGTAACCAGAATTGGGTTTTTAGACAAGGCCTGCTCGAGATGTTTCTCATTCACTTCAAAGTCAGCAATGGCTTTACTTGCCAGGGTATGACAACTGTTGCTCAGTAAGTCAATGGACTGGAGTAAATTGTAACCAATAACCGGCAGCATTACGTTTAACTGAAAGTTTCCCTGCTGAGCAGCCGTTGTAACTGTTGTATGATTGCCATTAACCTGGGCTGCAACCATTGCCACAGCTTCGGGTATTACCGGGTTTACTTTACCCGGCATAATACTGCTTCCGGGCTGCAATGCGGTTAGCTGAATTTCGCCTAACCCAGCCAGTGGTCCGCTGTTCATCCAGCGCAAATCGTTACTGATTTTAAGTAAAGTTGTCGCTAGTGTATTTAGCTGGGCTGAGAGCTGTAAATTGACTTCCTGCCCCGCAATACCGGTAAACGGGTTAGCCGAAGGCTTGAATTTACTACCACTTAACTGGGTTAATGCGTCGGCAAATTCGGCGGAAAATTCTTTGGGCGCATTGATACCTGTACCTATGGCTGTTCCACCCTGAGGAATAATGCGACTACGCTGCAGTAATTGCGGAAGCTGCTCTGTTGTGACTTCCAGTTGGCCGGCCCAGGCCTCTAGTTCTTGTGCCATGGTCATAGGCATGGCATCCATCAAATGCGTTCGGCCTGTCTTTACAACATCCCGCAATTCAATAGCTTTGCTTCTGATGGTGTCAACTAACTGCTTTAATGCCGGTTCTAACTGTTTTTCGATCGCCAGGACACTGGCAACTTGAATGGCAGTAGGAATAACATCGTTACTCGACTGACTTTGATTGACATGGTCGTTGGGGTGAATTTCCACTCCTTGTCGCTTTGCTAAATTTGCAATGACTTCATTCACGTTCATGTTTGAGCTAGTGCCGGAACCCGTCTGGAATACATCGACCGGAAAGTGTTCCAGATGTTTTCCATCAATGATTTCTTGAGCGGCTTGCGCAATTGCGTCGGCATGTTTTTGCTCTAACTGCCCGATTTTAGCGTTAGCTTTTGCAGCACTGGCTTTTACCATTGCTATGGCTTGTATCATCTTAGCGGGCAGAGTGAGCCCGCTAATGGAAAAGTTATTAACTGCGCGCTGAGTTTGCGCGGCGTAAAGTGCATTTTGGGGGACTTTGATTTCGCCCATGCTGTCTTTCTCTGTGCGATAATCCTGGCTCATGAGTATCCCTCCTGTCATCGAGCTTACGAGTAAAAGCGTCTATGCCTAACCTACCAAAAATGAACCATAGTGGATCATTAGTACGTACTCCAATCATAGCGCAGTTTGTTTTTTTCGGTTACGTTACAGTTGAGCGTATTAAGTTATTGTCGGGGGTTGGTGTGAAGCATGTAATTGCTGTTTTTTTATTTACGGTTATAAGTATCGAGTATGTGTCTGCCGAGACTTTAAGGGTGAAATTGGTTGATGCAAATGGTCAGCCGTTAGTTAATGCCGCGCTATTAATTGATAGCCAAAAAGATAAGTTCAATGAAAATAATGAAGCGGTCGTTGATCAGGTGGATAAACAGTTTACTCCCACAGTTAGTGCTGTAAAAAGGGGCACTGATGTTGTATTCCCCAACAGCGATAATATTCGACACCACGTGTATTCGTTTTCTGAAGCTAAGAATTTTGAGTTAAAACTGTATTCAGACAAAGAGCAGCCAAGCGTTAACTTTGATAAAGAAGGTATCGTGACTCTGGGGTGTAATATCCATGATCAGATGATCGCATATGTACTGGTAAGTAATGACTATGATGTCGTTGTGACCGATGAACAGGGTTTAGCTGAGCTTAACCTCTCTGAAGGTGAAAGTCTGGAAGAGGTAACGGTATGGCATTACTGGATGGGTGATAATTTATCTCAAACTCAGAATATAGCATTAGAAACTCATGGAGGAGAACTCACCGGACAAGTGCAGGTATCTGCACCTCAGCAGGAAGAAAAAGAACCTTCTCGTTTAGAACAGCGATTTAACCGTAAAGGAAACCAATGATCACACGGTTTAGAACTCGCTTAATTATTATTCTTGCTGGTTTGGTAGCCGGTGCTTTATTGGTCGCCTTAGCAGCGGTGTGGGTTGCAACCGAAAACCAACTGGAACGCTCAATTGAACGAGAGTTGAGTGTCAGTGAAAAAGTATTCCGTGAACTGCTCGATAGCCGCAGCACTCAGCTACTTCAGGCCGCTGAAGTTCTTACCGATGATTTTGGATTCAAGCGGGCGGTATCTTCTAAAGACAGAGAAACTATTATTTCGGCGTTAGTGAACCACGGTGAACGGATAGAAGCCGAATTAATGGTACTGCAAACACCCGGCGGGAAAGAAATTGCTTCATCACACGCCTTTGATGAGTTGCGTATTAACCCTCGCGCGGCCGGTTTAAACCGAGAGTTAGCCGTAGTGGAAGACGAGCTATTTCAGTTAGTCACCGTACCGGTCAATGCGCCTAATTTAATTGCATGGGCAACGCTTGGCTTTGAGGTTGATTCTGAATTGGCTGAGGAGTTAAAAAGTCTGGCTAATGCTGATATCAGTTTGTGGCTGGAGAGCTCTAACGATGTTCTCGCTTCAAGCCTATCGGAGTCACAGGTTTCCTCTTTATCGGAGAACTTGACTCAAAGTAACGGAATTTTGAATGCCTGGTTACTAAACAATGATTTTGCCGGTAATGAAGTCATTCTTAATCTTGATTCGGGTGACGCTGTTCATGTTGTGCTGACGACTTCTCTAAGCGCTGCAACCGAGGAGTTTACACGACTGCGTTGGCAGATTGTTTTAATTGCTATTGCCGCTTTGGTCGTCGCTATGTTGTTAGCTGTCATTATTGCGCGCGGAGTGTCACGCCCATTGCAGCAGTTGTCAGGAGCCGCAAAGAAGCTGCAGCAAGGTGACTACAGTGAAACGAACCTGTCATTAAATGATGATGAATTCGGTAAGTTGGCCGACACCTTTGGTAGCATGCGAAAGGCTATTTCTGAGCGTGAACAACGTATTTCTTATCAGGCATCGCATGATCATCTTACTAATTTACCTAACCGACGATTTTTTCGAAAAGAGTTGGAGAAGCTGCTTAATGCAAATAATAGCGGCTGTTTATTACTGTTAAATATTCGCCAGTTCCGTGTGCTGAATGACAGTGTTGGTCAGGAAATTGGCGATGATATTTTGCGGCAATTGTCCGACCGTTTACGACAGTGCTGCGTAAATTCAACTTTACTGGCGAGAGTCGGTGGTGATGAGTTTGCTATTTTGTACTCTTTCGAACAATTAGCATTTGAACTAAACAGCAGCGTAAATCAATTAGAGGCGTTTCTTAAGTCGCCGTTTAAAGTAGGTGACAGTGACTATCGTCTGGCTTTTAATTTAGGTGTTGTCTGTTTTCCCGAACAAGGCGCAGATGTTGATTTATTGATTCGACGCGCGCAGGTCAGTGTACAACAAGCCAAACTTCAGCAGAGCTTCTACGTAGAGTATCAGCAAGGGCTGGATGAACAGCACATGCGGCGCCTGCAAATTATAGAGTCGCTAAAAGACGCCGTAAAAGATAAAGAGCTGCATCTGGTGTTACAACCTAAGATTAACTGTCAGAGCGGTACAGTCGTGGGTGCTGAAGTACTTTTAAGATGGCAGAGTGAGAAGCTGGGCTTTGTTGGCCCTGATGAGTTTATTCCTTTGGCAGAGCAGTCGGGCGCTATTACCGACTTAACCGACTGGGTCTGCAGGCAGTCTGTGGAGCTGCTTCGTAACTGGGAACAGCAAGGAAAAACCCTTAAGTTGAGTATTAATTTATCGACGGTTGATCTGTTAAGTGACGCTTTACCTTTATTGTTTGAACAATTGATAAAGGGCTTCCCTCAGTTGCCGCAGCGGTTGGTTCTGGAAGTAACGGAAAGTGCGGTCATGCAGGACCCTGAAAAAGCGATTGCCCGACTGGAAACCCTCAAGCGCCTTGGGTTTTCTATTTCTATTGATGATTACGGCACCGGGCACTCGTCGCTGGCACAGTTACGTAGACTGCCTGTGGAAGAGCTTAAAGTTGACAGGGCGTTTGTGCAGTATTTGAGTGAAGAGGCTATGGATGAATCTATTGTCCGGTCAACTATTCAGCTAGCCCATGAATTGGGTCTTCGAGTGGTTGCAGAAGGTGTTGAAGATGAAGCCAGCTGGAAGGTACTTCAGTCGCTGCAATGCGATGAATTACAAGGCTATTACTTTAGCAAACCCTTAGCCATTTCAGATTTTAAGAATTACTTAACCGACCATGAGTTAAAAGAATGAAAATGAATATAAGAGATTATTTAGTGTATGGAAGCCACTTTATTTTGGCTGGCGTTTTGTTTTTTAGCCCGGCTACGTTCGCGGAAGAGGGAACCAGGTTATTAGCGACGGGTGGCGCCAGTACGCTAGAAGGAGCCGGGGGAGGCGGCATAGTCCCCTGGGCAACGTTAAGCAGTTACGCGGGAGAAGGTCAATTTGGTGCAACGGTTAATTTAAGTGAAGTTGCCGTTGATGATTTTCGCTTAAGCGTGCAGGGAGCCAGTGTTAGTTGGAGTAATCGCATAGAGTTGTCGTATGCGGAACAAACATTTGATCTGTCCACTATTGGTGGCGAGCTTAGTCAAAGTATTCTTGGAGCTAAAGTGCGCTTAACCGGCGACCTCATTTATGGTGACTTACCTCAAGTCAGTGTGGGTGCGCAGTACAAAAAGAACAAAGACTATGCATTGCCTTCAGCCGTTGGTTCTGAGGATGACAGCAGTGTTGATTGGTATGTCAGTGCCGCAAAAGCCTGGTTGGATGGGCCTTTTCATCGTACCTGGGTCGCAAACTTAACCTTACGTTCAAGCAAGGCGAATCAACTGGGTTTGCTGGGTTTTGGTGGAGACAAAGAAAACGGCAGGGACTGGCTGGCTGAAGCGTCGCTAGCGGCGTTTTTGAATCGTTATTGGGCTGTAGGTATTGAATACCGCCAGAAGCCCGATAATTTAAACTTCGCTGAAGAGCAGGACTGGAAAGATCTTTTTGTCGCTTACTTCCCTAATAAACACGTGTCCGTTGTTGGCGCTTACACTGACTTAGGTTCAATAGCCGGACTCGATGATCAAACCGGCTGGTACTTGTCTGTTCAGGCAGCTTTTTAAGGAGAAATTATGAGAATAGGTCTGTTACTGGCGGTGTTATTATTTACTCCGCTTTCAATTGCTCAGAACTTGTACCAGCAGCTGGGAGAGCAAGAGGGTATTGAAACCGTTGTCGAAGAAATGCTTTACAGAGTGGGCGGTGATGACCGTATAGCTCATCATTTTACCGATGTGGACATTATGCGGGTGCATAAACTGATTAGTGAACAAATATGTGACGTTAGTGGTGGTCCATGTGACTACAGCGGAGATGATATGAAAACTTCGCATCGTAACATGGGCGTTACTAATGCGGACTTCAATGCACTGGTGGAGCACCTGATAGCGGCGATGGAAAAACATGATATACCGGTTGCGGCTCAGAATCAGTTATTAGGTCTGCTGGCGCCAATGCATGGCGATATTGTAGAAAACTAAAGGTACAGAGAAAAGATTGTGGCCCGCTCTGTGCGAGCCACCAATTGCTTATTAAACGTTAAAGCGGAAGTGAATAACATCGCCGTCTTTTACGATGTACTCTTTTCCTTCTAAACGCCATTTACCGGCATCTTTTGCACCTTGCTCACCATTGTTGGCAATGTAGTCGTCATACCCAACGATTTCGGCACGAATAAAGCCTTTTTCGAAATCGGTGTGAATTCGCCCGGCTGCCTGAGGTGCTGTTGAGCCTACTTTCACTGTCCAGGCGCGAACTTCTTTTACGCCGGCAGTGAAGTATGTGTGCAGGTTTAATAGCTCGTAGCCACCACGAATAACGCGGTTCAAACCTGGCTCGTCCTGACCCAGTTCGCTCAAAAACTCTTCTTTGTCAGCTTCGTCCAGTTCGGCTATTTCTGATTCAATAGCCGCACATACAGGGACAACAACAGCGTTTTCGGTTGCCGCAATTTCACGTACTTTATCCAGGTGTGGGTTGTTTTCAAAACCGTCTTCGTTGACGTTGGCAATGTACATGGTTGGCTTTAACGTCAGCAAGTTGTAAGAGCGAATGGTTGCACGCTCATCTTTGCTGAGCTCTACAGAGCGAGCCATTTTACCTTCATCAAGTGCTGGCTTGAGTTTTTCCAGTACTGAAATTTCTGCTTTTGCTTGTGCGTCACCACCTTTCGCTTTTTTACTTAAGCGGTAGAGAGACTTATCAACAGAGTCTAAGTCGGCTAGTGCCAATTCTGTGTTAATGGTGTCGATGTCATCGGCAGGATCAATACCACCGCTGACATGCACAATATTGTCGTCTTCAAAGCAGCGCACGACATGACCAATAGCATCGGTTTCGCGGATGTTTGCTAAAAACTGATTACCTAAACCTTCACCTTTTGAAGCGCCTTTAACTAACCCGGCGATATCAACAAACTCCATGGTTGTTGGAATAACGCGCTCGGGATTGACGATAGCGGCTAATTTATCCAGGCGAGGATCAGGAACAGGAACAACGCCCGTATTTGGTTCGATGGTACAGAATGGAAAGTTTGCAGCTTCAATGCCTGCTTTTGTCAGTGCGTTGAAAAGTGTGGATTTACCCACGTTTGGTAAACCAACGATACCACATCGAAATCCCATGAGAATTTAGCCTTTCTGTTCAGGGCGGTAGCTGTGCAGACGCTGCAGTGCAGGTCCCCAGCCGTCCACCATTAATGTGTCGATACTGCGGCAGGCTTCATCGATACAGTCATCGATAAGCCGCTGTTCATTTGCTGAGGCTTTGCCTAAAACAAAACCAGTCACTTTCGTTTTATCGCCCGGATGGCCAATACCAATACGCAGTCGCATAAAGTCCTGGCTGCCTGTCTGGGCAATAATGTCTTTAATTCCGTTGTGCCCGCCGGCACCTCCACCTTTCTTAAACTTAGCAATGCCAGGGGGTAAATCGAGCTCATCGTATGCCACTAAAATTTCGTTAGCCGGTATTTTATAAAAGTTAGCCAGAGCCGCTACGGAGAAACCACTGCGGTTCATAAAATTTTGTGGTAATACAATGCGAAGATCATGAGCGCCTTGTTGCCAGCGTCCGATCAGGGCTTTGCTTTTTGTATCAGGGGAAAGTGTAATTGCGTGGCGTCTGCAGAAGTCTTCGACTAACCAGAAACCAGCGTTGTGGCGAGTTCTTTCATACTCGGGGCCCGGATTACCCAGGCCCACAAGCAGTTTTACTTCAGTTCCCATAAAAGGAGACTGACTTACTCTTCGTCAGCGTCGTCTTTGCTGTTTTCAGCAGGAACGTCGCCAGGTGCTACTGTATCTTCTTCGGTCTCTTCTTTCTCGACACGAGGAGCAGTAACAGATACAACTGCCTGGTCGTGATCATCACCTTTAGTCAGTTCAACTAACTCAACGCCTTTAGGCAGTTTTAAGTCAGTTAGGTGAATGGTGTCACCAACGCTGAGTTCAGCAATATCAACTTCCAGGTACTCTGGTAAGTCTTTCGGTAATACAGTGATTTCTACGTCGTTCACGTGGTGAACAACAACACCGCCTTCTTCTTTAACACCCTTAGCAGTTTCTTCGTTTAAGAAATGCAGAGGCAAGTTAGTGTGAAGTTTGTGGCCTTTTTCAACGCGCTGGAAATCCAGGTGAGTCAACTTTGGCTTGTACGGGTGACGTTGCATGTCTTTAAGGATTGCCTGATGTTTCTTACCATCAAACTCCAACGTCAAAATGTGCGAATAAAAAGCTTCGAAGTCAGCCATGTTATTCACTTTGTTGTGGTCCAGTTCTAGTGCTACTGGCTCACCTTTACCACCATATAAAATTGCTGGTACTTTGTCCGCGTGACGCAGGCGGCGGCTCGCACCTTTCCCCTTGTCCGTACGGACGGTAGCTTTGATATTAAAGTCTAATTCAGCCATGATTTGGCCTCTCAATGTTTAAAGTTTTTTATTTGTCAGCACTCGCGACCAAGAGCTGACCCAGAAACTTAGAAACCGACAACGTGGCCGGTTTCTAAGGGCGCGCAATACTAGCACTGAGCTGGATTAATTACAACAATCAGTACTCGAACATTGCGGAAATTGATTCTTCGTTACTTACCCGGCGAAGTGCTTCTGACAACATACCTGATAAGGTCAGTTGGCTGACTTTACCCGTTGCCTTCATGGCGTCGCTTAGCGGCACGCTGTCCGTCACAATCACTTCATCAATATCTGAGTCTTTGATGTTCTCTACGGCATTGCCTGAGAATACGGGGTGAGTTGCATAAGCGAACACACGTTTAGCGCCATGCGACTTCAGTGCTTCTGCGGCTTTACACAAGGTTCCGCCGGTATCGATCATGTCATCAACAATGATGCAGTCACGGCCTTTAACGTCGCCAATAATATGCATAACCTGCGATACGTTAGCAGAAGGGCGGCGCTTATCGATGATGGCTAAGTCCGTGTCATCCATAAGTTTGGCAAAAGCACGAGCACGGACGACGCCACCGATATCGGGAGAGACAACGACTGGGTTGTTAAAGTTTTGCTGACGCATGTGCTCTAATAATACCGGTGTTCCGAATACGTTATCGACAGGCACATCGAAAAAGCCCTGAATTTGTTCAGCGTGTAAATCTACAGTCAACACGCGGTCAACACCAACGCTTGATAAGAAGTCTGCAACGACCTTTGCTGTAATTGGAACTCGAGCTGAACGGACCCGACGGTCCTGACGAGCGTAACCAAAGTAAGGCATAACGGCAGTGATACGGCCTGCTGATGCGCGACGTAATGCATCTACCATCACAATGAGTTCCATCAGGTTGTCATTGGTCGGAGCGCAAGTAGATTGAAGAATAAAGACGTCGGAACCGCGGACGTTTTCGTTAATAGCGACGCTAATTTCGCCGTCACTAAAGCGACCAACGGATGCTTCACCAAGTTTGATATAAAGGCGATCGGCGATTTTCTGGGCTAGCTCCGGAGTGGCGTTGCCGGCGAAAAGTTTCATGTCAGGCACAACATACCTCGACTTTTATTGGGTTAATGTCTGGATAAGTGGTGAACGGTTCTGGCCTTGAGCGATAAATGAGCGTAACCCTTTAGGGACATGCTGCTGCGCTTCCTTTGCGGCTTGCCTTGTTTCAAATGAAGAAAAAAAACATGCTCCACTGCCAGTGAGCCGAGTCGGAGCGTATTCTAGCAAGGCACGACGCAACATAGCAACTTCGGTGTGTAGATCGCAGACCACTGGCTCAAATACATTAGTGACGTTTTGAGTGTCCCAGTTTTGGGCACTAACAACAGTGCAGTCTCGTTTTAGCTGTGGGTGAGAAAACAGCTCAGCTGTGCTTATGGAAACTTCGGGTTTTACCACTAAATACCAAAGTTCAGGTGGTGATACGTCGGTAAAAATATCGCCGATACCTTCGGCAAAGCAAGCCTGCCCATGAATGAATACGGGAACATCTGCACCGAGCTTTCCACCAATTTTCTGCAACTCAGAAGACGAAAAGTGACTGCCCCATAGGCGGTTCAACCCAACTAAAGCAGTCGCAGCATTGGATGAACCTCCGCCCAGACCTGCACCTTGCGGCAGGTGTTTTATCAACTCAATAGTGCAGCCGGGTAGTTGCTCAAAGCCTTTTTCTTTGTATGCCTGCTTGAGTGCTGCCTGAGCCTTCCAAACCAAGTTTTCTTGTTCCGGTATTTGACTACCTTCATCAATTAAACGGAATTGCCCGTCAGTTTTGTCCGGGTGAAACTTAAGGGTGTCGCCATAGTCCAGAAACTGAAATACGGTTTGCAGATTGTGATACCCGTCCAGACGACGGCCTGTAATGTGCAAAAACAGATTCAATTTTGCCGGTGCAGGGAGTGTTAATGTCGTTACTGCCATTGATTCACTTGCACCTTGATTAAGAGGTTTGAACTTTCTAAGTGTATTTGTTCGGGCAGGGTGAGCGTTTGGCTCTTACTTTGGTCGTAAAACCAGTTTATCTGCCAGTCTTGCCCCTGATTGAGCACCCGGGACCGAGCCAGCGTGCCATCTTTATGGTAACTAACCGCTTTTAACGCTACGGTTTTTTTTCCTATAACCCAGTTATGCAACTGTTCAAAAGGAACGCTTGCACCCATTAATTGATAAAGCAAGGAGTCGGCCGAAGGAGCCCATCGTTCTTTATTATCGGAATCGACAAGTAGGGCGCCGCTGTCATCAATGGTTAATTTCGCTAACTGACCTTTTAACGGATGGGAAAAGCGAATGATTTGCTGGTGTGGTAAATAAGCCCAATTAATATAAAAACTGTCACGCTCTTCTTTCTTTTTCTGGATAACAGCCATGCGCCCACTTAACGACCATTGTTGCAGCTGCTCTAATTGTTGCTGATGAGCTTTAATAACTTGCTGGTTCACCTGAGTGCTGCTGCTTTGCTCTGATGGCGTTGGTAGTGCGCAGCCGCTGAGTAAGGTAACGGCGGCTAGATAAGCACAGAAAATTCGACGTTGAATCATATTTCTCTATTGGTGCAATCGGAATGCCAGTAGTTGACCAGAAAGCGCTGTGACTTTCAATGACTAAGGCTTTCACGTACAATCGGACAACTTAGATTTTGGCCGCGTTGGGATAACGAGTTTCACAGTCAGATGACCATTTCAGCTCTTGGAATTAATCACAAAACAGCATCGGTAGATTTGCGTGAGCAAGTTGCGTTTAGTGCCGAACAGCTCGACACTGCGTTGCAGGCCGTGCGTAATCTTCAAGGTGTTGAAGAAGCGGTTATCGTTTCTACTTGTAATCGTACAGAGCTGTATTGTCGCGGTGAAGTATCCGGTGATTTGTTATTGGGTTGGCTGACGGGGTTTCATAGCCTGTCTCCTGACGCCCTGGAAAATCACCACTACTTATTCCAAGGCGAACAAGCCATCACTCACCTTATGTCTGTTGCCAGTGGTTTAGACTCTCTGGTGCTTGGCGAACCGCAAATTCTGGGGCAGGTAAAGCAAGCGTATCAGGCCGCTAAACGACAAGCTTCTGTCGGCGGTATTCTCGAACGTTTGTTCCAGCAAACTTTCCGGGTAGCAAAAACCGTAAGAAATGAAACCGCAGTTGGTCAGAATGCGGTTTCGGTAGCCTATGCAGCCGTTTCTATGGCTCGTCATATTTTTGCCAATTTACAAAATTCAAAAGTCCTGCTTATTGGCGCTGGTGATACATCCGAACTCGTTGCTCAGCATTTAAAGCAGCAAGGTGTCCGCGAAATTATTGTCGCTAACAGAACCTTGCAACGGGCGCGTGAAATGGCTGACAGAGTTGGCGCGACAGCCCACAGTTTGTCAGAGCTTTCTGAGCTTCTTCCACAGGCCGATATTGTTGTCAGTTCAACCGCTAGCACTTTACCTATTGTGGGTAAGGGTAGTATTGAGAAAGCGCTGAAAAAACGCCGTCACAGACCTATGTTGTTGATAGATCTAGCGGTTCCCCGCGATATTGAGGAGCAGGTTAACGAACTGGACGATGCCTACCTTTATACCGTGGATGATTTGCAAAGTATTATTAGCGAAAACATTCGTAACCGTGAACAAGCAGCGCGTGAAGCGCAAGTCATTATCCAGCAGCAGACACAAGAGTTTAATGACTGGCTGAAATCTCTTAACAGTGTTGAGCTGGTGCGAGAGTATCGGACACATACGAGAACTCTGGCCGACGAACACTTAAAAAAGGCGTTGGCTCAACTTGAGCAGGGTAAAGACCCAGCTGAGGTTCTGCAAAGGTTCAGTCACCGTTTGGTGCAGCAGTTAACGCACAAACCGACAAACTTATTAAAATCTGCCGGCGAAAATAACGATCAATATACGCTGGCCGTTTTGCAACAACTTTGGTCAGAGCCATCCTCTGACCCATCAGAAGGCAAATAAAAACATGTTGAATCCATCCATTGAACGCAAACTAGAAGGCTTAGTTGAGCGTTATCAGGAAGTGCAGGCTTTATTGGGTGAGCCCGATGTGATCAGCGATCAAAACCGTTTCCGTGCTTTATCTCGAGAATATTCTCAATTGGAAGAAGTGGTCGGATGCTTTGAAGAGTACCGCCAGAACCAGGATGATCAAGCCGCAGCCAAAGATATGGCTGAGGATGATGACGCAGAGATGCGGGAAATGGCGGCAGAAGAGCTGAAGCAGGCCAAAGAAGCAGAAGAAGATCTGGAAAATCGCCTGCAGCTTTTACTGTTGCCTAAAGACCCGAACGACGATCGCTCATGCTATTTGGAGATTCGGGCCGGTGCCGGTGGTGATGAAGCTTCAATATTCGCTGGTGACTTATTCCGTATGTACAGCCGTTACGCAGAAAAAAATGGTTGGAAAGTGAATATTGTCAGTGCCAGTGATGGCGAACACGGCGGTTATAAAGAAATTATTGCGCATATGAGCGGTGACGGCGTTTACGGTCGAATGAAATTTGAGTCGGGCGGCCACCGCGTACAACGTGTACCCGAAACAGAGTCGCAGGGGCGTATTCATACCTCAGCTTGTACCGTAGCGGTGTTGCCGGAAATTCCAGAAGCCGAAGCTGTTGAAATTAACCCCGCAGACTTACGTGTTGATACCTACCGTGCCTCAGGCGCCGGCGGTCAGCACGTTAACCGTACCGATTCCGCTATTCGTCTTACTCATTTACCGACAGGGGTGGTCGTTGAATGTCAGGAAGAGCGTTCTCAACACAAAAACCGGGCGAAAGCTATGTCGGTTTTGCAGGCACGAATACAACGTCTGGAAGACGAGAAGCGTCAGGCTGAAGAAGACAGCACGCGTCGTAATTTAGTGGGTAGTGGTGACCGTTCGGAGCGTATCCGTACATACAACTATCCGCAGAGCCGTGTTACAGACCACCGTATTAACCTTACCTTGTACCGATTAGATGAAGTGCTAACCGGCGATATCGACTTAATACTCGATGCGATTATTACTGAGCATCAGGCTGATCAACTTGCCGCTTTGTCTGAAGGACAGCAATGACACTACAGCAGGCGATAATCTGGGGCAGAGAGCAGTTAAGTCAAAGCGAAGACGCGGCTGCTGATGTATCTGCCTTACTTTGTTATGTGTTGAATAAAGAAAAAGCGTACCTTCTGACCTGGCCTGAAAAAGAACTTACGGCTGAGCAGCTAGAGCACTATCAGAGCGTTATTGAAGCTCGCCAGGAGGGGCGTCCGGTGGCTCATATAACCGGTCGCCGTGAGTTTTGGTCACTGATGCTTGAAGTAAATGACAGTACCCTGATTCCTCGCCCTGACACCGAAACCCTGGTTGAAGCCGCCCTTAGCCTGGAGCTTCCTGAAAACGCCCGTGTGCTCGATTTAGGTACAGGAACCGGAGCGGTGGCACTGGCGCTAAAGTCGGAACGACCCGGGTGGCAGGTTATGGCGTGTGACAGCAATGAAGCAGCCGTTGAACTGGCTAAGCGTAATAGTAAAAAATTAGGTTTGGATGTTGATATTTTGTACAGCGACTGGTTTCAATCTGTGCCAAAGTCGCTTAACTTTGACTTGGTGCTATCCAACCCACCTTATATTGATGCTGGCGATCCACATTTAGGAGCAGGGGATGTTAGATTTGAACCCCATACGGCATTAGTTGCAGAAAATAATGGTTTAGCCGATATTGAGACTATTATAAAACAGGCTAATGAACGTTTAGTTGAACAGGGCTGGTTACTACTAGAGCAAGGATGGCAACAGGCAGATAGTGTCGTTGAGCTGTTGTTGAAAAATGGTTATAAAATGATTAACCGTTGGCAGGATTATGCTAGGGTAGAACGAGTTACCGGTGGGAAGAAAGCCAGGGCGGAGAGAGAATAATAATGAGCAATCAGTTTATGTTTGCTGACGAAGCCAGCCAGCAAACCACAAAATTACCGACAGAATACTGGAAAATTCTGATTGTCGACGACGAACCAGAGGTGCATGCCGTAACCAAACTGGCCTTAAACGATTTTAATTTTTTAGGTCGGGGGTTAAAGTTTTACAGTGCTTTTTCTGGTGAAGAAGCGCGGCAATTAATCGATGAACACCCTGATGCGGCAATACTATTACTGGACGTCGTCATGGAAACAGATGACGCCGGGTTGCAGGTTGCGCGCTATATTCGCGAACAGGCAGATAACCACTTTACTCGCATTATTCTGCGAACCGGGCAGCCGGGACAGGCGCCAGAGCGTACGGTTATCGTTAATTACGATATTAACGACTATAAGTCGAAAACAGAACTTACGGCGCAAAAACTCTTTACCGCGGTCATGTCGTCGTTGCGATCATACCGCGATATTATGTCGATTGACCAAAGCCGACATGGGCTGGAAAAAATTATCTCAGCGTCAGCGAATCTTTACGCTTTGCAGCCCATGAATAGTTTTGTCGATGGTTTAGTGCAGCAACTCAGTTGGGTCATTGGTGGGGCAAAACAGACGCTTTATGCAACGTCTAACGAAGACGGCTCCACCTATAAAGTTCTGGCAGCCCATGGTGAAGACTCGAAAGTTTGTGTCGGGCAAACGTTACGTTCTGTTATCCCGTCAAAAGCCTTGTCAGAACTCGAGCATGTTATTGCGAACCATGGTTCCTATTATGGTGACGACTTCGTGCTTTTATATTGCCGCAGCCATTGTCGTGCTCATGGGTCCGTTTTGTTTATCGGAGGCTTATCTCGCCCTCTGACCGCAGATGATCATCACGTTCTTCAACTGTTTTCTGAGAACGTACAGCTGGCACAGGATAATGTCGTGTGTCTGGAAGACTCAGATAAATTCCTGGCGCGCTTAGCGGATCAACTCATGCTTCATCATGCAAGCCAGTTTAATCGTGTTCTTGAGCAAGACGATGAAGTTCGTTTGACGTATGAAATTGCTCAACGGGTTGTTGCAGATGACGCGGAAACGACCGCATTGGCCTGGTCATTGTTCGCACAAGCTCGACCATTACTCAATTGCGCAACTGATGCCGCAGCTGCCGTAGAAACGACCTGTCAGCAGCGTGTTGCACGTTCATTGCGAGCATTAGCTCATGGTGAGCATGAAGCAACACAGAGTGCCCACAGAGCATTAATAGAAAGACTTGAGCGTTGGGACGGACTGGGTTTACCGGAAGGTAAACAAGGTTCCGATATCGCAATAAGCACTCAAGTTTTGTTATTAACTGAGCAGCTCCTTGAATGGTGGGAAAGTGGCATCAGCGATGACGATATTACAGTACGGTTGAACGATGAAAAAGGTCGCTACTATTCACCCAAGTTTCTTGATGTAGTGATTAAAGCCCTGCCTGAACTGAGAAAAATTTAATTAAATAATAAGAGGTTACTTGTGTACACTGCTTTTAAACACTTACATGTATTGTTTGTGCTGATTTCGATCAGCCTTTTTTTATTCCGTTTCGTACTGCAATTAATTGACTCGCCATTAGTTAAAAAGAAGTGGTTAAAAATAGTCCCTCACGTTAACGACACCTTATTGCTGCTTAGCGCCGTTGGTATCATGGTGAGCTTAAGTATGTACCCAATTCAGGTTCCCTGGCTAACTGATAAGGTGATAGGTGTTATTGCTTACATTGGCTTTGGCGTATTAGCTATGAAAGGAAAGACAGCTGGCGCTCGCTGGCTTGGGTTTATTGGCGCCTGTGGCTGGATAGCGTTTCTGCTGCACGTCGCAATGTCAAAACAAGCACTTATTGCCGGTTAATTTAAGGGATTATTTATGTTAGCGCCTGAGTCAGTTGTTTCTCAAACCAATGCGTTAATCACCAACGACGGAGTGGTTGCCGGGTTATTATTCGCGATTCTTGGTTTTGTTTTCTACACCAACACGAGCGAACACCCTGTTTTTAAAAAGTTTTATCGTTTTGTGCCGGCGTTGTTGCTGTGTTATTTCCTGCCGTCGTTATTGAATACTTTTGGTATTGTTGACGGAAATCAGACCGCAGTAACCGATATTGCAATGGACTATCTGTTACCTGCCTGTATGGTTTTACTGACGCTAAGTCTGGATGTTAAAGCTGTTTTGGGGCTTGGTTCAAAGGCTCTTATTCTTTTCTTAACGGGAACCTTTGGTATTGTCATTGGCGGACCAATTGCTTTATTACTGGTGTCTACAATATTCCCTGAAATGCTAGGCGGCGCAGGGCCTGACGCAGTCTGGCGCGGAATGACAACAATAGCTGGAAGCTGGATTGGCGGTGGTGCGAACCAGGCGGCAATGAAGGAAGTGTACGAAGTGGGCGGGGATATTTTTTCCGCCATGGTCACTGTTGATATTATTGTCGCCAACCTCTGGATGGCAGTATTGCTGTATATGGCCGCAAACGCTAAGAAGATAGATGCTCGCACGGGCGCAGACACATCCGCTATCGACAATATTCGCCATAGAGTTGAAAAATACGAAGCCGAGCATGTCAGAAACCCGAGTTTACGTGACTTAATGCTCATTTTAGCTATTGGTTTTGGTGTTGCTGGTTTGGCGCATTTATTAGCTGACTGGATTGCACCGGCAATAGCGACGAATTACCCGGCATTGAGTAAATTCAGTTTAGACAGCTTATTCTTCTGGGTGATTGTGCTTGCTACTGCTGGTGGTATCGCCTTGTCGTTCACCCGGGCTCGGTCAATGGAAGCGGCGGGGGCCTCGAAAATTGGTTCGGTTTTTGTCTATGTTCTGGTTGCCAGTATCGGCCTGCATATGGATGTCACAAAAATTGTAGAGACGCCGAAGTACTTCTTAATTGGTGCTATCTGGATGATCATCCATGCTGGCTTGATGCTATTCGTGGCGAAACTACTGCGTGCACCAGTGTTTTATATGGCCGTTGGTAGTCAGGCTAACGTTGGTGGCGCCGCGTCAGCTCCCGTTGTTGCCTCAGCTTTTCATCCTTCATTAGCACCGGTTGGTGTATTATTAGCGGTAATGGGGTATGCGTTGGGAACTTACATGGCGTATTTTGCAGGCCAAATCTTACGAGTCGTTGGTAGCTAATCGCAGGAGTTTAGGATGATCAAAGAATTACAGCTTGGCGATATTCAGATAGCAAATGACAAACCGTTTGTTTTATTTGGCGGAATGAATGTGCTGGAGTCCCGTGACTTAGCCCTGCGAATTGCTGAACACTATGTGGAAGTAACCAGCAAACTGGGTATTCCATATGTGTTTAAGGCGTCATTTGATAAAGCGAATCGGTCGTCCATTCATTCATTTCGCGGACCAGGCCTGGAAGAGGGCTTACGCATTTTTGAAGAGGTGAAGCAGCAGTTTAACGTGCCGCTTATTACCGACGTACATGAGCCACATCAGGCGTCTCCGGTAGCGGAAGTGGTTGATGTATTGCAGCTTCCTGCGTTTCTTGCGCGTCAGACTGACCTGGTGGTTGCCATGGCGGAAACTGGCGCTATGGTTAACATTAAAAAGCCACAGTTTCTTGCGCCACATGAAATGAAGCATATCATCAAAAAATTTGCAGAAGCGGGCAACGAAAAGATCATGTTATGTGAGCGTGGCTCAAGCTTTGGTTACAACAACTTGGTTGTTGATATGCTTGGTATGGATGACATGAAGCCTATGGCGCCGGTTATCTTTGACGCTACGCACGCCTTGCAGCGTCCGGGAGGACGAGCCGACTCAGCCGATGGTCGCCGGGCACAGGCTGCACAATTGGCTCGCTCTGGTATGTCACTGGGTATTGCCGGATTGTTCATTGAAGCTCACCCTAACCCCGACAAAGCAAAATGCGACGGCCCGTGCGCATTACCTTTACATGCGTTAGAGCCTTATTTGCAGCAAATGAAAGCCATTGACGACTTAGTGAAGTCATTTGCGCCTTTAGATACGTCTAACTGACATTATGTCATTGCAAAGCAACCAATCCTTACGGCAAACGCCGCTTGATAGTCGACAGGCCATTAAGCTACTGCTAAAAGCGGTGGGCGGATTGATTGCGTTGCTTTCTATTGCATTGCTTGCGCCTTTCGTTATGGCGGTTGTCAGCGGTGAGAAAGAGCAATGGACCTATTTAACGCTCTCTATTATTGGCTTGGTTGTTGGCTTGGTTTTATTTCTGCAGCCAGTTGGTGATGCTAAGCTTAGAGCGCGACAGGTCTTCTTGCTAACCTCCTTGTGCTGGGTGTCAGCCAGTTTATTTGCAACCTTGCCCTTTATTTTTGCGAAGCCTTATCTTGATTTCTCAAGCGCCTGGTTTGAAGCTATGTCTGCTATTACCACAACTGGGGCAACGGTCATTTCGGGGTTGGATGACCTACCCGCCAGTGTGTTGTTATGGCGCGCTATGCTGCAATGGTTAGGCGGTATTGGAATCATTGTTATGGCGATGGCAATTTTGCCCTTCCTGCAAGTGGGTGGTATGCGCCTTTTCCAGGCTGAATCATCCGATATGTCGGGCAAGTTTATGCCGCGCTCAAGCCATATGGTTATGGCAATAGGCCGAGTGTACCTCATATTAACGGCGGCGGTTATTGGTCTGTATTTAATTGGCGGAATGGGCAGTTTTGATGCCTTTGTCCATGGCATGACCACAATTGGTACAGCCGGCTTCTCAAACTATGACGCCTCTTTTGGACACTTTTCTGATACCCCGTTTTTGGTCGTTACCGGTACTGTTTTTATGGTGGCCGGAGCCTTACCCTTTGTGCTTTATATACGGTTGCTTAAAAGAGACTTTGAACCGCTTTGGAAAGACACTCAGGTGCGTGCTTTTGTAACTTTCCTGCTTATTGCTATTGCGTTGATTACTTTGGTGCAAATAGCCAAAGGCCGGGAGTTCGGTGATGCGTTAATGCACACAGCTTTTAACGTGGTGTCGGTGGTAACAACAACCGGGTACGCAACAGAAGACTACGGCAGTTGGGGAAGCTGGTCGTTAATGGTCTTTTTCTATTTGATGTTTATTGGTGGTTGTACCGGTTCAACTTCCGGTGGTATGAAAATTTTCCGTTTTCAGTTGTCACAACTGTTATTGAGAAAGCAGTTCAGCCAGTTAATTCACCCTAATCTGGTGAGTGTTCAAACCTATCAGGAGCGCCGGGTTAACGATTCGTTGTTGGGCTCCATGGTTGCTTTCTGTTTTATGTACTTTCTTCTTATTGCCGTTATAGCACTGGGCTTGTCATTGTTTGATCTCGACTTTTTGACGGCAATATCGGGTGCTGCCTCAGCGGTGGGTAACGTCGGCCCTGGTTTAGGTGAAATTATTGGCCCGGCGGGCAACTTTTCTAGCCTGGACGGCGGCGCTAAATTATTGCTTATTTTTGCAATGTTGGCGGGTCGTCTTGAAATTATGACCGTACTTATCCTTTTCCATCGTCATTACTGGCGACATTAAGTTTACACGGCAAAGTAAAATTAAATTCAGCGAACACTTGCACGCTGAAACGACATGAATTAGATTAAACGCATGTTTAAATCATGCGTTTATTTATTTCATGGCAGCACGCATTTCGACTCAAAAGAAAATACTTAACGCCGCAGAAATGCTTTTTTCCAGAGATGGATTTGAGCAAACCTCTTTACGGCAAATCACGCAGGAAGCAGGGGTTAACCTTGCTTCTGTCAATTATCACTTTGGTTCAAAGAAAGCGCTGATTCAAGCGGTGATGGCACGCTATTTGGTTGTTTTTATGCCGGTTCTGGAAGAGCAGTTGCAACTGGCTGAGCAACAAAGTGAACTAAAAACAGAAGAACTGTTTAAGCGTTTCAAAATCCCTCTGGCAAAGTTAACTGAGGTCAATAAGCAAGGTCCGGATATCTTCTTACGATTGCTAGGCTTTGCTTATTCTGAAATTCAGGGACACTTGCGAAAATATACTCAGCAAGAGTTTGGCAGTGTATTGCAGCATTTATTGGCTTTGTTAAAACGCGCCAACCCACATTTAGATGAGCAACAAATGTTTTGGCGTCTACACTTTATATTAGGCGCCGCCGTTTTTGCTCAAGTATCGGGGCAGGCTTTAATTGAAATTGCTCAGTCGGAATTTAATGAAAAGGTTGAGGCACAGGATGTTATCGATCAACTCATACCTTTTGTTTCCGGCGGGCTTGAAGAAGCGTAAAGATACCGTTGTAAGTTTGAGATTTGACGACACTTTTATTGTGATGGTGCACTGGAGATAACCATGGAAATTTTTATTCTGTTAGTGGTTTTAGTGGTACTGGTGTTTGCAGTCGGAGATATCCGTCGCAGCCTGGTAACTAAACCGGTTTTTGCTATTTTTAAGCGCATTTTGCCGCCTATGTCGGATACTGAGCGTGAAGCTATGGAAGCGGGTGACGTATGGTGGGACGGTGAGCTGTTCAGCGGTCGTCCGGACTGGCAGAAGTTACTCGATGTGCCCGAGCCAAAGCTGACAGCTGATGAGCAGGCGTTTGTCGATAACCAGTTGGCAAAACTTATGGACATGTTGGACGATTTTAAAATTGTTCAACAAGACCGTGATTTACCCAAACAAGTTTGGGACTACCTGCGTAAAGAACGTTTCTTTGCCATGATTATTGGTAAAGATCACGGTGGTCTGGATTTTACTCCCGCGGCAAACTCTTACATTGTTTCGAAAATTGCCAGTCGCTCTATAAGCGCGGCGGTATCGGTCATGGTGCCTAACTCCTTAGGTCCGGGTGAGCTACTGACTCATTATGGTACTAAAGAGCAAAAGGACTATTGGTTACCCCGTCTTGCAGACGGATCCGACATTCCTTGCTTTGCATTAACCGGTCCGGAAGCAGGCTCTGACGCAGGTGCCATTCCGGATGAAGGCATCATTTGCAAAGGCGAGCATGAAGGCAAAGAAGTGGTCGGTATTCGTCTTAACTGGTCTAAGCGCTATATCACTCTGGCTCCGTCAGCTACGGTTTTAGGTTTAGCCTTTAAACTCTATGACCCAGAAGCACTTCTTGGCGATAAAAAAGAAATTGGTATTACCTGTGCGTTAATTCCTACTTCGCACAAAGGTATTGAAATTGGTGATCGCCATTTCCCGCTAAACCAGGCATTTTTAAACGGTACAACCTTTGGTAAAGATGTTTTCATTCCATTGGACTGGATCATCGGTGGTTCTGACTACGCCGGAAAAGGCTGGCGTATGCTGGTTGAGTGTTTGTCAGCTGGTCGTGGTATTTCTCTCCCCGCGCTGGCTACGGCATCAGGCCATGTTACTCAGCGTATGACCGGGGCCTATGCTTATGTCCGCCAGCAGTTTGGCATGCCAATTGGTATGTTTGAAGGTGTTCAGTCATCCATGGGTAAAATTGGTGGTACCAACTATATTCTGGAATCAACACGCCGACTGACTATTTCTGCTTTGTGTCAGGGGCAGAGCCCTTCTGTTGTTACGGCCATGACCAAGTACCATATGACCGAAATGGGGCGTGAAGTACTTGAACACGCCATGGATATTCATGCAGGTAAAGGCATTCAGTTAGGTCCGCATAACTATTTGGGTCATGCGTACATGGCAACACCGGTATCTATTACCGTGGAAGGCGCGAATATTCTGACTCGTAATTTGATGATATTCGGTCAGGGTGCAACGCGTTGCCACCCCTACGTGTTAAAAGAAATGAAGGCTGCAGCTAACCCGAATGAAGACGAAGGTATGCGCGATTTTGACAGCCTGTTACTGAAGCATATTGGCTTTGCTGCTAGCAACGTCTTTGGCAGCTTGTGGCTGGGTCTTACTGGTGCTCGTTTTGGTGAGTCACCGGTTAGTGGTGAAACTGCGCACTATTACCGCAAGCTGGGCCGTATGAGCCGCGGTCTTGCATTAGCGTCGGACATTTCCATGCTTATGATGGGCGGCGATTTAAAACGTAAAGAGATGATCTCAGCCCGTTTAGGCGATGTGTTAAGTCACTTGTATATGGCTTCGGCAGTACTTAAGCGCTTTGAAGATGAAGGTCGCCAGGTAGCTGACTTGCCTTACGTTCATTACGCGCTTAAGCATCATTTATTCAGCATTGCTGATGCCTTCTACGGCTTCTTCGATAACTTCCCGAACCGCTTTATGGCGTGGGTAATGCGTATACTGATTTTCCCTCTGGGTAATCATTTCAAAAAGCCGTCAGATGAAATTCTGCAGAACATCAGCACCAGCATGATGGAGCCGGGGGTTACCCGTGACCGTCACACTTTCTTGTGCTACTGGAAAGACAGCATCAGTGATTCTACCGGGCACATGGAAAAAGCGTTCTTGTCTATGCTGGAAATGAAGCCAGTTTATAAAACGCTGCGTAAGGCGCAAAAACGTGGTGAGTTATCCTCTAACCTCAATGGTCAGGAACTGGCGGATGCTGCACTGCAAAAAGGCTTAGTCGACAAAGAAACGGCTAATAAGTTGGCTGAAACCGAAGAACTGCGTTTAACTGCTATTGGTGTCGACAGCTTTGCGCCGGGTATTATTGAGAATAATCAATTCTATACGGCGAAAGGTGACATAAGAAAAGCAGCGGTTAAAGACTAACCGCTGCTAATACGAGTTCTTATTGAATAGACTCGCGCTTATCTTTCATATTGTAGATAGGCGTTACAAAAGAGCGCTTCTGAGCGCTCTTTTTCGTTTCTGCGCTAGCTGAAGCTGCAGGGCAACTGCCACTGCTGATATAAGTGTTTGCAGCCGCTGTGAGCGGATCTTCAGAGCTACCCCAGTCACCGACAATTTCGTCCTCAACTGAACAGTTCGGAGCAATACCGTCGTAATATTTGCCTTCACCTTCTGAATTTACGGTTTCAAAGTTAATCGCAAAGGTGACTTTGTCGCACAGCTCTTCCGGCTGCTGACCTACCGGTTTACCACAGGTGGATTCACCAACAGTAACAACCTCAATGTGAGGACTCAGGGAGTTAATAATGATTTCTGAAGACGAACAACTGCTGCCGGTAGTCAGTACAAATACACGGTCTAAATCTAGCTGTTCAACGCCATCGACCAGACTAAAGTCAATGCTTTGATTATTGCTGCTGTTTTGTTCGTTAAAACGGTACTCCAAAAAGGTTTCACCCTGCACATTTATGCCTGCCGCCTGAGTTGAGACCTGGTTAGCATAGCGGATCAAACCACCACCGTTGTAGCGAACATCAATGACTAAATGGTTAATACCTTCAGCTGCAAACAGGTCAAAGGCACTGTTTAAATCATCACCAGTGCGGTTAATGAAAGAATCTAATGTAAAGTAGCCAACGGTTTCGCCGTTCAGTTGGTAAGTTTGAGCGCCCATAACGGTATTGGTTTCTACTTCAACTTTACTCAGCACTTCGGTTTGTTCTGTGCCGTCGGGCTTTTGCCAGGTAATTTCGCGGCTCAGGCCTTCTTCATTCGGGCCCAGCGCGTCATTAAACTCACCATTGGCAAGCAACTCAGAAACCGCTACACCCTCAATAGCAATAAGTTCATCGGCGCGGTCAATGCCGGCAGTAGCTGCAGGTGACTCGTCATAAACAAAACGAAACTTAACGCGGCTTTCACTAATTTGTTCCATAGAGAAGCCAAAGCCGAAGTAGGTAGCACTGACAAACAGCTGATCGTACTCTTCTTCAGTTAATATGTAGCTGTAGCGGTCCTCCGGAGCACGCAGTTCTTCCAGTACCGCATACACATCGTCAAAAGCTTCAGGATCTAAACTGTCCTGCAGTTGGTCAGCCCAAAAATAGTCTTCCTTCATGTACTCAAAAAAGCGCTGGTTTTGGTCCTCGACCGAGCAAAAGGCGTAACCATCGTCGTTATTGGTTCCACCAGAATTGTCCGTACCACCGCTATCTGAACCACCACAGGCAGAAAGGGCCAGAGTAATACCTATGCATAAAAGTGATTTGTCGAGTCTCATACTGCATCTCTTGTTGTGTTGTAAAAATGTTAATTTAGCATAAGAAACGAAAAGATAAACAGGGACCGTGGCGTCTTTACTTAACTCATGGCAAACTGCTGACTATTGAAAACCAAACGAGAAAGCCGCTGTTATGGCACAAGTAATGATAGATATTGCGGGCACTGAGCTGACCGCCGAAGACAAAAAACTTCTTGCGGCACCCGCCGTTAACGGCCTTATTTTATTTACACGTAACTTTGCGTCCTTAGAGCAGTTACAGACGCTGACACGCGAGGCACGAGCTGCCGCCGGCAAACCTTTGCTCATTGCGGTAGACCACGAAGGTGGGCGTGTGCAGCGTTTTCGGCAAGGCTTTAGCGTCATTCCTGCTATGGGGTCGCTGCAAAAAATAGAAAACGAAGACGAACGACAGCGAGCCGCTCGAGACTTAGGCTGGTTAATGGCAGCAGAGGTTCAGGCGGTAGGCATTGATATTAGCTTTGCACCCGTGCTGGACGTAGACGACTGCAGTGACGTAATAGGTGATCGTGCTTTCTCGGCTGTGCCGTCAGAAATTTCTAAACTGGCGTCTTCGTTTATTGAAGGCATGCACGAGGCAGGTATGGCGTGTACCGGTAAACACTTCCCGGGGCATGGCTCCGTTCAGGCCGATTCTCACATTGCCATTCCTGAAGATGACCGTACCTTAGAGCAAATTAGGGCCCATGACTTAAAGCCGTTTTTGTCATTAAGTCAGAAACTGGACGGCATTATGCCGGCCCATGTTATTTACCCGCAAATAGACCCACAGCCCGCCGGCTTTAGCGAGTTTTGGTTGCAACAAATACTGCGCAGCCAGCTGCAGTTTAATGGCACCATATTTAGTGATGACCTGTCTATGCAGGGCGCTACCGTTGCCGGTGACATGCCGCAACGTGCTATGGCCGCTTTGAATGCCGGCTGCGACATGATTCTGGTGTGTAACGACAGAGCAGGCGCAGTGCAAGTGCTGGACGCCAACTTACCTGCCACCGAACCAGAAAGCGCACAACGTGTGCACCGAATGCTAATGTCATCGCCAGCGGTTTCTCTGGAAGAGCTAAAACGCACCGAACGCTGGGAGCAAGCCCAACGCTGGTTGTAGGTTATTCGTAACTAAGAGGGTCTTCAATGCCGTTGGCGGCGAAGGCCTCTAAGCGCTCCTGACAAGCTCCGCATTTACCACAGGCTTTGTCGCGACCGTTGTAGCAAGTCCAGGTTTGGCTGTAATCCAACCCCATTTTCAGGCCGTCGGCTAAAATCGCGTTTTTATCGACGTCTAAGTAGGGGGCGTGAACGGCTACCGGGTCGTAGTTGGCCATTTTACTGACTACATCCATTTGGCGTACAAACTCGGGGCGGCAGTCGGGGTATATGGCGTGGTCACCCGAATGTGCGCCGTAGTAAACCGCCGAGGCGTTTTCCGACACGGCATAACCAATGGCCAGTGACAGTAAAATCATGTTGCGGTTAGGCACTACCGTCGATTTCATCGACTCTTCTTCGTAATGGCCTTCGGGAATGTCTATGTCGTCGGTTAATGAGCTGCCGGCAAGTAACGAGTTAATAGCGGTAATGTCCACCACTTTGTGGGGTATCCCGTGCTGTTTGCAGACGTTAGCTGCAACTTCCAGCTCTTTGACATGGCGCTGACCGTAGTTAAATGACAGTGCCAGTACCTCATTTCCTTCTTGCAGGGCTTTGTGCAAAACGGTAAACGAGTCCATTCCGCCTGAATAAATAACAACGACCTTTTGCGACATGCTGTAACTCCCCGTATAATCCGCATTCATACATTCTAGCCAAAGCCATTTTAACGGAAGCTATGCCTTACCGCATCAACGAAATTTTTGAAACCTTGCAAGGCGAGGGCACCTTTACCGGCGTGCCGTCCATTTTTCTGCGTTTGCAGGGTTGTCCTGTGGGTTGCCCATGGTGCGATACTCAGCACACATGGGAAACCAACCCAAGTGACCAGGTAAGCGTTGAGCGCTTAATGGCAAAAACCGAAGCTACCGCTGAATGGGCTGAAATGACGGCAGAAGACATTATCAGCCGCTTTGAAAAAGAAGGTTACACCGCCAAACACGTAGTTATAACCGGCGGCGAACCCGCCATGTTCGATTTGCTGCCGCTTGGCAGCGCCTTAGAAGCCAAAGGTTACCAACTGCAAATAGAAACCAGCGGTACGTTTGAGCTAAAAGTGACCGACAACACCTGGGTAACAGTGTCACCTAAACTGGATATGCCCGGTGGCTACTTAGTACGCCCCGACTGTATGGCACGCGCTAATGAAATCAAGCACCCTGTGGCCATGCAAAAGCACATAGACGCGTTAGATTCATTACTCAAACGCTGCCCACCCAAAGCAGACGCTATTATTTGTCTGCAACCCATAAGCCAAAGGCCACGCGCCACAGAGCTTGCCATGAAAACCTGCATAGCGCGCAATTGGCGCCTTTCTGTGCAAATGCACAAATATCTCAATATTGAGTGAGACATTTGCTACTTCTGATCTGACCTTCTAAAACCCGATCTATACTTCCTGACCTCAACATCAATTTAGGTGTTGAATTGTTTACCAGGAGGGGATTATGAACACGAGTTTTGCTCGTCGTTCTCGTGGTCAGGGAATGACGGAATACATCATCATTGTCGCTCTAATTGCGGTTGCTGCAATTGGCGTTTATTCGCTTTTCGGAAAGTCTATCCGTAATCAGGTGGCAGGCCTAGCTCAAGAAATGACTGGACAGTCATCGTCCCAGCAACTGAATCGAGCAAGACAATCGTCACGACGTGCCGGCACCGTCGCCAATACGGATGTGAATCTCGGAAACTATGACGAAGCGACGGAGCAAGGTGAGCAGTAATGGTCACTTTGGGACGTTTTAATCCACGAATAAAAGGGCAAACCCTGATTTTAATGGTCGGGGTATTGCTGTTGGTGTCATTGTTGCTATTTGCCGTAACGGATATGGGCAAACACGCCAGGCGTCAGTGGTACTTGCAAAGTGTTGCTGATAACGCATCTTATAGCGCAGCTGTTGCAATGTCTCGTCAGATGAATTTTCTGGCATTAACAAACCGCGCGCTTATTGGTAATCAGGTGGCAATTGCCCAATGGGTGGGGTTGGCGAGCTATCTAGCTATGCTCGATAGAACGGCTGATAATCTCGAAGCCGTTACATTATTCATTCCATATTTAGGACAAATCACTCGAGCACTATCAACAATAATTGCGCGTATTGAAGAAGGCTTTGAGCAGGTCGTGAGAACCCTGATTCGTTTCCAGTCTGCGGTAATACAGGGAATATCTGCAGCGCAAAGACTGTTAGATGCGAGCTTTGCTATAGAACTGCCTTTGCTTATTCAGGATATCGTTTCCAAACATTCGAAAGAGCTTACCTGGGAAGCATATCAAGGCGGCGGAATTGCCCCGTTTCCAAGCCTATGGTGGCGTAAGACTGAAGTGCGTAACACCAAGAATAAAAACGAATCTAAAGAGTTAGAAGAACTTACCCTTAAAAGCCTGGATCCGTTTAGCAAAAATCGAGGATACGATTGGATCAATGTTTTTACTCATAAAATAGTGAAACGCGGTGGTACAGAATTATCGAGAAACAGAAACGGTGGATGGGATTGGCACGCTTTAGATTCAGTTTCATTGCATGGTCGGCGTTGGTTTATAGGAAGTTTCAAAGAACAGCTTCCGTTAGGTTGGGGAGCAAAGGCTCAGGATCAACGACGTTACCATCGTTCAAATTATGGTGGAGCCTTTCGCAGCAACTCAATGTCTTCTCGGATGGCTCTGGCGCAGATGGGGTCGTTAAATGATGATCCTCGTCCTTTTAGTTTTATGCGCCTTAGTAGTTTTCTAAACATGAGTATGGATACGGTCATAGTGAAGGTAAGTGGTGTTAAGCAAGCTGCGTATGCAAAATCGAGAACAAGTTTTAACCGACCAAGCAGTGTTTTTCCGCGGGCTGATGAGTATATAGAAACTGATAACCTCTTCAATGCGTTGTGGGAAGCTGAATTAGTAGCCATTTCAGACATCGATAAGATAGGGATATTAGGCCGTGAAGCCCTTTAAGCAAACTGGACAGGCTGTTATTGAGTTCATTTTATCGGTTGGAGGGTTTGCCGCTATTTTTATTTCGGTACAGGAAGTACTCGCTCCAGCTATAGAAATTAATACAGCTGACTTAATCGCAGCCCGTGAGGCGATATGGGAGAGAGTTAGGAGCGATGATAAAACCAGTCTATCCGGTGATTATCGTTTAAACAAACATACTGAGATATTTTTTGACCCAATAAATAAGTTACTACCTATAGGTCTTGAAGGGGATAATTTACGGGTTCTTAAGCCATCTAACAATGAAGCCTTTTATCCAATGGCGCGGCTCAATAATAGCTGGCAAGCACAAACCCCAGATGAATTATCAAGCCGACCTGCATCGTTAGTTGTTAATAATGCGCTGTCGGGGGAGGTAGTGCGGTTAATACAGGAAGGAATAGGGTGGATTTTTTTAGCTGAAGAACTTAGTTCGGATTCACTAATATTTGGAACGATTTCTCCAGATGTTGTTCCGCCGGAAGCACATGAGAAAAAGGATTAATTATGGATTTGCCTGTCGTGTTAGATGATTGGAGTTGGGTAGAACAGCCTATTAGCTCCTCTATTAGTGTTAATGCACTTTTTTTGGATAAGCCTAAAGTTCCAGACTGGGAAGCGCTGGAACAGTTCTATCCATACTGTCCGGGGGGAAAGACGATTTTCTGGCTTTGTCCTATCGACGGGACGGACTGGACGTTATTTGAAGTTGAGAATGAACAGTGGGTGTTAATGCCGATGACTCGTTTCCCACCTAAAGAAAAACTTTTAAAAGGTCCGTTTACTCCAATTTCAAAACATGAAAATAACGGTAAAGAAGTATGGGTATACTTGGCTAGATACCCTCTTAAACAGCTACAAACATCGATGATGTTTTATTACAGCCAAAAAGTTGATGCTTTTCAATCTATTGAAAAAGAGAACGATGTCTGGATATTCAAAGAGGATATGGGACGCCTTATGTTCTCTGAACAAGGTGAATATGTGATTTTGGTTCATATCTTATGATTCGAAAGGAAAGTGGTCAGGCATCGACAGAGTGGCTGGTCATTTCGCTACTGATAATGACAACTTTGTTAATTGTCGAAGAGCAATTTTCTCTCATCGACTACTTAATAGAGACAGGTCGGAAGGCGAAAGAGTTTTATTACTTTATTTGGCGCTATTTAGTTCTCATTCCAGGAGGGTCTTCATGACAAAAAAGGCGAAATGGATTTTTGCCGTAAGCTTTAGCTCAGTAATTTCAATAGTCACTGTTTGGTTAATTAACCAGTACTTACAACAAGAAACGTCACGTAGATTAGAAGAAGCTTCGAGAAACACTGGGAGTGTCGTTGTATTTGCTAAGGATCTGACTGCAGGTCACGTACTTTCAGCGAAGGACTTATTGGCTCGCAAGTACCCGGAAGAATTAATTAATGAAAATTGGTACATCGAGCGTGAGGCCAGTCTAGTTCTTGGCCGACAGCTTCGGGATTCCGTTGAGCCAGGAGAGCCGGTTTCCGAACGTGTGTTAGTGAACAATAGAAATAGTGGTCTCTCAGAAAAGTTGCCTAATGGTTACTACGCTATCACGGTTAATACGGATAATTTAGGGCATCATAATGCCTTGCTAAAAGAGGGGGATGTGGTTGATATCGTTTTTGCTGGGGATTCATTTGATAAAGGTAGGGAATATAACGCTTTTAGCGCGATAGAAATATTTGAAATTCACGGCTTAGAGGAAGGATACGGCTCGTATTCTTTGACTTTATTAATAGCGCCTAATGAGGTTAAGAGTTTTACCAGAGCGTTGGGGAGTCCGATGTTGGTATGGGCTCGTGGCCGTCAGTTATCTAAAGCAAAAGTTTGGTCCAAAGATTTAAAACAAAGCAAGGTGGAACCATGGAAGGTCAAATAAAATTAGTGTGTTCAGCGTTACTCTTTCTGTTTTCCTGTGTTACAGGAGCAAGTGACTTCTCCTATTCTCTTAAGAAAGGTGAAACTCAAATAGTCAGTATTGATCCTGGCACAGACATTGTTGTTAGCGACGAGAGCATCGTCGATGTTCATATCCTAAGTAATTCTCAGGTTGTTCTAAGAGCTTTGGGAGAAGGAGAGACTGATATTTGGCTCAATCATAGAGATGAGCTTAGGAAGCTGGACATCAGTGTTTCAGATACTTTGTCCCTCTCAACCAGCGCGCGTATCGACGCGATTGTTGAAACCGAAAAAAATTTAAAAAAAGTAGATAAGCAAGGAGTAACAGTGCTGTCGGGTCAGGTATCGAAAAGGCACTATGACGAACTAAGTAAGTTATCTCAAAGTAACGAGAGACTGCTGAACTTAACTGAGCCTTTTTCAAAGCAAGCTCCCATGCTTACCCTTCGAGTTAATATTCTGGAGACTAAGCGCCAGTACCTTGAAGACATTGGAGTTCGTTGGCAAGGGACAACCAGCGGACCTACCTTTTCAAGCGCTTTATCCGGGTTATTTGAATGGGATGCGGAAATAAACTCCCAATTAATGCTTATGCAGCGTCGCGGTTTGGCCAAATTATTAGCTAACCCTACGCTCTCTACACAGAGCGGTGAGAAAGCAACTTTTCTTGCGGGAGGAGAACTGCCTATCCCTCAGGTTGTGGCTCAAGGAATGCAGGACGTTACGTTTCGTGAATACGGGATAAAGCTAATTATTGAACCTATTGTTCTAGCGGGGAACAAGATAAAAACTCGATTACACGCAGAGCTAAGCAATATTGATCCAGCTGTTTCGGTGTCTGGTGTTCCAGGAATATTGAGTCGACGGACAGAGTCTGTATTTCTATCAAATGGTGGAGATACGATGGTCTTATCAGGACTACTAAGTACGGATGAGTCAGCTCAGGAAGATCGAGTTCCAGGAGTAGGCGAACTACCAGTGATAGAGAACGCTTTCAAAAGCCAACAGAGCAGAAATCAAGCTACGGAACTTGTTATCATGGTTACTGCTGAACGTATGGATACTGCGAAGAAAAAAGCTAGTGACAGGCGCGATAAATTAGCACAAAAAAATGCCTGGTACAGGGATGAATCAATTGTACAGTTGAAGGAGACATTCTGATGGCACCTGTCACCTTAATTAACTGTCTTCGAGCTCGTTTAGATACAAGAGACCCAAGTATTGATGAGATGAATGAGTCTGAATTGAGAGCCTACGCTGAAGCTTATTTAAAAGATAAAACTAATGCACCTGATCTGGATATCAAAGATGCAGTCGCTGAAGTCATAGGTCTGGGACCAATAGAAAGGCTTCTTGCTGATGATACTGTGAGTGAAATCATGGTGAATAGCTTCGAACATATTTATGTTGAGCGCGCAGGTAAGCTAGAAAAAGCGTTAGAACAGTTTAGTAATGAAGGCGCTTTACGCAGAGCTATTGATAAAATAGTCCTTCCTCTCGGAAGACATGTGGATGAAGCATCCCCAATGGTTGATGCCCGTTTACCTGACGGGTCCCGTGTTAATGCCGTATTGGCGCCTCTCGCAACTAAAGGTTCTTGTCTCACCATCCGGAAATTTACGAATAAATCTCTAACAATAGAAGATTTGATATCGGGTAACTCTCTGACTAAACAGGCAGCAGAGTTTTTAAAATTCGCCGTTCGTTGTCGTCAGAATATCATTGTATCTGGAGGTACCGGGACAGGGAAAACGACCTTGTTAAATGTCTTATCTCAGGAGATATCAGAAGAAGAGCGAATATTAACTATTGAAGATGCCGCAGAACTCAGACTGCATCACGATAACTTAATTAGCCTGGAAGCCAGACCCAAAAACCAAGAGGGCGTAGGTGCAATTAGCATCAGAGAGCTTGTCATTAACGCATTACGAATGAGGCCAGATAGACTTGTTGTAGGTGAATGCAGGGGACCGGAAGCTTTAGATATGTTGCAGGCAATGAATACCGGTCATGCAGGCTCTCTTAGTACGGTACACGCAAATAGTGCCAGAGACGCATTGAGACGTTTGGAAATTATGGTTCTCATGGGAGGTATTGAGCTGCCTGTTTCAGCTTTGCGGCAACAGATAGCAAGTGCTGTTGACCTTGTTGTACAAATAGCTCGTCTGCCTGATGGCAGAAGAGCCGTAATTAGTATTAATGAGGTCACAGGAGTCGATGATGATGTTCTTCAAATGTCAGCACTATTTGAATATTCAAGTAGTCAAAAGTCGCTAGTGAGTAATCAGGTTCTTTGTAAATTTGCGGAGGTTCAGAGGGAAGATATTCGTGAAGGTATATGGAGATCAATTATGGAGGCTGGCTCATGTTCACCCTCACTCTAGTACTATTGATTATTATTAGTGGACTTTGTTGGATATGGGTTTTGTCACACCTGACGCCTAAGCGCTATCAAAAAATTGAAGAAGAACTGGCTGGCTCTGCTGTTCGATCATTAGAAGAGTTTTTCTTGAGGTTACCTGTGAAGACTCTGCTCAGGTTTTACTTGATAGTTGCTTTGTTATTTCCTTTATTAGCTTGGGTATATGTTGATGTTAAGTGGGCGGCTATTACTTTTATTTTTACTTTACTGGCCCCGCCTTTTTCTTATCGATACTTCAGAAAGCGGCGTATGCTAAAAATTGAAAAACAACTTCCAGGAATGTTGATTGCTTTAAGTAACCAAATTAGAAGTGGAACAAGCGTTGGTTCAGCACTAAAGAGCTTTAAAGGGAATATGACTGCTCCTCTTGGTCAGGAGATAGATGAGTTATTGAGACAGGAAAAAATGGGAAAACCACTCATAGACTGCTTAGAGCATTGGCAATTCAGGCTGCCAATCTTTTCAATAAAGCTAGTGGTTCAATCTTTGGTTTTAGGTTTGAGAAGCGGAGGTCAGCAGTCGGAGTTATTTCTGAGGTTAGCGGATAATTTACAGCAACAACAGCACCTTCGGGAGCGTCAACTGACTCTTACTTCGCAAGCTAGAATGCAAGCGAAAATTTTAGTTCTGATGCCGGTAGGATTGTATTTCCTTTTGAGCTGGATGAAGCCAGAGCATACCGCGCTTTTTACGGAGTCTCGCGTCGGCATTTTTATGTTGATAACTGCTTTTTTCTTGATGTCGATTGGTGGGTGGATGGTTAAACGTATTATGCACCCAGAAGATGAAAGATGATCTTAGTAGCCTTATTACTATTTGCGGCATCATTAAGTTTCGTATTGCTAGCTGTAACAGCATGGCAGTTTTTCGCTCTTGGAAAGAAGCTCGATAACTTAATATCGACTATCTGGGTTTATCTACCGGAAAAAACACAAAAATGGGTTGCCTATCATTTAAAAGTCGAAGTTCTAAATAGCGAAGCGCGTTCCTTTTTCTTTTGGGTCGTAATGGCTAGTGTATCGGTGGGAGTTTATTGGGCGTCCGGGGTTTGGTTAGTTTTAGCGATTTATATACTACTAGTACTGCAATTAGTTAATAAGAGAAGAGTTGCAGCTAAGAAAAATAATCGTGTTGTAGTTCGTCAGTTGCCGGATTTTTGCGATTTAATCGCAATGATGATCGCCTCTGGTGTCCCTCTTATTTCAGCGCTAGAAAAAGTGTCCGATTCATGCGGCGAATTACTACTTGCACATGAAATAAGAGGGATGCTGAGCCGCCTACGGCGGGGAGTCAGTTTTTCACAGTCTATGGACGAACTGTCGGAAAGGTATGAGGCTAAAGAACTTAAAGAATGGAGTTTAATGCTGATTAAAGGATATGAACAGGGGGCGAGTCTTACAAAGTCATTAAGGTTTTATGCGAACCAACTGAGACAAGAGTTACTTAACTCGGCTGAGAAAAGAGCTCAGGAAGCTCCTGTTAAGTTGCTGTTTCCACTCGTAACTTGTTTTTTTCCTGTCAATTTTTTGGTTATTTTGGGGCCTGTTATTGTGCAGTTAAGCCAAGGAGGGTTTGGATGAAAAAAAGTCGGGAAGTGACTTTATGGCCAAAAGTAAAAGAAATGAAAAAATTTCATCAGCGATTAATAGGCATGATGAATGAACCGCAACCAACACCAGATAGAGCTTTTTGGTTCCCATTCTGTAAGTCAATTCACACGTGGGGAATGAAGGAGCCTATCGATGTTATTGCCCTGGATAAAGATAGAATTATTATCGAGGTTCGCCGTTTGATATGTCCAAATGAAGTTGCGCGCTTTAAGGGCGCATACGGGTTGATTGAAATGGCTTCAGGAAGTTTTTGGCCCTTAGAAAAATGGATTGGAAAGAAACTAAAATTTGTTAAAGCGCATGGAGAGCGAAATGAAAAGAAACCTTACGATTGCAGTATTTCTATTGAGCTTAGTTAGTTCTGGATGCAGCACAACGGTTCAGGAAAAGCTTGCACGAGAACAAAGTGTTGAATCCGCAATTAATTGGTATAAAACCGGCGATCTTTTGTCGGCTGAGCAGCATTTGCAATGGTTGCATAGAAAGGGACTTGGAACGGATAAAAGCTGGAAGTTACTTGGTAATATTTATTTCAGACAGTATAGGTTTCAGGCGAGTCAATCAGCTTACAGAAACTCACTGAGGATGAATGCCGCCGATAAAGAAGTATGGTTTAACTTGGCTTTACTAAGTCTTCGGCAGACAACGAATATCCTAATGGATGCGCGAGTAGAACTGGATACCTTTGATGGAGAGCTTGAAACGTTATTAAGCGAGCTGTTAGAGCTTCAAAAAGCCCGGTTGCAAGAGACTCCAGAGAATGAGGCGACTTAGTTTGGAAACGATGTAAACAGCCTGGCATATACACAAACAGAGCCTAGACTAGACGGGCTCTGTTGTTTTTTTAAATTGGCCGGTAGGCATCAAAGCTGCTAAGTTTCTTGGCTTTTTTCTTTACGCGCTGCCCACCAGTGGTAAAGCGATGAAATAAGTAGTGCTATGAGAAAATCCTTAAACTCTGAGCTGTGTAGGGCAAATTCACCCGCTTGAAAGGATTTAACGATAGTGCCACCCACGAGGTAACCACCAATCAAAACAAGTGCCCAGTAAATGGTAGAACGTAGTTTATTATCTGTTTTCATATATGCAGCTCATGCCGTTTTCAGTGTTTCTGAAACCATTTTCGCATGGCAGTTAGGGCCGAGTCATTAATCTCATTGCTGCTGTCACGTCGTAGCCCATGGTCAAGTTGCTCAAAGAATTGGTAGTCAACATTTTTTGAAACATCCAGGCTCTCTACCATGGCATGGGTTTTTTCGGGGTCTACAGAGTTGTCTTGTCCAGACTGAATAATAAGCAGGGGCGTTTTTCCGCTCTCTATAACTTGAGTTTGCTCAAGTGTGAGCATTTCTTTCCACCATTTGTAGCCATGTTGGCTTGAGTCGACAGCGAATACTTTATCTGACTTTCTGATTTTGTCTGCAAACCCGCGAAACTCCCCAAGTACCGCACCTGTAACGTCAGGCGGAGTGGATGCCTTTATGTTGTGCTCAATGTCATTTTGAAATGAATTTCCGCCACCGTTAAACGCTATAGTAGCGGCAATGCTGGGGAGTTCTTCTCGTAGCATAACGGCAATAACCGCTCCTTCGCTGCCACCGAGAATGTAAATCGACTGGTAATCTCTCTTTTGGTTCAGATGCCTCAGAACTTGTGCTGCATCGCTTACCCGTTGCGACGGAGAGTCGTTTTTGATGTAAGCTTTCGGGCAGTCATTGATATAGGTATCCGGGGTTAACCCCCATTTCTCAACAATTAGAACATCAGCGTCAGGCCTTACTTTGGGAAGAATCTTTCTAATTGAATTGTTGGTCAATGCACTGCGGCAATCAGACCCTTGCAATATGAGCAGCAGGTCACTTGCGGGGCTATTTCTAGAGCCTAGGTGATAGGTAATTTTAGACTCAGCTGTTAATGGACGTTTCAGAGTATGTGTCTCAAAGGTCAGTTCTGATGCAGCCATTGAACAATGGCTGATAGCCAAAAAGATAACAGCAAGAAGCAAGTTAAATTTACGCATGAATCAAATACCGGTTAATTGCCTCGTTACCCACTGTAACGGTTGAACTGAGCTTACCGCCACATGATTCAATCATCCGGCATGACGCTACATTGTTCGTATGACAATGAATATGAAGGGTTTTAATGCCTAGCTCCGTTGCTTTTTCGATACTGCGTTTAAGTAACAGATTACCCAAGCCCTTACCGCGGTAGGAAGGTCGGATACCTAATCCAATATGTCCCCCGCAGTACTCTATTCTGTCGTTAAGGCAATGGCGTATACTGGTGCAGCCAATAATGTCATTGCCATCAACCAGCCAATACGTAGAGCTTTGTACAAAGCCATCGGGAATATCAACGCCAGCCTTAAAATTGTCAATGCGCTTGAGCATGGCCGGAAAGTTATTGTGTTCAAAGTCGAGCGGGAAAGGGTAGCGTTCTTCCTCACCGAGTTCATCAATGTAACGTCGGTAACTGCTTTCAAGTTCAATTATGGGTAAGATCAGTTCAGGCACTTTATAATCCTTTATTTCAGCGTTATAAGGCAGATTATCGGTTAAATGAGTGAACCACAAACCATTATCTTTCGGTAGCTGAGAGCAAATGAATAAACCCTATACGCGACTTTTGATAGTATGCCAAAGTCACGTAATAATTATGAATAACGGAAAAGGCCAACATGACTATAAAACCAGGCATTTACGAACATTACAAAGGCGGGCGTTACCGCGTTATTGATACCGCGCGCCATAGTGAAACCGAAGAGTGGATGGTGCTTTATCAGCCCCTGTACGGAGAGCAGAAGCTTTGGGTGCGCCCCTTTGATATGTTCGTAGAAACGGTACTTGTTGACGGTAGTGACGTACCTCGGTTCCGTTTTATTGGCAATGAGTAAGGTAAGACAATGAACGAAACCGATAACAAACTGTTTTTAGTGTATGTGGGTGGCACAGCCCCCGGTGCCAATATTGAGCTGCACGACGTTCGCTTTGTGGTGGGTAAGTGCATGGAAGATACCTACCAGGCCATTCGCAAAGGGTGGTTCGGTACGCAAAAGGGGCTGCACCTGGACAGTTATGTTCACCTGCACCATGTCGATGGTTACCGCGTTCACCTTACCCAAACCAAGCCGGCTGAAACTTCGGGTAAGCAGCTATACTTTGTGAACTTTGGCGGCTATTTCTCCAATAAACTTGCTGAGTATCACGACTTTACCGTGGTGGTTGCTGACTCGCCTAATTCGGCAAAGCAACTGGCGCGTGCGCAAGTATCTAAAGCAGGCTTAGCTGGCGCAGAGCAAATTCATAAAGACGACTTATTGGCTGTGGATGACTGCCTGTGCTTAGACCTGGTGGATGAGCATTTCATAACGCTTGAATACGACGGTGAACAACAAGCATTAGTACCCGACTGGAAAGGCTACCAGCCACTGCCATAAACTTTTTGCATCCAAAGGTTAGCGTTGTTGTGTCTAATACTGTGTAAGTCAAACAATTGAACAACAATAGGGGGCGTTATGTCCGATCTTTGGGTACCAATTACAGCCATGCTGAGTATTTCAATCGTTATTATTGTGGGTTTGGCTTTATCGGCTCATCATAAAAAGCATTTACAGTTAACTTTGCAAAAGCATCTGGAAAACGGAGGTACACTAACTTCGGAGCTTTTAGGGCAGTTGGGAACTTCGCCCAGCAGTCGTCATGGCGACCGTCGTAAAGGCTTGGTTTTGGTGTCAGCAGGGCTGGCCTGTTTAGTGGCCGGGTGGTCAGTGGGTGACTTGGATGTCGGCGTTATGTTCGGGGTTTTCCCGGTATTTATTGGCGTCGCCTTCTTAATTTCGGCTTACTTAACTAACGATGAATGATAAAGCGTTGATTGCTCGGGTAATTGCCCGCGGCGATCAGCACGCCTTCGCGACTCTGGTTCGCCAGCATCAAAATGGCGTCCGGCACTTTCTGCGTCGATTAACTGCTGGCGACCACGCACAAGCGGATGACTTGGCGCAGGAGGTGTTTTTGCGCGCCTACAAGAGCCTGAAAAGTTTCCGTGCCGAGGCAAGTTTCAGTAGTTGGCTGCACAGCATTGCGTACCGTAGCTTTTTGAATGAGCAGCGTAAGTCGCATCACCATAATGAAGTAGCTGGCGACGCCTTGCCTTTCATGCCGGGGCCATCCAGTACCGTTGATAGCGACATTATGGTTGAGCGGCTAATGCGGCATCTTTCGGTGCCGGAACGCACCTGTTTAACTTTGTCTTTAAGTGCGGGAATGAGCCATCAGGAAATTGTCGCTATTACTGACTTACCGCTTGGTACGGTTAAATCTCATATTGCCCGGGGAAAACAAAAGCTGATGGATATTGTCAGCGCCCCACAAAACAAGCAGGAGGTTGCCTCATGAGTGCACCCGAACATGACACTTTGAATGATCTTCTCAGCTATAAAACTCGCTTAGTTGATGAAAGCTTTACTGAGCAAACGTTGAGCTCTATTCGAAAGTCTGAGGGGAAACGCCGCATTCTTGTTTTGCTGGCATTTATGGGCGCGCTGCTGGTATCGGCTGCTTTATGGTTGGTGTCGGGGAATCAAATTTTGGCTCCGGTAAGGAGTTTCATGGCTCAGTCACCGTACTTGCTCACACTGGCTATTGTAGCTTTTTGCTCAATAACGTTTTGGTCAACGCAGCAACGCAGTTAGCGCGGTAATACACTTTACGCGTAAATTGAAATACCGGTCGTACGCGTCATTGTATGACCGGAATATAAAGCCGGTTGGTTAGAATGCCAGTATCGCTTACCACCACCTGAAATAAGTCGCCGAAGTCCTCTTCTCCAAGTTTATCAGCGCTTCCACCTGCTGCTTTGACCAGTTCAGGCACGGTATTGCTGTGGCCAATAATCAGTGCGTTCTTTTTGAGCTCCTTTAAGCTGGTTACTATTCCTTTAAAGTCTTTAGCTGGGTAGGTTTCTACTGATAACCCCAATTGTTTTGCCAGTGCTTCTGCGGTTTGCTGAGTGCGCTTATAGTCGGTAGAAAATATGGCTTCAATGTCGCTGTTTTTCAGAACCTGCGCGAGAACTTGCGCACGCTGTTTGCCAACCAAACTGAGATCGGGGTCGGTCTTGTCAGTTGTTTTTTCCATATGGCGGGAGAAGTAAAGGGTATAGGTGTCTGCCGACGCCAGGTTAGGGAAAAAGCTCATAACAATAAAGATAAAAAGTAAACGGCGCATAAGTTGTTTAAGGTTGTCATATAAGGTTAGTTTATAGCAATAAAACATACCTTTCAGCAGGGCCATAAACAAGCGCTATCCCCGGGGAAAGGTGGAAAAGTAGTCAGGAGGGAAAATGAAAGCACAGCCAATTTTGGACTTTTGGTTTAAAGAATTAACACCAAAACAATGGTTTGCCAAAAGTGACGAGCTGGACAATACCATAGCCAAACGTTTTTCCGACACGTTAAATGCGGCAGCTAAAGGTGAGCTCTGGCATTGGCGCGAAGCGCCTCATGGCCGTTTGGCGGAAGTGATTGTGTTAGACCAGTTTTCGCGAAACATATACCGCGGCAGTCCGAAGGCTTTTGGGCAGGACGTGATAGCGTTAGTGCTGGCGCAGGAAGCTGTAGAGAAGGGTGCAGACAAGTCGTTGGATACTAATGAAAAGGCGTTTCTTTATATGCCTTATATGCACAGTGAGTCGGCGTTAATTCATGAGGAAGCTATGCGGCTTTTCAGTCAATCAGGCCTTGAAAATAACTACAAGTTTGAAGTAAGACACAAAGAAATCATTGACCAGTTTGGGCGGTATCCGCACCGTAATCGGGTACTGGGACGCGAATCGACCCCGGAAGAAGAAAACTTTCTTAAGCAGCCGGGGTCCAGTCTTTAATACTACTTTATGTTTTCAATCAGTTGCGAAAGCGAGCTGACGGTAATAGTGGGGTTGATGCCCCAGGGGTCAAACTGAGCTTCTCTGGAACGTTTAACCCAGGCGGTTTTCCAGCCTGCTGCGCTGGCGCCAATAATGTCGAAACTGTTGCTGGATATTAGCCAGGTATTTTGCTCCTTACTGCCGCTTTTATCGAGAAAATGCTGGTAAACCTGTGGGTTAGGTTTAAAGCTTTTAGTGTCTTTGCAACTGACTATATCTTTAAAGTAGCGGCTGAGCTCGGCACCCTCCAGCAGTTCAGTTACTGCATCGGCACTGCCGTTAGAAAAAGCAAAACACTCTATACCCGCCGAGTTCAACTTGCTCAGTGCGGTTTTCGCGTCATCGAATGCCGGTAAACTCCGGTACTTTTCCAACAGCTCTTCCTGCTGCGGTGCAGTTAATCCGGCACCCAGTTCATTGTTTGTGAACAAAAGAGCATCTTTGGTACAGACCGCAAAGTCCTCGTACTGCTGCATAAGTCCACGACGAAATGAATACTCTAGTTGCTTATCACGCCAGCGGCTCGAAAACTCTTGAGCTTTGTCGTCGCCAAGGTATGAACTCAGCAGGGAGACTACGCCCTGAGTGTCAATAAGTGTGCCGTAAACGTCAAAAGCTAAGGTCGTCAAAATTACGCTCCAATTGCTTAATAAATTCTGTACATAGGTGTACGGCGTTATTCCGAATTTAGTTTGCCCTTAATTAAGTAATGCGAATTATTGTCATTTGTATTTACATTTAGAAAAAGCATCGGTAGCATACTGAGCCGCTTAGCCAACTTAATTAAGGACAATGAGAAATGGATAAATTCGTACCCAGCGCAATTGCAGCCGTAATAGCTTCAACCTTGGCAACTAACGCCTTTGCAAATGACTTCGAACTGCCCGATGGTATGGAGCGTATTGTTGTCACTGCCACTGGTTTTGAGCAAAAGCTGACTGAGGCGCCGGCGAGTATCTCAATTATTACCAATGAGGAAATACGGTCGCGCTCGTTTACCTCACTATTAGATGCTGTTAAATACCAGGAAGGCATTGATATAGGCACATCGCGGGATAAAACCGGGCAGGGCAGTATCAGCATGCGCGGGTTAACAGGTGACTACACCTTAATTCTGGTTGATGGTATACGCCAGAATAACCACGGCGATATTTACCCGAATAACTTTGGGGGCAATGCGTTTAACCACATTCCTCCGCTTGAGACAATTGACAGAATTGAGGTAATTCGCGGCCCGGCATCAACGCTGTACGGAGCCGATGCACTTGGTGGTGTTATTAATGTTATTACCAAAAAGCACACTGAAGACTGGTCCGGTGCTATCACTTTTGGTCGCAGTTTGCAGACAGACGATAACTTTGGTGACGACTTTACGACAGACTTCAGCGCAACGGGGCCTTTGATAAAGGATGTATTAAGCCTGGGAGTGCGCGCGAGTTTGTATGACCAGCAAGCATCGTCCCCTCAGTTTGAGCCGGCGATTGACCCAAACGGTGCCGTGCACATACGTGAATTAGGGTTTGGCAGCGGTGGCCGAACCGTTGACAACAAAGACGAACATTACGGCTTTTCAGTGTCCTACACTCCGGCAAAAGGGCACAACATTAAGTTTGATTACGACAACTCACATCAGTCTTATGACAATACGCCGTCTTACGATGTAGAAACGGATACCATTACTTATCCGCTAGGCACCAAAGACAGCATTGAGTCTATTTGGCAGGCTCGTGGCGGACAAGTTAACCCTCGGGCGGGCTACGCGGCGGATCAAAGCTTTGACCGCACCTGGTGGTCAATAGCGCACGATGCGGACTGGTCCTTTGGTTCAAGTATGGTGTCGCTGGCTTACGTGGATACACAAAACAACGGACGAACCTTACCGTTAAGTGTGGATGAGCGCTTGTTGCTGCAGCAAATGTACGATGGAACAGGAGACTACTCGGGTTTACCTGAAAACGAGCGGCGTTCTATTGCTGAAGAAACCTTCCTGCCAAGACCTGACCGCCCATTAGACAGTAGTCAATATACCCTGGATGCAAAGCTGGATATTCCTTTCTCAGGTTTTGCCGGACACCACAATTTGGTGATAGGCGGCCAACTTATTGACGGTGAGCTAAAGGACGGTGTTTTTGGTCTGGAAGAAGGCAATGCCGGTGCTGTTCAAGAGCAGAAAATGTATTCGCTGTTTATTGAAGATAACTGGATGCCTGTAGCGGACTTTACTCTGACTGGCGGCGTTCGCTACGACGAGCACGATGTTTTTGGCAGTCAGGTGTCGCCTCGTCTTTATGCGGTTTATAACTTAAGCCAGGCCTGGACGGTTAAAGGCGGTGTAAGTACGGGTTATAAAACACCGAAAACAACCGATTTATACGACGGTATTGTCGGCTTTGGTGGGCAGGGAACCATGCCTTTTGCCGGTAACCCGGAGCTACAGCCTGAAACCAGTGTTAACTCTGAAATTGCGCTTTACTGGAACTCAGACAACGGCGATAACAACTTTAATATCACCTACTTTAATACGAGCTTCGAGGACAAAATTGCCCGCGGTGATACTGTTCAAAGCTGTGATCAAACCGGCGGTGTGCGCCCATGCGTTAACTTAGGCGAATATGAACAACTGGGTTATGACACATGGAGCCAGAGTATTAATATCGATAAAGTCGATGTACAGGGTGTCGAAGTTGCTGCTCGCTACGTTATGAGTGATGCGTGGTCGGTACGTGGTAATTACACCTGGACTGACAGCGAGCAAAAAAGCGGTAGCCAGGCTGGGTTGCCACTAACCAACACCGCAGAGCACATGGCCAACCTTTGGCTGAACTGGCAGGCATCGGATGCTCTGACAGTATACCTGCAAGGTGAGCTTCGCTCTGACCGTTATCGTGGTTATGACAGCAATATTGATAAGCAGCTTTATTTTGAAAACTACAGCCTGCTTAATCTAGGTGCGAATTATAAACTTACGGAATCGGTCGATTTAAACCTGCGTATTAACAATATACTGGACCGTGACTTCACGACGTATTCAACAACCTATACTGACTTAAATGGTGACGGCGAGTTTGAATACGTAACAGGCCGTGGCGCAGTTAGCGAGGTTGTGTTCACGGACGACTACAATGTGAAAGATAAAACTCGCAACTTATGGATGGGAGTGACGGTAAGCTTCTGATCATATCGCTGAAGAGAAAAAGCTTAACGAGTTGCGCGAAGCGGTAATGACTTTAGCGATTCCACATGACTATAAACAAGCGGAGCTGCCGATTTTAACTCTAAGTCTGGGGGCTGCACGAATTCAGGACAATGAAGCCGCAGCTGACTCAATTCGAAGAGCCGACCGGCAACTTTATGAAGCGAAAAGAGCCGGTCGGAATTGTGTTTTTGTGGAGCCTCAGTAAGAGGCTCTTTATTTTAATTTAGGCACATAGTAGGCGCGCTTTTGGTATAGCACAGAAGGTAACATCGCATAAGAAGTGACTTTACGTATGTGTTCACCGTTTACGGGTTCTTTTAACGGCGAGAGTGTCTTTTGCTCGGGCTCGAAACGGAACAGTTGGGGTGGCTGCTCTACTTGAAGTACTGTTAGTATTTGTCCGTCTTTACTGTCCTCCAACCAACCGTAGTTATCACCAAATTGCATCATAGCCCGGTTTGCTGGCGTAAACTCAGTTCGGCTTAAGTCTTGCCCAACGGTAGGTGTATAAGTCGACACTCCGGCTAATGACATTAAGGTCGGAGCCAAGTCAATTTGACTGGCTATTTCTGATACGGTTTTAGGTTGAATGTCGGCGCCCAAAATTAATCCGGGAATGTGAAACTTGTCGACAGGTACGAGCTCCTCACCATAAATTCGAGTGTCGTGGTCAGCAACCACTAAAAACAATGTATTTTGCCAGTAGTCACTCTTCTGTGCTTTTTCAAAAAACTCACCGAGTGCATGGTCGGCATACTTAACCGCATTATTGACCGTTTGTTTAGGCTGTTCAGCTAATGTAATTTCACCGTCAGGAAACTGAAATGGCTCGTGATTTGACGAGGTAAACGCGAGAGTGAACTGAGGAACTGAGTTATCGGCTTGTGATAAGCGTTGATGTAACTTATTCAATAAGTCTTGATCACTAACTCCCCAGCTGCCTGCAAATTGGGGAGACTCATAGTCGTCCTGGTCGATGACAGACTGAAATCCATTACCAATAAAGAAACTCGCCATATTGTCAAAGTGGGCTTGTCCTCCGTATATAAACTCAGTGTTGTAGCCTTCTCTGGAAAGCGCGTCTGCGAGCGTAAAGAACTGACGCTGTGACCCCGATAGCTTGACGGTTGATCGAGCCCGGGTTGGCAGAAAACCGGAAATTACGGCTTCGATACCTCTGACTGAGCGAGTACCGGTTGCGTAGAGGTTTTCAAACCACCATCCCTGTTTCTTTAAATGTTCAAGGTTCGGCGTTAACGGTTTACCACCCAACGACTCAACAAAAGTCGCACCAAGGCTTTCCTCCAGAATGACCACAATATTTAAAGGTGCTTTGCGCTTGGCTGAGGCAGGTTGGTAATGCACGGTAGGATACTCGGCAAATGGAAACTCTAAATTGGCTAAATAAGGGGCTTTTCGTACTTCATTAATGATCTCCTCGTCAGTGAGCTTCCCGTAAACACGATTTGCCTGTGCTTCGTGCTTAAGGTTATACAGTGCGTACTCAAGGGTGTAAGTGGAGTTTAAAATTAATGAATTAACCATTGCATCGGAGGTGACCGCAAAAAATGCCGGATTGGCAGGCCGATGTGCCAGAGTCGATCGAATGCCGAACAATGTTGTAACGATTAATACAGGAATGACTGCTATTAGGTAACGCCGTTTTATGGCTCTTGGTTGAAAGTTATGTTCGGATTTCTTATACCAACGATATGAAAGGTAAACGAATACCAGTGTTGAGGCAATTCCGGTGAGAAGCCAACCAGTAAAGCCATGTATTAGGGTAGAGAAAACCTCTTTTGGGTACGCAAGGTACTCAAAGAACAATCGGTTTGGGCGCGTATCATACTGTGCTAAGAATGCGGGTGTTGAGATTTCCATGAACCACAACACTAATGCACAAATCAAAAACCAGGCTGTCCATAATCGCCGCCACCACCGTTGCGCTATCGATTTGTGTAATACCACACTTAATGGCGACAATACTAATAATGGAATTAGCGTAAAATATCCTACTTGGATTAAGTCTGCACGTACGCCAAGTAGTATAAAATCAAGCCAGTCAATGGCACTGTCAACGCGCTCTGCATAAAGCGCTGCAAGTAATAGACGAAAGCAGGTTAACAGCGTCAAAGTGGCTCCTGCGAAATAGGCTACTGGTTTAAACAGTGCCAGAGTTTGCCATAAGGTATTGTTAGACGTTGCTGCCCGCATAGATGTTAGCTCTTCTTTTTTACTGACTACGTGAAGAAACTAACAGCCATTCCTTAAGTAAAGCTTAAGACTGCTTTAATAAACTGTGCCGAGTATTTTAAATCAGGGGCCAGGAGAGGATAGACAATGAAGCCAGCCTATACCGGTATGACTCGAATTTGGAAAGCGACGTTTAACTCACTACGAGGGATAAAAACTGCCTGGCGTTATGAAGCCGCGTTTCGACAGGAAGCTCTTATGTGTGCTGCTCTAATACCGGTTGCATTGCTCGTTGAAGCGTCGGTTACAGAACGCCTCCTACTCATTATGAGCTTATTTATTTTAGTCATTACCGAGCTACTTAATTCGTCTGTAGAAGCGGTTGTTGATCGTATTGGTGCTGAGTTTCACGAGTTGAGTGGTCGTGCAAAGGACATAGCGTCAGCTGCGGTATTCTTTGCGTTGCTGCTGTTAATAGTCACCTGGATCAGTATTTTGTTTTTCTAATTTTCTAAAAAAATTGGAACTTTTAATCAAACGCTTAAGCCATGATTTCTGACTGCAACTTAAGCTTTCCTTAAGTCTTTATTTATAAAGTGACAGCATCGAAGCTGTTTCAGCCGTAGGGGCTGACTTAAGGAGTAAACATATGCGTCACTGCTGGATATTACCGGAGCATCCGTTACGTGAGCAGGTTGAATCATTTATTTGTGAACGTTACTGGCTTAACTTCAATGCCTGTCTACGCTCTTTGCCGCGTTTACTTATCGCTGTATTCGATGACGCTAAGCTGATTGCTGCTTGCGGAGTTCAGTTGGCTGACGAACAACCGCTATTTTCGCAAACGTATTTAACCAAACCTTTTACTGGTTACCAGGTGAACTCCAGACCTCTGCCTCCCCCGGAACGCCTGGCCGAAGTTGGGTCAATGGCGGCATTCGATCCAAGTTACTTACCCTTATTATTTCGTGCGGTAGTCAGGCTTCTGAACTCGCATAACCGAACGGCTGTGATATTTACCGCCACTCGTGCGCTACAAAAGTACTTTAGTCGCTTGGGTATTTCATTAACAGTATTAGAAACCGCTCAACAAAGCGCGTTACCTGAGTCAACACGTGACCTCTGGGGGAATTACTATCAGCATCAGCCAGTGGTACTGGCAGGATGGTTAGAGCAAGGCTGCGTTTTTGAACAACTTATTACGAAACAAGCTTCAAGTCATGTCTCTGTTCGCGAGGTCGCTTTATGAATGCTTTGTTCGAACGAATTAAGCAGCACGCGGTGATTGCTCCTGACACAATTGCATTGTCCTCTGAAAAGCAAAAGCTGAGCTACCGCGGACTTGTAGATGCGGTTTATAAACGAATTGAGCAACTAAACCGGCAACCTCAAAGAGTATTTCTTTTACAAAACCCAGACCCTATTGCGTGGGTGATTGAAGACTTAGCGCTGATGCTGGCTAATAAGGTTTGCATACCGGTACCGCCATTTTTCAGTCAACAACAGCAAGCCTACTTACAGAAAAAGGTAAGTGATAACAAACCGCTTCCGTCTGGAACATCAAAAGTTACTTTTACCTCAGGTAGTACCGGCGAGCCCAAAGGTGTCTGCTTATCTGTCGAAAACCAACTTAACACGGTTGTTGCTTTGGCTGAGCGTGTTTCTGAGGTTAGTGTCAATCGCCACATGGTCATTATGCCTCTGTCTATTCTTCTGGAGAATATTGCGGGTGTTTATCTGGCATTGTGGCTAGGAGCAGAAGTTCTGCTTTTTAAAGGCGAAACACTAGGGCTGAAAGGGTCGTCTTCAATACAAGCTAATGCGTTCTTTTCAGCATTATCTCACTATCAACCCGATAGCTTAATTCTTACGCCGGCGTTGCTTCGTGTCCTTGTTGAAGGGACTAAACGCGGGACTATTGACGCGCAACAGTTCAAGTTACTAGCCATCGGCGGGGCTCGTCTGAGTTCAACCTTGGAACGACAAGCATTGGCACTGGGGCTGCCAGTTGTTCAGGGGTATGGATTATCTGAATTTAGTTCAGTGGTTGCACTGAACTCGCCCACGGCGGTCGTCTCAGGAACGGTTGGACAACCTCTGAACCATGCCGTTGTCACAATACGCGATGGTGATGTGGTCGTCAGAGGAAATACCATGCTGGGTTATTGGGACAACCCTGACAGCTGGTTTCCCAGCGAGATTAATACGGGCGATTTAGGGCAGTTTGATGAAGACGGGCGATTAGTTATTTTAGGGCGTCGAAAGCACATCATTGTGAATGCCTATGGCCGTAATATTGACCCTGAGTGGTTAGAGGCCGAACTGTGCAGTCAACTATCTATTCAGCACGCGGCAGTATTCGGCGATGAAGAAACACCGCTGACAGCTTTGGTGGTGCTAACGAGTCCTTCAACAGCTGAGAAGGTTAGCTCCGTTATTTATCAGGTCAACCAGCAACTCCCCGACTACGCCCGTATCCAGCGCTATGTTGTTTTGAACGAGCCCTTCACTGTCAGCAACGGTTTGTTAACTGGCACCGGGCGCTTACGACGTCTTGCTATCAAAGACGCTTATCAGGTTGCTATTGACTCTAAAACCTATTCATCTGCTAACGAGGTATACGATGATGTTCTTTAATACTTTATGTGAACAAACCCAAAACGAACAACGCTATTTACTGAGCGCGCCTGCCATTCAACAAGCGTTGCAGGGTGAGATAAGCATAGAAAGATATCGTGCTTTTTTAACTCAGGCTTACCACCATGTTAAGCACACCACTCCGCTATTAATGCGTTGTGGCAGCAAACTCTCGTTTCGGGATGAGTGGCTGCGTAAAGCGGTTATCGAGTATATCAATGAAGAATACGGCCACGAGCGATGGATACTCAATGATATTAAGGCAACTGGCGGTGACGTTAAAGTCGCGCAGTCGAGTGAACCGCACACGTCAACTCAAGCGATGGTGTCACTGGTTTATCAAGCTATCGACAACGAACATCCTGCGGCATTTTTCGGCATGGCGCATGTGCTGGAAGGCACTAGCGTTAAGCTGGCAACACAGGCTGCGGGGGAAATAAAAGACGCACTGCAATTACCGGGTTCTGCGTTCAGCTATTTACTATCGCACGGTGATTTAGACCAGGAGCATGTGCAGTTTTTTGAACAGCTGATGAACCAAGTGACCGATGAAAAAGCTCAGGAAGTGATTGTGCGTACAGCTAAGCATGTTTATCGGCTTTACGGTGACATGTTTCGCGCTCTGCCTGAACTGGCAGGAGAGCCGTTATGAGTCAGTTTAACTGGCAGCAACAAACTATTGTACTTACCGGGGCTTCGGGCGGGCTTGGTCAATCCCTTGCCGAAGCACTGAGTCAACGAGGGGCCAGGCTTATTCTGGTGGGGCGCACCCGGGGCACCCTCGAAGCGTTGGCAGAGCGGCTTAATCAGACGCCATTTGTGGCTGACTTGACCCAACAAAGTGAACGTGAGCGGCTGCTTAAATTTATAAAAGAGCAGGGCGCAGCGGTAACCGGATTAATTAACAATGCTGCAGTTACTCATGAGGGCCTGTTTGGTAACGCTACTGCCGATGACATTGAGCGCGTTATAACCACGAACCTAATGTTACCCATTGCATTGACTCATCATTTTCTGCCGGTCTTAACCGCTAATACAGGTTGGATTTTAAATGTCGGTTCGGTATTCGGTGCTGTCGGTTTTCCGGGGCAAAGCCTTTACTGCGCCAGTAAATTCGGATTGCGGGGCTTTAGCGAAGCGCTGAATAGGGAGTTGCTGAGCAGCGATATTAATGTGATGTATGCAGCCCCACGTGCCATTAAGACCTCATTGAATAAGGGGTTGATTAGCCGACTAAATGCAACACTAAAAACGAAACAGGATGCTCCGCAACAGGTTGCGCGGCAGATTGCCACCCAAATAGAAAAACAATCGTGGTTGCAAACACTAGGATGGCCGGAGCGGCTATTTGTTCGCCTAAATGGGCTGTGGCCTGAACAGGTCGGGCGGAGTTTGAAAAAAACACGAGATACTCTATATCAACTACTTGAGGAATACCGTCATGAAAAGCACTAAATTATACGCATTTGTTTTAATCGGTTTATTGGGGCTTCCAGCGTTATCGGCTGAATTTAATGCCAGCGATAACAGCCAGCAACGCTTGCATGATCTTCAACAGCGTTGGGCAACAGTGAATTATAAATTGGAAGATGAGGTACAAGAGCAGGAATTTGAAGCGCTTGTTGCAGATGCTCAGCAGTGGGTTGAGCAAGAACCTGAGTCCGCCCCCGCACACATATGGCTGGGTATTATTAAAAGCACTTACGCTGGTTCAAAAGGCGGGTTAGGAGCGCTGGGTTTAGCGAAAGAGTCGAAAAAGTCGCTGGAGAAAGCGCTTGAGTTAGACCCGAATGCGCTGGATGGTTCAGCCTATGCCTCACTGGGTACCTTGTATTACAAAGTCCCTGGTTGGCCGTTTGGATTTGGTGACGATGATAAGGCACAGCAACTGCTTGAAAAAGCGTTAACAATTAACCCTGATGGCATTGACCCTAACTACTTTTACGCGGATTATTGGTTTGAGCAAGGCAATTACGCAAAAGCAGAGCATTACGCTCAAAAAGCATTAAAAGCGTCTCCCAGACCTGAACGACCATTAGCGGATGAAGCGCGTCGTGCAGAAGTGAATCAGTTGTTGGCTAAAATACAACGCGAACAATAAATAGTAAGGATATTGGCTACATGGATCTATTGTTGGTTGAAGATGATGCAATGCTCGGACAAGCCGTTGAACTTGGTTTGTCCGAGCGGCAATTTAACGTGCAATGGGTTCGTACTGGTGCGGCAGCTATTAGTGAGAGTCAGCGAGTTAATTACGACGTCGTTGTGCTTGATCTCGGGCTACCGGATTTAGATGGTAGTCGCGTATTGTCCTCCTTGCGTAAAAAAGGACAAGTGCTGCCGATATTAGTGCTGACAGCGAGAGACGACAGCGCAGAAACTGTGAAGCTGCTGGATCTTGGCGCTGATGATTACATGATAAAGCCTTTTGATATGAACGAGCTTGCAGCGAGACTGCGCGCTTTAGTGAGGCGTCAACGAGGGTATGCGACACCAGAGTTGAGTTGTGGGCCTATCAGTCTGGATGAGTTAAATTTTCAGGTGCTTGTTAATCAACAGCCAGTGAACTTGTCGAAACGTGAGTTTGAGTTATTGCGTGCAATGATGGCTGCACCGGAGCGGGTTCATAGTCGAGATAAGTTAGAGCAAATCGTTTTTCGCAATGAGCAGCAGGTAGAGAGTAATGCGTTGGAAGTGCATGTCCACAACTTGCGCAAAAAGCTTGGCAATAAGGAGTGGATTCAGACCATTCGCGGCGTGGGGTATCGTTTAGCATGTGGCTAAAGAGTAGCGTAAAAACGAAACTTAACTCGATACGTCGACGAATTCTTATCGCTGTCTCTGCGGTTTACTTGTTGAGCGCGACTATATCTGCCATATGGATTTACGCGGAAATAAGTCACGAGGTTGATGAGCTATTTGATGCAGAGATGGTTCAGCAGGCAAAAACGCTATTGGCATTGTTGCCCCGCGATGGAGCTGGCGTATCGCGTGACATAACTATTAGTCGTATAAATGCGCATTCATACGAAGACAAACTCTCCTATCGTATTGAGACGAGCAACGGCAAGCGCATAATGCAAACTGAAGGGTCTTTGGATCCCTCTGTTATCCCTTTTAAAGAAGGTTTCTCAATTAAGACGGTAGACAATGAGCTTTGGCATAGCTTCGGCTTGAGTTCCCCGGCTAGAGATTATCGTATTCTTCTCTTGCAGCAAGATGAATTTCGCTCTGAAATACGCGGTGATCTGACGACCGACATGGTTGTGCCTATTTTAACCTTATTACCGTTAATGTTGTGGTTAGGTTGGTGGACCATAAACCGAAATTTTGCCAGCTTCAGGAGGCTGGCAGAAGCACTTAGACGCAAGCGCTCAGACGACTATAGGCCGTTCATTGAGTCAAATGACACTGAGGAAGTGTCGTTGGTGAAAGGTGCGTTAAATCATTATCTGACACGTATTGAGCAAACATTTTTGCGCGAAAAGCAGTTTTCTGCGGATGCTGCGCATGAGCTCAGAACGCCACTGGCCAGTCTGAAAGCGCAGCTGCAAAATCAGTGGCAAAAAGCTTCAACTCAACAGCAAAAAGAAGAGCTGGAATCGCTGTTAGCCAGTACGGATAGATTAGTGAGTCTGGTCGAAAGCCTACTTTTACTCTCCAAGACGGAGCTACCGCCGCAGCATTGGAAACAGGTCAACGCCGCGGCTATTCTTCGACAGGTCATTTCGGATTATTACCAGTGGGCTGATTCCCGACGGTTATCGGTGGATGTTAGTCTTCCTGATACAGTTTTATGGCGCTCAGAAGAGCGTTATCTAACGATGTTATTTAGTAACCTTGTTGATAATGCGATTAAATATGCAGCACCTCAATCGTCGATAGACATTCAATGCCATGGCTCTTCATTTACAATACGCAATCGTATTGAAAAATCTCACCATGTTGACGCTAAGCGGTTGACCGAGCGTTTTTATCGTGGAGGGCAGTTGAGAGAAGAAGGAGCCGGGTTGGGCCTGAGTATTGTCAGTAATTTATCAAAACAGTTAGGGTTAAAGTTGACTCTTGCTCTTGAAGACGATTGGTTTGTTGCAAAAGTTGAGGTTGATCAAGCATCGGTTGAAAAGCCTGTAATCTCCAGACAGCTTTAATGTTGGCTTAATATTGTCCTGTTACTCTGAAGTCAATGACTAGAAGGAGTAACATTATGGATAGGCATTATTCACCATTATCGCGCATATTGCACTGGTTAGGCGCCATGGCAGTTATTGTCATGCTGACTCTCGGGTTTATGATGTTTTTTGCCGACTCCCGGGAGGTAAAACATTTTTCTGAAGCTGCCCACATTGGTGTTGGCTTTTTTGCCTTCTTATTAATAGGCTGGCGTAGCGTATTACGGTTGTATCAGGGGTTTCCTGAGACCACTCAGACGCTCACAGAAAGGGGAGCCAGATACCTCCATTACGCTCTGCTATTAACGATGTTGGCTTTGATCTTAACGGGACCACTGTATTTATTTACCGAAAATGACCCATTGTCAGTTTTTGGTTGGTTTGCCGTATCACTCGACTTGAGAGTTTTAGACTGGATTCATGAACCGGTAGAGGAAGTACATAAGGTACTGGGTACTTATATACTGCCATTGCTATTAATATTACACATTGGTGGTGGGGCTCGTCATTTCTATAAACAGCGCGCTTAACTCGGGTTACTCTTCACGAGTTAAGCCGTTATTAATAGCGAGAAGACTATCACTTTAATGCTGAGATATTCTCAGCCGTTAACTCAATAATGCGTTGTCGCGCTTCCGGGGAAGTCCACGCGTTGTGAGGCGTTACAATGAGGTTCAAGGGCTCATTTAACGCATCTAGCAACGGGTGACCGTCTTTAGGTGGCTCTTGAGGAAGAACGTCAGTTGCATAGCCGCCAATTTGGCCTTTCCGTAATGCGTCCAGCATGTCGTGCTCGTTTGCAATACCACCCCGGGCATTATTAATGACTAAAGTGTGAGGCTGGCAATGTTTGATATTCTGGCGGTTAAGCAAACCTTTTGTTTCGTCGGTTAGCGGGCAATGCAACGAAATAACGTCGGCTTCAGGCAATAGTTCATCAAAACTTGGGCGCGAGTCGTCTGCTTTACCCGGTCGTGCGGTAAAGGTGACGCGCATCCCCAATGCTTCAGCCTGTTTTTTTACCGCTTGCCCAAGTTCGCCTGAACCAACAATAACCAGATGCTTGCCCTCAAGTTGAAACGTTGGCGGATCAAGCAGGGTAAATAATGGCGATTTTTGCCAGTCACCAGCAGCCATACGTTTTTGCATTACTGGCATTTTTGTTGCCAGCGAGAGCATCATCATTAATGTGTGCTGAACCACACTGGGAGTTCCGTAAGCCTCAACATTTCTAACTGAAATACCAAGCTTTTCGGCTGCCTTTAAGTCGACATTATTCATACCTGTAGCCAGCACACAAATTAGCTTCAACTGCTCTGCTTTCTCTAAAGATTCCTTGTTCAGCACCACTTTGTTGGTAATAACGACTTCGGTATTTTGAATACGTTCATCGACTTGCTTAGGCGAAGTGAGAGGGTAGCAGACGAGTTCGCCGACCTGATTTTCAATAGGGGATAAGTCAACGCCTTCACCCAAACTATCGCTATCTAAAATCACTGCTTTCATGGCACCGCTCCGTTAAATCAAGCAAATTTTTTAATGAATAACCCGTAGCTTATCACCAAAAACTAAAATATACAGTGAACCCTATATTTATAACAATTAGTTATTAGGATACTATTGGCGAGGTTTTTTCGGGGCTTACTGATACTCCCGTAATACCGTTTTTAGTATTTAATAATTAAGGAAAATAAATGTTTAAGATTGGAAAGTTGGTCGTGTTAGCTGTTGCTGGTTTCTATTTGTCGGGCTGTACCTCGATAATGACTGCTGAACAGGCGGCCCCCGCTGTAAATACACCTAATGAACTTGAGTCGGTTTCAATAGCTGTGGTTGATAAGCGAGAATATGTTTTGAATAACGATAAAGCGCCAAGCTTTGAAGGGCTTTCGCGTTCAAGTTTTGGAATTCCTTACTCTCAGTACACCTATAACGGACAGCCTATGTCTGAATACTTAACTAATCGGTTAGTTGCTGGTTTTAAAAAGCAAGGGATAAAAGCGGAAGCTTATTCAACTTCTCATTCAATGAGTATTAGCAGTATTAAAGAGGCTCTGACAAAGCAAGAGCAGCCGTCTATTATTATTGCTCTGAATGAGTGGAAATACGACTACCACGCATTTTCAGATAACTCCTGGTACGACGTGGACGTTATTGTTTTGGGAAAAAACGGCGAAGAGAAAACCAAGCGAAGCTTTAAAGGCGAGAATGATGTAGGTAACGGACTTATTTCAAACGAAATGCAAACTATCTATAAGCATCGTTTTGAGTCAATTTTCTTAGACGGCGCTATTCAGGAAGCCTTAGTACAATAAGGTACAATAAGTTTTTCTGGCACTAACGAGGAAGAAACATTAAGCTTTCTTCCTCAATTCAAACAAACTGATATTGCAAAACGTGCTCTATTACAAAAACAACAAAGCACTCATTTTACTGCTAAAAAGTATTAAAAGGCAGGTGTCATTAAGCCGCTCCCGGCAAGAGCTGGACGAGGTTATTTCTGAACTCAAATCTTTCCCGGGCAGTTACCAGCTTAATACAAAAGCCTATTGGATTATTTTTACTGCCTTATTGCTAGCTACAGCGGCATTAGGTTACTGGGACTGGTCACAGCGACAGTACTTCCAGCAAAGCACCTGGATTATTATTGCGGCCGGCGGGGCGTTAACTTTACTCGCTGGTATTACGGCTTATTATCCGCACCACCTTATGTCGAAAGTGTCCCATGCGTTATTGCAACGCGACGGCTTGCTCGACAATAACCTGACGCCGATACCCTTTAACGGAAAATCAACGGCGCGTGAGTTTCAGCAGCGTTTTAGCGAGTTTCACCGAGGTAATTACAGCCGTGAAATTAAAGAGCTGTTTAAAGGCGGTTACCAGGGCGAAGAATACTCGTTTGACTATCATTACTACCACTTTCACTACGTTGATGAACGCATAGTGACTGAAACCTACACCGACAGCAATGGCCGGGTTAGAACGCGCACTCGTCGCGAGTACGATCATTATGATCGCTATGGTCTGATTTTACCTTTTGGCTTACTGCGTAATTTTTCGGTTATTGGCTTTAACCTTCCTGGAGCAGGTAAAGCGACTTATAAGCCTGCATCTAATCGGTTTAACAAATTATTTAAAGTAGTGGGAGCCAGTGAAATTGAAGCGGCTAAAGCCATGAAGCCAACGGTTGTAGTGGCATTTGAAGAGATAGCTACTGTATTATCGAAAGTAAATTTTGAGGTGAATGATGCAGCGGATTTATGCTTTTCATTTGCCGACAAGGATCTTATTGCAACACCGAATAAGGTTAAAATAAGTGAGTTTGAGGCCTTTGTTGACGCGTTAGAAGGCGAGCAGGAATTTCAAAAATTAAAAGCTGCGCTTGACCATGTTCATTATGTCATGACCAAGCTCGACAGTAACTTTTAGGAGCAAGAAAATGACTGGAGTCTGGATAGCTATTGGTATTGCGGTAGTTTTGGTCATAGCCATTATTGCCATTTATAACGCCATTATTAATAGGGCTAACGCGGTTGAGAGAGCCTGGGCGAACGTTATTACGCAGGAACGCCAGAAAAATAAGATCATTCCGCATTTAGAAGACGTGGTTAAAGACTACAAAGAGTTTGAGCAGGGAACGCTAACCAAAGTCACTGAGCTTCGCAGTGCACTGCAGGGCTTAGATAGCGGTAAAGTCGATACAGCGAAACTTGAACAGGCTGAAGCCAAAACCGGTGAATTACTAAAAAGCTTAAATGTGACGGTTGAAAACTATCCTGAACTTAAGGCGTCAGAAACCTATCAGAAGCTCATGCGGGAAATTACCGACCAACAGGAAAACATTGGCGCGGCTATTCGTATTTTTAACCAGAACGTTGAAGACTTTAATAACGGCATTGAAGTTTTTCCGAACTCATTGGTTAATGCCATGCTGAACCGCAAAGAAAAGATAAAAACCTTCTCCGACTCTCAGGCAGAAGAAGGTTTTGAGTATAAGCCTAATATCTAAGCGTTATCTGGCCGCTTTTGAGAAAGTTCGTAAGTCATAGCAATACGTCCTTGATAGAGCAGTTCAGTTTTATATTCGCTAAATTGTCAGCTCGAGTCTTACCAAGCGTTAACAAGGCAATAGGTTGATTATATTGATGGGCCTGCCGTGCAAAGCGGTAACCTGAAAACACCATAAGTGAGGTTCCGATAGCGAGCAGGGCATTACTGTTCTTTAATACGTTTTGGGCTTCTTCAACGCGGGTCTTCGGCACGTTGTCACCAAAGTAAACAACGTCGGGCTTTAAAATGCCACCGCAACTTAGGCAATCAGCAACGGTAAATTGGTCAAAGTCTGTCTCTAAGTCTGCATCTCCGTCCGGCGCAGCGGTCGCTTCAAGAACGGCAAAATCCGGGTTTATTTTCAGGCTGCGCTCGTGCATCTCTAGTCGTGGCGTAACCTGGCGGCAACTCATGCATACCATGTCGTTGGCGTATCCATGCAGGTTAATCACGTTCTTTGCGCCGGCTTTTTGGTGCAGGCCATCAACATTCTGCGTAATAATATGGTTAATTAACCCTTGCTGTTGCAACTGGGTTATCGCGTAGTGAGCAGAGTTAGGTTGTGCGTGGTAAAGAACTGGCCACCCAAACAAGCTGCGCGCCCAGTACCTTTTACGAACGGCTTCGCTGCGCATATAGTCCTGATGCTGAACCGGCGGTGTCCGTTTCCACTCGCCGTCACTATCTCTATAGTCAGGAATGCCAGAGTCGGTACTTATACCGGCACCTGTAATGATAGTGACCGGTGCATTCTGATGCAGAAACTCCATCAGAGCTTCTCGGGCCTGGGCAGGGTCAGTTATTGTCATAGTAATGAATATCTACAGGTTACAACTTTACCCTAAAGTTACCACTGCTGAGTACGAAGGTGAAACGCTTAGTAAAGAATCCGCAAATCTTATAAGCGTCTATACTAAAGCATGCTAGTTTTCAGGGCATTAACCACTTAAAGGAGTAATGGTATGAAAAAATTAGTTTTAGCTATGACAATGTCATCTTTGGCGCTGGTTGGTTGTGAAAATATGAGTAACACCCAAAAAGGTGCATCTATAGGTGCTGTGACAGGTGCATTGCTTGGTAAAGGAACGGGTGATCACGATAAAAGTCGCTATATCTGGGGGGCGGCTGTTGGCGCACTGGCAGGTGGAGCCATTGGTTCATATATGGATAAGCAGGAAGAGGAATTCAGGGAAGAGCTGGCCGACAGTGGCGTGAAGGTAATACGCGACGGCGACAACCTTCGTTTGCAACTGCCAAGCAATATTACGTTTGCTACAGGCAGCGCGAACATCTCTCAAAGCTTTAATCCGGTACTGGACGATGTTGCCCGGGTTCTGCAGAAGTACGAGAAAACCACCATGCTGATTGAAGGCCATACCGATAGCACGGGGTCCGCAGAATATAACCAGCAATTGTCTTTAAACCGTGCTAAAGCCGTACGCAATCACTTAGTTGGAAGTGGCGTGGACTCGCGGCGTGTGACAACTGAAGGTTACGGCGAGAGTATGCCAGTTGCGGACAACGACACAGAAAGCGGCCGTCAATTAAACCGCCGGGTTGAGTTGCGTATTATCCCTAATACTAAGTAAGTCTGCTGGTTAAGGCACTAACGCTGAAACTCCAGAATTTGATTGTTTGCCGGCATGGTATGGGTATTTTTCAAGCGAAACCCTTGCTGGCCGGCAAGCTGTGCAATCCATTGTTTATCACGTATTCCCATTTGGTTGTCACGAGTGCGCAGAGATTGATCAAACGCTCGGTTGCTGTCACTGGTGAAATGCCCGTTGTCATTAAACGGTCCGTAAATACATAAAAACTTTACCGATTTAAGTTTTTCCCCGAGGTGATTAAACAGTGCTTCGACACCCTCTTTGGGCATAATGTGACAGGTATTTGCTGTAAATAAGGCGTCGAACTGCCCATCAGGTGCAGATTGAAACACGTCGAACTTAACCGGCAAAAGCTGACCAGGTATCCTTTTTTTTTCAATTCGGGCTTTTACCCCCGGTAGATAGGCTGGCTGATCACTTGCCTGCCATTCTAAGTGGGAGAGTTTTCTGGCGAAGTAGACAGCATGTTGTCCTGTACCGCTGCCAACTTCCAAAACTTGTGACGCGTTAGCAAAAGCGACTTCCAGAACCTCAAGTATAGGGTCTTTATTGTTTTCACAGGCTTGCGAGAAAGGGAGCTCCATAAAATTTCACCGAGTTGTCTTCTTAGTGTCGAATAATTTAAGAGAGAATTGATAGGGTTTTACATCCAGGATTTTCTCAAGGTTTCTACCTGATACAGACAGGTATCTATGTATTTCTCTCCGGTTGTCCTTTTAATGAAAGGCAGTGTTTGCCCTCCGCAGGCTAGTACAAACCTAACGGAACACAATTGGAAGCGCCTCATAAACCAGCTTTGGTGCAATTGAGTCTGTTGCACTTTATGAATTGGGAAGCATCGGTAATTGACGCCAATGAGTCCTTTCCTTATGTAGATAAACTGCTCGTCCATTGCGTAACCCCATCTTTTCCAACTTAGTATGACGAGGCCGGTGGTTAAGATAAAAAGTCCGCCAGCGGCAACTGAAAGCTCTGCCTGGTCAAAGTAAATGAAAGCGATAGCAAGAGGTATTAGTAACCAGAAGGCAATAAGCGTGTTTCTGATGGCCAGACGTTTGCTAACCGGATGGTAGTTGATGACACTTAGTTTATTTTCGGGCCAGGCATCGCTTGCTAAAACGTTTGCTTCGCCCAGGGTGACAGAAGGCACCATGATTTTCCCACCAGACGTACCGGCAGATTGACGATCAGCGCTCGCTCCTAGCTGTTCAAACTTTAAGTTAACTCTTTGGAGTATTCGGTCAAGCCAATTCTGTTGGTAAACAATCATCTGAAGTCGGGATAACTTCATGACAACTTCATGGCGAGTAAAAAAACCGTTACGGCGAATGTAGCGATCATTGCTCCGGGTTAACCTGAAGTCATAGAAAGTAATGACTGAACCTAAGACGGAAATTAATGCCATAAACGCAATGACGATAAAGGCGATTGACAGAAAGAACAGCACGTATTGCCAAAAAGCGTACTGGGAGGAAGCCATTAAAGCATCAACATCCACCCCAAGGTTTTCTATACCCGCAATAAACTTCTCTGAGATTGAATTAAAGAAAGGGGCTAAAGCACCTAACACAATCCAAATCCGATTGCTGGCAAGACCATGGATAACCAAGTCCCGAACTGAGCGAGCGTTTAAAAGGTGCTCTTGTTCCGCTTCAGTGTTTTCGGTCTCTGCATTAGAGGTTTGATCCGTTTTGTGGGAGAGAATTTCCTGCTTAAGTGATTCAGCAATTTCTTTCGACAAAGCGATAACTTTTGCTTCGAGCTTGCTTGAGCCCGCTGTATCCAACAGCATACATACGTGGTTAGTAGGCCGATAAAAGATAGGCTGCTCAAAGCGAACATTTTGAATACGTTCAAAAGGCAGGTCGATATGGTTCTTTTGAAAGACCCCGGAGTGAATCTGTACGCGCCCGTCTGTTAATCGGTACTGATAGAAGTAGAACTTTAGCAAAGCGCTTATTGCAACAAACAGCAGTAATGCCGCGAGGCCAGAAATAATAGCCACACCATTTTCAGAAAATTGATTATAGCCAACAAGAATAGCTGGTAATAAGTAAATAAGGTTGTTACCAACATCTTTTACAAACTGAACCGCAAAGTAAATAATGGCAACTGGCGATAGTTTTAGCCATTGGCCTTGATAGTTAGTCATTCTCGGCAATATCACTATGAGTTAATACGTAGGAGCGAAGTTCACGGGCTTTTCCTTCCGGTAAGCCGGGTATTGCAAAGGTATGCATGGAACCGCCGGCACTAAAAATTTCCAAGTTCGATAAACCAAAATGCCGGTCAAGAGGCCCATGCTTAAGTTCCACGTGCTGTATACGCAGAATTGGTTGGCTGACAACAGACTTAAAAATGACTCCGCTACGGTAACTGAAATCATGCTCACGTAAAGCATAGCCTTTATTTCTATCTGCAATAACGCCGTAAACAGAAGTGAGTAGACCAAAAACGCCAGCGGCTAATTGCAGTTGGGGTAAGTAAAGCTCAAGAGGCTTTGGAAGGATAAGCCAGGGTTGCCAGTAAAGAATCAAGAGTACGCTAACCACAATTAACCAAAAGGTTAAGCGACACATTAAATTGACCTTCACATATATTGGGCTTAACGGAGTAAATTCCTGTGAGCTTACCTTTGGAAGATTGTCAGGTATTATTGACTGATTACTGAAAGTATCGCCTAGCATGATATCGCTTTTGTGATTGTTATTATGTTTTAAAATTAACAGTATTCTTCAACACGTTCTAGTTTCAAGGCAATAAAAAAAGCGGCTTAAAAAAAGCCGCTTTTATTCAGGGAGTTTCAAAATAAACGATAGTTACTGTTCTTCGCGAACCTGAATATCGTTTTCGATGTCTTTGACACCTTTTACGGTAGCAGCAAGATTCTCTGCTGTATCAATATCAGCTTCATTTTCAACAAAACCTGATAACTGAACAATTCCGTTATTTGTTTCAACATTGATGTCCATACTGTTTAGGTTGTCATCTTCGAAGATAACCGCTTTAACCTTAGTAGTGATAACAGCGTCATCAACGTATTCACCAGCGTCTTTCGCTTTTTGCTCAGTGTAGCTTTTTGCTTCTTTAGCTTTTTCTTCCGTTTCCTGCATTGCGCTTTCAGCTTTCGATTCAGCTTTTTCAGTTTCTGCTTCACTACAGCCAGAAAGCGTTAGCATTGAAAGTGCGATTAAACTTGCTGGTAGTGCGGTTTTGAAGTTTTTCATGGATAACCTCCTGTTATTGAAAAGTCGTTACCACAAACACTATAGCTACATCTTTACGACTTTACGGTCATCTTTACAGATGTTTTGCAAAACTAGTCGCAGTCTGTACACCAGTGATAATCCTTAATATTTTTAACGCTGCTCCCGACTTCGATTTCTCTTGTTTTTCCGGTTTCACTTTTTGCGGCCTGTTTGATAATTTCCCTATAAAGAAACCGGTACCAACGGCAAAACAAAGAGCAGTAGGGGAAGACAGTTTGTCACAAGTTGTGGACACAACCTGACGTGAACGAGCTTTCAAAGCCAACTTGCGACTTTTAAGGTTTTGCTCCATTTGCGCAATTTGCTCATCCAGACTTGAAGCCATAAAGCCTCCATTAAAGATTGCTGCTTGTTTTAGAAAAAAGCAGATTGCGGCTGTTATGCTTTATGCGTCTTATAAGGCAGAACGCAATGGCTAAGTGACACGCAGCAACAACAATAAGTGCGGTAGTCAGGGACAAAATACCGCTATTTACAACAGCAGCTACGGCAGCGGCAACTAACGCTCCCCAGGCTGACAACAGTAAGCAGCTAGCAATAACGGCAAACGCGACCATGCGAACGAAGCTTTCTCCAGCTCGCCGAGCTTCCATGCCCGCTAGCTGGAGCTGTGCTTTAACCACTCCGCGTACCTCACTCTGCAGTTCGCGAACTTGTTGAAGCAAACCTTCGGGTTCGTTTGTTTCCGTTTGATTACGAGCGGTCACTAAACAACCTACTTAGTAAGTAGCCACTTGCAGCCGCAATTCCCAAAGACTTAATGGGGTTTTCTTTAACGTAGTCCGTAGCGGTAGAAAGCCACTTCTCCTGCGTGGCTTTAAGTTCATGCCCTTTTTCACCTAAATTGTCAGAGGCATGTTTGGCTGCATCTGCAACTTTATCGATGGTGTCGTGAGCTTTATTCGCTGACTTATTAACAGCCTCTTCGGTCTTCGCTTGATTGTTACTCATAATACCCTCGTTTTTTTGTTGATAACTCTTATTAAGCAAAGACGCTGATAGGCATATAAGCAAGTTCATTTACATCGCTTTACAGAGTGTCGATGTTCTTAGTGTTTGATATTGAGTGAAGATAGATAAAGCCCTATAAAAACTAGTGTTATTCTTATTTTTGATTGAGATCAACATTGTTATTCCTGAGTTTGAATAAACTGAAGTTAAGAATTCAAACAGGGGAAATAACCATGAATTTATGGCAAGAGTTTTTCAATGATCCAGTCATATTCTTTTCTTTTAGCGGCTTGGCTATTGTTATTGGTATGTGTGCTTTTTATGCTGTTTTCTTCTATATAAAGATGACTAAGTCGGAGAAAAAGCGTAAACAATAAGCTTAAAGGAGATTTATGAAATATATTTTTCAAGTTCGTATTAAAGAAGGACATACGGCAGAAGAATATGCAGACGCCTGGGTTCGGGCTAGTGAGATCATTCAGCAAGCTCCGGGCGCCAGAGGCACAGAATTACATCGAAAACTTGGTGATGATAAAACGCTAATAGCAATAGCATCGTGGGACAGCAAAGAACAGCGAGACGCTATGGAAGGTCAGCATAATTCCAAAGTCGCTGAGATTATTCGTAGCGCCGCGCCGTTTTGTGAAATAACACCATTAGGCGAGTTTGAAGATCCTGAATGGGTTGTGATACCACCTAAAAATTAAATTTGGGTTAACCAACCATGTTTGTCTTCAGCTTTACCCCATTGAATGTCGTTCAGCGCTTTACGCAGCTTCAATGTCGTTTTACCTGGGCTTGCATCGCCGACCGGAATTTCCTTTCCTTTATGAATTAAGGTTCCAACAGGCGCCAGTACCGCAGCTGTGCCGGATAGAGCAGCTTCGCTTTCCGGTTTGGCTGCACGTTCAAGTAACTCATCGACGCTCAACTCACGCTCCGAAACTGTCATGCCCATATCGCGGGCAATAGTCAGAATAGAGTCTCGGGTGACACCGTGTAAGAAACTGCTGTCCAGTGCTTTGGTGATAATTTCGTTGCCGTCAATTAATAAGAAGTTAGCGGCTCCGGTTTCCTGCACATCACCATTGGGGCAAAACAGAACTTGATCGGCGTTTACAGAAGCACGCGCTTGCAAGATAGGTTGTAATGCACTGGCGTAGTTACCACCGCTTTTTACCATTCCCATATGAGCAGCGCACCGTGAACCATCTTCTTCAAGAAGTAAACGCAGGGTTTGGTCGCCGCCGGCAAAGTAGTCACCGACAGGTGAAAGGAGCACATAGAGCATGGATGAGCTGGTCGGGGAGGCCGCTTTACCAATAGCTGCCTCGGTCCCTATATGAGTAGGGCGTATATACATTGAGCCTGGCGGTTTGGGCACGTCGTTGTGAAAATGCTTAACCACATCGGTAATCATTTTCTGCAGTAAGCTTGCATCAAAAGCCGGTAAGGAGAGCAACTGACTGCTTTGTTGCATGCGCTCTATGTTTCTATCCATTCTAAAAAGGTTGATTGAACCATTTTCATGACGAAACGCTTTTAACCCCTCAAAACAGGTGCTCGCATAGTGCAGAACATGAGCTCCGGGGTGTAACTGTATGCTGTCAGAAGAAACTAATTCAGGCGAACTCCAGGTTGAGTTTTCGAAAGTTGCCAAAGTCATTTGCGGCATAAATACAGTGCCAAAAGCTGCCATAAAGTTATCCTGCTTGGGTAAATAGTTGCGCCGTAATATACCATAATTTTTAACATTTGGATGACTCTGCCGGTTTGCTTCTTGTTGGGCATGCTCGTACATTGAAGTATCTATTCGTAGAAACAGGTGAGCGATTAATGAATAAGACAATAAAAATAACTTTAGCTAGTGCGTTATTAGCTACAGCGGTGACACAGGCAGAAGAAACAGAAACCACGTTGAATGCCTATGCCGCTGGGTACACTGCGGGTTTTACTTGCAGTGCTATTTTTAATGGCAATAAGTCCACCGAGCAAATTCGGGAGCATGAGCTAAGTGGCATTTATTCATTAATTGCTGATCGCGTGGCGCAAATGGAGCCCAGAGTTGATAAACAAAACCGCTGGGTACGGGTGCCATATGATAACGGTAACCGTGAGCGAATATCCGTATGGCGACCGAAGCTGGGTTGTGTCGATTTACCGGTTGGAGCGAGCGTTGATGACGTAAAATTTGTTGCTGATCCCTTCAGCGGTGATAAGACGGCCGGAAAAGATAATGGCGAGCCCTGGAAACAAAAAGCCGAGATTAACTCAGTCAGCAGTAACGCTCAGTTAGAGTCGGTGCTCCAACAAGCTTTTACCAAAAAGTACGGTTCAGGGGCTCGCACTTCTGCAGTTTTAATTGCAACCCCTGATGAAATTATTGCAGAACGCTATATAGAAGGGTTTACACCTGAAACTGCGCAGCGCACCTGGTCAGTTGCAAAAAGTATTGGTGCCAGTGTTATCGGAGCGGCTGTTCAGCAAGACAAAATAAAGCCAGATGAAGCAGCCGTTATTTCAAATTGGTCGCACCCGCTTGATCCACGTCGGCATATTAGACTGGAAAATTTATTGCATATGGCGTCCGGGCTGGACAGTAATAGAGCGGGGAACCGCACCGACCGCGTTTATATGGGGGGAGGGTTAGTAAGCGATACTGCTACTGAAACGGCACTAGAAGTGGCTCCGGGCAGTCGCTGGAAGTATGCGAATAATGACACTATGTTGGCTTTAAGAGCCCTACATGAGCGCTTTGACAGCACAGAAGAGTATCTGAAGTTCCCTTATCAGGCACTGCTGGAAAAAGTAGGAATGAATCATACCTTCGCCGAAACCGATTGGCGGGGCGATTTTATTTTATCGTCTCAGGTGTGGACCACGTCTCGTGATTTAGCTCGTCTGGGTGTTTTGCATTTGCAACAGGGTCAATGGCAGGGCGAGCAAATTTTACCCGAAGGCTGGCTTGAATATATCAGTATGCCAGCACCAGCTCAGCCACCGGAGAATTCGCCTGGATACGGAGCGCAATGGTGGCTTTATAACGAACGCTTTCCCGAATTACCCGATGACACTATCGCGGCGCGAGGAAACCGGGGACAATTTTTGGTGATTATTCCGTCAGAGAATTTAGTGGTGGTTCGCCGTGGTTATGATATTGCGGGAGAGCCAGGATTTAACGAGCACGACTTTGTAAGAGACGTACTGAAGGCGCTATAAAAATTCCTTCGGGGGAAGCTGAATAATGATAGACTGCTTCCCCCAGCCCGACGGACAGAGAGTTTACTTATGAGCGAAGAACAGCAAGTTATTCAAAGCAAACACACGCAAAATTACAGTGTTGACGGTAAAACCGTAGAAATTGATATTTACCGCACTGAAGACAGTGGCTGGATTTTGGAGATTGTCGATGAGAATAACAACTCGACTCTTTGGGAAGATGAATTTGAAAAGGAAGATGATGCCCTGGCAGAAGCGTTGGACGCTCTAAAAGAGGAAGGCATTGATAACTTCATAGAACCCGCAAAGTAAAATGATCAGAGTTTCACAACGCGTTGAATTTGCAGAGCATGAGATAGAGTGGCAGTTCATCCGTTCTAGTGGTGCGGGAGGCCAGAACGTCAATAAAGTCGCTACTGCGGCTCAACTCATTTTTGATATTCAGGCCTCTTCGTTACCTGACTTCTACAAGCTGCGCTTGCTAAAAAAGTCAGACCATCGCATCACCCAAAGTGGCAAGGTCATTATTAAGTGTCAGGAAACACGAAGCCAAGCTCGTAACCGAGAACTGGCGCTGGAGCAGTTGATTGAACTAATTCGCAGCGTTGCACAGGTTCAAAAAAAGCGTATTCCCACAAAGCCCAGCCGCTCGGCCAAAGAAAAGCGATTGACCAGTAAAAAGCAACAAGGACAGAAAAAAGCGCTCCGAAAAAAGGAGTTTTAACGTCCAAACTTTTGGAGCGAACCTGAGCAATTGATTCGAACGCACTCAAGTATGAGTTGCTTGAGTTCACACTGACTGCAGTAGTCACAACAGCGAATGTCACTAGCGACTAACTTCTTTTCCAGTAATAATTTCTTAAGTTGCTCTTTACTCATTGAAAGTTGTAGACGATCAGGTTTGTTCCTGCGCATAACCGCATTCCTCTAGTTGTTGTAAACAGTGCCCAAGACAACGAGAATGTTGACAGCCAGTAATAAGTAATTGATGACAGTAGCGGCAAAGTTCGGCTATTGATTCGGAGGTGGTGTTGCTTAACCACTGGGTGAGTTGTTTTGTACTGTCCTGCTGAAACTCGTATGCCCGCATTTGCTGATGACGCCGAATATAAGTCGCAATTAATAAAATAGAGCTGGTTGTATAGCTCTGAACCGCGTTAGCGGCAAGTACTGGCTCGTTAAAAAACTGCTTTGCTGACTCGCGTGCTCGCACAAGGTAAGTAGCCGCAGACTCATAGTCTTTGCTGTTGAGGAGTGAACTGGCAGTTTTCAATTGTTTCTGGCTATTAAAATAGTTTTTATAGGTGTTTGTCATTTTTCATCCTTTGCTCGGCTTTAATTAAACAAGCTAACGCAAATGATAATAGTTCGCAATAAGTTAATTGTAAACGATCGTAATCAAAAAATAATGCGTATAAGTAACTTACAAAACAATAGACCTGGAGCATTAATGAAAACTTACAAGCAGCAAGATTTAGCGAACATGGACGACACACAGAGAGCGCGTTTTGTTAATTGTTTGTCCGGGTTTAAAAGTGCAAATGTGATTGGTACTCGTGACAGGCATCAGCAGAATAATTTAGCAATGATAAGCTCTGTGGTGCACTTGGGGAGTAATCCTCCGTTACTTGGTTTTGTAATGCGGCCCAGATCGACAACCCGGCATACTTGGGAAAATATCGAAGAGAGTGGTGTGTATACCATTAACCAGGTTGGCGAAGAGTTTTTTCAGAAAGCTCATCAGACGTCGGCGAGATACGATCGGGAAGTGTCAGAGTTTGAAGCTTGTGGTCTTACGCCAGAGTTTGAGGATGGCTTTCATGCGCCACACGTCGCTGAAAGTGCCTTGCGAGTTGGTATGCAGTTAGTGGAGATCATACCCATACAGCATAATGATACAGCGTTAATCGTGGGTGAAGTTCGATGGGTAGAAGTTAAGGGAGAAGCCGTAAAGAGTGACGGTTACATTGATATTGAGTCCTTAGGAACAATGACCATTTCGGGTCTGGATGGTTATCATCGTACTCAACGGGCGGCGCGTTTGTCTTATGCTAAGCCGGAGAAGGAATTAAAAAAGCTGAATGTTGAGGGACGCTCTAAAGACTCATAATGTCAGGCACTTTACGACTGTGTTTCTTGGTTATCCAAAACAGCAGTAGACCGACTACGGACAGTGCACAGCCCACCCAGCCTGTGCCTTGCCAACTGAGAGGGGATATAATAGCCAGCCCGCCTAGCCAGGCTCCTAAGGCATTTGCGGCATTAAAAGCTGAATGGTTCAATGATGCCGCCAGAGTCTGAGCTTCGCCTGCAACGTCCATTAAGCGAACCTGAAGTGCCGGAACCAAAGCTGCGGCGCTACCAAGCAATAAAACCATTGGCATGACGGTCCATAGGTTTTGCAGCGTTAAGGGAAAAATAGCCAGTACAACTGCGGACCACAGCAATGAGCCGCCAATCGTCAGTTTCAAGTTGCGATCAGCTGCCCAGCCACCGACCAGGCTACCTGCCAGAGAGCCGATTCCGTATATCAATAGAGCAACAGGGATCCAGTGAGGAGCAAGGCCTGTGGCGTTTATTAGGGTTGGGGCTATATAGCTTAATACCGCAAACATACCGCCAAAACCTATAGCGCCTATGGCCAGGGTAAGCCAGACTTGAGGGTTCTGAAGAGCTCTCATCTCACCTCTCGCCGAGGTTCTCCGTTCATTAGGATGTTTTGGCACCACAAATAAAATCATGACCAGAGCTAAAAGTCCTAAAGCACCAACTGTATGGTAAACCGTACGCCAGTCGATAAGTTGTCCAAGCCAGGTGGCTAAGGGGTTTCCGACTAAAATTGCGATAGTTAGCCCCATCATTACCATGGTTACAGCCATACCTCGCTGATTTTTACGAACCATGTCGGCGGCGACAAGGCAGGCAATACCAAAATAGGCACCATGAGGTAAACCGGTCAGGAACCGCAAAACCTGAAGCAGGGGGTAGCTTTCTGCCGATGCACTGGCAAAGTTACCGAGCGCAAAAGCAAGCAAAAGCACCAGTAACATGGGCTTGCGCGGAAAGCGCGCAAACAAAATAGTAATGAGCGGTGCACCGATAACCACACCCAGCGCATAAAGACTGATCAGGTGGCCGGTTTGTCTGGTATCAGTGTTAAAGTCGGCAGCAACGTCAGGCAGCAATCCCATAATGACGAACTCACCAATGCCAATAGCAAAACTGCCAATTGCCATGGCAAAAATGGCCAGTTGAACCTGTGCTTTAGAGAACTGAGTCATGGATCAGGTTTGCTTCCTGTATTAGTAGAGCCGGTTAGGATTGCGCAGTTTATCGAATGCAGCAGCTATTGCAATCTCTATGACTTTACTGTACAAATAAACAGTATATTTACACATCAGCAAAGGACCATACCATGGCTGTAGTAACCCAGTATGTAGTTATTCGCGACGGAGCCGAGAAAATGACATTCACTTCAAAAGCTGAAGCCGATGCGCACGATAAAATTTTGGACATGGCTGAGGCCCTGAATCCTATCATTAAAAACAGTGAGCTTTTCACTGATGAACAGCAGCTTGAGGATATGGCGCTGTTTTTGGCGAAAGAACGTGAAAATGTTCTCATAGCTTTAGGTGCTAAAAAGCCAAAGAAACCAAAGACCGAGAAAGTCTCTGCGGAAAAAGCTGAGCCATCAAAAGCAAACGATAAAGCGTCATCAAAAGCGGCTTAGTGGCGAAGATACGAGTTAAATATTTTGATACTATAGCGCCCTTGTTTTAATGAATAGGATCGAACTATGACGCAAGAAACGATTTACCATATTGGAACACCGGGAACCCCTTGGGGAGTTGAAGAAAAAGCGCAATGGTTAGTTGAGCAAAGCAAAAAGCGTTCGTATTTTGATGATGTTGTTAGCAAAATTGAGACGTTTAAAGCAGACTTCGACGTAGAGCAATATGGTGAACTTGCGTACGAAAGTAATACTTACCCTTTGTTTGTGGTTAGAACTAAAAACTGGGATGCGGGCAAACCTACGGTTTTAGTGACTGGTGGTGTACATGGTTATGAAACCAGTGGTGTTCACGGAGCGCTGCGGTTTATAGAGACTAAAGCCAATGAGTATCAAACAAACTTTAATGTGGTGGTTGCACCCTGTCTGAGTCCATGGGGCTATGAAACCATTAACCGTTGGAATCCTGCAGCTATTGATCCTAATCGCTCGTTTGTAGCAGATTCGCCTGCAGGTGAATGTGCGCACATTATGAATTATGTTGCTGGCTTAGGTGTGGATATTCTTGCTCACATTGATCTGCATGAAACAACCGATACCGATAACAGCGAGTTTCGTCCGGCAAAGGCGGCGATGGATGGAAAGGTGAACACTAACTGGAATATTCCTGACGGCTTTTATTTAGTTGGGAACTCTGAAAAGCCTTACCCTGACTTTCAAAAGGCGGTATTGGATTCGGTTGAGAAAGTTACGCATATTGCCGAAGCTGACGAAGAGAATAAGCTAATTGGTGAAGATATTGCCCAGCGTGGTCTTATTGTATTGCCAACGGCAAAGATGGGGCTTTGTATTAGCTTTAGTAAAGCTGAGTATGCCACTACAACAGAGGTTTACCCGGACAGCCCGAAAGCGACGCCGGAGCAATGTATAGAAGCTCAGGTTGCAGCGGTTACCGGAGGCCTGGACTTTTTAAAGTAAAGCCCAATCCTCCGTTACTTGGTCGGTAAACCTAGTGATAAATTAACGTCGTGTGTCTGGCCGTTTTTGACGAGGCGCACGGCGTGAGTTTTGAGGCCTTCCGGTTCGTGGCTTTTGAATGGGTTCCGGCTTTATATTCGGGTCTGGCTCAAAGCCTGGAATCAGTTCTTTTGGTATTTCATTTTTAGTCAGCTTTTCTATGTCACGTAGCAATTTATGCTCGTCCACACAGACCAGTGATGCTGCTTCACCTTCACTTCCGGCACGGCCTGTACGGCCAATACGGTGTACGTAATCTTCAGCTACCTGAGGTAATTCAAAATTAATCACGTGCGGCAGTTCGTCAATATCAATACCACGTGCAGCAATATCGGTTGCAACTAATACTCGTAATTTTCCGGCTTTAAATTGCGCTAAGGCTTTGGTTCTTGCGCCCTGACTTTTATTACCGTGAATAGCCATTGCAGGTAGGCCATCATCTGTTAACTGCGTTGCCAGTCGGTTAGCCCCGTGCTTAGTTCGTGTAAACACAAGAACCTGCCGCCAGTTACGACTTCCTATCAGGTAACTGATTAGCTCTCTTTTACGCTTCTTATCAACAGGGTAAACGCGCTGCTGAATGGTATCTGCTGCGGCATTCTGTCTGGCAACCTCAACTAATTTAGGTTGTTGCATAAACTGTTGAGCCAGAGCTTTTATCTCACTTGAGAACGTTGCAGAAAACAATAGCGTTTGGCGTTTTTCCGGAATCAATTTCATGACTTTTTTAATGTCATGAATAAAGCCCATGTCCAGCATTCGGTCAGCTTCATCCAGAATCAATACGTCAATTTTGCTTAAATCTACTGTTCCCTGACGGCTGTGGTCCAACAAACGGCCCGGCGTGGCGACAAGAATGTCGACACCGCGTCGCAATGCGTTAATTTGTGGGTTAATACCAACACCACCAAAAATCACCAGAGACTTAAGGCCGGTATATTTAGCGTAGGTATTCAGATTGTCTTCAACCTGTGCCGCCAACTCTCTGGTTGGTGTCAGTATTAACGCCTTAATAACAGGCTTACCGTCGTTTTTCGTTTGTGACAACTTGTGTAACAAAGGAAGCGTAAAGCCCGCTGTTTTGCCGGTACCGGTTTGTGCCGCTGCTAATAAGTCGTGGCCGGCCATTACTGTCGGAATGGCTTGCTGTTGAATTGGAGTGGGGGTGGTATAACCGCATTCAGTAACGGCGCGTAGTATATTGTCGCTCAATCCCAATGACTGGAACGAGGTTTGGCTTTGTTCTGTGGACATGAAGCTCCGGGAGTTATAATAGTCGATACCACACTTATGTGGCTTTTTGGCATTGTATCACAGACGACAGTAAACCTTTATTTAGAAACAGGCGTAATAAGATAACTTTTTCTTGTTTTGATGAAAAAGTGAGCGCATTATTCGCGCCGCTTTACCCTGAGTTTAGGGTGTTTAGAGGAATTTTTATGTTGTACCGCCCCTGGGTCGACGCCGCTAACCGAGTTTTCACTGGTGTTCTGATTGTTCAGTTACTGATCACCTTTGTTATTGCGTTTCTTACTGGCGACTGGTTTGTTCCTGTCGTTCTGTCATTGCTTATTGTTTCTTTACCTTTGCTTCTTATTCGAGCCTCAGGCCAAAGTAAACTGACAAGACATGTTATAGCCGCCGCGATTCAATTAATTACAGCTGTTCATATCGACCAGACCATGGGTCTGGTTGAAATGCACTTTGAAATTTTTGTGGTAATGGCATTCCTTATTTATTACCGGGACTGGATGATTGTGGTAACCAGTGTTGGGGTGGTTGCCGTACATCACATTTTATTTTTTGTTCTGCAGTCCAACGGTGCCGACGTTTATATCTTTGCTGAGGGTTACGTGACCTTAGGTATTCTCGCTATTCATGCAGGCTTTGCTGTAGCTGAGGGGGCTGTACTTTGTGTTATAGCCAAACAAAGCGATACAGAAGCCGTCAGCGCACAGTCATTACGTAACAGTATTGCCGATATCGTTAAGCAGTCGGATAAATTAAATCTGATGGTCGATGTTAGCGGTACAACAGATGAAGTTACTGCCTTTAAAAACTTACTGACTCAATTCCGGAAGAATATTCAAAGTACTCGCAGTTTATCCAGACGGGTTCAGGATGTGTCGGGTGCGTTGTCTAAGGAGAGCGAAGAGCTTATCAAGAGCCGGCAGAACAGCTCGCAAGAGGTTGACAGTATAGCCAGCGCAATTGAGCAAATGACCGTTACTATTAGCAGTATTTCAGAGCAAGCTAATTTAGCTAAAATGTCGGCGGAAGAGTCAATTGACCGCTCGGAGAATGCGGCAAATGTCGCTGAAACTGCAGCTGGTTCTATAAGCTCCTTAAAAGCCAATGTTCTTGTCACCAACGACAAGTTGAAAACCCTGGACAGGCAGTGCCATCAAATATCCGATGTTATCGGAACCATTAACGATATTACCAAGCAAACCAACTTACTGGCTCTGAATGCGGCTATTGAGGCCGCCCGAGCGGGTGAAGAAGGTCGAGGTTTTGCGGTGGTAGCGGACGAAGTAAGGTCATTAGCCTCCACTACAGGAAAAAATGCTGAACAAATTAGCCAAATTAGTCAGAATATACTCACCGAAGTAGCTGAAGCGGTGAGCTCAATGGATGCTTGTGTTCAGCAAATTGATGAAGCGGTAACCTATTCAGAGGAGTCAGGCTCTTCAATGAAAACCGTTGCTCAACGTATTAATGATGTGGCTCAAAAGGTTATTTCAGTCGCAGCTGCTACCGAAGAGCAGAGAAACGCTAGTGAAGATATCTCTCGTTCAGCGCAGACGATGAGAGAGTTGTCTGAAGCAGAAACACAATTGTTGCTGAACGGGCAGGAAAACGCCACATCACTAAAAACAGTTTCGACCCAACTGGACTCAGAAGTAGGGCGCTTTATTGTTGACTAAGCTATCAGGAAAAGCCCGAACTCGTTGGCTTATTATGACCATTTTTGCCTGGTTTGCATTAGTTCTCTGGGGCTTAAGTTACTTACTGGAACAGCGTTTGGTTTGGTTTGATGAAAAGAGTCAATTACTTGAGCTGGGCAATAATGGCGCATTAGCTCAACCTTTGGCCACTGAACTGGTAAATAAAGGGTTTTCAGTAAGCGGAAGTGTTTTTCATATTAGCTCACAAAACTGCAACTGTAATTGGCGCAGTGCCGGACATACCAGTAGCGTAAAACGGCAAGTAACGGAGTCAGGTGGCAGGAACTATAATATTGATATAAATCAATTCAGCGAGCTAAAAAGGTTCGTTCCTGCAACACCAGCCATTATTATGTTTAATGAGTCATCAGAATTAATTTACCTTGGGCCTTACGCCGATGGTGCATTTTGTACAGCTGAAAATAGTTTTGTGGAAGCATTAATTCCTTTAGTTTCAATGGAAGAGAAGGCTCCCGAATGGATTAATACCGTTGCAAAAGGATGCTATTGCAGCGTTTAAATATGGTCAAAGAGCGGAGCCAGTAATGGAAGTAAGACAAACCTTTATAGAGTTTCTGGAAGTGATTCCGGACGGGGCTATTGTTATTAATCGAAAGGGCTTAATTATTGCTGTTAATCAGGCCGCAGCGTCCATGTTCCGTTATTCCTCGTCTTCTATGCTGGAGCTGCACCTTAACCAGTTACTTCCCGAAGAGGTTCGTGAAAGGCATGATCAGCATTTAGCGACGTTTTTCAAACACCCGGGGCGACGCTCTATGGGAAACGGGTTAATCTTTTCAGCCATTCGCAGAGACGGTTCAACTTTTCATGTTGATATCATGCTTAATCAGCTCGAATTGGAAGGTGAGCTGTATGGTATTGCCATAGTACGCGACTACACTTTGCAAAAGAAAGCGGAAGATAAAATCCGTCTGGAACTGGAGTTTGAAAAGCGTCAGGCGCTGACTGATCACTTAACTGGCATTATGAATCGACGAGCTTTTACCGCACAATTACAGGATGAAATTGAGCAACTGATAGAACATGGTACGCCTTTCGCGGTTAGCTTTATCGATTTGGACGATTTTAAAGACGTTAACGATGAGCATGGGCATCATTTTGGTGATGAGGTCTTACAGAAAATTGCACAGCTGATCCGCCTGCATAGCCGTCATACGGACTATGTTGCCCGTATCGGCGGCGATGAGTTTGCGACCATACATCCAATGATTTCTGCTAATGACGCACAGCAGATGATGCAGCGAATGCGCAGTGAGTTAGTTAGTGGTATTGGGCATGCTGAACTTCCGGTAACTTTGTCTATTGGCTTGTGTCAATGTGATAAACCTTCAGAGCATTACACCATAGAAGATATTATGGCGAGGGCAGACAGGGCTATGTATCAGGCGAAGAAAGAGGGTAAAAATGCGGTCGTGCTTACCAATTAACTGTAATAAAACGTAATTAAGTTTGATTGTTAGTAACGGTCTACCCTAAAGTGGCTCCAGGGCTTTTAAGGAGAGACCATGGGAATCTTCACATCCTATCTACGAATGATTCTACTGATTATAGGCGTATTGGCCGGAATACAGTTACCCGGCTTTGTCGATCAGTATGGAAAGAGCCTGCAGGCGCATTTAATTGAATCTGAACGCAGCCTTAATGAATTCCGCGACGAAGCAGAAAAGTTTTTTGATGGCAGCATTGAAGAGCTCATCGCCCATTATCAAACCAGCGATGACAGAGTGTTTCAGGAAGGCGGGCAGAGTATCAGTGCAATTTATCAACGCTACCAACAGCTAAATAAAGCCCATCAAAACTTTAATCAGAATGCCTGGAATGCATACCAGCAGGCGTTTTTCACGCCCGTGGAAGATATTCAGCAAGAAGTTAGAAGCGACTTTTCTTATACCGTAAGACTGAACCCCGGTGCTATTTTGTTCGGGCTGGTTTCGGGTTTAATACTGGCGGTATTTGGTGAGCTTATTGTTCGACTGCTGGCGAGGCCCTTTCGACAATCGCAGCGCAGTTAAGCCCACTGGGTAGCGTGCCGTAATTAAAGCCGCTATTAACATCAAGTCGGTCCGCGCAAAAGGCGTCCGCCATTTCCGGGGTGGCATGTTGAACCAGTAACGCCGCCTGGAGGCCAACGGCCATGGAGTCAGCAATGGTGCGAGCGCGATATTGTAGTGTCTTGGTCTGAGTAAACTGTTCCTTTAAATTGCCCATAAACCGGTCTAACCGTTTGTCAGCGCCTTTTGCGCGTTGCAATTCTGCAAAATAAGCATCCAGGACTTCAGGTTGTTTCTCTATGGCTCTTAGAATATCAAGACACTGAACATTACCACTGCCTTCCCAAATAGCGTTGACGGGTGATTCACGGAAAAGTCTTGGCATAATGTGGTTTTCCATAACACCACTTCCGCCAATGACTTCCATCGCTTCATAGGCATGGTTCGGTGTTCGTTTACAAATCCAGTACTTGCCAACGGGTGTAGCAATGCGTGATAGCAGTTTTTCGTGCTCGTTGTCCTGGTTATCCATGGCTCGAGCCATTCGCATCATGTAAGTCATGGCGGCTTCACTTTCAAGCACCAAATCAGCTAATAGGTTTTGCATTAGTGGCTGTTCGCTAAGCCTGGCGCCAAAAGCTTCCCTGTTACTGGCATGGTGAATTGCCTGAGCCGTTGCCTGACGCATACCCGACGATGAACCAATCATGCAGTCATAACGTGTGGTTGCGACCATCTCGATGATGGTGCGGACGCCGCGGCCTTCGTCTCCGACCATCCAGCCCAAAGCACCGCGAAGCTCAGTTTCACTCGAAGCGTTCGCTGCATTGCCCATTTTCTGTTTCAATTGTTGAAGCTGGATAGGATTTTTTGAGCCATCAGGGCGCCATCTAGGAACCAAAAAGCAGGACAGGCCACTGCGGGTTTGTGCAAGCACTAAAAAGGCATCACACATGGGAGCGGAGACAAACCACTTATGACCGACCAGTTCGTACGCCTGACCGGAGCCTTCTTTTGCGATGGGGTAGGCCCTTGTGCTGTTGCGTCTTACGTCTGATCCACCTTGCTTTTCCGTCATTGCCATACCAATAGTCACGGCATTTTTTTCTGTATGAGGAATGTTCCGTAGGTCGTACTGTCTAGCTGTAACTTTGGGCGCCCACTTCTCTAGTAAATCAGGCTGATGCCTCAGTGCCGGAATAGCGGCAAACGTCATGGTAATAGGACAGCCATGTGAAGCTTCTACCTGCGTGTGAAGGTAATATTTAGCCGCGCGAGCGACATGGGCTCCTGATTTCGGGTCACTCCATGGGCTGGCATGAAGCCCGTGTTTAATTGCTGTTGTCATTAATTGATGATAACTGGGATGGAAGTCCACCTGATCAATGCGATGTCCGTAGCGGTCATGGGTACGTAATTCGGGTTGGTACTTGTTAGCCTGGAAACCCAGTTCAATGCTTTCTTTTTTACCTGCCAGTTCGCCAAAAGCAATAAGGTCGGAGTAAGCCCAACTGGCACCTTCGCGCTCTACAGCTTGCTGCAGAGCTTTATCGGCCAGATAAAGGTTATAGTTTTCTAATGGTTTAGGCTGGTTTTCAACTTCATGGGTGCTAGCCATAAACTGTTCGGCTTGTGGGTAGTGCTCTGTCATTTCTTACTCCTTGTTACTTCTGAGTGAAGCAGGATAAATTTTATTCGTCAATAGATAGACTAATGGTTGCCTTTTGAGCGTTTTTTGATAACAGTAAGGTCAACAATTAACAACAAATGCAGTAGTTGCTTTGCTTCAAACTATTATTAGAAGTCTGATACTCGTCGTTGTCTGGATACTCCTTTGGCGTATTGCGGCAGTGATGGAGTATGGACCACATGCGAGTATCTGGTTTCCCCCCGCGGGACTGACGTTTGCCGCATTCCTGGTTATGAGCTGGCGGGCCTTTCCGGCCATTCTTATTGCCGGAGTTGTCACTACCTTCTGGGTTTCGGAGTTATACGGAGGCGGTACTCCCGCTAAAGAGCTGTTAACTACCGGCGTTCTTTTTGGTTTTGCTCATACCATACCTTATTTTTTAGGGGCCTGGTTGTTGCGATCAAAGCTTACCCGACTGGGCAGTTACGGGCTTGCCAGCACCATAATGACGTTTCTTGGTGTTGCTGCTCTTTCATCATTTTGCGCCGCCTGGTTGGGCACCGAAGTCATGATTTCGGGTAAGCTGCTGGAAGCCGATGCAATTTGGTATACCTGGTTGCCCTGGTGGATAGGAGATATGAGCGGGGTTATTGTTCTTTCACCGATTTTTATTGCTCTTATGAGTTGGCGTTATCCACAACTGGAACATTGGCTTGGAGGGCTTAGCTTTACGGTAAAAACCGGTAACCCAAGCTCTTTTCTTTGGAAACTGCTGCTTATTCTGGCTTTGCTGAGTTTAAGCCTCATATTGACGGCAACCGCAAACAAAGATGAAGCGGCTTTCTCAATATTCTTCCTGATTCTTCCTTTGCTGTGGGTTTCGTATACGGAGTCGCCTTTAAATACGGCCATATCATTAGCATTATTCAGCACTATTACGGCATTTTCTGTCGGCATCTTAGGGTTGATGGACTACGCTATTGTGTATCAGTTTGCCGTTACAATAATTGCGGCAAGCGCCTGGTTTGGATTAACGGTCCCGACACTCATGGCGCATAACGAGTTACTGACCCGGCAGGTTTCTGAGGATGGATTAACGAAAACAGCTTCGCGTGAACATTTTATGCAGAGTGCTGATGCTTTAATGAATCTGGGTAAACGTCAAAATAAACCACTTTCGTTGATCATGTTCGATGTGGATGAATTCAAAAAGATTAATGATAGTTATGGGCATGTGGCCGGTGATCGTGCTCTTGTGCAGGTGACAAATATCGTTACTTCGGTGCTGAGAAGCAGTGACTTGCTTGGACGTTTTGGTGGTGACGAGTTTATGATTTTACTGCCGGAAAGTTCACTGCAATTTGCGGAAGAAACAGCGGAAAGGCTACGAATGGAAATAAACGGGGCAAGACTGGAGGGCACTGATCATAGCTTTTCTTGTAGCTTTGGTGTGGCTGAAGTCGTGCCGAATGAACACATTATGGCAACGATTGACCGCGCCGACAAAGCACTGCTAACAGCTAAAAAGCGCGGTAAAAACTGTATAGCCAGGGAGAACTGATGCGTATTGTATTTTTAGGTGGTGCGGAAACCGTTACCGGATCAAAATATTTGGTGGAAACAGATTCCACCCGAATTCTTATCGACTGCGGGCTTTTTCAGGGCTACAAATGGCTACGTCGACGTAACTGGCAGCCCCTGCCTATGGGGATAAATCAAGTGGATGGTGTGGTTCTAACGCACGCACATCTTGACCACTCTGGCTTTGTTCCTGTGCTTTATAAAGAGGGGTTTCGTGGTCCTGTTTTTGCGCACCATGCAACATCAGGACTGTGTGACATTCTACTCGCCGACAGTGGTCGTATTCAGGAAGAAGATGCGAAGTATTTGGGTAAACACAAGTTAAGTCGACACGAAAAGCCCGAACCTTTATACGACGAAGCTACAGCAAAGTCAGCTATGAAGCTATTTCAGGGCGTTGAGTTTCATCAGCAGTTTGAAATAGGGGATATTAAGGTCACTTTGCAACCGGCGGGCCATATTCTGGGTGCATCAAGCGTTATCATAGAAGCCGAAGGCAAAAAAGTTGGGTTTTCCGGAGACGTAGGGCGACCACAAGATATCATGATGTACCCACCCGAGCCTTTACCCGATTTAGATCTGCTATTGCTTGAGTCCACCTACGGCGATCGGCTGCACAAGGAAACTGAAGATGCAGAAGAGCAACTCGCCGCCGTGGTAAAAGAAACGTCTGAGGCTGGTGGTGTTTTACTAATTCCAAGCTTTTCCGTCGGCAGGGCGCAACTGTTGCAGTACTTATTAGTCAAGCTTATGGAAGAAGGTCGAATACCCAGACAACCCATTTATTTAGACTCTCCCATGGCAATTAATGTGTCAGGTCTTTATCAACGATTTCATAAGCTGCATCGTCTGTCCGACTCCGATTGTTCCAGGACCTTTGGTGCCGTTGAATATACGCGCTCGGTTGATGAGTCTAAAGCTATTGCCTCTCAGTCCGGACCGCATATTATTATTGCCGGAAGTGGTATGGCGACAGGTGGGCGTATTCTGCATCACTTTAAGCGTTGGCTAGGTGACCATCGCGCAACGGTTTTGTTTAGCGGCCACCAGGCGGGAGGAACGCGTGGGGCTAAAATGCTGCAAGGGGTTGAATCGATAAAGCTGCATGGGCAGTGGCTACCGGTCAAAGCCCGAATACGTTCGTTAGAAGGGCTGTCTGGACACGCCGATTACCAAGAGATTATGGATTGGTTGGCACAGTCCAAATTAAAGCCCAATACGCCGATACAATTGGTGCACGGTGAGCTGGATGCACTTGAAACTTTCCGTGATTGTTTAATGCAACGTACATCTTATGATGTTGAAGTGGCTGATTATCAGGGGGTATATCACCTCTAGCCGAGTCTGCTAAAATACCTGCAACGGGAAGGTTGTTTTTATAAGGAAATCCAATGGTGTTTTTTCGAACGGCGTTATTAGGTAGTGCATTTTTATTCTTTAGTGTGTTTAGTCAGGCGCAGGACAGTGGTTATTACGGCGCTGCATCTTTAGCTCAACTGAATGTTGATACGGAACTTGAAGGTGCTCCGTCATTTACGCCGCATGCGGTCAATCTGATGCTGGGCTATCGGTACAGCAACAGCCTTTCTGCCGAAGCACGTTATGGCTTTGGCGTGAACAGCAGCAGTGATCTTGGCGTCAAGTTTGAAACAGATTACATTGCCAGTTTGCTGGCGAAGCCGCGCTTGTATTTGTCGCCAGAAGTTGCGTTATACGTTACCGGTGGCTTTTCCCGGGGGAAATTTATGGTAGCTGGTGATGATACAACGTTAAACAGTGTGAGTTACGGGGGCGGAATTCAATATGACCGCAACCCAAGAACCACTTACTTTATCGACTGGATAAAACTGATTGATAAAGACGAATACGAGATTAATACTTTAAATATTGGTGTGACTTATCGTTTTTGAAGTGGACGTGAAAAAAAGGGGCTGTGATAGCCCCTTTTTTTATTAGAAGTGCCATTTAACCAGGAGGTTAGGGTTTTTCTCTGTCACTCCGTCAATATAGAACTTATTACGCCAGTAAACATACTCAATACCAACGTAAAGAGGTGCCGACAGCTCAAAGTAAGGGGCAATGTTCCACTTTAATTGAGAAGTGAAGTTAAGGTTCGCCGGGCCAACGTTGCTGATACCTGAAGCGTAATCAATGAAACCGTCAAACATCCACTGTGTTTCACCAATAGAGAAAGGTAAGCCCCAGCTGGCAGTTAACTGATAGTTATTTGGCAAGCCATCGTTATTTCTTTTATAAGCATCAAGCTCAAAGAACTGGAAACCGGGAACATCGAACGCGGCACCAATACCGTATAAGTAATTGGTAAAACCGTCACCGACTTCAGCCGTTGTGGTGAAGCTAATGTTTTTTACTGGGTTATCGTCAAACTCAAGCAGGTAGAATTCAGGTGAAAACTCGATATAGGTTTCGGTATCGCCGTTGTCCGATTCCAGTCTGTCGGCAAAGCTGAATATTTTCCCCCAACTATAGCCGCCAACGTATTCAAGGGTGAGTACGTGACGATCGGGATCGCCGACTTCGTAATCGCTTCCGTTGAGATAGGTAAGGCTGGTGTCAGACCAATAACGTTCGGCGTTCACAGCAAAAGGAAATGAGCTGCACAATAGAAGTACTAATATCAGTTTTTTCATCGGGTATAACCTAAAAAGCAGTTAGCTGAGTTAAATTTGAGCGGATTATACGGGACTGGGTGAGTAAGGTTAAGTAAATATCTTGGGTTACGGACTGTTATTATCTCGGTAAATTCGGTACATTACAAAAAGCTAACATTTCTTTTGCGACTTAGGCCGAGCAAGCATGCATGCGTGATCAATTTTTGTTAAAGCAGTACATTAATACGCTTGAATCTGCAGCTTTGTGCGCGCGACTGTCGCCGAACGGCAACATTCGCTGGATGAGCTCTTCTCTCCATAAATTATTAGACATTCATTATCTGAAGCAAACCACGGCTTTTTCGGCCTTCCTGCATCAAAACAACCGTAACGATATAATGGATGCGATAAAACAAGCGACAGACAGTGGTGAAGCCTGGAATGGTTCACTCTGCCTAAGTAGTAACAGCCGCAGTAACTGGTGTCGCTGTATGGCTATCCCTCTGTACGGAACCAATGGTCACTTAACCGAACTGGTTTTACTGTTCCAGGACATTTCGCGTGAAATGTACCTTGATGAGCTACTGCAAGAAGCACGGTTTGATCAGGTGACCGGGCTTGCGACACGAGTTGATTTGCTGAATGACCTTAAACGTGTTGGTGCACAGTGTCTTGCCGTTATGGATATTCGTAAGTTTCGAAGCTATGCCGACTATTATGGTTTAGAGTTCGGTGATGAGCTGCTGCGTCAGTTTAGCCACTGGGCCTCTGAGGTTTTAGAAAGTAAACATATAAAAATTTATCGACTGTATAGTGACAAGTTTGCGCTTATCCCAGATTTTAGAATGATCCCTAATTTGTTCGAGGATCACCTGCTCAGTTTCTATAAGTCATTGCTATCAAAGAAGTTCGTAATTGGCAGTAGCGACATTGCGCTGGATGTAGCTATCGGCATGGGCGTTGGTCGTGGTAAGCAGTTGCAGTTGGCAGAAAGTGCGTTATCAAAAGCAAAGGTTATTTACTCGGGTTACAAAATTGAAGTGGTTTATGAAAAAGAATTTCTAAATGAGAATAAAGTGAACTGGATACCGAAGATTCAGTCCGCTTTGACGGATCATCGCTTTGTGAACTATTACCAGCCCATTAAGAGTACAAAAGAAGGGCAGCCGAATTATTATGAAGCGCTGGTGCGATTAAGAGATGATAACCACGATTTAGCACCCGGATTGTTTCTCGATAAAGCAAAAGCAACACGTTACTACTGTGAAATTACACGTTCTGTCATTGAGCAGGCGGTGTTGACCTCAGAAGAGTACCAGGTTGCAATTTCTGTAAATTTATCAATAGAAGATATTCTGAACGAAGAAACCGTAAGCTTTATTCATTATGTGCTTACCGAGCATAAAAAAGCTCAGCTTATTTTTGAGATTACGGAAACTGAATCAACTGAGGACTTCACCAAAATCCAGTCTTTTGCGAAAGATGTCAGGCGGTTAGGTGGCCAAATTGCTATTGATGACTTTGGCGTAGGTTACTCTAACTTTTCGCGTTTGATACGCCTGCGTCCGGATTATTTGAAAATTGATGGCAGCATTGTTCAGAACGTATTAAATGACCCTACAAGTGCCAGTATTCTCAATGGTTTAATCAGTATTTGTAAAGAGTTACGTATCCCTATTGTGGCAGAGTTTGTCGAGAATGAAGACGTGAACACCTACCTCTGTGCCCAGCAGATTGAATATTTGCAGGGATACTATATTGGTAAACCATCCCCGGACGTAAACCGCGTATTAAATTAAGCTCTTTTGATTCTTAAAACACATAAGGTCAGGAAAAGTCACTGCTATGAATGATTTCATTGAAACTTATGATAATGCTCTTTCGAGCGAGTTGTGCCAGCAACTCATCGATGTTTTTGAACAGTCCCCTCACACGTTTGATGGCCGAACTGGTGGTGGGGTGGATACCACGAAAAAAGTCAGTACCGATTTATCGCTCAATGCCCATCCGGAGTACCAGGAGTTATTGCTGAAAATTCAGCAGACAACAGCACGTCACGCGCTGGAGTACTTTAAGAAATATCGATTTGCTTTAATTGGGCCTGTGGCGCTGACACTGCAACACCCGAAAAAGAAACAACCTGTTGCTTTAACTAATGATAACTTTGATGAAGTTGCGAAAGGCAACGAAATGGCAATTATGCAAAAACTGTTTCGGGTTGGCGCAATACAAATGCAGCGTTATAGAAAAGGCAAAGGCAATTACAATTACTGGCATTGCGAAGCTTATCCGCAAAAGGGCTCTACTGAGCCACTGCACAGAGCTCTATTGTTTATGTATTACCTGAATGACGTGGAAGATGGCGGAGAAACGGACTTCTATTATCAGGACCGTTCGTTACACCCTAAAGCGGGTCAAATGGTGATAGCACCTGCGTATTTTACTCACACTCACAGAGGAAGAACGCCAGTTTCTAACGACAAATACATTCTTACCAGTTGGATCCTGCACAGTCGCGCAGAGCAATTATTTGGCGCATAAAAAAGCCCCCAGCCGGGAAGGCCGGGGGCAAACATCATTATTTAATGTCTTCTTCACTTAGGATAGTCACTTCCCCAAGGTTAAGTTTACGGATCTTATCTTCAATTTCAGCTAAGTCGCCAACAATAACCCAGGTCATAGCGTCAGGTGTTAAAACCTTATCAGCATTTTCCTGAATATCGTTAAGGGTAATAGCGTTGATGCGCTGTCCATAAGCTTCCAGGTATTCAACGTCTTTGCCTTTATTGAAGGTGCTGACCAAACCGCTAAGCAAGCTACCTTTAGTTTCGTACGCGCCAGGCAATTTAGCTGTTTTATTAGCTTTTACTTTGGCAAGTTCGTCTTCTGTAGCAGGCTTATCGCCTTCGTATTGAGTAAATTCTTTTACGATTTCCTCAACCGACTCTTTGGTCTTATCAGTTTGTACTGGTGCCAAAGCCACTAACAAGCCCGGACCTTCGTTGTCCAGCCAAATTGAGCGAGCACCGTAAGACCAGCCTTTATCTTCACGTAAATTCATGTTCAGACGGCTGGTAAAACCACCACCAAGGATGGTGTTCATAACATCGATGGTGTCGGCGTTATCAACCTGACCCGAAGGTGCCAGCTGTCCGGCTATAATTAAAGACTGTGGGTTCCCTGGTTTATCAATAAGGAAAACGCGGCTGGTTTCAGAGGCCATTGAAGCATCAAGTGACTTTTCAGGCTTGTCAGAAGCCGGAGCCTGCCAACTAGAGAACTGCTCTTCTAATAGTGACTGCGCTTGCTCAACAGTTGTATCACCAACGATAACCAATTTGGCATTGTCAGGACGTAACCAGGTTTGCGCATGCTCGACCAGGTCTTTACGAGTTAAAGACTTGATAGATTCAACGGTACCTGAACCAGTTAACGGCTGACTATAGGCGTGACCGTCACCGAACATCAAGCCCGGAAGAACACGTAGAGCCTGAGTTTGAGGGCGTGCTTCTTCCTTGCGAATGCCTTCTATCCAGTTTGACCGCTTACGCTCAATTTCTTCTTCAGAGAAGGCTGGATTTTGCAGGACGTCATTCATTAACGCCAGGCTTTCAGCGAAGTTAACGCTGAGTGTGTCCATGCTAATGCGTGAACTATCCAGGCTGGCCGACGCATTTAAGTTGGTACCTAAAGACTCCAAACGCTCATTCAACTCTAGCGCACTTAAGTTTCCAGCACCCTCTTTTAGCATCGACATGGTGTAACTTGCTGTACCGAGTTTACCGCCAACATCTGAGGCGTAACCACTGTCAAAAACCAGACTCATTTCAATGGTCGGTGTATCGCTACGCTGTGCCAGGTAAACTTCTAACCCATTGGATAAGGTAAACTGTTCAACTTCTGGCAGTTCTAACTGTGGTAAGTCGCCGACATTGGGTAATTGTGAACGGTCGGCATCGGTCTCTTGAGCAGTGTAGTTAGGTTGTGGAACAACATTAAGAACGAAGTCACCATGACTTAACCACTGTTCTGCAGCGTTTTGCAGGTCGTTGGTTGAAGCTTGCTTAGTCCATTCCATTTCTTTTTCGTAAAAGCCCGGGTCATTATGATAGACCGCGCCAGAAGCTAGTATGTCTGACTTGCCACCGAAACCACCGACTTTTTCAGCGCGACGAACAAAATCTGCCGTAGTGCTGAACTTAGTGCGTTGTAATTCTGCTGCTGTCGGGCCTTCTTGTATCAGACGAGCAAGTTCTTCATCGATAATTTTTTCAATTTGTTCAAGTTCAACACCGGGCTTGGCGTCGGCAGTGATCATAAATTGACCGGCCAGTTTACGGCCGTATTGGAATGCACCCACAGAGCTGGCAATTTGTTCGTTATAAACTAGGCGCTCATAAAGCCGTGAGTTTTTGCCGTTAGCCAAAATATCGGCCAACAAGTTAAGGTACTCAGAATCGGCAGTTCCCATTTGTGCAGTATTCCACACTTTATAAACTCGAGGAGCCGGAACGCGATCTTCCATGGTAGAACGTTTTTGCTCGTCGCGCTTAGCAACCCAGGCTTCTTGTTTCTGTAATGGCTTGCCAGGTTCGATATCGGCAAAGTATTTAGTGACTTTTTCCTTTGCGGTTTCCACATCAATATCGCCTGCCAATACTAATACTGCGTTAGCTGCGCCGTAGTAATCTTCAAACCACTGGTGTACGTCGTCCAGAGAGGCAGCGTTTAAGTCTTCCATTGAACCAATAACAGACCATGAGTATGGGTGACCTTCAGGGAATGTTTGCTCGGCAATATAACTCCAGGCTTTACCATAGGGCTGAGCTTCACCCTGGCGTTTCTCATTTTGTACAACGCCACGCTGCTCATCGAGTTTTTCTTGAGTTACGGCTCCTAACAGGTGACCCATACGGTCAGATTCCATCCAAAGTGCCATATCAAGTGCTGGCGTAGGGACATTCTCAAAGTAGTTAGTACGGTCATTGTTAGTGGTGCCGTTCATTTCGGTAGCACCTGCGCGCTCAAAAGGACCGAAGTATTCGTCATCGTAGTTTTCGGTACCATTGAACATCAAGTGCTCAAATAAGTGAGCAAAGCCGGTTTGTCCGGTTTTTTCGTCTTTAGAGCCAACGGCATACCAAACGTTTACCGCAACAATAGGGGCTTTGCGGTCTTCATGAACAACGACAGTTAAGCCGTTATCTAAAGTAAATGTCTCGTAGTTGACCTTCACTTCGGGAAACTGTGATTGGCTAACAGCCTGTTGGTTATTAGCTGACTGGGTTGACTGGCAGCCTCCGAGAAGGGCTGTAGCTACCGCAACAGCGGTAATTGTTTTCATCATTTTCATTGTAGTTCCTGAATTATTTTTTATGAAGCGCCATTACTATACGAGAGTCGTCGCTAATATGCCTGCTTATGTTCAGGCTAAATTGTAACGAAATTAAACATATGGAAACTTGTGCTCAGACATTGTGAGAATAAAGGTAGTAGTCAAGTCTTTTAATTACGCAGACAATCAAGGATAATTGCGCGCGGTTTGCAGCAAATAGAAACGGAAGCTTGTGAGTAAAATAACAGTGATAGCGATAGCTGGCGCTTCAGCGTCAGGAAAGAGCCTGTTTGCCTCAACGGTGTATCAGGAGTTGGTGGCTGAGTTAGGAACTGACGGTATTGCTATTCTGGCCGAAGATGCTTACTACCGTGACCAGAGTCATATGACTATGGAGCAGCGTGTTTTAACTAACTATGACCAACCTGCCGCTTTCGAACACGATTTGCTAATGCAGCATTTGCGGCAGTTAAAAGCCGGCGAAGCGGTGGAGATGCCACAGTACAGCCACACGACTCATACCCGGTTGGAAGAATCAATACGAGTTGCGCCCGCAAAAGTTGTGATGGTTGAAGGTATTTTGCTGTTAACTGATGAAAAACTACGCGAGCAGTTTGATATTTCAGTGTTTATGGATACACCTTTGGATATTTGTTTGCTGCGTCGTATCAAGCGCGATATTGAAGAACGTGGCCGTACTTTGCAGTCGGTTACTGAACAATATGAGCAGTATGTTCGCCCCGCATTCTTTGATTTTATCTTCCCGTCTAAGCAGTTTGCTGATCTCGTTGTCACTCGCGGTGGTCAAAACGAAATCGCCATTGATATTATAAAAACAAAAATACGTCAGTTGCTGGCGGAATAAAATTGGTTCTTTTATGAATAGTATTCTCGGCGTTGCCGTCATATTTATCGTTGCATACTTGGTTTCAACGAACCGTAAAGCTATCCGCTGGCGTACCGTTTTAGGTGCTTTTGGCATTCAGGTTTTGTTGGCCGGCTTTGTTCTCTACGTGCCTATTGGACGGGAACTTTTGTTCAGTTTCGCGCAAGGTGTTTCTGCTGTTATTGGTTATACCAAAGCGGGTATCGACTTCTTGTTTGGTAATCTGGCGTCCGAAGAGTTTGGCTTCGTATTCGCTATTCAGGTTCTTTCCGTCATTGTTTTCTTCTCCTCTCTCATTTCAGTTCTGTACTATCTGGGCATTATGAAGTGGGTAATTCGTATCTTAGGCGGTGGCTTGCAAAAACTGCTTGGTACCAGTCGGCCTGAATCGATGTCAGCTGCCGCGAATATTTTTGTCGGGCAAACCGAAGCGCCTATGATGGTAAGACCATTTATAGGCACTATGACGCGCTCAGAGCTGTTCGCGGTCATGGTTGGTGGTATGGCGTCGGTGTCTGGCTCGGTTTTAGCCGGTTATGCCGGTGTTGGTGTTGAGTTGAAGTACCTGATTGCAGCAAGTTTCATGGCAGCTCCGGGCGGTTTCCTCATGGCAAAAATGATGATCCCCGAGTGTGAAAAGCCACGTAACGATCTGGAAGAAGTAGAAGTAGAAGATAATTCGGCGAACGTTATTGATGCCGCAGCGCAGGGCGCGTCCAGCGGCCTGCAACTGGCTATGAACGTTGGTGCTATGTTGCTGGCCTTCGTTGCACTGATTGCACTGGTTAACGGTATTTTTGGCTGGGTCGGCGGTTGGTTTGGCTATTCTGAACTGACCTTACAGCAAATTTTCGGTTATGTATTTCAGCCTGTTGCCTATGTATTAGGAGTTAGTTGGGACGAAGCGAACCTGGCAGGAAGTTTTATTGGCCAGAAGCTGGTGATAAACGAGTTTGTCGCTTATCTGGACTTCGTTAATTATAAGGACCAGTTGAGTCAGAACTCTCAGGTGATTATTACCTTTGTGCTTTGTGGTTTTGCGAACTTCTCATCCATTGCCATTTTACTGGGTGGGTTAGGTGGTATGGCGCCCAGCCGACGCCATGATATTGCTCGCTTAGGCATGCGTGCCTTATTGGCAGCGACTTTGGCAAACATGATGAGTGCCGCCATCGCCGGCTTCTTTGTTTCGTTAACCTAAACCAATAGCGGGGCCGTGTTTAACCGCGGTCCCGCATGACACCTTCCTGAATCGTCGACGCAACTAACACACCATCTCGCGTGAAAATTTGCCCGCGAACTAAACCGCGTTGACCGCTGGCTGAAGGGCTGTCTATTGCGTAGAGAAGCCAGTCATCCATGCGGAAATCGCGATGGAACCACATAGCATGATCAACGGTCGCAACCTGCATGTTGGGTTGAGCAAAGCTGACGCCATGAGGCTGCAGTGCGGTCGGTAAAAAGTTAAAGTCCGACGCATAAGCCAGCAAATATTTATGAACGCGTTGATCATCCGGCATATTGCCGTTTGCTCTGAACCAGACGTAGCGACGCGGCTCATCTTTTTCCGGCTTAAACGGGTTGTATGGGGTAACAAATCGCATTTCTATGGGTTTGTCACAAATGAACTTTTTGCGAAGTGGTGCCGGTATCAGTTCTTCGTGCTCACGATAAATATCTAAATCTGAAACTAAACCTTCAGGGCCGGGAACTTCAGGCATAGTGTCCTGATGCTCATAGCCATTTTCCTGCTGCTGGAAAGATGCCGTCATGTAAAAAATGGGCTTACCGTACTGTATGGCTTTGACCCTACGGGCTGAAAAGCTTTTACCGTCGCGTATGGTTTCCACGTCGTAGACAATCGGCTTTTTCGCATCACCCGGACGTAAAAAATAACTGTGAAAGGAATGGCAGACGCGCTCTTGCGGTAATGTTTCTTTAGCGGCCGACAAAGCTTGTCCAATAACCTGTCCACCAAAGACAGCGCCAAAGCCTAAATCCTGACTTTGTCCACGATAAAGACCATCCTCAATGCTTTCGAGGGTCAGTAAGTTGAGTAAATCGTCGAGTACCTGACTCATCCATTATGTCCTTATTGATTTCGGTAAGACTGACGTTCTGTTGATCTTAAACGCTTTTTACAGACTATGTAATATAAACACAATTTATAATAAAAATAGTTGCTTAACTGAGTGCTTAACCACCAGTTAATTGGCACAAATCTTTGATTTATGTTTTCATCAAAGCACAATTTCAATGGCTGAAACGGCTCAGTTTGTCTATATTGAGAAGACCGTTGAGCTAAAAACTACGCTTTTGGAAGCGAATGGGAGAGTATCTATGTCAGGCAAAGACAGTCTGAAAACCTTAAGTTCGTTAGACGTTAAAGGGAAAACCTTTCATTACTACAGCCTGCCTAAAGCAGAGGAAGCCTTAGGAGACATTTCAAAGCTTCCGGCTTCAATGAAAGTGTTGCTCGAAAACCTATTACGAAATGAAGATGGCGAAACCGTCACAAAAGACGACTTACAAGCCATGGTTGACTGGTCGAAAAAGAAAAAAATCGACCGTGAAATTCAATACCGCCCGGCGCGGGTTTTAATGCAGGACTTTACCGGTGTTCCGGGCATTGTCGATTTAGCGGCAATGCGTGACGCCGTGGCGAAAGCCGGGCATGATCCTGAAGTCATTAACCCGTTGTCGCCTGTCGACCTGGTCATTGACCACTCGGTAATGGTCGACAAATACGCGACGGAACAAGCCTTTAAAGAAAATGTCCGCTTTGAAATGGAACGTAACAAAGAGCGTTATGAGTTCCTGAAATGGGGGCAGGGTGCCTTTGAAAACTTCCGCGTAGTACCGCCAGGTACTGGTATTTGTCACCAGGTGAACCTGGAGTATTTAGGTAAAAGTGTCTGGACGAAAGAAGAAGATGGCAAAACCTTTGCTTACCCTGACACTTTGGTTGGCACCGACTCGCACACCACCATGATTAACGGTATTGGCGTTTTAGGCTGGGGTGTTGGCGGTATTGAAGCCGAGGCTGCTATGTTGGGTCAGCCGGTTTCTATGTTGATACCGGAAGTTGTTGGCTTCCGTATGACGGGTGCGCTGAAAGAAGGTGTTACCGCGACGGATTTAGTCTTAACCGTAACTCAAATGCTGCGTGAAAAAGGCGTAGTAGGTAAGTTTGTTGAGTTTTATGGTCCAGGGCTGGACAACTTGCCGTTGGCTGATCGCGCAACAATTTCAAATATGTCGCCGGAATATGGTGCAACCTGTGGTTTCTTCCCAGTCGATGATGAAACTCTGCGTTACTTCCGCTTGTCAGGTCGTGATGAAGAGACTATTGAGCTGGTCGAGAAATACTCTAAAGCTCAAGGTTTATGGCGAGATAACGATAATGAACCCGAGTACACTGACACGCTGGAGTTAGACTTAAGCACAGTAACGGCTTCACTGGCTGGCCCGAAACGTCCTCAGGACCGGGTGAATATGGAGCAGCTTGGCAGTAACTTTGACCTAATACTGGAAACTAACGGTAAATCGGGTGAGAAAGACAAAGAAGTAAAAGTTAAAGGTAAGGATTATTCCTTATCGCATGGTGATGTTGTCATCGCTGCTATAACCTCCTGTACCAATACGTCAAACCCAAGCGTCATGATGGCGGCAGGCTTACTCGCTAAGAAAGCAGTGGAAAAAGGGCTGGTTCGTAAGCCATGGGTGAAATCGTCATTGGCTCCGGGGTCTAAAGTCGTTACTGATTACTTCGCAAAAGCTGGTTTAGACGAGTACCTTGATAAGCTTGGTTTTAACCTGGTGGGTTACGGTTGTACCACTTGTATTGGTAACTCGGGTCCGCTGGACGATGAAATAACGGAAGCCATAAACGAAGGCGATTTGACTGTGTCTTCGGTATTGTCAGGAAACCGTAACTTTGAGGGGCGCGTTCACCCTGAAGTTAAGGCGAACTGGCTGGCTTCACCACCGTTAGTGGTTGCCTATGCTCTATCCGGTACAACGCGTACTGACTTGAGTAAAGATCCTCTGGGGAAAGACTCAGATGGTAATGATGTATTCTTAAAAGACATCTGGCCAAGCAGTTCAGAAATTGCTGAAGCTGTGAAAATGGTTGATAAAGCGATGTTTGGTAAAGAATACGGTGAGGTCTTTGAAGGTGACGAAGAATGGCAGTCAATTAGTGTTGCCAAAGGCAATACCTATAACTGGCAGGACGATTCTACCTACGTGAAAAATCCACCATTCTTCGAAGGCATTGATAAGCCGCTGCAAGCACCAAGCGATATTAAAGACGCTAATGTACTGGCCGTGTTTGCTGACTCAATTACTACGGACCATATTTCACCGGCTGGCTCTATCAAACCGGATTCACCGGCAGGTAAGTATCTGCAGGAAAATGGTGTAGAAATTAAAGACTTTAACTCTTATGGTTCGCGTCGTGGTAACCACGAAGTGATGATGCGCGGTACGTTTGCCAATATTCGTATTAAAAACCAAATGCTGAATGATGTCGAAGGTGGTTACACCAAGTACATTCCAACTGGCGAGCAAATGGCCATCTACGATGCGGCCATGAAGTATATGGAGAATGACACGCCGTTGGTTGTATTGGCTGGTAAAGAGTACGGTACTGGTTCAAGCCGCGACTGGGCAGCGAAAGGTACAACGCTGTTAGGCGTTAAAGCTGTACTGGCTGAAAGCTACGAGCGTATCCACCGCTCGAACTTGGTGGGTATGGGTGTTCTGCCGCTGCAATTTGCTGAAGGCGAAGGTGTTAAAGAGCATAAGCTTACCGGCGAAGAGCAGATATCGATTCTGGGTCTTGATGATAACCTCAAGCCTGGACAAATGCTGAAAGTTGTTGCTAAACGCAAAGACGGAAGCGAAGTCGAGTTTGAGGTTAAGTGCCGTATCGATACAGGTAATGAAATGAGCTACTACAAAAGTGGTGGTATCTTACATTACGTATTGCGTGGAATGCTTAAATAAAAGCAGCTATCGTGAATTGAAACCCGGCCATTGCGCCGGGTTTTTTTATATCATTAACCCGCGACCACCATCGACTTTAATCGACTCTCCTGTAATAAATGGGTTGTCACGTAAAAAGCGAACGGTTTCTATCATCGGCTCCAGGCCGCCTTCCACACGTAACGGGGTTTCGTCAAGGACTTGCATTCTATGTTCTTTATCATGTTCGGGCAAAAAGAGAATGGGCCCCGGCTGAATTGCGTTGACTCTTACCGATGGGGCTAAGGCTTTAGCAAATGACTGAGTCATATTGGCCAGTCCGGCTTTAGCTGCGCAATAAGCAATGTAATCGGTGGAAGGGCGATCAGCGTATATATCCGTTATATTGATGACGAGTCCGTTTTCCGACTTACTGAGCTGCTGCTGAAGGCCACTAATAAGCATGTAAGGGGCTATACCGTGTACCTGAAACACTGCAGCAAGCGCTTTATTGTCGTTATCAACGGTTTCATTATCGAAGAAACAGGAAGCATTATTGACCAAAAGCTCAATCGAATCGGTGGCATTACTGACGGTTTTTATCATGCCCTGAATACTTTCGATATCGGTAAAGTCTGCCTGCACCGCTATGGCACCAAGCGATTCCAATTCGCTTATACCGTCGCGTGAACTGTTGTAGTGAGCGAACAGTTGATAGCCTTCAGCCAGCAGCGCCTTTGATAGCTCAAAACCAAAGCGGCGGCCTGCACCTGTAACGAGTGCTGTCTTTTTCATGAGCCAATTCCTAAATCCGTTAGTAACGAGGTTAAGTAATCAGGTACTTTGGGGTTATCACTTACCTTTCCCAGAATATCGATATCAATTGTGCGGTCTTTAAAGCTTCTCTGTGGATCAGAACGGTCACGTCCCAAAGCTTCTTCAATGCGATTAAACTCTTGTTTAAGTTGCTCCGCGCTCATCGATGTTTGAATAATAAATAGGGCATTCAAAAAATCTCTTTGGGTATTCATATTCACCGGGCGCGTAGGAATATTGCGTGAAAAGCTTATATTGCCGGATAAAGCTTCAAGGGCAGCTCTGGCTTTAGGAAAGTGACTCTGTGGTTCTATATTGGAACCTAAACTGCATAAATATTTTTGCATTGACTCATTGACCGCTAAACGTAAATAAGATGTTGAGATAACTACGGCTTTAAACATCAAATAGATGACTGCTTCAAACAGTTGAAATTGCGAAGTTCTGCTGATAGCCTGAAATTTCAACTGATATTGGTGAGCAGAAGTCTTAATGACGACACAGAAAAACTGCTTTAACTATCGCTATATATTGTTGGTTTTATGTTTCTTGCTCATATTGCCAACTGTAACGCTTGCAAGCCCCCTGAAGCTAAGCGGGCCCGACTCTGTCGTTAAAGAAGGATACTTTACCGTATCTGTTAGCACGACTGATGCAGCCGAGCTTAACAGAGTTACCATTGAAGTTGCCAGTGATTCTGAATTCTCAGAAAGCACGAAACAGTTTCCGGCTCTGGGCGACTTTAAAGACATTTCATTAACCGGTTTTAGTAATGGCACCTACTATTTGCGTGCCAGAGCGGAAGACGCTGAAAACCAGATTTACCTCAGTAATACCATTGAAATTACAGTCAAGCATTACCCGCTTTGGCAGGCTTTAACGCTATTCTTTATTGGTCTCGTTATTTTTATCACGTTGGTAGCAACGCTGTTGTTGCTGCATCGCCAATGGATACATTCTAAACACCATAAGCATCATGACTGAATTTGCACTAGAGACGAGTACGGGGATTACCATTATCATCCTGTTCGGGGTGTTTTGGGTTGCCTTTGGTTATTGGCTAGGGCGCAAAAACCGCAGCCATGAAGACTTTGCTCTAGCGGGTCGTAATGTTGGTTTCGCATTTGCGGCGGCAACCGCTATGGCCACCTGGGTCACCAGCAACACCACGCTGGTAGCGCCACAACTGACCTATCAATTTGGGATCTGGGGAATGATAGGTTATTCCTTTGCAGCCCTGGGACTTATTCTCTTCGCGCCAATGGCCAAGCGAATTAAAGAATTGCTGCCTAATGGCTACACCTCTGGCGACTTTGTACGCCTGCGCTATGGCAACTTAGCCTGGCTTGTTTTTATTATTATTTCCGTGGTGTATGCGTTCGGTTGGTTAATCAGTCTGGGCATGGCAGGTGGCATTTTACTGGAATCGCTGAGCGGTCTTGATTACCACATTGGCATGACAACCATACTGGCCATTTGTGTCGGTTATACCTTATTTGGTGGTATGCGAGCTGTTATTGCCACTGACTTTATCCAGGCTCTGATTATTATTGTTGGCGTGAGCTTTATCGCTTATTGGCTGATTGATAACGTCGGGCTGGAGAGTATTCACAGCAATTTAACGGCTGAACATCCGCAACTGCTGGACTTACTGTTTCCTGCAGCTGTTATGTTTCTGTTCAATAATATTTTCTTTGGGCTTGGGGAAATTTTTCACTCCAATGTCTGGTGGTCACGTGCGCTTTCTTTCAAAAAGAACGTTGCCTATAAAGCCTATTTAACGGGTGGGCTATTATGGTTGCCCATTCCTATTGTAACGGGTTTTATTGCTCTGGCGGCTCCGCAACTGGGAATATTTCCGCCAAGCCCGGATATGATAGGACCGACCGTTGCAGCAGCGGTACTTGGAAAAGTCGGAGCTATTGTTGTCTTTATCATCATTTTTTCCGCACTGGCGTCCAGTCTCGACTCCTTACTTGCAGCGACATCAGACCTGGTGACACAAGATATTTTCCATAAGCGCCTTAAACCAAAAGCAAGTGACAAAACCTTAATGCGCTTTAACCGCAGCTGCATCCTGGGCTTGGGCATTCTGACTTGGTTGCTGTGTTTGCCGCGTATTGCTACGTTAGGTGCTTTACTTAATTTCGCCGGTGCTTTTGTCGCCAGTACTATCTGGCCAATACTACTTGGGCTTTATCAACGCAGATTAACAGGCGGTTATGCAGCAGCGGCTATGGCATTTGGAACCCTTTTTGGTATGTTGGGCTATTTCGCTATCGGATTTTATGTAGCGGCACTAACGTCTTGCGCGGTATCCGGGCTGATCTGTTTAGTCGGCATTATCCGTAGCGATAAAAAGTTTGACTGGAACCAGTTAGATGAGGGGGAACAAGTTCATGCTGATTAGTGAAGCCGCTTTTGAATGGATGATTTCTCTGGCACTGGTTATGACCTGTGCGGCCCCGGTTTTGTTACTGGGCCTTTTTATTAAAGATTTTATTTCTAAAACCATATGGTAATTGTATGACTATAAAGGATGTCTCCTTTGAGAGAGACCGCCCCGATGTGTGTGGCGATGCTCACCCAAAGGCGTTATTGAAAGCAATTCAGGAAGATGGTGATTACCTGCTGAAATTATCAAATCAGCATGTGGTATCTGCTGACCAGTTTTCTCAGCTGGGTATGTTGCAGCTATTTCGATTGGCCGCTAAATACGAAGCTAACCCGCGTCGATTCAGTACATCGCTGCAAGGAAAAATTTTAATTAGTGCCTTTTATGAACCCAGCACCCGCACACGCTTATCCTTTGAAAGTGCCTGGCATCGATTGGGCGGCGACATTATGTCCATTACCGATCGTTCCACGACAGGTATCGCTAAAGGTGAGTGCTTGTCTGATGTTGCTGAAATGTTCAATAACTACGGTGACTGTGTTGTCTTGCGTGACAACAACGAAACCTCATTGGAAGAGATGATCGACTCTCTGCGCATTCCCATTATTAACGCGGGCAATGGTTCAGACGAGCATCCGACTCAAGCATTAGCCGATATGTACGCACTGTTTAAGTGGCGCCCTGACCTGGTGACTGATGAAGCCGATAAAGCTCCGATAAAAATAGGCATTATTGGGGTGCCGGATAAAATGCGAACGGTGCGCAGCTTTATAAAATGTTTGGTTAAGTTTCCTAAGGCTATTGATGAAATTGTCATTATTCATGACGAGGAATCGTCTACTCAGTTGTTCGGAGAAGAACAAAGAGAGCAGATTGAGCAGGCCGGAATTAGAATTCGCACCACTCGGGATTTAGAGCAGGTATTACCAGAACTCGATGTGGTTTATATCAACGCCATTTCATGGGAAGGTGATACCTTTAGTACTTACGGTAGTGAGTTTCACTTAACGACGCAGTCACCGCTAAAAGACAGCGCCATTATTTTACACCCATTAGCACGCGGTCAGGAACTATCGACCGATCTCGACTCCACCCCCCATAACTGGTATTTCAGCCAGGCGCGGGGAGCGGTGTTTTTACGTATGGCGCTGCTGACCTGTATGGTGCAGCGAGCTGAGCGCGTCATTGATGTCGTCTGATACGAGGAAAAGCAAAGAATGTGCGGAATTGCCGGCGTTTTTCATCATCAAACGGAAAGAGCGATTGAACCTCAAACCCTAGTGAATATGGCAGCGATAATGCATCATCGCGGTCCTGATGGGTTTGGTTACGAAGTACAACAAGATTATGGCGTGGGATTCAGTCACGCCCGCTTATCTATTATCGACCTGGACGAAAAAAGAGGTCGTCAGCCGTTTTTGTCAGCCGACAAACGACTGATGCTGACCCACAACGGTGAGTTTTACGATTTTAAACGCATTCGTGCGGACTTAACCGCTCGTGGCGCGCGCTTTAACAGTAAAAGTGACTCTGAGATTGTCCTGCATTTGTTTGAGCGTTACGGTCTGGAAGACACGCTAAAAGAGCTTCGGGGAGAGTTCGCTTTTGGTTTGTTTGATGCCGAAGACGAAAGCCTCTACTTAGTACGTGACCGTTTTGGAATTAAGCCTCTGTACTGGACAGAAACAGAACATGGGGTTGTATTTGGATCTGAACTGAAAGTGTTGTTTTCTCACCCTGATGTTAAGCGGGAGTTTTCAGCCGAAGGTTTATACCACCAGTTAATTCAGGTCATGGTACCAGGCTCTACTGCTTTTGAAGGTATTAATCAGGTTCAGCCCGGTTACGTAGTTAAGCTACAGCGTAAAAACGGCAAGGTGGTTGCGACTGAGCATAAATACTGGGATGTCGACTTTCCGCCTGAAGAAAGCTATCCGGGTGCCGATGTCGATGAAGAATCTTATATAGAAGGTGTTCGCGCTAAATTACTGGAGGCCGTTCAGCATCGTATGACAGCTGACGTACCTGTCGGGTGTTATCTGTCCGGAGGTATTGATTCATGCGCAATTCTTGGTCTGGCTTCAGCATCCACACAAACTTCGGTTAAAGCTTTTACCATAGGCTTTGATTCCGCTGACTACGATGAGACTCCTATTGCGGAAGAAATGGCGGAAGCGACACAGGCCGACCACCATATTATGCGTCTGAAAGCCGATGACCTCTATGATCACTTTGTAAAAACGCTATGGCACACGGAGCGGACTATTTATAACACTCTGGGTGTTGCCAAGTACCTAATGAGTAAAGAGGTGCATGAGTCTGGTTATAAGGTTGTGATGACAGGCGAAGGGTCGGATGAGCTCTTTGCCGGTTACCCGGCGTTTCGTAAAGATATGTTTTTACACGGCTTAGACCACTTGCCTGAAGTTGAGCGGGTTGAGTGGCAGGAGCTGCTGGAAAAGAATAATAAGCTCTTTAAGGGCGCTATGTTGGCTCGCGAAGAGTTTGTCAGCGACGCTTTTAACCAGAAAATGGGCTTTACTCCGAGCTGTGTGCAGCCTTGGCTGTCTTGTTCTTCGGTAGCCTTGCCGCTCATGTCAGAGAGTAAACGCCAACAAGTTGAGGGCTATGATCCCAGCACGGCGATTGCTGATACGTTGGACAAGAATATGCTCGATGGCCGTCACCCGCTCGACAGAGCCCAGTACGTTTGGATAAAAACCATGCTGGAAGGGCAAATACTGACCTGGGGTGGTGACCGCGTTGATATGGCTAACTCAATGGAAGCACGCCCCGCATTTTTGGATCACCATTTAGCGGAATACGCATTCACGGTTCCACCGCATTTACGTATTAAAGGCAATAAAGAAAAGTATGTGTTGCGTGAGGCAATGAAAGGCTTGCTTCCGGAAACGCTATATAAGCGTGAGAAATTTGCCTTTATGGCACCTCCAGCGCATACGGATCCGGAGAAGTGGAAAGCGGTAGAAAGGTTGGCTGAGCAATTTCTGAGCGAAGACGCGGTTAAGTCTGCTGGTTTGCTCGATTACAGCGAAGTGGTTAAAACCTTTGAGCGACATCAGGACGAGAACGTTCCGAATGAAGAGCGTGTACAGCTTGATGCGGTTATAAACCATATGTTGGGTGTCCAGGTACTGCACCACCACTTTGTGGCCACTGACGTACCAAAACAAGCAGAACAGCGAGCCAGAGAACTCGGCTGGACTGCCTAATTTTCAGTTTTAATCTCCGGTGACTGCAGGAATGTAGTCACCGTAACCTTCTTCTTCCATATCTTCTAAAGGGATAAAGCGCAGCGCCGCTGAATTCATGCAGTATCTCAGTCCAGTTGGCTGAGGGCCGTCTGTAAATACATGACCAATGTGAGAGTCCGCCTTACGACTGCGAATTTCAGTACGCGTGTAAAACCAACTATTGTCTTCTTTTTCAACAACGGCGTTCGGTGTTATTGGTTTTGTGAAACTTGGCCAGCCAGTTCCCGATTCATATTTATCCGCTGAAGAAAAAAGCGGCTCACCACTGACAACATCAACATAAATTCCTTGTCGCTCATTGTCCCAATAAGGGTTATCAAAAGCAGGTTCGGTGGCGTCCTCTTGCGTAACTGCGTATTGAATGTCCGTTAAGCGTTTTTTTAATTCCTTGTCACTGGGTTTAGTGTAACTCTGCTCAGTGTTCTCACGCTCGCCGGTGGGATTGTCGTTGGTGAACTGTTGGTAATCAACGTCGGAGGTATCTCCCCAGTGTTTTTCTACAAAGTCATAGCGTCCCGAGTTATAGGTATAAATACGATAACGAACAGGATTCTTGTCGTAGTAATTTTGGTGATATTCTTCCGCTTGATAGAAGTTTTTAAAAGGGGTTACCTCAATAACCACAGGATCCGGAAATGGCCCGCTTTTACCAAGCCACTCGCGTGACTGCATCGCGATGCGCTTTTGTTCTTCATTATGATAGAAAACAGCAGGGCGGTATTGCTTACCTCGATCAACGAACTGCCCCTGGTTATCCGTAGGGTCACTGATCCGCCAGAGTTTCTGCAGTAAAGCAGCATAACTGATAATATCCGGGTTATAGTAGATTTGTGCTGCTTCGGTGTGACCTGTTTGTCCTCCGGCAACTTGCTCATAAGTTGGGTTAGCTTCATCGCCGCCACTGTATCCGGATACAACTTCACGAACACCGGGCATTTTTTCGAAAGCCTCTTCAACACACCAAAAACAGCCACCGGCAAATGTAGCAATTTTTTCATTTTTTTGCTTTGTTGGCTCATTATTCTGTGCCATGCTGAAACAAGATAGCAACAAACCGGTAATAACAATTATTAGGCGAAATGACATTGTATTCTCCAACTTCAGACGGTATGTAGTTATAGACTATTCAATATGAAAAAGATTACTTGGTTCATTTTTATTTTCAGCCTCAGCTGTCAATCTGCTGTTGCAGCTCAGCAGTCCGGTGACGAAGAAGATATGTGGCTGGATGAGTTTCGCAGTGGGCTGGGCTCGTCGGTCGATGCTACAGCACGCTGGTTTGACGGATTATTTGGTGATGAAAGCATGGGACGGTACGAGCGTTCGTACGGACGGCTGTCGGTGGCACCGCAGTGGGATCAGTATGATGGCTTTGAAGTGAAGTCACGTTTTAGAGCTCGTGTGGCACTACCTAAGCTAAAAGAAAACTTTTCGGCCTTTATCGGCCGAGTGGATGAGAACGAATTTCTTGATGATGATTCTGCGGGCAGGCCTTCTGTTATTCGTTCACCGCAGTCTGATGAGGAATGGCTGGTGGGTCTGGGCTTCGACCCGGAAATTAACGAGGCTCATCGGGTGTCATACAGTATTGGTATTCGCGGAGGTTTGCGCTTTGATACCTACGCCCGGGCGCGCTACATGACCGGTTTTGTCTTTTCTGATAACCAACAGGTTCGTACTCAGTCTTCCGCTTTCTGGAGGGACAGTGATGGTTTCGGTATTGCACAAAGGGTCGATTACGAAGCCACGTTAACCGATACCTGGCTTGTTCGCTGGGCCTCGATAGGAACCTTTGCGGAAGAAACTGATGGACTGCGCTGGAGCAGCACCGCACGTCTGTATCACCTTTATGGTGAGGATAAAGCCTGGGCAACTGAAACCTGGATAGAGGGTAATACTGATCATGCTGTGCCTATCCAGGACTATGGCGTACGTTTTTTAAATCGCCAGCGCTACTTGCGTGAATGGTTTTTTGCCGAAGCCTGGGTTGGCTATCACTGGCCTCGCAGCGAAGTTGCAGAGCAACGCAGTGGCCAGTGGTTAGTCGGTATTGAATTTGAAGTTCACTTTGGAGCTGATAACGCTTACATGCCCGATTTGGAAAAACGTAAATCAAGCACCAGAGGATCATGGTCTGAAGAACGGAAAGGGCCATCAGAAAAGTACGTCTCATCACGATAGTCGTAAATCCAGGGCTCATCTGCGTTAAAGGGCAAGTGGTAAACTCCTTCAACCTTATTTTCCAGCGAATTGGCTACAAAGATATGATCCAGAGAACCCGCCTGACTGTCATATACATAAGAGTAATCCGTAGCATCCGAAGGGTTATAGAAGCCATTTTCACTAAAGTAGCGAATAGGGTCTTCATGGTAATAGGCGTTGAAGTCGCCTAATAACACCGGGCTGGCTAATGACTTTTCAGAAACCCATGTCAGCAGCTGCTGGGATGATTTAAGACGTAAGTCATTCCAACAGGCCTGGCCATCGTTTTTATTGCTATTTGGGCTGTCAGAGTCTTCCGGGCAGCTGCCTTTCGACTTAAAGTGATTAACGATGACGCTGAATTCGCTATCTGTGTTTCTATCAATAAAACGCTGTGCTAGTGGTGGTCTGCTGCCCCATGAAAATGGGCCCTGGCGAGTAAAGAGTGCGTGGGAGCTCGGCTTAACCCGCTGTGGTTGATAAATAATACCAACGGTAATTTGATCAGTACCAATTTTTTCAGCCCGAGGCTCAGCAATTGCGTAATCTTTACCGGAGGCTTTTTCCAGCGCCTCGACCAACTGGAATATAGCACTGCGCTCACCAAAGCCATCGTTTTCGAGTTCCATTAAACCGACAACGTCAGCATCAAGAGCGGTTAATGCTGCAACAATTTTTTGCAACTGACGTTTCATTTGTTCTGTGTTGTCTGCCCCTCTTGGGGTTGGGAAGCCCTGGCCTGAACCATTTCCGTTAAAGAAATTGAGTACGTTGAAGCTTGCAATGCGCACAGAATCATTCTCTTTTTCAGGTAATTGAGGCTGCCTGGATGAACTCTCTAATGTTAAATCTTCAGTTGGTTGAATTCTATACGCATTATTGAACTGACTGATGATACCGCTAAAGCTGGCTATAGTGGTTCCCGAACGTAAGCTATTTTGTTTGCCGTGCCAGAGGTTTGAAAAAGGTAAAGGGCTGGGTTCAGCGACATTGCTGTTATCGTCCACCTGCAGTCGATTCAATTGATTCTCTTTAGCTTGACGTTTGGCGTCCTGGCCCGGCATAACGATTTGTGTTGGTGTCCATAAACGACCAGAAGACACATAAAAGTAGCCATGGCGTGGATAGTTATAATGCCCTGATATTGTTAATTCATTAGATGAGGAAGCAGATAGCCTTACCGGCATGCCCTCTAAGGCTTCCAGCTCAGTTAGCGATTGAACCGGCAGCTTTAAGTCGGTTATGGCCGGGAGCGACTCGGCGTCACCACAAGTTGTTATGCTCGATATATCAACCAAAGATGTTAACTGCGAGCGCTCCTCAACTTTACCGGTGAGTTGTACTTGCTCACCGATATCGACACTGGAATGGTGCTTGTCTGTAACGGCAAATAAGCCCTCTGAGGTAGCCGGGTTATCATCCATATCTTCAGCGAAGCTGTGTATGAAAAAGCCGCTAAGTTGCTCATCAGTTTGCCAACTAGCCGTTACAATGCCGCGCACAGTGACTTGTTGGTCAATGATACTGGACTGTTCGTTTTCCCCTTGAATTTGGGCTATAGGAGTAACCTCATTTTCATTGTCACAAATATCAGCGATCGCTGCGCCCGGGAAAAAAAGAAACGGTAGCAGGCTAAAGAGGTGTTTGTTCATTTTAATTATCCAGTTTGTGATAGCTTCCAACTTCGAGCACGGGTGCTGCGTCCAGACGTTCTGCGTCCATCATATTGGCAATTCGTTGCATTGATGAAAGCAATAGAGATTGCTCCCACTCGTCTAACGCCTGAAATTTCTCAATGAAATCTTCCTGAAGAGGCTGAGGTGCTTTTTCCAGTAGACTTAAGCCTGACTCAGTGAGGTATAGAGAAACTCGGCGTTTATCTTGTTCACTGCGGTGTCTGTGGATGAGATTACGGTGCTCCAGCCGTTCGATAACATTCGAAACAGTAGCCGGACTTAAATTGATATTCTGTGCAACTTTACTGGCCGTAATGCCGTTTGCGGCATTAATTTCACGTAAAATAAGTAGCTGTGGCCCTGTTAATCCGGAATATTTGTTCAGTTGTTTAGAGTATAAGTCGATTGCACGAATGACCTTTCTAAGTGCCAACAGTAACTCTTCATACTTTTCCATAGTTTCTCCGAAACCAACTAGTATCTTGGAGCTGACAGGTCAGTACGGCGAATTTGAACCACAACACCCAGCTTAGGGTGATCAAAGTAATGTGTTTCGTGACTGATAACCCGTCTTAACTGTGAGAAGTAAAAACTACGCAGATACGGCGTTTGTTCGCTTGCATTGTTTAAGGCCAGCGACGCCTGCGTTTCGATATCATTGGCGAGTTGCTTGATTTTGTCTTTTTCTCGCAGGTTAAATTCGCCATCAATATGCAGGTAATTACCAATCAGGAAAATATCGATGAGTCCATCGAACTCCCAAGCCAGACTGGGGTGGCCTGCTGCTATTAAAGGAGGACGTACCGGTGTATTTTTGTTCAATTGACGAAAGGGTTCAGAGCCTTGCTTTATAGCTGACAAAAGGTACTCAATATTATCCATCCGCTGTTTCTGGTTGGCATTCGATAATGGCGTAATAAGCTCTTCTTGCTCTCTGGGAAAACCATTATAGAAAAAATTTTCGCTGTAGTTCTTGCCGCCATAAAGTCGAAACTTACGACTTTCGCCACGTTTAAAAACGGGTTGGCGCCAAGCCAGGTGTAGTAACGGTTTACCTTGCCCTTTGCGCTGCAACTCATCACTAATAGGTGTCAGCTCTAAAACGTCTCGTGGCATTAAAAAGGGTTGTGAAGCTGTCTGAATGTCACCACCAGAGCCGTCAATGACAACTTCAGTATTACTGAGCTCGGATAACGCGTGAGCGGGGGCAAAAGGGTTTCCGGTAATGGGTATCCATTGGTCTTCGTTTTCATACCGGCAAGCAATATCAATTTGCCACTGATTGTCTGAGAATGGTTCACAAACCGGCAAAGCGCTGCGAAGACGGTGGTTCTGTACGCTGTGGTAAGTGGTCAGCAAATCCCGGCTTTGTTGAACGGCTATTGGCTGTATGTTCAAAGGAAAGGTCTCACCGGACTGGTCGGTGATGGTCTGTTTAAAAACCAGAACTTCAACTTCAAACCAGCGCCAGTAGTTTTTATCAGACTGAGCCACTGCATCAACAGACACTAATGTCATTAGTGCTGTTGTTAAACCCAGTACCGATTTTAATCCACGATGCACCAGCGCCATTTATTCACTCCTGTGTTACGCCGCCTGAGATTGTTCTGCAAATTCTTCTAACAGAGACTCTACCAGTTTTAACCGACTTTGAGTATCTTCCAGTGGCTGACTTAAACGTAAACGGTTCGGGCCATCCAGTTTGTAGTAATTGGGCGCTTGTTGAATCAACCCTATAATAATTTCCGGGTTAATTTTTGTATCGTCGGCAAACTCAATAATGCCGCCCTGATTACCAATATCAATTTTACGGATACCCAAATGCTCGGCATTATTACGCAGTTGTGTTTGGCGCATCAAGTTCTTAGCTGCGTCCGGGAGTAACCCAAAACGGTCAATTAATTCCACCTGCAAATCATCCAGTTCTTTACTGGTTTCACAGTTGGCTATTCGTTTGTACAAGCTTAAACGGTTATTAACATCTGGTATGTAAGCTTCAGGTAAAAGTGCAGGCAGTTTTAAGTCAATCTCAGCACGTTCATGCAGCAGTTGTGCAAGAGCGGGTTCTTTACCTTCTTTTAAGGCTTTAACCGCTTGCTCCAGCATGTCCATGTATAAAGTAAAACCAATGCTTTCAATTTGACCGCTTTGATCGTCCCCCAGTAGCTCACCGGCACCACGAATTTCTAAGTCGTGAGTTGCGAGCATAAAGCCGGCACCGAGGTCTTCAAGCTGAGAAATGGCTTCAAGCCTTTTAAGCGCATCTTTTGTCATGCGTTTGGGGTGTGGCGTCAATAAGTACGCATAAGCCTGATGGTGAGAGCGTCCGACGCGGCCACGCAGCTGGTGCATCTGCGCCAGACCAAGATGGTCGGCCCTGTCCATAATAATGGTGTTAGCGCTGGGTATATCGATACCGGTTTCAATAATGGTGGTACAAACCAGAACATTAAAGCGCTGATGGTAGAAGTCCGACATAATCCGTTCAAGATCACGCTCACGCATTTGTCCGTGAGCAACTACAACACGCGCTTCCGGAACCAGAGCTTCAATATCGGCCGCGGTTTTTTCAATGGTGTCGACATTGTTGTGCAAGAAATAAACCTGACCACCGCGCAGAATCTCACGCAATATGGCCTCACGAACCGTGGGCTCGTCGTATTCGCGGACAAAGGTTTTTACTGCCAGTCGCTTCGCTGGTGGCGTGGCTATAATTGACAGGTCACGAATGTTGTTCATGGCCATATTGAGTGTCCGCGGAATAGGTGTAGCTGTTAGCGTCAGAATATCTACGTCAGCGCGCAGGCGTTTAATCGTATCTTTCTGACGTACGCCAAAGCGGTGTTCTTCGTCGACAATGAGCAGACCTAAGTCATGACACTTAACATTGTCTTGCAGTAACTTGTGCGTACCAATAACAATATCGACTTTGCCGTTAGATAAGTCTTCAAGAATGCCTTTTGACTGCTTGGCGGTTTTAAAGCGTGAGAGCACTTCAACCCGAATGGCCTGATCAGCAAAACGATCACTGAAGTTTTCATAATGTTGCTGGGCCAGCAGGGTGGTTGGAACCAGCACCATCACTTGTTTACCTTCATTAACGGCAATAAAGGCCGCGCGCATGGCCACTTCGGTTTTACCAAAGCCCACGTCGCCGCAAACCAGCCTGTCCATTGCCCGTGGCTGTTGCATATCCTGTTTCACAGCATCAATTGCGGCCTGCTGGTCAATGGTTTCTTCAAACGGAAAGCCGGCGGCAAAACGTTGGTAGTCTTCTTCGTTAATATTAAATGCATAGCCGGGCTTAGCTTCGCGGCGGGCGTAAATATCGAGCAGTTCTGCTGCAACGTCTCGCACTTTTTCTGCAGCACGTTTTTTGGCTTTTTCCCAACTGTCATTACCCAGTTTGTTTAAAGGGGCATGGCTTTCTTCACCGCCACTGTATCGGCTCAAAACATTCAGGTTAGCGACCGGAACATAAAGTTTGGCGCCACCAGCGTACTCAATGGTGACAAATTCCGTGGTGACATTACCGGCATCGAGTGTCGTCAGTCCCTGATAACGACCAACACCGTGGTCCAGGTGAACAACCGGCTGGCCAGCCTGCAGTTCTGCTAAGTTGCGAATGAGTGTATCGGCGCTGACAGTGGCTTTTTGCTGACGTCGGCGGCTTTGTACCACGCGGTTACCAAACAGTTCAGTTTCGGTAATAAACCAGAGTTTGGCATCGGGTAAATAAAACGAGTTAATAATGGGGCTGATAATTAAGCCGATTTGTTTGGTCGGACACTCTTCAAGACCTGAGCAAAGCGTAACCGGAAAACCGAGCTTGCTGACAATTTCACGCAGAGCTTCACGACGGCCTGCGCTCTCAGCGGAAAGCAGAACCTTGTCGTTATTTACTAACGCCTGTTCTAATTTGGTTTTCAGTTTGGCAAAAGGCTGTTTTTGCTGATGATCTGCAGCTATTTCTGTAACGGCTTCTGTCAGAAACGGTGTCGGCCCGGGTTGTGCCATTTCTGCCGGTACGTTGGCTCGCACTCGACGGTACTGCTTGAAACCAGCATGAATATTATCGACCGGAAGAAACAGCTCATTAGGGTGTAACAATGGCCGTAACGGATCAAACTGGCGTTGATCGTAGCGATGATTAATATCCTGCCAGAGGCGCTCCAGGCTCGCCTGAATATTGCCGAAGGTAACCAGTACGGTGTCGTCCGGAAGATAATCAAATAAGCTTGCTGTTTCTTCAAAAAATAACGGAAGATAGTACTCAATCCCGCCGGGTAACTGACCCTTACTGACTTGCTGATAGACCGATTCGCGTTCAGTACTTGCTTCAAAGTGTTCGCGGTAGTTTGCGCGGAAGCGTTCAATTGCCGTTTTGGTTAACGGGAACTCGTGCGCGGGCAGTAAATTAATGCCCTCTATAGGGTCTTTCGAGAGCTGAGTTTCCGGGTCAAAAGGCCTGATACTATCAACTTCGTCATCGAAAAAATCGAGCCGGTATGGGGTCTGGCTGCCCATAGGATAAAGGTCCAAGATTGACCCCCGGGCGCTGAATTCACCATGTTCCATAACCTGGTTTACGTGGCGGTAACCTGCATTTTCCAATTGCTTTCGCAGCTTCAAGCTGTCGAGTTGCTGGCCTTTCTCAATTTGTAGTGCTTGCCCCTGAACAAAAGACGTTGGCGCAATGCGGTGGAGCAAGGTATTAATGCTGACAATCAGTGCGCCACGCTTAGCTTCCGGAAGGCGTGCTAACACACGCAAACGATCAGATATAATGTCCTGATGCGGAGAAAAGCTGTCGTAAGGAAGCGTTTCCCAGTCAGGGAAAAGCGTTATGTCATCATGATATTCGGTGTGTTCACCGGCAAAATATTTAACTTCCTGTTCTAACCGGTAGGCCTGGTTAGCATCTGCTGTAACAATTAGCACCCGGCCGGGTGTAGCATCAATTAACTTAGCAATTGCCAGTGCAGGGGCACTGCCGTGCAGTTCCTGCCAGGTGAGATCTTTATTTGCTGCCGGTGGGAAAGGGGGTCTTAATACAGATGCCTTAGTCATGACTACTCAACTGGTTTGGAAAAACGTCGGTATTATACCGAAATGAATCAGGATTTGGATGACGAGGTGTCGCTTTCTTTTTGTTCCCTGCGTTGTTTTGAACGCTCTTTAAGCTGACGGCTTTGGGCATGAAGGCTGGCCCGAATCAAGAGTTCCTGATCTTCCTCGCGAATTTGAGCAAAGCTCAGAGTGCAAAGGTAAGTATCACCATTCACTTCAGGCTCTGATTTTTCAGCTCTCAGATAGCAGTAAATTGCCAGAGCTTCTTCTTTGAAAAATAGCTTGGCCTGGAACGTCTGGTCTTCGGTTAATGGCGAGTCACTTAAAATACGAATGCCGCCGCCGCCGTACTCAACGCCCTGAAAGCGGTACTCGGGGTCATCCTCATTGCGGAGCATATAACCGAGTAGTATGTTCATGCGCTTGTGCTGCTGCTCCAGAAAAGCGACCAGAGCGCTGCCTGACGACTGTTCAACTTTAATGCTTTGTAGTTGTTGCTGATCACTTTCAGCCATACTGGATGCAATAGTAAATAGTTCCGGAATTTCAGCAATAAATGCGTCGTCGTCCGGTATATTGTTGGCCGAATCCAGCGCAATTAAATTAACCGGGAAGTGATCTCTTACTGTGAAGAAATCTCCTATTGGCGATGTCATTGATGTCTGCGATTGCGTCATTGTTTCGGCTTTTAGTTGTCAGGCTCAATACAACTCATTATCCTTGCTCGTTATGAATTAGCAACCATCAAATAATTGAGGGTATATGTTTCAGCCGGTTGTGCTGTTTATTGGCCTGCGTTACAGCCGGGCAAGGCAGGGTTCCGCCTTTACGGCTTTTATTAACCGCTTTGCTTTTGCAGGTATTGCGCTGGGCGTAATGGCGCTGGTGGTTGTTATGTCCGTTATGAATGGCTTTGAAGGACAGTTGAAAAACCGCATTTTAGGTGCCGTTCCCCAGGTCACTGTAACGGATCCGGACAGTAGCACACAGCTAAGCGACTGGCAGGAGGTTCAACAACAGCTGCCTGAACTGGCGACAATAAAGGGTTCTGTCCCTTTTGTACAAACGCAGGGCATACTGCAAATATCGGATAAAATGTCCGTTGCCAACATACAGGGCGTCTACCCGGACAAGGGCGCATTACCGCCTTCACTTGCCGATAAAATGGTTGCCGGTAACTGGGAAAGTCTGGAACCGGAAAGGTACCACTTGGTTATTGGTCAGCGGCTGGCACAAAAACAAGGTATCGTCCCGGGTGACACTGTCAGAGTTATTGCCGCGCAGGGCGGCGTTTACACCCCCTTTGGACTGGTACCTTCGCAACGTCGGTTTGTCGTCAGTGGTTTATTCGCTATGGGCTCCGAAGTTGATGAGTCGGTCGTGTTCGCTCACGGTGATGACCTGGCGCGCTTAATCCGTCTTCCAGAAGGCAAGGTGACCGGCCTGCAGCTGTTTCTAAATGATGCCTTTGATGCCCCGCAAGTTGCTCAAACCCTGCGTAATCAAACCGAGTTAAGCGTTGATGACTGGCGCCAAAGTTATGGGCAGCTGTTTGAGGCTGTTGGAATGGAAAAACGCATGATGTGGCTAATGTTAGCCTTGATCATTGCCGTGGCTGCATTTAATACACTGTCTGCCTTGGTTATGGTCATAAATGATAAGCGTCATGACATTGCCATATTGCAAACGCTGGGTTTATCTAACGGTCGTATTCGCACAGTATTCTTACTTCAGGGGCTCTATAACGGCGTTCTTGGGTCTTTGTTAGGTGTTATTTTAGGACTTCTTTTGAGTTGGTATTTAAATGACATTCTGGATTTATTCGGGGCTCAAATAGTTTCAGGCACTGAGGAAGGCTTACCTATTATCATCGACCTTTTCCAGGTTACTGCTACGGCTGTTGCTGCAATTATGTTAACTCTGGTGGCAACCTTATACCCGGCTTCACAGGCAGCTCATGTTCAACCATCGGAGGCATTACGCTATGACTGACGCGCTGTTGCATTGCTCAAAACTGAGTAAATCGTATCAGGACGGTAATAATGAAGTGACTGTTTTAAAAGATATAGACTTTAGCCTTCAGGCCGGCGAGATGGTGGCTGTCGTCGGAACCTCCGGCTCGGGGAAAAGTACTTTGCTGCACTTGTTGGGCGGCTTGGATAAAGCGTCCGGCGGACAATTATTTTATAAAACTGATGAAATGACTCACTGGAAAGCGGACAAACTGGCGCAATGGCGTAACCAAAACCTTGGGTTTGTGTATCAGTTCCATCATTTGTTGCCTGAGTTTTCGGCACTGGAAAATGTCGCAATGCCGCAAATGATAGCGGGTAAAAGTCCGGCTGAGGCAAAGCAGCAGGCAAAACAGTTACTGGCCAGGGTAGGTTTAGAGCATAGATTATCTCATCGGCCTGCGCAGCTGTCGGGGGGAGAACGTCAACGGGTTGCTATTGCCCGTGCTTTCGTGAATAAACCGCAAATTGTGCTTGCTGACGAGCCTACCGGTAATCTGGATGGTGAGGCCGCAGAAAGTATTTACCAATTAATGCTGGAGTTGAATAAAGAAACGAACACGGCTTTTATTGTGGTAACCCATGATTTGCATCTGGCAAAGCAATTGCAGCGGGTTGAAGTCTTGAAGAACGGCATTTTGCATAAGGAACAAGACTAATGCGGCTTGCCTGGTTAATTGCCCGTCGCTTTCGTCAGGGAACAGCGAAACAAGGCTTTTTGTCGTTTATATCGGCGTCATCAACTATTGGTATTGCTCTTGGGTGTGCGGTATTAATTGCAGCACTGTCGATGATGAATGGGTTCAACCAGGTGTTACAGAATAAACTCTTAGCGGTTGTACCTCAGATTGAATACAGTGCCGTTGAGGGGGCTTTGGATAACTGGGAGCTAGTGGCAGAAATTGCAGAGCGAAACCCCCAGGTTGTTGCTACCGCACCGGGCATCAATGCCACGGTAATGGTGCAAACCCAGTCGACATTTCACGGTATTCAGGTAAGGGGTGTATCGGCAGAGCACGAACAAAAAGTTTCTTCTTTATCAGACTACGTCAGTAAGGAAGACTGGCAGCGCTGGCAGCAAAAAGGCGGCTTGCTATTAGGTGCCGGGCTAGCGGAAAAACTGGTTCTAGAAGTAGGCGACTCAGTTTCGGTGTTAACCCCGGAGAAATCCGAACAAGGTTTTCGTTCTCCTGATCGCGTAAGGTTGCAAGTGACGGGGCTTTTTCAGTTTGGCGGACAAATTGATTACCACAACGCTTACGTTTCACTCGATACAGCAATGAATGAGCTGGATTTTGCCCGCGGTGTCAGTTCTGTCAGGTTACGGGTAAAAGATGTTTTTTCCGCACCGGCTGTGGCCAGAGAAGTGGGTAACGAATTGCCAGAATTGGTGTACCTTGACGACTGGACGCGGAGCCACGGGCATTTATATCGCGATATCGAACTTGTGCGCTGGGTGGTCTACCTGGTTCTTATTTTGGTTATGGCGGTTGCCTGTTTTAACATTGTATCGACGTTAATTATGACGGTCGCCAAAAAGCGCAGCCAAATCGCAATGCTGAAAACCTTGGGTATGAAAGACAAAACTTTATTGCAGTCTTTTGTTCTGCAAGGTTTTATGAACGGCTTGTACGGCGTTGTTATAGGTTGCTTTTGCGGAATATTACTGGCTCAGTTTTTACCCAGTATTATGTTGGCACTGGAAACCTGGTTTAATTTTGATGTACTTTCCAGTGATATCTACTTTGTCGGTGAAGTGCCTTCTGAATGGATTTGGCCGGACGTTTTTCTGGTGGCGGGTGTAGCGCTGCTGATGAGCTTGCTGGCGACTCTTTATCCGGCCTGGAGAGCAGTAAAAGTTGAACCGGCTAAAGCTTTACACCAAAGCACTTAAGTTTAAGGGTTACGGCGACGCCAGGCTTTAACCACAGATTGGCGCCACAGTAGACGAATACCAATGTAGCCAATAAAGCTGGATAACGTTCCTAAAACCAAACAGCCAAGCAAGAAAGCCGGACCTATGGTTGAAATACTGTGCATTAACCACTCCCAGCTGGCTTCAAAAGCAAAGGGTTGTGGAGGTTCTGCTAACAGAGCATTTCCCACCAGGTAGCAAAGGTAAAACATGGGGGGCATGGTAATCGGGTTGGAGACCCATACCAGACCAACTGACAGTGGCAGGTTTACGCGAAAGGGAATTGCTGATGCTGCCGCTAATAACATTTGAAAAGGAACAGGTATAAAGGCGCAGAACAAGCCCACCGCAAAGGCTCCTGACGCCGAACGTCTGTTCAGGTGCCACAAGTTTGCGTCATGCAAAAGGCTGCCAAATAAGCGGATCGCTTTTGACTCGCGCACTTTTTGGTGATCAGGCATTAAGCGTTTAATGAAGCGTCTGGCCATAATGTGACGTTTATTACCTATCCTGTTACTGCCCCAAGGAAGGAGCAACGATGGATCGCTGGTTACTCGTGTTTTCAGGCGGAATCTTGTTCGCCCTCATTCATTCTGACATTGAATTCTGGCTGATTGTTTCAACTATCGCATTACTACTTTTGGCGATAGCCTTCACCCGCATGGGTGCTTGCCCGAAAAAAGCACAACGGCGATCGACCGTACGACTACTGATGGCGTTATTTTGCGGTATTTTATGGGCTAATGCCAACCTTTATTGGCAAAATGTACGGGCAATACCGGCGTCTTTCCTCAATTCCGACGTTAAGCTTAATATAGTGGTGGATGAAATATCCAGGAGTTACCCTTACCATTTGCGGGTAACGGGCAGAGTTAAACAGCTGTCAAACAACGCGTTGCCAATTTGGAAGCAACCCAGAGTTCGGTTGAACTGGTACCGAACGAATCTTAAACACCCCCCTAAAGCAGGAGAAACCTGGCAGTTGGTGGCGCGGTTAAAGGAAGCTACAGACTATCGTAACCACGGGAGCTTTCGGTATCGACAATACTTGCTGCGCAATAACATACACGCAATAGGAAGTATTAAAGAGGGCGTTAAGCTCGGTTCTGGTATCAGTCTTCGGCAGAAAGTTTTTGATCGGATACAACAGGTTGACCTGAACGAGCCCGGCATACTGGCTGCCTTAACTATTGGCGAACGCAGTTTATTGAGTATACAAACCCGGGAAAGCTGGCAAAAAACTGGCTTGGCTCACAGCCTGGCTATATCAGGCTTGCATCTGGGAATGGTCGCTGCTTCCGCTGTATTATTTTTTCGTCTCTGCTTTCGCTTTCTCCCTGTTGGCCTGAAAACCAGAGAGCTCATTAACAGCCGTTTTTGGTCGCTAGTTTTAGCGGCTTTTGTTGTGACAGGTTATGCCGTTCTGGCTGGTTTTCCTGTGTCGACAGTAAGAGCGCTGGCCATGTTTTTGGTCGTTCTTTTGCATCTGATGCTAAGCCTGAAATTAAGGCCTCTGAGCTTATTGTTAAGAGTCACTGCAGCGGTGCTTATTGTTGATGTTTTTGCTTTGCAGGATCCGGGCTTTTGGCTTTCGATTACCGCGGTTGCGGCATTATTCCTGGCAAGCTGGCGCTGGCAGAAAGCCCGCGGAAGATTCTCTGCTATTAAAAGTCTTTGGTCCGTTCAGTGGTTGTTACTGGTGGTTATGGCACCTTTGTCGTTTTTGCTATTTGGCGGGTTTTCGCTGTTGGCACCGTTAGTTAACTTGCTGGTATTACCGGTGATAAGCTTTTGGCTGTTGCCATTGGCGTTAACCGGGACGGTTGCTGCACTTTTGGATTTAAGCTTGGCTTCAACACTTTGGCAATTAGCGGAGCTTCCGGTTGTACAGTTGAATCCGGTGATCGGCTTTTTAGCGAAGCAGCCAGTAACCTGGTTGCAATTAGATGCTTGGCCTGTAAGCCGTGAGGCTAGGTTCGGTGGTTTGTTTGCGTTAATTCTCGTGCTGCTGGTGCCTCTTAAAAACGCCTGGCAACGCACATTGCTGCTTTTATGTTTGCCTCTTTCTGTTTCGGTGCTGCTAAATCAAAGAGACGGAAAGTTGCGCCTTCACGTTCTGGATGTGGGGCAAAGCCAGGCTTTGGTGCTGGAACGCAATGGCAGAGCCATGCTGGTCGATACGGGTATTGAATTTAACTCTGGCTTTAGTGTGGCTGAGTCGGTGATTGAACCGTTTTTGAATTACCATGGACTTGTTCCGGAGCTTGCGTTCATCAGCCACGGAGACAGCGACCACAATGGCGGGCGTCTTTTCTTATCAAGACGTTACCCCAATTTGCAGTGGCAGGGAGAAGGCAGTAATAAACCCTGTTTAGCGGGTGAGACGGGGCACTGGAATGAATTACAATGGAGAGTGCTATGGCCTCCGCGGGAATATCAAGATTCAACCGCATTAAGTAAAAATAATCGTTCTTGCGTTTTATTGGTTCAATTCCGGGGTTTTACCGTACTTTTGCCCGGCGACATTGAAATGCCTGCCGAAAAAATGTTGTTGGGACGATTACAAAGCACTACTGAGATAAAGTCCGATGTCATGGTGATTCCTCACCACGGCAGTAAAACGTCAACCAGCTGGCCACTTCTACAGGCAGTCGATGCCGATATGTATCTGATTAGCTATGGTCGACACCGAGGATACCGCTTCCCGCACCGTTATACTTTGGAAAGGCTTGCGCGAACAGAGCAACCCTGGTTTGGGACTATGGAGAGCGGACAATTAACGATTGTGAGTGACGGCAGAGCATGGAGTTTGGAGTTACCCTTTGAAAACAGGTAGAATACCAAAAGTGTTAATGACTTAATTGAGACTACATGGATTCTCAGATTAAAAAAAAGACGACCTTCAAGCGCTTGTTAGGTTATATAAAACCTTATAAAGCGGCTTTTATTCTTGCTATTGTTTGCATGATTGGCTACTCAGCCATCGATACTTTATTTTTGTCCCAAATAGAAACTTTAATTGATGACGGTTTAACTGAGCAAGACTCTAAAATATTGCTCTACGGTGCGCTTTTTGTTCCTTTTATTTTTATTCTTAGAGGATTACTCAACGTCGCTTCCAGTTACTTCCTGCATTGGGTTGGCTTTAAAGTTGTCACTAAAATGCGTCAGCAGTTATTCGATCATATGATGAAACTGCCTGTCAGCTTTCATGACCAGCATTCAACCGGCGACTTAATCTCAAAAATAACTTATGACACTCAGCAAGTAGCCGAAGCCAGTAGTCGTGCACTGTTGGTTTTGATTAAAGAAGGTGCTTTTGTTATTGGGTTGCTTGGGCTGATGTTTTATCAAAGCTGGCAGCTGTCATTAGTATTTTTAGTTGTAGGCCCTTTAATTGCTAAAGTTGTTGGGGTCGTGTCCAAGCGTTTTAGAAAAGTCAGTAGTCGTATCCAGACCGCTATGGGCAATGTTACGACAACCGCTGAACAGATGATTAATGGCCACAAAGTGGTTGTAATGCACCAAGGGCAAAAAGGCGAGTCGGCACGTTTCTCCGAGATCAATAACATTACCCGCAACCAGAATATGAAGCTGGTGAATACCCGGGCCATTAGTACTTCGGTTATTCAGTTTATTGCCTCTTTAAGTCTGTCCATGGTTTTGGTTATTGCCAGTTTTCCAGAGATGCTGGGAGAGCTTTCAGCGGGTGCATTTACAACTCTGCTGACAGCCATGATTATGTTGCTGCGCCCGTTAAAGCAGTTAACGAACGTGAATAGTGACTTCCAAAGAGGTATAGCCGCTGCTACCAGCGTGTTTGATATTCTTGATGAGCCAATAGAAATCGATAAAGGCTCTCGAGTCATTGACCGTGCTGCGGGAGATATCGTTTTTGAGGATGTGACTTTTGCTTATCAAAAGGATGACGAGCCAGCACTTAATGATATTAACTTTAGCGTAGAACAAGGCAAAACTCTTGCTTTGGTTGGGCGTTCGGGTAGTGGTAAATCGACCATTTCAAACTTGCTGACCCGTTTCTACGATATAGAACAAGGTCGCATTTTACTCGACGGCCACAACATTAATGACTATAAACTGAAGTGTCTGCGTCGTCAGTTTGCGTTGGTTTCGCAAAACGTTACTTTGTTTAATGACACTATTGCTAACAATATTGCTTACGGCGCAGCAAAAGAGTTATCGCGCGAGCAAATTATTAAAGCGGCAGAGCAAGCCTACGTTACCGAATTTACTGACAACATGCCCAAAGGGCTGGACACTATGGTGGGCGAAAATGGTGTGATGTTATCCGGAGGTCAGCGACAACGTATTGCTATTGCACGGGCCTTACTGCAAGACGCACCTATTCTTATTCTGGATGAGGCGACCTCGGCGCTGGATACAGAGTCTGAACGCCATATTCAGGATGCCTTAGGTACCTTGCGTCAAAACCGCACCGCAATTGTCATTGCACACCGTCTGTCGACCATAGAAAATGCTGACGAAATTATCGTGATGGATAACGGCGAGATTGTTGAGAGAGGTACTCATCAGCAGTTACTGGATCATGAAGGTGCGTATTATCAATTGCATAATTTGCAGTTTAGCGGAGGCGCCTAGTGTGGCTACAAAAGCAGTGGTATAAAGCCAAACTGCATCCTCTTTTGATTCTACTGGCGCCGCTGTCATTGCTGTTTTGGCTACTGACAAACCTACGCCGCAGTTTCTATTATCTGGGTCTGATAAAACGCTACAAAGCAGAAGTGCCTGTCATTGTTGTCGGTAATATCAGTGTTGGTGGCACAGGTAAAACGCCAATGGTGGTTGCTCTGTGTCAGTGGCTGAAAGACGAAGGCTGGACCCCGGGGATTATAAGCCGTGGGTACGGTGCAAAAGGGCCATTTCCTCATTCCATTGCAGAAAATGATAACGCCGCAGATGTTGGAGACGAACCTTTGCTTATGCGCCGGAGAACCGGTTGTCCGGTAGTCATCGCACCTAAACGAGCCGAGGCCGCGCAGCTTTTGTCCGAACAACACCCTGAAGTGGATGTCATTATTAGTGATGATGGTTTACAGCACTATGCATTAAAACGTGACATTGAGCTGATTATGATTGACGGTGAAAGAGGCACAGGAAATGGCTGGTTGCTGCCTGCAGGTCCTTTACGTGAAGGGCCATGGCGCTTAAAAGGTGCTGACTGGGTTATTTCTAATTACGGTCGTCATGCTTTTGCGCGTCATGTAGTGGATGTTAATCCGGGTCAATGGTATCGGGTTGATAACAATGAAAAAATCGAATTAGAAACTGACAACAGTTTTAATGCAGTTGCCGGTATTGGTTACCCCCAGCGATTTTTTAACTCTTTGTCTGAGCAAGGGGTACAAGTTGAGAAAAGTCAGGCATTTGCTGATCATCATGTTTTTAGCGAAGAAGACTTTTCTCAATTAAGTGATAAGCCTATATTGATGACAGAGAAAGATGCCGGAAAGTGTCAGTCATTCGCGCAACCGGACTGGTATTATCAAACAATAGAAGCACAACTGCCCGAGATAATGAAAACTAACTTACTGGCAGAGCTGGAAAGGAAGAAAAATGCCCATTGATAAAAATACATTAGCGATTTTAGCTTGCCCTAAGTGCAAAGGTAAGCTGACTTACTACGCCGAAAAAAATGAACTGGTCTGTCGGGGCGAGCGACTGGCTTATCCTATTGATGAAAACATTCCGGTTTTATTAGCCGATAAAGCCCGCGAATTGTCTGCAGAAGAGTTAGAGAAGGTTCCTTCATGAGTTTTACCGTTGTTATTCCCGCACGTTATGGCTCCAGCCGACTGCCTGGTAAACCTCTGGCTGATATTGGTGGTAAACCAATGATTCAGCATGTGGTTGAAAGGGCTGAAGCCAGTGGCGCTGCGGAGGTGATTGTTGCAACTGATGACCTTAGGGTAAAAGAGGGCGTTGAGAAATTTGGCGGCCGAGTCATGATGACTTCAACGGAACATTCATCGGGTACTGAGCGACTGGCTGAGGTTATTGAACAGTTGGCGCTTGCGGAAAACGAAGTGGTGGTTAATGTGCAGGGCGACGAGCCTTTCATTCCGCCTGAGATTATTCGGCAGGTTGCGGATAACTTAGCCAACCAACGGCAGGCGCCTATGGCGACTTTAGCCGTTCCTATTACCGACGCTGAAGATATTTTTAACCCGAATACAGTAAAAGTGGTTACCGATGCGGCCGGATACGCTCTTTACTTTAGCCGTGCAGCTATTCCATGGGACAGAGAGCACTTTTCTGCAGAGCGGGATACCAATGTCATTGCCGATCATTACCACCGACACATTGGTATTTATGCCTATCGGGCAGGTTTTGTCAGACGTTATATTGAGTGGCAGGCAAGCCCTATCGAGCAGGTTGAGTCGTTAGAACAACTGCGGGTACTTTGGCATGGTGAACGTATTCACGTCGCTGAAGCTATTATCGCACCGGCTGCAGGTATTGATACAGAAGAGGACCTGCAGCGAGCGCGAGAACGGGCAGTCGATGGTTAATCCATCGCTGCCATTTTTGAATACTCGTCTTCGAAAAAGAACTTTTCTTCTCCAAAGGCCGGCTTTAACTGATGCAACCAGGTTGCATCAGAGTCGTATTTAGCAAAGAAGGGGCGTTGAACCCAGTCCGGGTTGCGTCCCTGAATAAAGCGTAAAGCGAATACTTTTTCGCCGGCAATTTCGGTCACGCCCTGAACTTCCACTTTACCCGGGCCTGCACTCATTGAGGGGCCGCGAACTGTGCGAGCAATACCAGATACCTGCTGGTAAGCCTTTTGGAAGATCTCCCAGGTGCGTTCCAGCGGTACTTCAAAGTAACGTTTGGCACCAGTATCACGCTCAACAAACATATAGTAAGGGATCATGCCTAACTGTACTTGCTTCTCCCACATGGAAGCCCAGACATCGGGATCATCGTTAATGTGTTTAAGCAACGGAGCCTGACAGCGTATTTGTGCACCTGTAGCGCGCAGTCGACGAATAGCTTCCTGACAGACTTCTGTACGCAGTTCATTCGGGTGGTTTAGATGCGCCATAATGGATACGTGCTTACCGCCGGCGACTAAACGCTCTAATAGGCGTAGCATATCGTCTGCGTCCGGGTCAGTAATGAACCGATAAGGCCAGAAAGTCAGCGATTTCGTACCAATACGGATGGTTTTAATGTGCTCAAACTCTGGTTTAAGTAAATCTTCTAAGTAGTGAGCCAGCTTACGTGTGCGCATAACCATAGGGTCGCCACCGGTTACCAGTAGGTCAGTCACTTCTTTGTGTTGAGCTAAGTAGCGGTGCAATTGATCGGCATCGTTTGAGTTAAATCGCGTTGCTTTACCCACGAATTGAGCCCAGCGAAAGCAAAAGGTGCAGTAAGAGTGACAATACTGACCCTGGGCAGGGAAAAACAGTACCGTTTCACGGTATTTGTGCTGCATGCCGGGCAATGGTTCGCCGTCAACATGTGGCACGTTCATTTGCATTTGCCCAGCAGGGTGAGGGTTCATTTCATCGCGAAGCTGAGTGGCCAAGTCAAACACCTCGTTGGTGGTGTGTTTGCCTGACATCAAATCAGCCATACGCTGGTATGCCGATGGTTCCAGCATGTCTTTTTGCGGAAATGTTAGTTGAAACAGCGGATCGTTGGGTACATTTTCCCAGTCAATGAGCTCATTAAACACATACTCGTTAACTCTGAACGGCAGAACATTAGCAACGACTTTCATTTCAAAGCGCATGTCAGCAGGGACTTTTTTAAGCGCCTCAATTTTATCTAACTGGCGATGCTGATATACCTTGAATTTACGTGGTGTAATGATGGGTTGTTGTACATTAACTACTTGCTGCATAAGCCTCTCTGTAATTATCTGCAACCTGCTAAAGCACGTTGAAAATGAATTTGTCTGTCAGCTCTTGGGCGACCAACGAAATGCGCCGTAGTATAAAGAAATTGGGGGTAAGTTGCACGTTCTGTAAGGGGTAAAAAGCGATGTACTCAAACTAATTAGCGATAGACATAAAAAAAAGCGCTCATCTGAGCGCTTTTTTAAAACACGATAATTTTACTTTTTGATTGGTGTAAATTCGCGTTTTGTATAACCTGTATACAATTGACGTGGACGACCAATTTTCTGATTTGCTTCGCCCATCATTTCGTGCCAGTGAGAAACCCAGCCAACAGTACGCGACAACGCAAAGATTACAGTGAACATGTTGGTCGGAATGCCAATAGCTTTAAGAACGATACCTGAGTAGAAATCAACGTTCGGGAATAATTTCTTCTCAATGAAGTAATCGTCTTCTAAAGCGATACGCTCCAACTCCATTGCAACGTCCAGTAATGGATCGTCACGATTAAGTTCTTTCAGTACTTCGTGGCATGATTCGCGCATAACAGTAGCGCGAGGGTCAGTGTTTTTGTAGACACGGTGACCAAAGCCCATCAGACGGAACGGGTCATTCTTGTCTTTTGCTTTCTCGATGTATTTTGGAATGTTCTCTACTGAGCCAATTTCAGCCAGCATACGCAAACACGCTTCATTTGCACCACCGTGCGCAGGTCCCCATAAAGAAGCAACACCAGCCGCAATACAGGCGTAAGGGTTTGCACCCGAAGAACCGGCAAGACGAACGGTTGAAGTTGATGCGTTTTGCTCATGGTCGGCATGCAAAGTAAAAATGCGATCCATTGCACGGGCAACTGCAGGGCTAATTTTGTAATCTTCAGCAGGTACAGAGAACATCATGTTTAAGAAGTTTTCTGCGTAGCCTAGGTCGTTACGTGGGTATACGAACGGCTGGCCAATGCTGAATTTGTATGCCATTGCTGCAATGGTTGGAATCTTAGCAATTAGGCGGTAAGCGCTGCGTAAACGCTGGTTTTCATCGTGAATGTCTAAATCATCATGATAGAAAGATGATAAAGCACCTGTTACTGCGCATAGCATCGCCATTGGGTGCGCGTCACGACGGAAGCCATTAAAGAAGTTATGGATTCCCTGATGCACCATAGTGTGTTTAGTAATGGTGTCTTTAAATTCAGTGTACTGTTTTTCGTTCGGCGCTTCGCCGTGTAACAGCATGTAGCAAACTTCTAGATAGTCTGCTTTTGTTGCGAGCTCACCAATTGGGTAGCCGCGGTGCAGTAAAACTCCGTTTTCACCATCAATGTAGGTGATAGCCGACTCGCAAGAGCCTGTAGCCAGGAACCCAGGGTCAAAGGTGAAGTAACCATGTTTGCCCAAAGTTCGGACGTCAACTACATCCTTGCCTGCCGCTGGTGAAAGTACCGGCAATTCAATGGATTGGCCGTCAATCTGTAAAGTGGCTTTACGATCAGCCATAAGGAATTCTCCTCACTGTCTACTTTGAAAAAGTGCGCTAATTTAACTCGATCATGCCCTTAAATGTCAATTTTAATCGGGGAACATGAACCAATTATAGTCAAACATACGTAATAAACATGACGAAAAGATTACTCAGATTGAACAATTATTGAGTTACGTTAGACTTTAGTAGTAAGCCGTAATAACTGAGTGCCCAAATCTGAGTTTCTCGTTGTAATTAATGGTTTGGCTCGATATACTTTGCGCCGTATTGGTGGCATGTATCTGTGTCGCGCAAACGAAAATTGCATTTCTTTTGTGCTTTATTAAAAGGCAATCTATCGTGAAAAAAGAAAGACCTGTTAATTTAGACTTATCAACTATCAAGTTTCCTGCCGCTGCCAAAGCATCCATACTGCACCGTATTTCGGGTGTTGTTATGCTGTTCTCTCTGGCATTTTTAATTTGGGCTTTTGCTGTGTCACTTAGTGGCCCTGAAGGTTTTGCTCAAATTGAGAGTATCATGACCAGCTTTATTGCGAAGTTTATTGGCTGGGGTATTTTGACAGCGCTAGGATTTCACTTAATCATCGGTCTGCGTCACTTAGTGATGGATATGGGCTACTGGGAAGAGCTTGACTCGGGAAGACTCAGCGCGAATATCGCAATTGCTCTTTCTGTCATCTTTTCCGTGTTAGTAGGAGTTTGGCTATGGTAACAGCAGCAGCTACTTTTGGTCGTAGCGGTTCTCATGACTTTATCTTATTGAGAGCCAGCGCGATCGTTATGGTTCTTTACACACTGTTTATGGCTGGCTTTTTCCTTTCTACACCAGACGTGACGTATGAAGTCTGGAGTGGCCTGTTTGCCAATATCTGGATGAAAGTGTTTACCATGCTGGCATTATCCGCTGTGCTTATTCACGGTTGGATTGGCATTTGGCAGGTATCAACAGACTACGTGAAAGCGGCTGGTCTCAGAGCTTTCATCCAATTAGTTTTCAGCGTTGGTCTTATCGCTGTTTGGCTCACTGGCTTATTCGTACTGTGGGGTGTTTAAGTGAACGTTAAAACTTTAGAATATGATGCAGTGGTGATCGGTGCCGGCGGCGCTGGTATGCGAGCAGCATTGCAAATTTCCCAAGAGGGAATGAGCTGTGCGTTGATGTCCAAAGTGTTTCCAACGCGCTCTCACACAGTCTCTGCACAAGGCGGTATTACTGTAGCTCTGGGTAACGCACACGAAGATAACTGGCAATGGCACATGTTCGATACCGTAAAAGGTTCGGACTACATTGGTGACCAGGACGCTATTGAGTACATGTGTAAAGCAGGTCCTGAAGCAATTCTTGAACTGGAAAATATGGGCTTGCCATTTTCACGTTTTGAGAACGGTAAAGTATACCAGCGCCCATTCGGTGGCCAGTCAAAAGAATTTGGTGGCGAGCAGGCAGCTCGTACAGCCGCAGCGGCTGACCGTACTGGTCACGCACTTTTGCACTTGCTTTATCAGCAAAACGTTAAGAACAAAACGACTGTTTTCTCTGAGTGGTATGCACTCGATTTAGTGAAAAATCAGGACGGCGCAGTAACGGGCGTTACTACGCTGAATATTGAAACTGGTGAAGTCTATTATGTAAAAGCTAAATCTGTTGTTCTTGCGACCGGCGGTGCTGGTCGAATTTATGCATCAACAACAAATGCGCACATTAACACCGGCGATGGTGTTGGTATGGCGCTACGTGCTGGCGTTCCAGTACAAGATATGGAAATGTGGCAGTTCCACCCAACCGGCATTGCTGGTTCTGGCTGTCTGGTAACTGAAGGTTGCCGTGGCGAAGGTGGTTACCTGTTAAATAAAGACGGTGAACGCTTCATGGAGCGTTACGCTCCAAACGCGAAAGATCTTGCCTCACGTGACGTTGTTGCTCGTTCAATGATGACAGAGATTCGTGAGGGCCGTGGTTGTGAAGGCCCTTGGGGACCTCACCTTAAACTGAAATTGGATCACTTGGGTAAAGAGACTCTGGAGAGTCGTCTTCCGGGCGTTTGTGACTTGTCACGTACCTTCGCTCACGTTGACCCGGTAAAAGAACCAATTCCTGTTATACCAACCTGTCACTACATGATGGGTGGTATCCCGACAGACGTTAACGGTCAGGCTCTGACAGTTGACGAAAAGGGTGAAACTAAGCCAGTACCTGGTTTGTTTGCTTGTGGTGAAATTGCCTGCGTATCTGTTCACGGTGCTAACCGTTTAGGTGGTAACTCATTGCTTGACCTTGTGGTATTCGGTCGCGCGACTGGTATGCACTTAGGTGAAACATTAGCGGCGAATAGCGAAGCCCGCGAATCATCAGCATCTGACGTTGATGAAGCGATGGCTCGTTTCAACCGTTGGGAGAATACGCAGAAAGGCGAAGATCCAGTACAAATTAAGAAAGACTTACAGAATTGCATGCAGATGAACTTCTCGGTATTCCGTGAAGGCGATTCAATGGCTGATGGTCTTAAAGAGCTGAAAGAAATTCGTGAACGTCTTAAGCATGCCCGCTTAGACGACACGTCTAAAGAGTTTAATACGCAGCGCGTTGAATGTATGGAACTTGATAACTTGATGGAAACTGCTTTCTCAACCGCAGTTGCCGCAAACTTCCGTACAGAAAGCCGCGGTGCTCATAGTCGCGCAGATTATCCGGATCGTGATGACGAGAAATGGTTGGTTCACACTGTGTTCCGTCCGGAAACTGAAGATATGGTGACTCGTCAGGTTAATATGTCACCGAAACTGCGCGAAGCTTTCCCTCCGAAAGCTCGTACGTACTAATAGAGGGGTTCAACGATGAAAACATTGAACATTTCGATTTATCGTTACAACCCGGATGTTGATGACGCGCCGTACATGAAGGATTACACCTTAGAGGTGGAAGAAAATCAGGACATGATGGTGCTGGACTTGCTTATTAAACTGAAAGAGCAAGATCCATCGTTGGCGTTCCGGCGGTCATGCCGTGAAGGCGTTTGTGGTTCAGATGGTCTGAATATGAACGGCAAAAACGGGCTGGCTTGTATTACTCCAACTTCTGCATTAAAAGGCAGCAAGATCGTGATTCGTCCGCTGCCAGGGTTACCGGTAATTCGTGACTTAATTGTTGATATGAGCCAGTTCTATCAACAGTACGAGAAGATTAAACCGTACCTGATTAACGATGATAAAACGCCGCCGGCGCGTGAGCGTCTGCAGTCACCAGAAGAGCGTGCTAAACTTGACGGACTGTACGAGTGCATCTTATGTGCATGTTGTTCGTCATCATGCCCGTCGTTCTGGTGGAACCCGGATAAATTTATTGGTCCGGCAGGGTTGTTACACGCTTATCGTTTCTTAATTGATAGTCGTGATACAGCAACGGACGAGCGTTTAGACGAACTGGACGATGCATTTAGTGTGTTCCGTTGTCACGGAATTATGAATTGTGTCAACGTTTGTCCAAAAGGGTTGAACCCAACTAAGGCTATTGGACACATTAAATCGATGCTTTTGAACCGCGCAGTTTAAGTTGTTAAATTGTCGCGTCAATTTGAACGGTTGATGTTGTGGATAGCCATCCCACAAGGATGGCTATTTTTTTATAAAAACGGTTTATCTATTCAGGTGAAGGAAACGCAATGCAAGATGGTGTAATGCGTGAATGGTTAGAAACATCGCATCTAGCCGGTGGTAACGTTGCCTACATTGAACAAATGTTTGAGGCGTATCTGGATGATCCGACGGCAGTCAGTGATGAATGGCGTCAAATGTTCGATGCGTTGCCGAAAGAGAATCACATTGTTGATACCAAACTCAGCGAAGTGAGAGAGCAGTTCCGAGAAGCAGCAAAGAATAAGCTCAAGCAGTCTCAAACCGGCAGCACGACCGCCGCCGATCAGAAGCAAGTCAAAGTTTTACAGCTTATCAATGCTTACCGATTCCGTGGTCATCAGCATGCCAATCTTGATCCTCTTGGTTTATGGAAACAGGAAACCGTTCCAGACCTTTCATTAAACTTCCACGATTTAAGCAAAGACGACTTAGAGCGCGAGTTTAATGTAGGCTCTTTAGCCGTTGGTAAAGACACAATGAAGCTGAGTGACATTCACGACGCTTTAGAAAACATTTATTGTGGCTCTATTGGTGCCGAGTACATGCACATTGTGTCAACCGAAGAAAAACGCTGGATTCAGCAACGGTTGGAAGGTGTTCTTGGTCAGCCTAAGTTTAAAAAAGAGCAACAAACCAAAATTTTAAAAGAGCTTATAGCAGCAGACGGGCTGGAAAAGTACCTGGGGTCTAAATTCCCGGGCGCTAAACGCTTCTCGTTAGAGGGTGGGGACAGTCTGGTTCCGTTGTTAAAAGAACTTATTTCACGCTCGGGTGAGCAAGGCGCCAAAGAAGTGGTTATTGGCATGGCTCACCGCGGTCGTCTGAACGTATTAGTGAACGTTCTGGGTAAGAAACCTCAGGACTTATTTGACGAGTTTGCCGGTAAGCATGACAGCACTAAAGGCTCAGGTGATGTTAAATATCACATGGGTTTTTCATCTGACTACGCAACACCGGGCGGCGATGTTCACTTAGCATTAGCTTTTAACCCATCGCATTTGGAAATTGTTAATCCGGTTGTTATGGGCTCGGTTCGCGCACGTATGGATCGCTTGCAAGATCCAGAAGGCAAAAAAGTACTACCAATTACCATTCATGGTGATGCCGCTGTTGCCGGTCAGGGTGTGGTACAAGAAACCTTTAATATGTCACAGACGCGCGCATATCGTGTGGGTGGTTCGGTCCGCATTGTTATTAATAACCAGGTCGGCTTTACCACAGCAAAACAAGAAGATGCGCGTTCTACCCAGTACTGTACTGACATTGCAAAAATGGTACAGGCACCTATTTTCCATGTGAACGCTGATGATCCGGAAGCGGTTGTTTTTGTGACACAATTGGCACTGGATTATCGCAATGCGTTTAAACGCGACGTAGTTATCGATCTAGTGTGTTATCGCCGTCATGGGCACAACGAAGCTGACGAGCCGAGTGCAACGCAGCCTCTGATGTACGCTAAGGTGAAAAAGCAACCGGTAACTCGCGAACTCTACGGTAAGCAATTAATTAAGAAGTCGATAGTTGATGAAGACACGGCCAAACAGTGGATGTCTGACTATCGCGATGCATTAGATAAGGGCGAAGTCGTTGTTGATGAACACCGCCCTATGCGTCAACACTCAGTTGACTGGTCACCGTATATTGGAAATGACTGGGATGTGGAGTATGACTACAAAGTATCGATTAAAAAGCTGAAAGATCTGGGTCAGAAAATTACGACATACCCGGAAGAACATAAGCTGAACTCCCGCGTTGCAAAGGTTTATCAGGAACGCCTGAAAATGGCGAAAGGCGAAAAGTCTATGGACTGGGGTTTTGCAGAAACCTTAGCCTATGCCACCTTGGTAAACGACGGTACTCATATTCGTCTGACCGGGCAGGACAGTGGGCGTGGTACTTTCTTCCACCGTCATGCCGCGTTGCATAATCAGGAAGACGCTTCAACTTATATGCCTCTGAATAATCTGGGCTCAGAGCAGGGCCAGATTGAAATTTATGATTCAGTGCTGTCGGAAGCTGCCGTTGTTGCCTTTGAATATGGTTATGCCACAGCGGAACCAAAAGCATTGGTCATGTGGGAAGCTCAGTTTGGAGACTTCGTAAACGGTGCTCAGGTTGTTATTGATCAGTTCCTAAGCTCTGGCGAACAGAAGTGGGGCCGTTTGTGTGGTTTGACATTATTGTTACCGCACGGTTACGAAGGTCAGGGGCCAGAACACAGTTCGGCGCGCCTAGAGCGTTTCTTGCAGCTTTCAGCTGATCACAACTGGTCTGTGTGTGTGCCAACGACACCGGCACAGGTTTTCCATATGATTCGTCGTCAGCACTTACGTCCTGTTCGCAGACCGTTAGTTGTGATGACACCGAAGTCATTATTACGTCATCCGTTAGCCGTTTCAGAAATGGACGATTTAGCGGATGTCGGGTTCCAGAACGCGATTGCGGAAATTGACGACCTGAATCCGAAAAAGGTAAAACGCGTGGTATTTTGCTCCGGTAAAGTCTACTACGATTTACTGAAAGAACGCCGCGAACGCGAACAAGAAGATGTTGCCCTTATTCGTATTGAACAGCTTTACCCGTTCCCTGCGGAAGAAGTGGCAGAAATTATGAAAGATTATCAGCACGTTAAAGATTTTGTCTGGTGTCAGGAAGAGCCTCAGAACCAAGGCGCATGGTATAGCAGCCAGCACCACTTCTGGGCCGCAATTCCGAAAGGAGCTCAGTTGTCTTATCGTGGTCGTAGTGCGTCAGCCGCACCAGCGGTCGGATACATATCAGAGCACAACAAGCAGCAGCAAAAACTTGTTGACGAAGCGCTAACCATTAAATAGGTGAAGATGAACCATGGCGATTGATATAAAAGTTCCTCAATTACCCGAGTCTGTTGCAGATGCAACCATTGCAACATGGCACGTAAAACCTGGCGATAAAGTGTCTCGCGACCAGAATCTGGTTGACATCGAAACCGACAAGGTAGTGCTTGAAGTTGTTGCGGAAGCGGACGGTGTGCTCGGCGAAATTACTGCTGAAGAAGGCACAACCGTAACTGCTGAAGAAGTCATCGGTAAAATTGAAGAGGGTGACGGCGAATCAGCTTCTGAAGATAAATCAGAAGATAAAGATTCAGGCGACAAGAAACAAAAGTCAGAAAAGAAAGAATCTGATTCTTCAGACGACAAAGGCTCAGACAAGAAAGGCTCCGGCGAGAAGATGGAAGTTAAAGTTCCTCAATTACCAGAGTCTGTCTCTGATGCGACAATTTCTACTTGGCACGTTAAAGCTGGTGATGCGGTAAAACGTGACCAGAACCTGGTTGATATTGAAACCGATAAAGTGGTTCTGGAAGTTGTAGCTCCGGCGGACGGTGTTTTGGCTGAAATTAAGCACGATGAAGGCGACACTGTTGGCGCTGACGATGTCATTGGCATTGTTGAAGCAGGCGGTTCTGCCGGTGGCAGTTCAAGTAAGTCTGACGATAGTAAATCTGAGTCTTCTTCAGAAAGTAAAGACGAGAGCAAAGACGACGGTGGTGACAATGAAGTAGCTGGTCCTGCGGTTCGTCGTTTGTTAGGTGAGCACGGTCTTAAGCCAAGTGACGTTAAAGGCACAGGCAAAGGCGGTCGCGTCACTAAAGAAGACGTCGAAAAACACGTGAAAGGTCAGTCTTCGTCTAAATCATCTGAAAGTGGCAGCAAGCAACAGTCTTCACAGCCTGCGGTTTCAGGTGACCGAGACCAGAAGCGCGTACCAATGACACGTTTGCGTAAACGTATCGCAGAACGTCTGTTGCAAGCGAAGAACGACACGGCCATGTTGACCACGTTTAACGAAATCAACATGAAGCCTATTATGGACTTGCGTAAGAAATACAAAGACGTGTTTGAAGAAACGCACGGTACACGTCTTGGTTTCATGGGTTTCTACGTAAAAGCAGTAACTGAAGCATTGAAACGCTTCCCTGACGTGAACGCATCGATTGATGGCGACGATATTGTTTACCACAACTTCTTCGACATCAGTATTGCCGTATCGACACCTCGTGGTCTGGTAACGCCAGTTCTGCGTGATACTGACCGCCTAAGCATTGCCGACATGGAAAACGGTATTCGTGACCTGGCCATTAAAGGCCGTGACGGTAAGTTGACTATGGACGAAATGCAGGGTGGTAACTTCACCATCACTAATGGTGGCGTATTTGGGTCGCTGTTATCGACACCAATCTTGAACCCACCACAAAGCGCTATTCTGGGTATGCACAAAATTCAGGAGCGTGCCATGGTGGTGGACGGTAAGATTGAAATCTTACCGATGATGTACTTAGCTCTCTCTTATGACCATCGAATCATTGATGGTAAACAATCGGTAGGTTTCCTGGTTACCGTGAAAGAGTTATTGGAAGACCCTCAACGTCTTATCCTGGATATCTAAAGACGCTGAGAACCAGCCGCAACGCTAATTGAGCTTGCGGCTGTTAATTATGCGCCGATCACGTTAAAATTCGGCGCGGTATTCGGGTAGGCAGCACTTCGCTGCTTAAGTTGTTTCAACGAATCGGAAGAGCATCATGAATTTGCATGAGTATCAGGGTAAGCAACTCTTTAAAGAGTTTGGTTTACCAGTATCTGAAGGTTTTGCTTGCGACACTGCTGATGAAGCGGTAGAAGCGGCAAAACGTATTGGTGGCGACATTTGGGTCGTCAAATGTCAAGTTCACGCTGGTGGCCGCGGTAAAGCGGGCGGCGTGAAATTAGTGAAAAGTTTAGACGATGTTCGCGCATTTGCTGAGCAGTGGTTAGGTAAAAACTTAGTAACTTTCCAAACCGACGAAAAAGGTCAGCCGGTTGCTAAGATTTTAGTTGAAAGCTGCACTGATATCGCAGACGAGCTTTACCTAGGTGCAGTTGTTGACCGTGCTTCACGCAAAATCGTGTTCATGGCATCGACCGAAGGTGGCGTAGAAATCGAAACCGTTGCTGAAGAAACACCTGAAAAAATCCTGAAAGCTGAAATTGACCCAACGGTAGGCGCGCAGCCATACCAAGGTCGCGAATTAGGTTTTAAGCTGGGTCTGACTCCAGATCAGGTTAAGCAATTTACTAAGGTTTTCTTAGGCCTGGCTAAAATGTTTGAACAGTACGACTTAGCCCTGTTAGAAATTAACCCATTAGTTATCACTGACGAAGGCAACGTTCACTGTCTTGATGCGAAAGTCGGCATCGACAGCAACGCATTGTACCGTCAGCCTAAAATCCGTGAAATGCACGATCCGTCACAAGACGACGCGCGTGAAGCGGAAGCAGCTAAATGGGAACTGAACTACGTAGCACTAGACGGCAACATCGGTTGCATGGTTAACGGTGCCGGTTTGGCGATGGGTACTATGGACATCGTTAAATTGAGCGGTGGCGAGCCAGCTAACTTCCTTGACGTTGGCGGTGGCGCGACAAAAGAACGTGTTTCTGAAGCGTTCAAAATTATCCTGTCTGACAGCTCAGTTAAAGCCGTATTTGTTAATATCTTCGGCGGTATCGTACGTTGCGATATGATTGCTGAAGGTATCATCGGTGCTGTTGAAGAAGTGGGCGTTAAAGTACCAGTGGTTGTTCGTCTTGAAGGTAACAACGCTGAACTGGGTACCCAGAAATTGAACGAGAGTGGCCTGAACATTATCGCTGCAGAGAGTTTATCTGATGCTGCCGATAAAGTGGTTGCTGCGGCAGGAGGTCAATAATGAGCATTTTGATCGATAAAAATACCAAAGTTATCTGCCAGGGTTTTACTGGCGGTCAGGGTACTTTCCACTCTGAGCAGGCCATTGCTTACGGTACACAAATGGTTGGCGGTGTTACACCTGGTAAAGGTGGTCAAGAACACTTAGGTCTGCCTGTATTCAATACAGTAAAAGAAGCCGTAGAAGCAACTGGCGCAACTGCATCAGTTATCTACGTACCAGCACCTTTCTGTAAAGACTCAATCATCGAAGCAGCAGATGCTGGTATTGAACTGATTGTTTGTATTACTGAAGGCATTCCTACGCTGGATATGCTTTACGTTAAAGAATACCTGACGCACAAAGGCGTTCGCATGATTGGTCCAAACTGCCCGGGTGTTATCACTCCGGACGAGTGCAAAATTGGTATCATGCCTGGCCATATCCACAAGAAAGGTAAAGTGGGTATCGTGTCACGTTCAGGTACATTGACGTACGAAGCGGTTAAGCAGACTACTGACGCAGGTTTTGGTCAGTCTAGCTGTGTTGGTATTGGTGGTGACCCTATCCCAGGTTCTAACTTCATCGATATTCTGGAACTGTTTGAAAAAGATCCAGAAACCGAAGCTATCGTTATGATTGGTGAAATCGGTGGTACAGCAGAAGAAGAAGCGGCAGAGTACATTAAAAACAATGTATCTAAGCCGGTTGTTTCTTACATTGCTGGTGTTACTGCTCCTCCTGGCAAACGTATGGGCCACGCTGGTGCCATCATTGCAGGCGGTAAAGGTACTGCTGATGAGAAATTCGCTGCACTTGAAGCAGCAGGCGTTAAAACTGTACGCAGCCTGGCCGAAATTGGCAAAGCTGTTGCAGAGAAAACTGGCTGGTAATAAGCGGCCAACGCTTAAACAAAACCCGGCCTTCGCGCCGGGTTTTTTGTGTCTGCTCTCTAAGGAAGAAGAGTTCGCTATCACGGAGACGCTACGAGCACGTCCTTGTGGGCTTGACGAAGGCCATCCTTGGCCTTCGACACTCCGTGATAGCGAACTCTTCTTCCTTGCGCAGCCACAAAGCGATCTTCCTGAATATTTTATGCGTAAGTTTAATTGATACGTTAATAAACCAGGAGGCAATATGAGTAGCAATAATGCAAGCCAAGTTGCAGACTTTACAGCACCGGGAATGAACAGTGAGTCGGCGGATAAGGTCATAGCAATTCTTGATGATCGCTTAGTCGCATTGCTTGACCTGCAATTGACACTAAAACATGTGCATTGGAACGTTGTAGGACCAAACTTCATTGGTGTGCATGAAATGTTAGACCCTCAGGTCGACGCCGTACGTGAAATGACCGATACCATCGCTGAACGTATTGCTACAATGGGTGGTGTGCCAGTAGGTACCCCTAAAGCAATTGTAGATCGCCGCCGTTGGGACGAATACTCAATTGGAAAAGGCCTAGTGACAGAGCACTTAGGTGCACTGAATAAAGTCTACAATGGCATCAATGCCGATCACCGAAAAGCTATCGATAAGCTCTCTGAGCTCGATCCGGTGTCGGAAGACATGTTAACCGGTCAGTTAGCCGAGCTGGAGCAATTCCAGTGGTTCGTTCGAGCGCACCTTGAATCGTCCTCTGGCGAATTGAAAAGTTAGGCTTTTTAGAAGCGGGCTTTAACAATACAGCCTTATCTGTTCAGGCTCACCCTAAATACTTTGGGTGAGCCAATATAGCTAGCATATCCAATAAGTATTTTACTTGCCTTTACGTTCAAGCTCTTGAATCTTATTCCAAAGCTCGTCTGCTTGCTGACTGATATGTGAGCTATCGCGAATGTTCCCGTTACGTTGCATCTCCATCGCTTTTTCTTGCAGCTGCTTTAGATCTTTGCGCATTTTCTTCGTTGGGTTTGACTTAAAAAGTCCGAACATTAATGACTGCCTCAAATTATTTAATGTTTCTAGCAATACGTGGGAACACGATTAAAAGTTTGTAGTTACGAGAATTAAATAACTCAGGGCATTGGCAAATGATGACAAGGGAATTCAGCAGTAAATTGGATTAATAGCTCCCAGCCACTAGACTGGTTTAACAAGAGCTGGGACTTGATGTCACCGTTGAGGCCGTTATAGCAGGCATAATGGCTGCTACCATAACCGCGGCTTCAATGGCCTGGACAGCTTCTTTAGCGGCTTTAGAAACAAGCTCGCCGTTTTCCAGCTGCTTAATGCGTTGTCTTCGGCCTTTCAGCTCTTGCTTACTGAACACTTGTGGCAATAGCTTGGCGCTATTGGCTAACGCAACGGCAATAGCGACTTTAGGTTGAACTTCATCGGAGTCATTCAGCACCGCATCGCGCATGGCCTGACGCAGTTCTTGCTCTGGTTTTGGATTAATCTCCGGGTAAACTTGGCGTTCAAACAGCCACAATACTTTTTCTTTTTCATGCGCCACGATGCCATCATCAGCAAGAGCTTGAGCGACTTTATGCTTAAGATCTTTAATGCCGCCGAGTTTCTGTACCCAGTCCTTGAGTTTACGCAGGCGCTTGGCTTCAGCAATCGTCGTTAAAGCTTCATCTAACAAGGCATCACCTGTTTGGCTGTCATCAAGCACTGCGACTTTATTTTTATTGTCTTCATCAACCTTTATGCGGCCTAGTATTAATAGTTCAGCGGCAATGGCTCCAGCAGTGGCATACTCCACGTACATACCATTCATAGTGCCTTTTTCTTCGCACAAGGCGAGTAACATAATGGCTTCGTAGAGTTTTAAGTTTTCTGGCATGACGTAGTTACCTGTTCAGCTTGTCTTGTTTTAAGGGTTATTGATGATATTAGGTTAGCTATCAATGACACTTTTAATTGAGGTTATTCACTTCCAAATTAGTGTTTAGTTAACAATATTATCAATTATCTTCTATGCTTACGTTAAGTTCTAACTCTTATCGGTAAATTAAGCAACGGTCAATTTCTATGACGAATAACCGCGACAAGCAAACTAGCGAAGCACGGTTCCACAAGCTTTTTAATGATACTCAATCAATGTCTATACAGGGCTATCGCGTAGATGGGTCGGTCGTGTACTGGAATGCTGCGTCAGAAAAAATCTACGGCTACTCCTCAAAGGAAGCGCTTGGTCAAACTCTTTATGACTTAATTATTCCTCAAGATATGCGTGAAGAGGTAAAACAGGCTGTTGCCTGGATGTTTGACAACGAAGAGGGAGTTCCGCCCGCTCGACTGAATCTTAAACATAAAGATGGCTCTACGGTGCCTGTCTATTCCAGCCATACAGTCGTTTCACTACCGAATGACGAGCCCATTATGTTCTGTATGGATGCGGATATGCGTGAATTAGAGGTCGCAGAAGCCGAGGTTCAGAGGCTTTCTTTTTATGACTCTCTTACCGGACTGCCAAACAGACGCCTGTTATTAGAACGTATAACCAGTGTTATGCGCAATTCAAACAGCGGCTGTTCGTCGGCTGCATTGCTTATTGTCGATCTCGATAAATTTCATACTATCAACGAGAGTCTTGGTTACAGTAATGGCGACAAAGCGCTGGTTAATTGTGCTGAATTGCTGCGGTGTTTAAGTTCGTCTCCGGATGATATCGCTCGTTTAGGAAAAGACGAGTTCGCTCTTTTTTTACCATGCACAGCTCCGTCATTTGATGTGGCTGCTGCTGAGGCTGAACAACTTGCAGAAAAAGTCATTCAAAAACTGGAAATTCCAGTGTTTTTGGAAGGTAAGGCTCATCAGTTGGGTGCGTGTATCGGAATTACCTTATTTCATTGCCCAAATGAAGCCTCCGCAGACGAACTGATACGTCAAGCCGACATCGCATTGAAAATGGCAAAATCTTCGAATACTGCGAACATTAGCTTTTTCGATCAACAAATGGAGCAGGCTGTTAAAAAGCGCATGGAAACTTCACAGGCGCTTAACCAAGCTATTGAAAGGGACCAGTTGACGTTAGCGTTTCAACCTCAAGTTGATGCGCGACATGAAATTATAGGCTTTGAAGCGCTTCTTCGCTGGAGTCACCCCGATTTAGGAACCGTTTCTCCAAACGATTTTATCCCTATTGCAGAAGCAACGGGAAGCATTATAAATATTGGTGACTGGGTACTCGAGGAGAGCTGTAAAAAGCTTGTAAGATGGGGTAAACAAAAATCTTCTGAGCGACTGCAAATTTCAATTAATGTTAGTTCTGTTCAGTTTCGACGAACTGACTTTATTCGCCGAGTTCAGGATATTTTAGAAAAAACCGGTGCTAACCCCAAACGGTTACGCTTTGAGCTTACCGAAAGCATCATAGCTGAAGATATAGACTTTATTGTTGAGCAAATGGAAAAGTTGCAAGAGCTCGGCGTAACGTTATCGCTAGATGACTTTGGTACTGGATATGCCTCTTTGGCGTACTTAACTCGGCTACCGCTTGACGAGCTCAAAGTCGATAGGGTTTTTGTCAGTGATTTAGATGCAAAAAATAAAGGGGTGCTATTAACGGAAACTATCATCAGCTTAGGCCGCAGTATGAACTTATCTGTGATAGCCGAAGGAGTAGAAACTGAACAACAGTTCAAACGTCTGCAAGATATGGGGTGTCAGTATTTCCAGGGGTACCTGTTTGGTAAACCCACGACAGACGTTGAGTCTTACTTATCTAGTGAATAGAGCACCATTTCAGTTGTTATAACTCACCCGGTTCAATCGACTCGCCGATAAGCTTTTCAATGGTTTTTAGCGCATTAATGTCTTCATCCGTTACTAACGATATAGCGTGACCCGTTTGGCCTGCGCGACCGGTACGGCCAACACGGTGCACGTAGTCTTCCGCGACGTGAGGGAGGTCGTAATTGATAACATACGGCAGCTTTTCAATATCAATGCCGCGCGAGGCAATGTCAGTGGCGATAAGCACCTGCACTTTGCCACTTTTAAAGTCAGCCAAGGCTTTGGTGCGGGCGCCCTGGCTTTTAGCGCTATGAATAGCTGCTGCCGAGAAGCCGGCTTTATCCAGCTGCTTAACTAACCGGTTAGCGCCTTGTTTGGTGCGAGAAAACACAAGCACTTGGGGTAGCTCCAGACTTTTCAGCAGCTTTAATAGCAGCCCCAGCTTTTGGCTTTTTTGTACTTCATACAGAGTTTGCTTAATAGGCTCGGCAGTGGCGTTGGGCGGTGCTACCGAAATTTCGATCGGGCTTTTCAGCAAGCCTTTAGCCAGCGTGCGAATGTCGCCAGAAAAGGTTGCCGAGAACAGAAGCGTTTGGTGCTTAGGTGGCAGTAACTTAATAATGTTCTTAATGTCGTGAATAAAGCCCATGTCGAGCATGCGGTCGGCTTCATCCAGCACCAACACCTCTAACTGAGGAAAGCGGACCGCGTTTTGTTTGTATAAGTCCAGCAGGCGGCCGGGCGTCGCCACCAGAATATCCACGCCTTTACGAAGCTTCATCATTTGCGGATTAATTTTCACACCACCAAACGCCACCGCGTAATTCAATGGCAGCCCCGCACTTAAGTTCGCAACGTTTTCACCCACCTGAGCGGCCAGCTCACGAGTGGGCGTTAAAATGAGCACACGCGCTGTGTTTGCCTTGGCACGCTCATTACCTTTCAGACGCTCTAAAATAGGCGAGGTAAAGGCCGTAGTCTTTCCTGTACCCGTTTGCGCCGCCGCCATGACATCTTTCCCCGCCAGCACCAGTGGAATAGCCTGTGCCTGAATCGGTGTAGGTTCGTTATAACCCTGACGTGAAAGAGCAGTAAGGGTTTCCGGGGAAAGTTTGAGATCAGAAAATGTCATGTAATTGTGTGCAGTTTGGTGGTGGTCAGGATGGGTATTGTACGTTAGATGTGGGTTATTTGGTACGGTTCCACGGCTTATGAGTGGATGGTTGATTGATTCAGTTGCCTGCGCACATTCTTCGGTGCTGTTGCACGGTTTAGCATTGCTTTATGGAATTAACTCTTTTATCGTCAGCTATATAACAAAAAATTAAAGTGTGATATTGCGCATTAGGTTGAACGAAAGTGAGCATGCTCGAATTGTTTTTTTCTGGTCAGTTCGAATTAAGAGTAAAAATAATACTTTTTATCAGTTGCTTAAGACGGTTAGGAGTGCTGCTTTTCGGCGTTACAAAATGCGCATGCGCAGTATATAAATGTTAGGTGCATAAAAAAGGAGGTACCATGGGAAGCGATAGTCTGTTCACCAAATGCAAGACTTGTGGTAAGGAAATATCTAAATCAGCTAAGGCTTGTCCGCAATGTGGCGCAAAGCAGAAAAAACTAAGTATTGTTCACTGGATAGGTATTGCATTTCTGGGCTTGATAATAATCGGTGTTGCAAGCAGCCCTGATAATAAAACATCACCTAATGAGTCAAATTCAAATACAGCCAACTCCAAAACAAAGACGCAATCTCTGGAGTCGCAAATGCCAGATAAACAAATCAGGTTTGTGAAAACCGTTACTGATTACGTCGGAGGGTTTAGAGAGGCGAAAAATGAATTACAGCAATCCGCTATGAGAGATCAACGAGAAATAGCAATCTCATCTTCTTTAGGTGGCTATTCGGTTAGCTCTTGGGTCGGCACAATCAATCAGCTCGAAACTAATACCGAGGGCAAGGCGATATTGTCAGTGCGTATCTCCCCTGACATTGAAATTAAAACATGGAATAACGCATTGTCCGATATAGCATCAAATACATTAATCGAAAAAGGAACTCCTGTATTCAATAGGCTTTTTGATCTTTCAAACGGACAGCGCGTGAGGTTCTCTGGTGCGTTCCTTCCCTCTGATAGCGACTTTATTAAGGAAACGAGCATGACTATTGATGGTTCAATGAGAAATCCAGAATTTTTGTTTAAATTTAAATCCGTATCACCAATCAACTAAGGAGAAGAAAATGGCGTTAATTAACTGCCCAGAATGTCAAACAGAAGTTAGCGATACCGCGCTTAAATGCGCAAAGTGTGGTGTTCAGCTAAGAAAGCCAAAAAGAGGCTTTTTCGGCAAGCTCGTAAAATGGGGATTTATTGGTTTCAATATTTTAATGGTCATTTGGCTATTCTCATATTGGGGTAGTGTTGGCGATCTCGCAAGCACCGCCGGTAGTGAAGCCGAGAAAGCGGGGGCCGCTATTGGCGGAACCATTGGCACAGGTATGCTTTTTGGTCTCTGGGTGTTTGGGGACATCATTCTTGGTTTGTTTGTAATGTTTACCCGCCCGAAGTCATAAAGCACCTAACAATCACATGCACTCGGACAGCAAAAAGCGTCGCTCGTTCCTTGCTATGCTTTTTGCTGCCGGTGATGTGAGGCGGTTATGAGCTTAAGATATATGGAGACATAAGTGAGAGAGATTGAAGCTGCAGGAACTCTAAGTTCCATTACCTCTTGTCTGGACGAGGTCGCTGGAGATTTCAAGACCACATGGTTTCGTGGTCAGCCTAACTATGATCATAAGTTGGTTCCAAGTATTTTTCGGCAGGGCAAAGCTTTCGGAGTTACGTATAACGAACAAAGAATGTTCGATGAGTTCAAGAGAAGATATCCCGACCAGTCTGAAAACCATAAAACTACATATGAGTGGCTTACACTTATGCAGCATTATGGGCTTCCTACTCGTTTGCTGGATTGGTCGAGCAATTTGCTTGTAGGATTGTATTTTTGCTGTATCAATGACATTGAAAACGACGGTGCATTATTCATTTTTGATCCTACAAATATGGAAAGAATGTACTCGTTTAGTGAACTTTTGGAAATGCAGGTTCAAGAAAAAACACGAAGTGATTTTTATCATAGAATAATTTACCGGCTTGACAGTTGCTTAGATGAAACGAGCAAGTTGAATGGCATATCGATTCGGGACCTGAGAAATGATCTCTACAAAAGAGTAGCTTTTTGTGGCCTTTCAACCGGAAGTTCGGCTAATTTTGATAGCTTGGAAATAAAAACAGAGCTGCCAAACACGCAGGATATCAACGGCAATGTTGTTCCCCATGTATTTCAAGATATAAAGCGAGCCTTTTCCAATATTGTTCCTTTTAAAGCCCCACATCTTAATCCGAGGATCAGACAACAGCATGGTTATTTTACATTTCATGGAGGAATGTTTATCGACGGAGAGGAGTTTATCCCTGTCGGAGAAATGGAACATGAAATGTATACGGGCACTTCCTTGATTAAGCTTAAAATACCAAAAGAGCACAAGGCTAGAATTCTTAAAGAGCTTTCTTATGCGGGAATCAAAGAGGCGACTCTTTTTCCTGAAATGGAGTATCAAGCGCGCGAAATTAAGGCGCTGTACTCCTCTGCGATCAGGTCATAACAAACAACTGCAGCGGATCAATTTACGCTGCGCTCCAATTGTCCGCTGAGTTGGGCGTTAGAGTTAAAAAATGCCACTGAGAGCTGATCTAGAAGGTGAAAGTCTTCAGTCATTTCGGATGTCTGGGGCCGAATGGGAAGCTCTCAAAAAATCTAATTGCCGCGCTTTACTCAAAATGCCGTGCTGCGGCGAACGAGCAATAGCAAAAACTAGCCGCTTAGGCACGCAATATTTTTCCCACTACAGGAAGTCGGAAAGTTGTGATTTCGAACCAGAAAGCAAGGAGCATCTGCTACTAAAAGAGGTGGTCGCTGTCGCAGCTTCTCAGTCAGGCTGGGAAGTTATTACGGAGGGAAGTGGAGAATCCAATGATGGACAACAGTGGCGTGCTGATGTGCTGTGCAAGAAGAGCAAGGCCTTTGTCGCTCTTGAAGTTCAACTCTCTAAGCAAACCATAGAGGAGTTCAAAGTCCGCCAAGACCGATACAAAAGATCAGCAGTGCGAGCCGCTTGGCTTGTGGGCGAAAGCCAATTCCACCACTCTAAGCTATCACCATCCAAAGACTTACCGATTTTCTATGTTGATTGGGAATCAGGCTGTACCAATCCGCAAGTTCTCGACTTCGAGATGCCGCTGGCTGATTTCGTTAAGGCATTGCTGTCCGGGATGATCAGCTGGAAAGATGAGCCAGAAGAATATGAAGTGCTGTTTGTAAAGGATACCTGCTGGAAATGCGGAAACCCCGTCAATTTGCCATACGGATATAGCATTGGTATTTACGGTGACAATATCAAAACGGTCCCTAATTGTGGTGCCATACTGAGTGACATACGAAAAACCGTTGGAAATGATTTCTTGCGTAAGAATGGCATTAATACTATCCATTCTCACCCCCGTTTAAAGGGCAACGCACCAAATTTTCCCAATTGCTGCGTTTGCATACATTGCGGAACACCTGAAGCAAACTGCTATCTATATGAAAAATATGTCGCTAGCTGCAAATGTGGTTATGCTAATAGTGGGAGTGCCACAAAAATTATCGGGCGCTGTGAAGGAAGGTGGGAAATTGAACTCTAACAAGTGCATGTTGGCGGACTGATTTTCCGCTGCGCTCCAAACCAGCCGCAAATGCAGGCGTTAGCAATCTAAGGAGAGATGGTGCCTAAACGTAAGAATGAGAAAAGTTTAATTCCGCTATTAGCTGTTGTAGGCATTTTAGCTGCGCCGTTAATATTCATACTTGGCATTGTTGCGGGTAGCCAGATTCAGTTAGCCAATATTCTGACTGCGGATTCGTTGTCCTCATGGATTAGCGCTGTAGCTACAGTTGCTATAGCAGTATTGACGTTTGTGCTTGCGAAAGAAACTTGGTATTTACGAGAGGCTCAAATTGAGCAAGTCAACGAACTTCGGGTACAGAGCATTCGACCTAACGTGGCCGTAAAATTTTTTAGCAGTAAAATATCATTCAATTTGATGATGCTTGAAATTAGCAACCTTGGCAAAGGAATTGCTCGAAATGTTCGTTTTAGATTTTATGACAGGAATGATAACGAAATGGAAGTGTCTGAGAATGCTATTGTTGATGAGTTTTTGAAGTTACATGTTATGTCTAAAGGGCTCCATTCACTTGGTATTAATCAAAAGTTTGAGAGTTTCTTATTTAGCTTTTTAGAGGTGAAGGGCAAAGCCGATGGCGAGGATATATTTTCAACATATTTCAAGATTTTAACCTCTTATGAGGATGTTGAAGGAAACTCATATTCTGATGAATTAATCATCGATTTCAAAGAGTTTGAGGGAGTTACAGAGATTGGTGGTGGTGACCCCCTTCACAAGATTTCTGGTGACATTAAAAAGCTCAGAGAGCAAGTTGAAAGGATGACAAGGTCACCCTCTAAACGGCTTCATGTGAATACATATTCATCTGAAGATAGAGAGCTGGAGAAAGAAGAGCATAAGAAATGGTTGGAAGAAATGAAAGCAAAACGTGAACAGGCGACTGCTAACAAAAAAAGTCAGGCGGACAGCTGAAGCTGCCTCTGCTTTAAGGGCGTTAAGTTCCATGGATAGGTAGGGAGATATTTTGCAGAAAGAAGAATATATTTTGTTAGGCGCGTTGGTTGGTGCCGCAGTGGCATTTATTGGAGCCGTCTTAACTAGCGTAGTTCAGTTAAAAATTGCAAAAAACAATTCCAAAAAAGATATTCAGCTTCAACTCAATAATATAGAAAACGAAAGGCTAAAAGCTCAAGTGGAACTTGAACGTTCCAAGCTTGAAAGTTTACATATAATTCTATCTCAGGTTTCGTTTGAAAACTCAATTACGATGAGTTACATCCAATCTGATTCAGAGTCTAAGATCGAAGATTTTCGGGTGCGTTATATTGCAAACTGTGAACGCATATTTGAGGCACTAGCGATATCTGAAATGTATTATTCGAATATGAAACCTAAAATAAAAGAAATTTACAAACAAATGAACTTGTTTTGGGGGCATCAAGAAAGTGTTATTCAAATTAATAGCAGTGAAAATAATGCCGGCTGGAGTGATAACCTTGGAGAGGTTATTAAATCAGGTAGGGAGATTTCAGCAAAGGTAAATGATCTTCACTCAGAAATAGCTTTGAGAAGTTTGGAACTTAACAAGGCAATAAAGTCGGACTCGTAACAGTTTGCTCGGTTCCACTTCGTTTCACATTTTAGCAAACAATTACAAGCCGCTTATTGCGGCGTTAAGTGACTACGATTCTAAATAAGCCACGAGGGTAAAATGTCAGCACTGGAATTCATCCTATTTAAAAAAATATTTGAAGAAGGTTTATCTCAGGACTCTCTTGAAAAGCTGCTCGGAGAATTAA